>OKYM01000449.1_pt1 | contig 10588 bp, 9 predicted proteins | sample 1608601 | NCBI WGS metagenome assembly OKYM01 (sample SAMN02674964, study PRJEB24791) | human gut metagenome, SKBSTL008 | isolation source: stool | host: Homo sapiens | place: USA | reverse complement strand
CTGGCCACGAGTACGGTGCAGCCACCGGCCGTCCCCGCCGCGTTGGCCCCATCGACCTGGTGGCAAGCCACTACGGCGTGTTCTGCCAGGGCTGCGATGAGGTTGCCCTGACCCTGCTGGACGTGCTGGACTACATGGAGAAGATTCCCATGGTCACCGGCTACAAGCTGACCGACGGCACCATCACCAAGCGCTTCCCCATGGGCATGGCTCTGGACACCGCACAGCCCGTGGTGGAGTATCTGCCCGGCTGGCACTGCGATATCACTGCCGCCCGCAAGTGGGAGGATCTGCCCCAGGAAGCCCGCGATTACGTTGAGTATCTGGAAAAGGCTATTGGCTGCAAGATCACCTACATCTCCGTGGGTGCCGAGCGTGAGGCCTACATCCACCACAACGTCTGATCCGCGCCACAGAACCCGCCGCATTGAAAAGGAAGCGTGACTATGTTTGATATCATCACGGACAGCGCCTGCGACCTGACCCCTGAGACGGCCGCAACACTGAATATTGAGATCATCCCCTTCTATGTCTCGCTGGACGGTGAGCACTACCGCAAGGAAGGCAAGGAGATCGCCGTGCGCGATTTCTACCAGTTCATGGTAGATAACCCCGCGGCCTACCCCAAGACCAGCCTGCCTTCGCTGGAGGATTTTGAGACCGCCTTCCGGGCCCATGCCGAGGCGGGCCGCCCGGTGCTCTGCATCTGCTTTACCAGCAAGATGAGCGGCTGCGTGGGCAGTGCCCGCAACGCCCGGGAGCTGGTGCTGGAGGATTTCCCCGATGCTAAGATCGAGGTCATTGACAGCACCGCCGCTACCGTGACCGAATCCATCGTGGTGGAAAACGCGGTGGCCATGCGGGATGCAGGCTGTACGCTGGACGAAGCCGTGACCTGGCTGGAAGCGGAAAAGATCACCAACCAGATCTTCTTCACGGTGGGTAATCTGGACTACCTCATCAAGGGCGGGCGCATCGGCAAAGTCACGGGCCGTGCCGCCAACATTCTGGGCATCAAACCCATGATCCTGTTCAAGGAGGGCGAGATCTTCTCCGCTGGTGTGGCCCGCGGCCGCCAAAAGAGCTTTGAGAAGGCCCTCGACCTGCTGATGACCTATCTGGCCGAGCACAACGGCACGCCCGATGACTACTGCATCACGGTGGGCTACGGCTACGATGCTGACGAGGGTAAGCGGCTCTGGATGCAGACCCGCGCCGCCCTGCGCGCCAAGTACCCCACCTGCGAGTGCAATGTGGTCCTGCTGCAGATCGGTTGCACCATTGCCGTGCACACCGGCCCCTATGCGTTGGGCATGGGCGTGATGCGGCGGTGGAAAAAACAGTAACTCCTCAGTCGCCTCCGGCGACAGCTCCCTCTAGGAGGGAGCCTTACGGCAGCGAAAAGCCTCCCTCTGAGAGGGAGGTGGCATTGCGTCAGCAATGACGGAGGAAGTTCCCACATAGTAAAAAAGAAGCCCCGACGAATGTCGGGGCTTCTTTTTGTTTTTCAGCCTTGATTTTTACGATGCACGATCACAGAAGACGGTGACACGGGTCTTGCCGCCGTAGGTGCAGGTGTACAGCACCAGGGCGTAGCCGCTGTGTTCCACTTCCTCCACACTGTGGGGGTCAAGCACTTCGACCTTGTTCACGACGTACTCATTCACGATGCCGTCCATATCGGTGAAGGTGACGCTGTCCCCCGCTGTGAGGGAGGCCAGCTTGCCGAAATGGCTCTCGTAGTTGTGCGCCGCAATGACCAGATCATCGGTGCGGGAAGAGCCGAACTGGCGGCATGGGGCGATCTTCAGGCGGGGGTAGCTCCACTCGCTCATCACCGGCAGGTCAATGCCGATGGCGGGAATGGAGATCTCACCCACATATTCGTTGCCGTCGATCTCCACCACCGGGAGCTCGGGGTCCAGGGGGCCGCTCTCTGCCTCCGGTTCCGGGGTCTCCACCTTCTGCTGAAGGTCGGCCACCACGGTCTGGGCCTCGGCACCGGCGTGGGCATCCTCGTAGCGGTTGTAGGCGTACAGGCCGCCAGCCGCCAGCAGAAGCACCACACCCAGCACGATGCAGATAAGCCCGGGGGATACTTTACGCATTCTTTTCACGTTTCTTGCTGCGCTCCATCAGGTAGGCTCCCACGGCCACCAGCACCAGACCGCTTGCCGTCAGAACAGGGATGGGCCAGTTCAGCTGACCGGTCTGGATCAGTTTGGGGCCTTCGGCCGGGCGGGCATCCGCCACCACGCTGGCCGGGGCGGTGGGCTCCGGTGCACTAGGGGTGGTGGTTTCAGTCACGGTCGGGCGGGCATCTGCCGGGGCCGGGTTCTCCGGCGTGGAAGGGGTGGGCGGGGTGACGGGATCAGGGTCATACGGGTCCGGGTAGTACGGGGTCTCGATGGCCTTGTATCTGTTGTTGAAGGTGATGCTGCTCACCTTTTCGTCCATCAGGTCGGCCTGTGTGTGCACGGCCATCCGGGCCACCAGCTTGTCGTTGTCCCACACCACGGAAACGCGCAGATAGTACACGGTTTCATCGTAGGTGCCGCGGGTGTTGACACCGGCGCGCTGGCGCACGGTGTAAACGTAATAGCCGGGCTTGGTGTAGTTGATGGGGCCAAAGCTGCCGGTCTCGCCGTCGGTAATCTCCAGAGTGGTCACCTCGGGCAGGGGCGCATTGTCCACAGCCTCAAGTTCCACAGTCAGTGTTTCCTTTGGGAGAGGTGTTTCCCCCGTGGACTGAATGGAAACCGGAAGCTCCTGCAGCTGTGTATGCTGGTCAGCCGCGGTGGCCGCAAATGCCGCCGGCTGACACAGGCAGAACCCCAACGCAAGCGACAGGAGTGCTGCCGCGATTTTACGGAACCTCATTTCATCCTCTCCTTTATGAATCCGACGCGGACGGGATCATCCACGCCAGAAGAATGGTGCGTGCATCGGTAAACTCCGTTGAACAGGTGGACAGCGCCAGCACCTGAGCGTCATCGCCCGCCGCTTTCATGGCGGCCAGTGTTTCGGTGTTCAGGTTCAGGGCGTTCTCCTGCGCAAAGGTGTACAACCCCTGCAGGTCGCTGTCCCAGCGCTGGGGCTGGAAGATCGCGCTCTCAGACGAAGGGACCAGCAGACATGCAAAGGTTTGAAGATCATAGGTGCGGTCGGGCAGGATCAGCTCACCGGTGGTGTTCTCTGCAAAGAACTCTGCGTCCTTGTAGAGATCCAGATCACCGAACATCTTGCTCTCTTCCATGTGGTGACCATACAGCAGAGAGTAAGGGTCGGTGAAGTTCTTGTCGCAGTTCACATCCAAAAAGATGCTGCCTGCCAGCGAGAAATCACCGTAGACATCGGTGTTCACATAGGTAAAGTTGTCCTCGCCCTGTACCACAGGGTAGTCGATGGCGGTGTTGTCCAGTGTGACCCACGCGCAGACATCCGGGTTGATGCCCAGCAGCTCCTCAAAGCTTGCGCCGTTATCCGCGCCCGCCTTGGGCTTGAACTGCAGAAGCTCTGCCTGAACATTGTCTGCGGCGGCGTACACCTGCGAGTTGTCCCACAGGGCATAGGCTGAATACGCCCCGGCGACCACCAGGAACAGCACGACCACCGTGCTCACCAGAAAGTCGGCTGCCCTCAACGCTTTTCTCTGCCAGTTGATACAGCCCACCTCCGGTTAAGCAAATTCAAATAAGTGGTTATTCGTTAGGTTTGTGCTGGGATAACCCCCCAGTCACGCTTCGCGTGCCAGCCCCCGCTAATAGGGGGGCCCTTGGCATGGCGCAAAGCTTCACGGTTTTGCCAAGGCCGCCCCTACTAGGGGCGGTGGCATCCCGCAAGGGATGACGGTGGGGTTTAATCTACCGCGAGCAATTACTCCTCGTCGCGGCGGCGCTTGTTCAGCATCAGGGCCACACCACCAATGGCAACGATGGCCAGCATTGCAATGTAAGGTGCATTGTCCAGCACAACGCCCATGTCGGGCTGACCCTTGTGTTCGTTAGTGAAGTTAACGGTTACAGCAGAATCAGCAATGGAACCACTCACAGTTTCCTTGCCAGTATCAAACGCAACAGCGTTAGTGCCATTCTGGCCTGCAACAGTAACAGTATACTGATCCTTGACAACATCAGTCCCGCTCACAGCAGAACCAACTTCCTTCACAGTGTAAGTAACATCAGTAGGCAGGTTGCTAAAGCTCATAGTGCCATTATGCTTCATGGTCACAGTATAAGAAGTACCATAAGTCAGAAAATCGCCTGCTGCAACAGCCTTACCAGAATTAGTTTCCTTAACAGACACAACGTCATTCAGTGAACCTGCAACCAGACCCTTGTACGAAGCACCAGTAGTACCATTAAAAGTAACTTCAAAATCAAACTTTTCATTCAAGTCACCAAGACCACCCTTGACCTTCTTGGTCACGGTCAAATCCTGAGCCTTGTAGGTATTATTGAAAACACCATCGCTCTTAGTAGTCTCACCATCACTATAAAGGGCAACATAATAGCCAAAGTCCGTGCCATTCGGATTCTCTGCATTCTGGTTTACAACAGAAACCACCATATGAATGACTTTATTATCTTTGGTAATACCAGGAATGTTAGGCTCTACTTCGGCAATCTTATAAGCGTACTTACCAACCTGCTTTGCTTTATTACCCAGCAGTTTAATCAGATCAAAACTAAACTTCTCGCTATATGCCTCATTACGTTCACTATAGCTTTTACCATTCGCTGTATCTGCGGTAAACGTTACGCTCGGAGCAACACCATTGTTAACAACACCAGCTTCAATATGCTTAGCTTCGTTAGCATCATCCGGCGTAATCGTGAAATCAAATTTCATGCTGTTCGGTGCAGTACCACTTTCAACAGTCAGATTCTTAGTCAAGGTCACCATTGCCTGATCATTAACCGGCTTAATCATCTTGTCGGTAGACTCGACTTCATCCGCAAACGCTGCGGTTGCGCCGACGGTGAGCATCATGGCGGCAGCCAGAACGCCCGCGAAGAATTTCTTCAGTTTCATTGTTATTCCTCCCTAGTAAGAAATAGTTCGTACTCCTGTGCCACGGCCCAAACTCCGCGGTTCACAGGCAGGATGCCGGCAGCTTCTTCCGGCTTCCGTGGTATTACAGACTGCGTCGCCGCAGTAGTGTAATTACTTTTGCTTGCACATCCTCCAGCGGAACCGGGCCAAAGTCCCGGCTGTCCTCGGATTGTGTGCGGTAATCGCCCAGCACAAAAAAGCAGCCTTCCGGCACCGTGTAGGGGTACTCCAGCGCGTCTTTTGCGTAGGTGGGGTAGAGGATCTCGCCGCTCTGCACCGCGCCGTTCACCACAAGGGTGCCGCTGTCGTCCAGAGCCACAAGGTCGCCCTCGCGCCCAAGGATGCGGCCCACCCGGAGCTTACCGCCCTGGGTGTAGACCACAACGTCGTTTTTTGCGTAGGTTTTTTGCAGGCGGTAGCAGATGAGCAGGTCGCCATCCTTTACCGCGGGGAACATGCTGCTGCCCTTGGCCTGTGTGAGCAGGAATACTTGCGTGAACAGCACCCACGCGCACAGCAGGATCACCACAACGCGGCCCAGCAGGCTGATAAAATCCTGCCGGTTCTCAGCGTCCAGCCTGCGGCGGCGCACCGCCCGTGCCCCCAGCTTCAGGGCTTCATTGTCCAGCGGGTGCATCGGAATGCGCCTCCTTTTGGGGGTCAGAGCTGTCAACTTTGGTGGTATCCAAGGGCAGGCTTCCGGTCTGCTGCTCCAAGAGCACATTATAGCGGGTGCGCTCGGCGCGGATGGCGGCTTCGTACAGGGCGTAAAGCTCTTCCAGCTTCTTCCACATTGCCGCTTCGTCCACGCCGCCCAGCAGGTTCTTGCGGAATTTCACCGTCCGGAACCACTGGATGATCGCTTCCTGCTCCGGGCTGATACAGCTTTCCTCTGCACCGGCCAGCCGCTGGGGCGCTTTCTTCTTCGCCATGCGGTCAGCCCCCTTTAGTCATCTTCCTTACGGCGCTTGCGCAGCATCAGCAGGGCAACGCCGCCAGCCACCACAGCAAGGATGACAATGTAAGGCAGGGTGTCGAGGAGGACACCAAGGTCAGGCTCGAGCGTCCGGTGATTGGTGAAGTGAACCGTCTGCTCAGTTGTACCGATTGTTACAGTTGCAGTACTATTCTTTTCGTATACTTCACCGTCTGTACCAATCTGCCAGCTGGTATCGTACTTCTCACCAGAATAATCTTCCTCTATAACTTTGTACTCACCACTTGGCAGATTCTTGAAGATAATCGAAGCTCCGTCTTTCAGAGTAAACTTGCCATTTCTCAGCCATTCAACCTTTGCACTATCTGCTTCGCTAATCTCAACATTGGCATCAGTAATATTTGCCGATGTCCCATCAGCTTTGGTAATCGTAAAGGTAAAGGCTTTGTTGGTATCGCCAAGTTTACCAGTAACAGTTTTGGTAACGGTCAGGTTGGCGGAAGCAGGCACATACTTTGCGTAGAAAGTTGTATCCGCAGAAATGGTGCCATTTACAAAATCCGCTTTTTGGGTGCAATTTTCATCCGTATACCAACCTTTAAAGGTGTAAACTGTACCATCTGCTGTTGTTTTAGTTTCCGGGCACACCGCTTCAGTCTGATCATCGCGTTTGACATCCGGGCGGGCAATTGTATTCAACTGAATTGAATCGCCCTGCTTTTGGACTGTATATGCTCCGCCATAATCATTCACTAGATCAAAAGTATTTTTACCCGCATCCTGAACCATAAATTGGACGTTGATGTGCGTTGCATTATGGATCAATAGCAAACCATCCAGATGGTACGTCATTATTTTATCGCCGACATACGTAATCGGAGATTCATACACGCCACTCGTGTATTTTTTGCGCAGGCTCTCTTCTCCTGTCCAATCTCCCTGCGTGCCATTTTTACCAGTGTTAGCTCCGCCTACTCCAACCACCTCGTACCATTTAATTGTGTATGTACCGCCATAATTCTTCTTTACGGCATTTGACTCCCAACTACTCGGGGGCTCCTTATAATAGTAATCCTTGTAAGAACCATCCGCCTGTTTAATCGGAATCACAGGAAACTGTCCGGAATCAACCAAAATTTCTGTTCCAAGCTTATTTTCGGTACTGTTTGTGTCATAAAGCTGATTGTATGGACGTTCTTTCCATTTATAGGTTTCCGGGTCAGGCACATTCAGAATTGTGCCAACAGCCATGCCGTTCCAAGCTTTACTTTCCACATGTGGCTTGTAATAATCACCCTGAGATTGCGAATAATCCCGAATCTGTGTGTAAACATAAAGATTGTAAGAAGATGTCGGATTATCGCTTTCCACAACTGTAATCTTCAGCTCATCGCCGTTACTAAACTTATGTTCATCATCTGCTTTGGGGTCACCGTGGCGGTGATTAATCGTCAACTCACCTGTTTTCGTAACCTTTAACCGTACTGTTTTGAAAGTATCTCCCACGCCATAAATTTCGTCAACCAAATTTCCATTGCTGTCAACAAACTTCGCTTCACCGGGGTTTTGCTTATTCGGTGTAATTATCCATTTATGTTCGTAGTACGATTTTCCGTTTTTGGATCGCAGTGTAATCGTTGCGCCAACCGGAACTTTTGCATCACCCTGAATGCTGCTGATCGTAGCAATACCATCATTCACATTCGGGTACTCAACGCCATCAATCTCAATGCTGACAATCTCAATGCCGTCATCATCGAACTCTTCACTTCCCTGATCCGGATATTCCAGTGCAAGCACAAAGGGGCTGAAGCTGGTGGTCTCAAAGGTCAGGGTGCCATTCTCATAGCTGACAACATCCAGTTTTTCCACGGTATTGTCATCTTTCTGGTGGAGCACCTTCAGTGCATCGGCAGTGAGCGCTCCCATTTCTTCCATTTCCGCAATATCCGGCAGTTTGTCCAGACCAGAAACGGTAACGGTGGCCTTCTGGCCCTTGGCCAGCTGCACCTTCTCGCTGTTGATATCTTCGGGCGTGATCTTCAGGCCCAGAAGGGGCTGCATTCCCTAAAGCTCATTCACGTATGTATTGCAGAACTTCGTCATGGAATTTTCACCCATGTGGATGACGCTGAGGCTATGGGCGGCAGAGGGCAGGTTTTTCACTTCTACCGGCAGGATCGTGGTCTTCAGTTCGTCTTCCTCGTCCACGTAGGAAGCAGAGGCCTTGGCAGTCAGATCCACAGGCACGGGGTTCTTGTCCACCAGATCCTCGTGATCCACGTCCTCTTCCTCATCGGAGCCAACGGTACCGTCCTTCCATGCGGCGTAGACGTTTACGGTGGTGGTCTTGTCGTCCAGAATGTTGCTGGTGGGGTCGGTGAGGTTCAGGCGCACCCGGTTGCCAAACTCGTCCAGCGTGTACCAGTAGTCAAACAGCCGCAGTTCGCCCTTGGGGTCCCGGTTGGAGGAGGGGTTCTCGATGTAGCTGCTGTAGTCCGCAATGGTCTCTACCCGGGGCACAGCCTGAATGAAGTACAGGTTCCACAGAACCTCACCGTTCCGGGCCAGATACTCGCTCTCCGTCATATTGTTGATCTGTGCCTGAGCAGTAATGTCCTGCAGGTCGTTGGCGTTCAGCTCCTTCAGCCAGAAGCGGTAGACCACCATATCCTGCAGCTTTTTGATCTCGTCGCCGGAAACGACCACTTTGTCATCAGGCTTTTCCACCACGTCGTCCTCGCCAGACCACTGGGTCTCGGTGCTGGAGCTGGAGTCGGTGCTGGTGCTGGTGCCGTAGTCAATAACGGTACCCCACTCTGTTTCCTTAACGCTGGGGCCGCCGTCGAGGTTGTCCTCGCCGCCCTCTACAGGCCGGGTGGCTTCCTCCTCGCCGAAACCGGCAGCTTCGCCGCCGTCTACAGGCCGGGTGGCTTCCTCCTCGCCGAAACCGGCAACTTCGTCGTCAGGATAGGATGCCTCGCTGTCATCTACGGGCCGGGAGGCCTCTTGATTAACCTGAGGATCGATCAGACCCTCCGTTGCAAACACCGGCACAAGGCAGGTGCAGATGACCGCAAGCGCCAGACAAAGCGCAAAAACGCGCTTCACCAGCCTATCTTTTTTTCCGTGATGATTTTTCCGCACAGTGGAGCCCTCCCTGCATCATAGTATTTTTGGCAAAGCCAAGGAAAAAGATATCCAACCTTTGTCGGCCTTCTTTCTCTCGGCAGGTTATTTTTACCAGACAAACCCATTATCGTAATTATAGCATGTATATCCAGTATTTTCAATAGTGAAATTTTATTTTCCCTTCCCCTTTTCAGACAAAATATTCTGCGATATACAGCAAGTTATGAACCGCCGTAATATATTGCGGGGAGTAGCGCAGTCTAACTTATCCGCACCGCCCGCCGCATTGATATCTCACGCAGTTTTGTGTTATACATTCGCAGTTTCACTCTCTATAATACATGAAACGCAGATTCCTTTCACTTTTTTTCAAGATTTTTTGAAAAAAGTTTTCGGAGCCCTCTCAGTCTCGCAAAGCTCGACAGCTGGGGTTAAACCTCTCAGTCACGGGCTTCGCCGTGACAGCTCCCCTAGTAGGGGAGCCCTTGGCAGGCCGTCGCGTTTTCGGGGTCTGACGCTTCGCTCCTGTTTGCCCTGCTGGCGCAAAGTCTTATCCTTGCGGCAGATGCCGGTTTTGGAGCCGACAGGCGATCATTGCGAAAAATGAACCTTATGCCAAGGCCTCCCCTACTAGGGGAGGTGGCAAAACCGTCAGGTTTTGACGGAGAGGTTTAATACCCACAGCTGCACCACACAACTCAAAAATCCCCTGCCGGATATTGGCAGGGGATTTTTTGTTGCACTTGATGAACGATTCGGAGCCTGAGCCTGCCTTCCCCCAAAAGTCAAGGGGTCAGAAGAAGCTCACCTGGCTGCTTTCGGGCAGGTCTGCCAGCACACCGGCGGTGCGCAGGCTTTCCAGCACGGCGCTGGTCACGCCGGTGGCCTGCTGGAGCTCCTCCACGGAGATATACTCCTGCCCGTCGATGGTGGCACGCTCCAGCGAGGCAGCGGCAGTGCCGCCCACGCCTTTCAGGGCACAGAAGGGCAGGCGCACCTTGCCATCCTCCACGATATACTTGTTGCCGCGGCTCTTGCCCAGCTCGATGGGCAGGAACGCATACCCGCGGGACAGCATCTCGTTGACCAGCTGCAGGCTGACCAGCACGTCCTCGTCCTTGGCGTTCTTCTCCTCTTTCAGGCGGCGCTTCACTGCCTCCATGTGGGCGCGGGCCACAGCCGCACCGCCCACAGCGGCCTCATAGTCGATATCATCGCCGCGCACGGTGAAGTAAACAGCGTAGAACTCTGCCGGGCGGTAGAGCTTGAACCACATCAGCCGGATGGCGCTCATCAGGTAGGCCACAGCGTGGGCCTTGGGGAACATATACTTGATCTTGCGGCAGGACTCGATGTACCAGTCCGGCACCTCGTGCTCCCGCATGGCTTCCTCCCAGCCGGGCTTGAAGCCGCCCTTGGCCACCTTGCCCTTACGGACAGCCTCCATGATATCAAAGGCCATCT
>OKYM01000438.1_pt1 | contig 10784 bp, 8 predicted proteins | sample 1608601 | NCBI WGS metagenome assembly OKYM01 (sample SAMN02674964, study PRJEB24791) | human gut metagenome, SKBSTL008 | isolation source: stool | host: Homo sapiens | place: USA | reverse complement strand
ATTTTCGGAAGAAATTTCATCACATCCTGGCTTTCATGGTCAATGGTCTGCGCTTTATCTCCGAGGATCGTCATTTTACATGAGAACATCCCTTCTAAAATCACATACTGAAGATAACTATAGTCCTGCATCTCATCAATGACAAGATGTTTGATATTATTTCTCGCCTTTGTTCCATCAAGCCTATGTTTTAAATACAGCATCGGATATACATCTTCATAAGCAAGAACCCTTCGCTCATAAGGGACTCCCGGTAAAGTAAGATATCCCGCATCCTCCATCAGCCAGTTATAAATCTCATATAAATCCCTTGTCACGTACATTTTCATGAACTGTTCGGAAAGAAGTTCTTTTTCCTCTTCGGTCACGTCTTTTTGATACAACGTCTCATATTCATCGATAAAATACTCCATTACCGCTTCCATACGCGCCAAAACCGGCAAGTGTTGGAATTTGAAATAAAACAGTTCTATCAGTTCCTGTTCTGTTTTTTTCAACCCTTTAAATTCAATATCACGAATGTCCATCAGGCGATCTTCCAGTTCCACAAGGAATCCCTCTACCAATCCGATAAAATGTGCCGATTGTTTTTCGCGGTTTCTTTGTTCCGCTGCCGGGTCTTTTCTCTCCATACGCTTTTCAATCTGGTGGAAACGGTCCTCACAATCTACAACAGTACCCTTGAGTTCCTTATACGCAAAAATATCAAAACTCATCTCCTGGATATTCTCTTCCCCAAGTTCAGGCAGAATATGAGAAATATAATCTGCAAACACACTGTTTGGAGAAAGGATCAGTATATTGGATGATTTTAAAGTTCCGTTTGAAGATACTTTAAGTATTTATCGATCAACACCGTTCTTTATTGAAGTAATGGGTAAAAATATTGATAAAACTTATATTCAAATGAAAATGTTGAATATATTACACAAGATAAAACTTACGTTTCTTTTACTAGAGAAGAATATATCAAAAGATATTCGTATAAATCTTCAGGGAGATTACATCTTTTACGAAAATCTGATCAACCATTTGGAGTCAACGTTTTCAACGCTTGGTGATAGATTTGCAATTAATTCTGTTGTTGACGAAGTACTTCAGAGATATCCAGGAGTAAAGAAAGCCACAGAAAAGAATGTTCATGTATTGGAAGAATATGTTGGAAGAAAGTTATCAAAAGAAGAAATTGCTTATATCGTAGTTCATATTTGTGCAGCGATTGAGCGAAATAAGAATGAAACCGTAAGATATTCCGTAGTTTTAGTGTGCAACGGAGGAATCGGTACATCTCAGTTACTTCTTGCAAGATTGGAAAAATTTTTTCACTTGGATGTGATAGATATTATTCCAGCACATGATATTGAGAATATGAATATGGAAGATGTTGATGCAGTAATCTCAACGATTTCATTGGAAGGAAAAGGGATTGAATACATACAGGTTGATCCATTACTGACCGATGAGGATTGCATTAGAGTTGGTGAGAAATTATCAAAGATCACTCCGAAGACAACAGTAAAAGAAACTGTTTCTGAGGAAAAAACAGATTCTTTTAAATCTCTGGAAAAGATAAAAGAGATTTTAGAAGATAAGAATGATGAAGATTCATTGATTAAGATAAGAACAGTCATTGATACATTTTTTCAGAAAAAAGAAGAAACTATGTTAAGCGATCTTCTACCAGCACAGGCAATTCAAATCGGGGTTGAATGCAGTGACTGGAAAGAAGCAATCAAAGCTTCTGCACAGTATCTTATAAAGAAAGGAGCCATCAATGAACATTATGTTGATGCTATGATCCAAAATGTCATGGAAAATGGTCCATATATTGTTGTTGCTCCAGGATTTGCACTTCCACATGAAGCATTAAATGCAGGAGCCAGCAAAGTTGGAATGAGTCTGATCAGGCTAAAGACTCCAGTTCCTTTTGGAAAGGAGGAGATGGATCCAATCGAATGGGTATGTTGTCTGAGTGCGATCAACAAAGAAACTCACTTAAAAGCGATGTTTCAATTAGTAAACCTTTTTTATAATCAGTCTTTTCGTGTGAAGATTAAAGAATGTAAGACGGGAGAAGAAATTTACAAGATTATAGAACAATTTGAGTATGAAACGAGGTAGATACAATGATTTGGGAAGACCTGAATGAAAACTTGATAGTGCCTGATCTTGAGGCAAAAAGTTCCGATGAAGTATTTGAAAAACTTGGAGGCTTATTTATAGTAGAAGGTTATTGTAAAGATACTTATATCGATGCTTTAAAAGACAGAGAAAAAGATTTTCCGACTGGAGTTAATATGGGAAGTATCGGAATCGCAATTCCTCATACTGATAAACAGCATGTGATCAAAGGAGGAGTAGCGATCGGTGTTTTGAAAGAACCAGTTCATTTCTTTCAGATGGGAACAACTGATGAACCAGTGGAAGTAAAATTAGTTTTTATGCTTGCAGTGGAAGATCCAAAAGAACATTTAGTCTTTTTACAGAGAATTCTTGCAGTACTCCAGGATCAAGATGTTTTAGCTAATATCATGAAAACTGGCGATAAAAAAAAGATTGTAGAAATCATTAAAGAAAAAGAAAGCAATTTATAAATGTAAATAATTAATGCTATATTTCAGGATAGAATCTTGAAAAGAAAGGAGATTTATTATGGCAGCAGTAAATATTTTATCAGTGTGTGGATCAGGAACAGTAACATCATCTATGGTAGCTGCAAAGCTGAAAGAAAAGCTTGGGGAAAGAGGATACAGTGTTTCTACAACAGAGGCTCGTCCAACAGAGGCCTTAAACTTAGCTACTTCTGGAAGATTTGATATTTTAACACATACAAGCCCACTTCCAGATGGAGATTATGGAATCCCAACAGTCAATGCTTTCGCTTGTATTACAGGAATGGGGGAAGATCAGTTCTTTGAGGATGTCGTAGCGGCATTAAAATCTGTAGGAAAATAAAAAGTTTAGAGTGTTAAAAGAGAAAATTATATGAGTGTGTTCTTCGGAACAAAGGGAGGAACTTATGGTAGTATTAGAATTTTTGAAAGCAATCATAGATAATTTCGGATCAGCAATTGTCGTTCCATTTATCATTTTTATCATTGCATTAATCTTTAGAGTAAAACCAGCAAAAGCATTCTTATCGGCTTTGTATGCAGGTGTATCTTTGGAAGGTTTCTCATTGATCATCGGGGCATATACACCAATCATCACACCATTGGTACAAAATATGTCAAAAGTAATGTCAAATGTAACAGGGGTTGAATTAAATACATTTGACGTAGGTTGGCAGGCAACATCAGTTGTAGCATTTGCAACAAGTGCTGGTATGATTTACTTAGGACTTGGTATCGCATTACAGACAGTCTTATTCCTTGTAAAATGGACAAACATTTTCCAACCATCTGACTTATGGAACAACTACTCATACATCGTATGGGGTGCTATGGTTATCTTCAAGACCCACAACTTTGCATTAGGTATCGCATGTATGATCCTATTAAACTTATATAGCTTATTAATCTCAGAACTTGTAGCAAAACGTTGGTCTAAATACTATAACTATCCAAACTGTACGATCATTGCTATGCATAACGTAGAGCCAGCAATCTTCGCTATCGTAATCGACCCAATTTTAAATCTATTAGGATTAAACAAAGTTAAATTAAATCCAAAATCAATCGAGAAGAAATTAGGATTTATCGGTGAACCAATGACATTAGGATTTATTCTTGGTGGAATTATCGGTATTCTTGGAAACGTAGGAAAATTAACATCCATGGCAGGATGGGGAAGTGTATTTACAGCAGCAATCGCTACAGCAGCAATCATGGCTATTTTCCCTAAGATTGCGAGTATGTTTGCACAGGCATTCGCACCTATCACAGAAGCAGCCAGAGTATTTATGAAGAATTCTGGAGACAGAGAATGGTATATCGCAGTAAATGATGCTGTAGGATATGGAGAACCAGCAACATTAACAAGTGGATTATTATTAATTCCTATCATGGTAGTTATCGCTACAGTACTTCCTGGTAATCAGGTACTTCCAGTTGTTGACCTTCTGGCTATTCCATACATGGTACAGGGACTTGTAGCAGTATACAAAGGAAATATGTCTAAGATTTTAGTAGCCGGTGTTATCTGGTTCAGCTTAGGATTATTAATGTGTACATACACAGCACCATTATTCACAGATGTTGCTAGAAATGCAGGATTTGCAATTCCAGCAGGTGCAGCAATGATCACAAGTTTCAACATTCTTGGTAAACCAATGCTTGGTTTCGTATTCCTTGCATTCTTATCAGGAAACCCATTATTTATTGGAATTGCAGTTGCAGTATACGCAGTAGCATTCTTTATTTTCAAGACAAAGAATGCACAGATCGTAGCTTATCTTGATCGTCAGGCAGACAAAAATGATGCAGCAAATGAGGTAGAAGGAGCGTAATAGATATGAAAATAGATGTAAATCAGTTTTTAAAACCATGTAGTTGCGGAAGAAAACACGAGATCGTTGTCGATGATATCATCATCGACAGTGGTGCGATCAATCAGTTACCAGAGATTTTAAAAAGACCAGCGTATGCTGATAAAAAATCATTGGTTATGATCTGTGATGAGAATACTTATGAAGCAGCTGGTAAACAAGTAGAAGCACTGGTTCCAGGACTGAAAAAGATCGTATTAGATCCTGATAATCTTCATGCTAATGAACATGGTGTAGAAGCAGCTAAAAAAGGATTAGATGAGATTGGTGATGTAGATATGATGATCGCTGTGGGATCTGGAACAGTTCATGATATTACAAGATTCCATGCATATGAGATGAAGATACCATTCTTCTCAGTACCAACAGCAGCCAGTGTCGATGGATTTGTATCTACAGTAGCAGCAATGACATGGCATGGATTTAAGAAAAGTTTTACAGCGGTATCTCCAGTTGTAGTAATTGCAGATACTGATATTTTCAAAAAAGCACCACTACGCCTGACAGCATCTGGGGTATCAGATCTTCTTGGAAAATATACTGCATTAGCAGATTGGAAGATCACACATTTGTTGACAGGAGAATACATTTGTAAAGAAATCTGTGATATGGAATATCAGGCATTAGACAGTTTGATCTCAAGTTTGGATGGACTGAAAACAGGTGACACAAAAGCATATGAAGATCTGATGTACGGATTATTATTATCAGGACTTGCTATGCAGATGACAGGAAACTCAAGACCAGCATCTGGTGCAGAGCATCATATGTCTCATTTATGGGAGATGGAAGTGTTAAATGATTATATTGATTTCTATCATGGAGAGAAAGTAGGAGTTGGTCTGGTATTATCTTCTAAGATTTACCACAAAGCAGCCGACAAGATGCTTGCAGGCGAATTCAAAGTAAAGGATAAAATGCCAATCGAGGAAGATCTGATTCGTGAGAAATTCAATAAACCAGGAATGTTTGATATCATCATGGAAGAAAATACTCCAAATCTGTTAGAACAGGTTGATTCTAAGAAATTGATCGAACATAAAGAAGAAATTGCAGCAATCATTAATGAAATTCCAACAGATGAAGAATTGATTGCGATGATCAATAAAGTAGAGGGAGTAAAATCATTAGAAGATCTAGGATTTGATGAAAGTTATCAGGCTGAGACAGCAAGATTATCACCATATGTACGTGCAAGGATCACATTTATGCGTTTATTAAAATTTTATGATTTCTATGAGGAGGTCATTTCATGCTAGAAGAATTAAAACAGAAGGTTTATGAAGCAAATATGGAATTACCAGCCAAAGGTTTGATTACATATACATGGGGGAATGTCAGCGGAATTGACAGAGAAAAAGGTTTATTTGTGATCAAACCAAGTGGAGTTCCATATGAGACATTAAAACCATCAGATATGGTTGTTATGAATCTGGCTGGAGAGAAAGTCGAGGGAGAATTGAATCCATCTTCTGATACCCCAACACATCTTGAGTTATACAAAGCATATGAAGATCTTGGTGGAATCGTTCATACACATTCTCCATGGGCAACTTCATGGGCACAGGCAGGAAGAAGTATTCCTGCATATGGAACAACACATGCTGATTATTTCTATGGAGAGATTCCATGTGCAAGATCACTGACAGCCGAAGAAGTTGAAGGTGATTATGAAAAGAATACAGGATTGGTGATCATTGAAACCTTTAAAGAGAAAAATCCAATCTATGTACCAGGAGTTTTATGCACGAATCATGGACCATTTACATGGGGAAAAGATGCAGCAGAAGCTGTACATAACGCGGTAGTTCTTGAAGAAGTAGCCAAAATGGCATATCGTACAGAACATTTGAAACCAGAGGTTTCACAAGCACCACAATATCTGCAGGACAAGCACTTTTTCAGAAAACATGGAGAAAATGCATATTATGGGCAAGGGGTATAAGTAGAATTATTCTACTTTACTATAAATGTAATAATGCTTTAGAAAAAAGGTTTTTGTTCACTACAGCAAAAGCCTTTTTCTATACCTGAAAATATAAGGAGATAAAGAATGACGGTTGATAAAATAAAGGAAATTAAATGTTTTATTTTAGATATGGACGGAACAATTTATTTGGGAAATGAATTATTTGATTTTACAAAAGATTTCTTAAATAAAGTAGAAGAAACAGGAAGAGAATATTATTTCTTTACAAATAACTCATCAAAGAGTCAGCAGGCATATATTGATAAACTTGGTAACATGGGCATTCACATTGAGCCAAAACAGATGATGATCTCAAGTCATGTTATGATCAAGTATCTGAAAGAAAAACATCCAGGGGAAACTATTTATGTTGTAGGAACTCCATCGCTGATCAATGAATTTAAGACATTTAATATGCCGTTGGTAGATGAAAATCCAGATATTGTGATCTTAGGATTTGACACAACACTAACTTACGAAAAAATATCCAAAGCATGCCACTATATAAGAAATGGCTGTACATACTACGGAATCAACCCAGATTGGAATTGTCCAATGGAAGGTGGTACATTTATTCCAGACTGCGGTTCCATGGCCAAATTAGTAGAAGCTTCTACAGGGAGATTCCCGGAATTCTTTGGAAAACCATCTAAACACACACTAGACTACATCATCAAAAAAACTGGTTACAAACCAGAAGAGATAGCGATCGTTGGAGATAGACTCTATACAGACATAGCAGTCGCAGATGGAAGTGATGTTACATCAATTCTGGTATTAAGTGGGGAAAGTACTCTGGAAGATGTGGAAGCAAGTGATGTAAAACCAGATATTATTTTGGAATCATTGAAAGATATTACAGAGAAATTGTAGGTAGGCTGTCATAGACATAACTACTTAGATTTTTCAATTTTGTAATTGTCCACACTCTAGACTTCTGGTATATGATAAAAAATAAATAAACGACAGGAAAAGAAGCATTGGAATTTTGCCACGTTTCCTGTCGTTTATTTATTTTTTATCATATACTCAAAGCCTACAGTTGGCCAAATAAACTATGCCTGAGCCTTAGCCCACTCAGCAAATTTAGCACTTTCAACCTGAGCTTCATCCATACTAGAAGCTTTCACACCATAGTAGAATTTAATCTTAGGTTCTGTACCAGAAGGACGAACGCAAACCCAAGCTCCACCTTCAAGTTCATAGTAAAGAACGTCAGAAGCAGGAAGTCCTGTAGGTTCTACGTTACCACTTTCTACATCAAGAACAGTATCTTTGCTGTAATCACGGATCTTAAGAACTTTATAACCAGCGATATCTTTTAATGGGTTTTCACGTAAATTAGCAAGCATAGCTTTCATCTTATCCATACCTTCTAATCCTGGGAAGTCCATTGCTGTGATGCTGTCTACGCAGTATCCGTATTTCTCATACATGTCGATCATAACATCCCATAATGTCTTACCTTTTGTTGCATAGTAAGCAGCAGCTTCACAAAGAGCAACTGTAGCAGAAACAGCATCTTTATCTCTTGCATATGTACCGATCAGGCATCCGTAGCTTTCTTCTAATCCGAACAGATATGTACCTTTTCCAGACTGCTCAAATCCAAGGATTTCTTTACCGATCCATTTGAATCCAGTTAATACTTCGATCAGCTTCACATTGTAAGCCTTCGCGATCTCATCGACAAGGTTTGTTGTAACGATAGATTTAACAACAGCACCATCTGCTGGAAGAGATCCAGCTTTTTCTTTCTTCTGGCTTAATACATATTCGCATAATAAAGAACCAGACATATTACCTGTTAAAGGAATATATTCTCCGCTCTTAGCATCTTTTACATATACACCTAAACGGTCAGCATCAGGGTCAGTAGCAAGAACAAGATCAGCATCTTTTTCTTTGGCAAGAGCAAGACCTAATGCAAATGCTTCTTTTGCTTCTGGGTTTGGATAGCTGACTGTTGGGAAGTCACCATCTGGAAGTTCCTGTTCAGGAACAACATATACATTCTTAAATCCAAGATCGTCAAGTACGCGACGTACTGGAAGGTTACCTGTTCCATGGAGAGGAGTATAAACGATCTTTAATTTGGAAGCCATCTCATCGATGGAAGCCTGGTTGATCACCTGTTTTTCAACTTCTGCGATATAAGCGTCATCAACTTCTTTACCGATCACTTCATATAAACCTGCAGTTACGGCATCTTCTTTAGACATTGTCTTGCAAGTTGAAATGTCAGTGATCGCATTAACTTTCGCTGTAACACCTGAAGCATGAGGATCTGTAAACTGAGCACCATCTTCCCAGTATACTTTGTATCCATTGTACTGAGGTGGGTTATGGCTGGCTGTTACGTTGATACCAGCGATACAGTCTAAATGTCTTACGGCAAATGATAATTCTGGTGTTGGACGTAAGGATTCGAAGATAAATGCTTTGATTCCGTTAGCAGCAAGAGTGCGGGCTGCTTCGTCAGCGAATTCAGGAGACATATGTCTTGAATCAAATGCAATAGCAACACGTTTCTTATCTGTTCCCTGTTCTAAGATATAATCAGCTAATCCCTGAGTAGCCTTTCTTACAACATAAATATTCATACGGTTGATACCAGCACCGATAATTCCACGAAGTCCAGCAGTACCAAATGCAAGATCTGCGTAAAAACGTTCTTTGATTTCATTTTCATCGTTCTCGATGGCTGTTAATTCTTTTTTTGTATCTTCATCAAAATAAGGATTAGAAAGCCATTCCTGATAAGTTTCTTTGTAGTTCATAAATTACTCCTCCTTTAAGTTATAAAAATGCCTTTTGTTTAATTATACCTTAAAACTCATGAAAAAACATTATAAATTTGTACATATTTTTCGAGGAAAATCGAGCGAGCTTCTTTATTGTGAATAAACTCCTCTAATTTCTCGATATATCGTGGAGAAATCCAATGTTTTTTGTGTGCCATATACTGATTCGAGATCTTCCAGAATTTTTCCGGAAATAAAAACAATCCATACAGGCATAAAAGGTCATCTTTTGACAAAGGCATAAAGCGGTCATAGTTTGATAAAAAGGTTTCACAAAAGGCAAAATTATAATTATTTTTCTCAAGTGCCTTCTTTAGGAAATAATAAACATCCAGAATCGGATACCCATGATAAAAATGCTCAAAATGGATCGTAGCTGGGGCAGAGGATGTCATGATGATATTATGGTGGTTATAAGCCCCATGACACCATCCACGGCGAGAAGGTGTGGTTTCATTTAAGATTTGGATGGAACGCTCCATCTGTTCCCAGAAGGCTTTCGTCTGTTCCAAAAATAAATATTCAAAAATCCCTTTCTTTTTGCGTTTGCGTATGTAACGTGCAATACTTTTTAATTCCAAATATTTTTGCTCATAATATGTGGAAATGGATGTATATTTTCTAAGATTTTCAGATGAAAAAGAAATAGCAAGACAATGATTATGAAAGCTTGCGAGATTTTCTGCAGAAGATCTGATATCTTTTAAAGCATGAATATCACATTCCGTACCCAAATAAGTTTTTCTAAGCGCAAATGTTTCGTAATACCGGTCAAAAGTAAGAAAATATCCGTCTTTATTTAAAATGTACTGGTCGGTTTTATAAAAATGATGGTCATGCATTGCCAAAGTCCATTCAGAAACAGCACAAAGACGTTCTTCTGATAGAGAAGTCTGGGATAAAGCATAGACATCATTTTCCCCAAAACACAAAACACAGCCGCGGCCCCGTCGAGTATGAGAGACAGAAATATCATATTGATCCAGTAGTGCCTGATATTTTTCGTTCAACATAGATCCTCCTTTATGTTCTACCTCTAATGATATGAAAATAAGACTAGGAATATGATAGAAACTTGCCATGAAAGTATAAATAGGATATACTGAACTTATCTCAGAAAGGAGTACATGAACTATGAGAAAAAGATTTTTATTAATTTCAACAATCATCGTGCTAAGCGCATTTACATTTGCAGCTTGCGGAAAGAAGAGCCCAAGCAGCCCTGAATCAACAAACAGCGAAACGACAACAGCAGAACCTACAACAGAAGAAAACACAGAAAAAGATACGACAGAAGAAGAAAAACCAGTTGCAACAGCAACATCAGAAGAAAGCACAAAAGAACAGACAAAGACAACAACAGCAACAAAGAAAGATGAACAGGCCAAACCAAAGAGTGCAACAGGTACTTATAATGGATTTGCAGACACAAGTTCTGTAGAGATTGAGATGTCTGACGGAAGTTACCAGACATTTATGGTGAATGATGAAGAACTTGTGAATAAATTAAATGATATGGACGAAG
>OKYM01000428.1_pt1 | contig 10883 bp, 9 predicted proteins | sample 1608601 | NCBI WGS metagenome assembly OKYM01 (sample SAMN02674964, study PRJEB24791) | human gut metagenome, SKBSTL008 | isolation source: stool | host: Homo sapiens | place: USA | reverse complement strand
CGCAAAAGCGGATTTACGCCAAACTTACGCCACTTACGCCAAAAATCAAAGCGCACTATAGGGTAACAAAATCGGCACTCGCTGAAAAGCGGGTGCCGATTTTTTGTGTCTAGGGGATTTGAAGACTCATGAAACCCACTGATGGATTCTGCGAGCGGCAGACTGTCAGCGGCTTTATTGTTGACGAAAAACAAAGGTAGGGATACAATAATAAAAAAGAATGTAAAACCGGAAGGGAGCGTGCCGCCATGGAAAATCAGAGGGATTTCTGCACAGAATGCCGCAGAGAAACAAACTACACCTTGAAGAAAATCAAAATCAACCAGACTATTCGGGGTAAAGAGTATACTTTTGAGATCACAGCTGTTTTCTGCAACGAATGCGGCGGCGAAATGGGGATTCCCGGCCTGATGGACTACAACATGAAGGAAATCGACGAGCAGTATCGTAGCTTTCGAGCACTGGATGGATAGTGGGAGTATATCGAATTGATGATATAAAGTGATAGATACTAGGAAAGTGGCAGCAAAGGACAACTATAATGAAGGATACGCTTAACTTAGGCAAAATTAACCCGAATGAGCAAAGAAACAAAGTCCCAAAACATATTCCATCTAAGGTTCATCCAGATATATTGTTTACATTTATGCCTAAATTGGAATATCTTTTGAACTGTTTGCAGTATAAAATGGTATCGCCGAGATATTGCGAAGAAGATATAGGTTATTTGAAAATTAAGGGAGTGAAATCTTTAGCTTATCCAATGAAATGTTTTTGCGACATTAACCTACAGAAACTTAATCTGCATATGGATTGGTATGGTGACTACGGAATTGCATTTCGTAAAAAATGGGGGATGGATCACAATATCCAACCAATACATTACCTGAACGAGACATCTGATCTCCGAAAGGATATCAGCACAGTTTTTGAAAGTGTGTTGAACGAGGAAAAATCAGAATCAAAAACTCATGAGATGTTAAAAAACTATCTTTTACATGAACTGATGTACTATAAACCATATCAAGGGAAAATAAGAAACAGAAAAAGTGGAAAAATGTCAAAAAAATGCTTTATGGATGAGTGCGAATGGCGGTATATTCCAGATGTTGAGCCACTTGAACTTGCTCAGGTAATATTGAATCCAGATATAAACAATGCAAATTTTATGCAACTGGCCAGTGAATCAATGAATTTTAGAAGAGAAGTTTCACTTGTCTTTGAATATTCGGATATAAAACATATTGTGATTCAAACAATAGACGAGTACCGAGAATTAAGTCGAGCAATTGACTTATGGGGAATTGAAGATAAATCTGAAATTCTGTCGAAAGTAATTGTGTGGTCTCAAAAACGGGAGGACTTTTAATGATTCCAAATTTTAATAAGGTTTTCAAAACAGAACCTAAAGCTGAGAAGAAGGTGCCAAAGGGAGTAATAGAATATTTGAATTCGACCGTTCCGAAAGGAACGAAATATATTCCGGGCAAAGACGGAAGCGTAATATTGAGTGCTGATGGAAAGCCAGTGACAATGGGGGGATTCAGCATCGAAATCCCTAAGTCAATAAAAAAACAGGTTGAAAATCTTAACGGGGATGAGTTTTACCAGTTTATTTATAATGCTCAGATGAAACTAAATGTTAAATTGGATAAAGAGGGGTATGTTATAGTCAATGGTCAGGAAATGCCAGTAGAAAACTTCTATAAGAACATATATAATCCAATCAAGAAAAAAAATATGAAATTTTTTCTAGTTCCAGAACCTTTTCCGGAACCACATGACATTAAGATTGCATCTGATAAATACGCTTACACGTTGAAACTGAAGCAGCAACCGTATGCTAGTTTGACGGAAATACACTTTGAAAGTGAAAATGAAAAACCATTAAAACTGAAAATCTCGTTGGATGAGGAGAAGGAGAGTAGCCATGTACAATTAACCTATAATTTAAGCTACGCTAAATCTGTTCGTGAGATTGTAGAAGTTGTGGAAATTTTCAATGCATTTATAGATGGCAATGGATATTTAATGGGCGAAAGGATACCCTCTAACGTAATACCGGATGAGCCAAAAGACAAATTTGATAAACATACTTTGGATTTTTGGAAAAAGGTATTGCAAGTGGAAACTGCATTAGGATTGGCATTTAGTCCAATAAAGAATGCCCCCGAATTGGAAACCATATATAATATTGAAAAGTTATACCAAACAATTATTTTGAAAAAACCTATACGAGAGGAGCATAAAATAACCTCTATATCATCCGAATGGAATGCAGAGAGTACAAACCGAATAAAAGATTCTATTGGAAAACCGATGTATTTTCAATACACAGGAGATCTGAAATTTAATATTATGGGACAAGAGTTTAAGTGTCCCTCTATTTTTGGTATGTTTAACTGCAAGCTAGCGGATGTAAAGGTAGCGGATGGCACAACTACATTGTTTTTTGCCGATGAATCAGATGATAAAACGGGGTACACATCGGTGCTATCATTTGCGACTGAGAAAGAGCTAGATGCATATGGACATGTGGAAAAATATAATCATGCAAACGACTTGAAAGATGCACAGACGATTCAGACCATTTTAAGTAAAAACTGATAACGATATAGCAAAAATAACCGCCCAGCGACCTTACGGTCTCGCTGGGCGGCTTATTTTTTGCGTTTCCACAACAGATATTCTTCGTAGCGGTGCATCTCGTTCTGTTCTTCTTCGGTCAGGCGCTGGCGCTGGATGCGGGCTTTGTCGGAGGGATCGTAATCGGACAAACCTAACAGAAAATCAGAAGAAGTATGATAGCGTCTGCAAATTGCAACCAGTGTTGAATGGTCAGGAGAACTTTTGTCGTGCTCCCAACTGCGGACAGTAGAAACCGAAACACTAAGAGCTTTTGCTAACACTTGTTGCTTTTCACCATTCAGCTTTCGTAATTCTGCCAGCCGCTCACCAATCATCTAGCGCACCACCCTTCTTTGCTTTCAAGTATAGAGAATCTTATTACTTTTGGCAAAAAACGCCGAAATTCTTGTGAATTGACTGTAAAAGTGATAAGATACTTGTTAGTATAGGCTGAAAGTGCTAAGAACATTATCACTTCCGCCGCAACGCTAAGGCAAAGCGAGGGAATCCCCGTTGGAACAACTGATCGACTTTCACGCACCGGAAGTGCAGGCGGTGCTGGATATACTTCTAAAAGACCACTCCACCGGTAAAAACATCATCTGGGCCACCGATCCGCCGGAGGAACTGCAAACGGTGATGTACGAACCGGTGACGGATAGATCGCAGATCACCACCCAGCAGCTCGGGCTGACCCACTACGAGGTGGTGCTGCCCCGGATGATGAAGCAGACCGACACCCAGCAGCAGCGCACCCGCAAAAAGGGCGAAGTATTCTCGCCCGCATGGGTCTGCAACAAGATGAACAACGCACTGGATGCCGACTGGTTCCGTGGGCTGGGGGCAGAGGAGACCGCTGGGCAGTTCACGGTGGAGTTGCCCCAAGGCTGGCAGACGGTGGAAACGCCGGTGCAGTTCCCGGTTTGTAAGGGCAGGACTCCGGCATGGGTGCAGTATGTGCAGAGCCGCCGCTTGGAGGTGACCTGCGGCGAAGCACCTTTTCTGGCGTCCCGGTACGATGCCGCCACCGGCGAGATGATCCCGGTAGCCCGGCGCATTGGCATTCTGGACCGCAAGCTGCGTGTGGTAAGCGAGAACGCCGCCACAGAGGAAGAGTGGCGCAAATATGCCACCCATGCGGTGCAGTCCACCTACGGCTATGAGTATCAGGGTGATAATCTTTTGTTGGCGCGGGTCAACCTGCTGCTGACCTATGCAGAGCATCTGCAAGCCCGCTGGCAGCGCAAACCCACAAAAGAAGAGTTACAGCCTATCGCTACCATCATCAGCTGGAACCTGTGGCAAATGGACGGCTTGCACCTCTCTGTGCCCAGCGGCAAGCCCCAGCCGGAGGCAGAACAGCTTGATCTCTTTTCCATGTTCGGGGCGGCAGAGCTGCAGCCGCCTACGGTATCCTGTAAAGTAAAAAACTGGCGCAAGGGCAGCCATGGAACCGCCCAGAACTTTGAAACCATTCAGGAAGGGAGTACCAGCATGAAGTTTGATTATGTCATCGGAAACCCGCCGTATCAGGATGAAACCCTTGGCGATAATGGGACGTATGCGCCACCGGTCTATAATCTCTTTATGGATGAAACCTATAAAGTGGCAGATAAAGTAGAACTGATTCACCCAGCACGTTTTTTGTTCAATGCGGGCTCTACACCAAAAGCATGGAATCAGAAAATGTTAGAGGATACGCATTTCAAAGTCCTGTTTTATGAAACCGATAGTAGCCGGTTGTTTTCCAATACGGATATTAAAGGCGGTATTGTGATTTCTTATCATAACAAGTCTGAAGAATACGGAGCAATCGAAATTTTTACGCCATACGATGAACTCAACAGCATTTTGAGAAAGGTACGACAAAGCAAACGGTTTAAGAGCTTTAGCTCAATTATTGTGACAAGTTATGCGTATCATTTTCTTGAAACGCTCTATGATGAAAACCCTGAGTTAAAGGGGTCTCTGAGCAAAGGACATGAGTATGATTTGAAATCGAATGTTTTTGAGAAGATGGCAGAAGCATTTAGCGAGGTTGAGCCGATAGATGGAAAACGATACATTCGCATTTTAGGACGAATCAATAATGAACGTTGCTACAAATATATTCGAGAAGATTATGTAAACAACGTGAGCAATTTGCATTCCTACAAAGTGTTCCTTCCGGGAGCTACCGGCACAGGACAGTTTGGAGAAACAATAGCAGCACCGTTCATCGGACTTCCGGGTGATGGTTCAACGGAAACCTTTATGGGAATTGGACAATTTGAGAAAAAAGAAGAAGCTGACAATGCGGTAAAATACATAAAAACAAAATTCGCTCGTGCAATGTACGGCATTTTGAAAAGGACACAGGCGAATACTCCCGGAAAATGGCAATGGGTTCCCCTTCAAGATTTTACCGACCATTCCGATATTGATTGGAGCAAGTCGGTGGCGGAAATCGACCGGCAGCTTTACCGCAAATACGACCTGACCGCGGACGAGATCGAATTTATTGAGACCCATGTAAAGGAGATGGCATAATGGCTGGTATTACGCTGCACACTGCCCGGCAGGTAGTGCCCATGATCTACGCCTATACCACCCCGGAAATTGCCCGGCACAACGGCTGGACGAAGATCGGCTACACCGAGCAGTCAGTGGACAAACGCCTGAAACAGCAGACCCACACTGCCGATGTGCTGTACCATGAGGAGTGGCGGGGCAATGCCGTCTACGATGACGGCAGCGGCGAGGTGTTCACCGACCACGATTTCCACGCCTATCTCCGCAAGCTCCGGGTGGAGAACGACCGCAAAAACGAGTGGTTCCATCTGGATGGGGAGCAGTCCCGGCGGTATTTTCAGGATTTCCGCATGAACCGGGGCAGGGTAAAGCTGGATGCCGCCATCCCCTACACCCTGCGGAAGGAGCAGGCAGAGGCCGTGGCACAGACCAAAGCCTATTGTCAGAGCCACCCCGGCGGGGAGTTTTTGTGGAACGCCAAGCCCCGCTTTGGCAAGACCCTCTCCGTCTATGATTTCTGCAAGCAGGTGGATGCACAGACAGTGCTTATCGTCACCAACCGCCCCGTCATTGCCAATAGCTGGTACAGTGACTATGTGCGCTTTCTGGACAGAGAGTCCGGCTATCTCTTCGTCAGCCATGTGGATGCCCTTGCCGGGCAGCCCCATGTGCTGGACGAGCAGGGCTATCTGGATGCCGCCGCACAGGGCGAGGAGGTGTATAAGCGCATTGAGTTCGTCAGCCTGCAGGACATGAAAGGCTCGAAATATTTCGGCGGCGAGTACGACAAGCTGCGCCACCTGACCGAGCTGAACTGGGATGTGCTGGTCATCGACGAAGCCCACGAAGGCGTGGACACCTACAAGACCGACCTTGCCTTTGACCGCATCCGCCGCAAGTTCACGCTGCACCTGTCTGGCACCCCCTTCAAGGCGCTGGCGAACGATAAGTTTGCCGGGGATGCCATCTTCAACTGGACCTACGCCGACGAGCAGGCCGCCAAGCGGAACTGGCAGGGCGCACCGGGGCAGCAGAACCCCTACGCAAACCTCCCCATGCTCAACCTCTACACCTACCAGATGTCCGAGATCATTCGGGATGAGATCCGGCAGGGCGTGGAGATCGACGGCGAAACGCAGGAATTTGCCTTTGATCTGAACGAGTTCTTTAAAGTAAAGCCCAGCGGCAGCTTTGAGCACGAGGCCGAGGTGGACCGCTTTCTGGATGCCATGACCACCCAGAACAAATTTCCGTTTTCCACCCCGGAACTGCGCGCCGAACTGAAGCACACCTTCTGGCTGCTGAACCGGGTGGACAGTGCCAGAGCACTGGCGAAAAAGCTGCAGGCGCACCCGGTATTCCGGGACTATGAGGTGATCCTTGCCGCCGGTGACGGCAAGCTGGACGACACGGACGAGAACCAGAAAAGCTTTGACCGGGTGAAAGCCGCCATCGCCCACCACGAAAAGACCATCACCCTGTCCGTGGGGCAGCTCACCACCGGTGTCACCATCCCGGAATGGTCGGCGGTGCTGATGCTCTCCAACCTGAAAAGCCCGGCGCTGTATATGCAGGCGGCGTTCCGTGCCCAGAACCCCTGTCTTTTCCACGAAAACGGCACCTTCCGCCGCAAAGAGAACGCCTATGTGTTCGATTTTGACCCCGCCCGCACCCTGCTGATCTACGAGCGGTTCGCCAACGACCTTTCACAGGACACCGCCAGCGGCAAGGGCGACACCGAGGAGCGCAAGGCGCACATCCAGACCCTGCTCAACTTTTTCCCGGTCATCGGCGAGGACGAGGAAGGGGAGATGATCCCGCTGGATGCGGAAAAAGTCCTCAGCATCCCCCGGAAGATCAAGTCCAAGGAAGTAGTGCGGATGGGTTTCCAGAGCAATTTTTTGTTCCAGAACATTTCCAACGTGTTCAGTGCGCCGCAGGAGGTGCTGGATATTCTGCAAAACTTCCAGCCCATCAGCGAGGCAAAAGCAAAGCCCATCCAGATCACCCCGGACACCGGCGTAGACCTTTCCCTGAACGACAAGGGCGAGGTGGACTTGGACGAGGGCTACGTCATCGGCAAGGCAGCGGATGTGTTCGGGGCGAAAATCTACGAGAGCACCCCGGCGCTGGACACCGCCCTGCAAGACCTGACCGATGCCCCGGCGAAAGAGGAGCATCTGGAACCCCTGAAAAAGAGCATCACCAAGGAGATCATCACCCCTATGGTGGAGCAGGCAAAACAGGAGTATGGGCGGGACCTGAAGCTGTCCGACCAGAAGCGGTTCGAGAGCGCCGCCAAAGCCAAGATGGACGTGGCGGTGAACAAGGTGGTGGACAACTACCGCATCGACCAGAGCCAGTTGGAGACCCAGCGCACCCAGCAACTGCAAAGCTGCACCACCGTCCAGCAGCGCCAGCAGGTGAACCGGGAATTTGACGCAAAGCAGCAGCAGAGCACCGCCTTCCTGATGGAAAATCTGCAATCCACCATCCAGCAGACGGCGCAGGAAATGCAGCAGACCATCGTGCGCACCGTGGAGACCAACCAGAAGGAGCAGGAGAAAAAGGGCTACGAGGACACCGTCCGTGACCATCTGCGGGGCTTCTCCCGCACCATCCCATCCTTCCTCATGGCCTACGGCGACGAGAACGTGACACTGGCGAACTTTGACCAGATCATCCCGGACAAGGTCTTTCAGGAGGTCACCAGCATCACGCTGGAGCAGTTCCGCTTTTTGCGGGACGGCGGCCCCTACCTCAACCAAGCCACCGGACAGGAGGAGCACTTTGCGGGTCATCTGTTCGACCCGGTAGTGTTTGACGATTCGGTGAAGGAGTTTTTGAACCTGAAGGTCAAGCTGGCAGATTACTTTGACGAGAGCCGCACCGAGGATATCTTCGACTACATCCCGCCCCAGAAAACCAACCAGATCTTCACCCCCAAGTGGGTGGTGAGAAAGATGGTGGATTTGTTAGAGCAGGAAAACCCCGGCTGCTTCGATGACCCCGGCAAGACCTTCCTGGACCCCTACATGAAGTCCGGCCTGTACATTACGGAAATCGTCAAGCGCCTTTACCGCAGCGAGAAGATGCGGCAAATCTTCCCGGACGATAACGCCCGGCTGGAACATATCTTTGCTAAACAGGTCTATGGGCTTGCGCCCACTGAGATCATTTACCGCATTGCCATCAGCTACATTTTGGGTTTTGCAAAGGATCACGGCATCACCGCCCACCATATCCGTCAGGCGGATACGCTGGAATTTGCCAAGGCGGGCACCATGGAAAGGGAACTGGATAAGATTTTCAGAGATTGACCAATAGAATACGGCATAAAACCAAAGGCGGCTGTCTGCATGGGTGCAGATGACCGCCTTTTTGTGCTATGCCTGTTACAAAAATGAAAGCTGCTGAACGTCAGGCAGATCGTTTTCAGACATGGATTGATTTGCGTTCTTCATCATGTTTCCAATTGTTTTTTTGATGGTGGACTTGGTTTCGATCCCTTGCTTGCGTATCTTTGTATCATTGGTGTTCTTTTGAACTGAGCAGATACTGGATTTCAAGATATGATCGTAGAAGTCCAATGCCATGATATTCGTTCGCTCATTTATATCGATCGTGGACTTTCCAGCATATCGCTGAGCGATATTCCGTGCGGTATGAAACATTGATGTTTCATAAATTTTAAGTTTGCTGGCGAAATCTTTTCCATTGCACCGTGAATTTAAGCTGTCCTCAAGAGGAATCAAATTCCCGATAATGCCATTTTCGGGGGAATTTGTATCATCCAAGATATGCTCGATCGAACTTCGAGTTCTGGCACATTTGTCACAGGATGAGAAACTGATCCATGCATATGAGGAGAATCAGGACATTCATGCAAGAACAGCTTCTGAGGTATTTGGAATTCCGATGGATGAAGTGACGAGTACACAAAGAAGAGATGCAAAAGCGGTTAACTTTGGGATCATTTATGGATTAAGTGCGTTTGGTTTAAGTCAGGATCTTAAGATTTCAAGAAAACAGGCACAGGAATATATTGATCGTTATTTTGCAATGTATCCACGAGTTAAGGAATTCTTAGATGGGGAAGTGGAAAAAGGAAAAACAGACGGATATGTAAAGACAATGTTCAATCGAATCCGCCCAATCCCAGAATTAAAATCCAGCAATTTCATGCAGAGAAATTTTGGAGAACGTGTAGCAATGAATTCACCGATTCAGGGAACAGCAGCAGATATCATTAAGATTGCAATGGTAAGAGTGAACATGAAATTAAAAGAAAAACAGATGAAATCCCGTCTGCTTTTACAAATTCACGATGAACTTCTGATTGAAACACATTTGGATGAATTTGAGGAAGTCAAAGAAATCTTACAGAATGAAATGATGAATGCAGTAAGCCTTCGTGTGCCATTAAATATTGATATTGAACAGGGAGCAAGCTGGTACGAAGCAAAATAAGGAGAAGATAAATGAAAATCATAGGAATCACCGGGGGAGTCGGCTCTGGAAAAAGTGAGATTTTAAATATACTAAAAAATGATTATCAGGCAAAGATCATTCAATCTGATCATGTAGCACATGAGTTGATGGTACCAGGGGCAAAAAGTTATGATGCGATCGTTCAGGCATTTGGAAATGAAATTTTAAATGAAGACCAGACGATCAATCGCCCGATACTTGGAGAGATCGTGTTTCGTGATGAAACAAAACTTTCCTTATTAAACAGCATCACTCATAAAAATGTGGATGAAGAGATTTTATCAAGAATTGATCAGTTTGAAAAAGAAGAACCAGAAAGTTTACTTGTCATAGAATCAGCTTTGTTAGTTGGAGCAGGATATGAAAAGAGATTTGATCAGTTATGGTATATTTACACGAGAGAAGAAGTAAGATATGAACGCTTAAAAGCTTCCAGAGGATATTCTGATGAAAAGATCAAACAGATGATCGAAAAACAGCAAAAAGAAGAAGAGTTTAAATCTATGGCAAGCAATATCATTGATAATTCAGGTGATCTAGAAGATACAAAAGCACAGATCATAAAGATTCTTGGTTGATATTTTGTACATTTAAGAATACAGTGCAATTCTTGAATCTTAAATAACCTTATGATATAATGTTTGCCAATAGGGTCAGCCCAGAAGAGAAGAAAGAGGTATAATCTGTGAAACTATCAAGTTTAGCAAGCAGCAGTGAAGGAAATTGCATATATGTTGGAACGAAGAAGACGAATGTATTAGTTGATTGTGGAGTCAGTGCAAAGCGTATTGAAAATTCCCTTTCAGAACTTGATCTTACCGTTCCAGAATTTGATGGAATTTTGATCACACATGAGCATACGGATCATATCAAGGGACTTGGTGTTATCGCAAGACGATATGGACTTCCAATCTTTGCAACAGGAAAGACGATCGATGCGATTTTTGATTATAAGAACCTTGGGAAAGTTGATAAAAGCCTTTTTCATTCGATTGAAGCAGACAAACCATTTGAGATCGGAGATATGAAAGTCAATGCATCTCATATATGGCATGATGCTGCAGATCCTGTTTGTTACTCGTTTTACTCAGAAGAAGGGGCCAAGGCAAGCATTGCAACAGATCTTGGAGACTACGATGAATATCTGGTAGAGAAGATATATGATTCGGATATTTTATTTGTAGAAGCTAATCATGATGTGAATATGCTTCAGGTTGGACGCTATCCGTATTATTTGAAGAGACGGATCCTTG
>OKYM01000409.1_pt1 | contig 11296 bp, 10 predicted proteins | sample 1608601 | NCBI WGS metagenome assembly OKYM01 (sample SAMN02674964, study PRJEB24791) | human gut metagenome, SKBSTL008 | isolation source: stool | host: Homo sapiens | place: USA | reverse complement strand
GGCCCATGGCTGTGCCTGCGACCCGGTGGCCGAATGCCTGACGGCCGGGGGAAAGCCCGTGTTTTTCCTGACCGGCGGGGCCGAAACGCCTGCCTCCCTCTGCGGCCGATTGGCTGCTGCCGGGCTGGGCGATGCCCATGTGCTGGTGGGGGAAGAGCTGGGCCGGGCAGAGGAAAAGATCCTGTTCGGCACGGCGCAGGAGTTTGCGCAAAAGCAGTTTGCAAGCCTGAGCGTTCTGCTTGTGGAACACGTTCCTCAGCCGCCCCGGCGGGTGCCCGGCTTCCCGGATGAAGCCTTCCACAGGGGAGAGGTGCCCATGACCAAGCAGGAGGTGCGGGCGGCGGCGCTGGCCAAGCTGGCCGTGCAGCCTGCCGATACCCTGTGGGATGTGGGGGCGGGCACCGGCAGCGTGAGCGTGGAGCTGGCATTGGCCGCACCCCGGGGGCATGTGTATGCCGTGGAGTGTGACCCGGAGGCCTGCGGGCTCATCCGGCAGAACCGGGAAACGTTCCACGCCTGCAACCTGACACTGGTGGAGGGCCGCGCCCCCGCCGCGCTGGCTGACCTGCCCGCCCCGGATGCCGTGTTCATCGGCGGGACCAAGGGGGGCATGGAGGCTGTGGTGGACACGGTGCTTGCCCGGAATCCGAACGCCCGCATCTGCATCTCTGCCATTGCGCTGGAAACGCTGAGCGCCGCCGTGGCCGCACTGACTGCCCACGGCCTTGCTGCGGAGGTAACGCAGATCGCGGTCAGCCGCACCCGGCCTGCGGGCAGGCTCCATCTGCTGATGGCCAATAACCCCATCTTCCTTATCACAGGAGAACGCAAATGATCCAATTTCTTGTGGCCGCGCCCTGTTCCGGCAGCGGCAAAACCACACTGACCTGCGCTCTGCTGGCGGCGCTCAAGCGGCGGGGGCAGGACCCCTGCTCCTTCAAGAGCGGGCCGGACTATATCGACCCCATGTTTCACCGGGCCGTGCTGGGGGTGGAGAGCCATAACCTTGACCTGTTTTTCTCCGCACCGGAGACCGTGCGCGCGCTCTATGCGCAGGCCGCCGCCGGGCACGGGGCAGCTGTGTGCGAGGGTGCCATGGGCTTTTACGATGGACTGGGCGGCGTGAGTGATACCGCCAGTGCCTGGCATCTGGCCGATACGCTGGGCCTGCCGGTGCTGCTGGTGGTCCAGCCCAGAGGGGCCAGCCTGACGCTGGCGGCCCAGATCAACGGACTGAAGCAGTTCCGCACCCCCAGCCATCTGGCGGGCATCCTGCTCAATGACTGCGCCCCCCATCTGTATGCTCTGCTGGCTCCCATGCTGGAACGGGAGACCGGCCTGCCGGTGCTGGGCTATCTGCCCCACCTGCCGGATGCCGCCCTTGAGAGCCGCCACTTAGGCCTGAAAACTGCCGGGGAGATCGCGGACTTACAGCAGAAGATCAGCCGGATGGCCGATGCGCTGGTGATGGATTGGGAAAAGCTTTTTGCTCTGACCGAGTGCGCAGCGCCTTTGGTGCACACCGATCGGTTCCTCCTTGCGGGAGAGCTGCCGCCCCAGGGAGCAGAGGAACAGCGCCCCCGCGTTCCCATTGCCGTTGCAAGGGATGCGGCGTTTTGCTTCACCTACGCCGAAACGCTGGAAGCACTGGAGCGGGCGGGGGCGGAGCTCTGCTGGTTCAGCCCCCTGCAGGACCCCGCCCTGCCGGAGCAGATCGGCGGGCTCTATCTGCCCGGCGGCTACCCGGAGCTGTATGCCGGGCAGTTGAGCGCGAATCGCTCCATGCTGGCCTCTGTGCGCCGGGCTGTGGAGCGCGGTCTGCCCACGGTGGCCGAGTGCGGGGGCTTTCTCTATCTGGGCCAGAGCCTGGAGGATGCCAGCGGAAAATGCTGGCCCATGGCAGGCGTTCTGCCGGGGCAGGGCTTCCGGGTGGGGAGGCTGGTGCGGTTCGGATACGCAACATTGACCGCCCATGCCGACAGTATGCTGTTCCGCGCCGGGGAGCGTCTGCCCGTGCACGAGTTCCACCACTGGGATTCCACAGACAACGGCACCGGCTTTACCGCCGCAAAGCCCAACGGGAAGCAATGGGACTGCGGCTTTGCAAATGAGCATTTCTATGCGGGCTTCCCGCATTTGTATTGGGCGGGCACGGCCCTGCCCCGGCGGTTCGTGGATGCCGCCGCACACTATCATCAAGAGGAACAGGACCAATGACAGAGCTTGAACTGAAACAGCTTCTTTCCAGGATCACCCGGCCGGACGAGACCGCCCGCACCGCCGCCCACGCTCACTGGGCCAGCCTGGCCAAGCCGCTGGGCGGGCTGGGCAGGCTGGAGACCATGCTGGAGGATGCCGCCGCCCTGACCGGCACGGCAGAGCTGGCGTTTTCCCGCCGGGCCGTGCTGGTGCTCTGCGCCGACAACGGCGTGGTGGCGCAGGGCGTGAGCCAGACGGACCAGAGCGTGACCCGGGCCGTGGCCGAGAACCTTGCCGCCCGGCGCACCAGTGTCTGCCAGATGGCAAAAACGGCCCGCTGTGAAGTGGTGCCTGTGGACCTTGGCATGGCCGGGGAGCCGGTGCCCGGAGTGCAGAACTGCCGCATTGCCGCCGGAACGGCGGATTTCACCACCGGCCCTGCCATGACCCGCCAGCAGGCGGTGGATGCCATTGCGGCGGGCATCGGGCTTGTCCGGGCGCAGAAGGCGGCGGGGGTGCAGCTGCTGGCCACGGGGGAGATGGGCATTGGCAACACCACCACCTCCAGCGCCGTGGCCGCTGTTCTGCTGGGTCAGCCCGTGGAGCGGATGACAGGCCGGGGCGCGGGCCTTTCCGACGCGGGGCTTGCCCGCAAGCTGGATGCCATCCGGCGGGGCATTGCGCGGAATCGGCCCGATGCCGCTGACCCTCTGGATGTGCTTTCCAAGCTGGGCGGGTTCGACATCGCCGGGCTGTGCGGTGTTTTTCTGGGCGGCGCGCTGGAAGGCCTGCCCGTGCTGATGGATGGCTTCATCAGCGGGGTGGCGGCTCTGTGCGCGGTGCGGCTCTGCCCCGCCGCAGAAAAGGCCGTGTTTGCCAGCCACTGCTCCACCGAACCGGCAGCAAGGCTGGTGCTGGAAGCGCTGGGCAAAGCGCCCCTGCTCACCGCCGGGCTCCATCTCGGCGAGGGCACCGGAGCGGTGGCAAGCATCCCGCTGTGGGATATGGCGCTGGCCGTTTACCGCGATTGCTATTCCTTCACGGAGGGCGGCATTACGCCGTACACCCCCCAATGCTGACGCTGGTATTGGGCGGTGCCGCCAGCGGCAAGAGCGGGTATGCCGAGAGCCTGGTGCTGAAAACCGCGCTTCCGCGCTATTACATCGCCACCATGCAGGTGTGGGATGCCGAGTGTGCCGCCCGGGTGGAAAAGCACCGGAAGATGCGGGCAGCAAAGCAGTTTGAGACCGTGGAGTGTCCCCTGCATCTGGAGAACATCCGTCTGCCTGCCCGGGGAACTGCGCTGTTGGAGGATCTGGGCAACCTGACCGCCAACGAGCTCTACGACCCCACCGGGGCGGGAGAAAATGCCGCTTCGGCCATTTTGGAAGGACTGGACCAATTGGCTGGACAATGCGCGCACCTCATCGTGGTCTCCAACGAGGTGTTCAGCGGCGGTGCCGACTATGCAGGCGACACCGGGCGCTACCTGAAAGCGCTGGCGCAGGTGAACAATGCCCTTGCCGCCCGGGCTGACCATGTGGTGCGGGTGGTGTGCGGCATCCCGGTCTATTATAAAGGAGTGGAAAAATGATTGGATTGCAGACCATTGCAGTGGCCTTTGCCATGTTTTCGGCCCTGCCGGTGCCGCAGTTTGCGTGGAACCAGAAAAACATGCGGTATGCCATGTGTGCCTTCCCGCTCATCGGGGTGGTCATTGGCGGGCTGTGGTGCCTGTGCGGCGCTCTGCCCCTGCCGATGCCCGCAAAGGCGGCGGGGTTCTGCCTGATCCCGGTCTGGGTCACGGGCGGCATCCACCTGGATGGCTATGCCGATACCTGTGATGCCCTTTCCAGCTATGGCGACCGGGAAAAGAAGCTGGAGATCCTCAAAGACCCCCACTGCGGTGCCTTTGCGGTGATCCGGCTGTGCAGTTATTTTGCGGCCTACCTTGCCCTTTGCGCCTGCGTGGACTTTACGCCCCGGGTGGGCCTGTGCTGGACACTGGCCCTTGTGCTGGAACGGGCCCTCTCGGGCCTGGCCGTGGCATCGTTCCCGATGGCAAAGAACACCGGCCTTGCCCACACCTTTGCCACGGCGGCGGATCGAACTACTGTCCGCCGGGTGCTGATGGTGCTGGCCGCTCTGCTCAGCGCCGCCCTGCTGGCACTGGGCGGCTGGGCGCTGGTGCTGGCGGCGTTTCTTGTGTTTGCACGCTATCATGTTGTTTCGGACAAGCAGTTTGGCGGCATCACCGGCGATCTGGCTGGGTGGTTTTTGCAGAAAGCCGAGCTGTGGATGCTGGCGGCGCTGTGTGCCTGCCAGTGGGGAGGATTGTTATGATCTTTATCACCGGGCCGCTGTACAGCGGCAAGCGCACCTTTGCGCAGCGCCTGCCCGGCACCCGCATTGCGGAGGTGCAGGCCCTGGCCGCAGAGGCTGAGGATCTGGAAAAGCTTGCGGAGGAGCTCTCCGCTTATGATATCGTGATGGCCACTGAGGTGGGCGGCGGCGTGGTGCCCATGGACGCAGGGGAGCGGGCCGCCCGGGAAGCCGCCGGGCGGCTGGCCTGCCTGCTGGCGGCCCGGGCCGGGTGCGTGGTGCAGATGTTCTGCGGCATCCCCACAGTATTGAAAGGAGAACTGCCCCCATGCTGATCTATCTTCTGCGCCATGGCCTGACGGCCTACAACGCCGAAAAGCGCTATCAGGGCCAGCGGGATATCCCCCTGTGCCCCGCGGGCCGCGCCCAGCTGCGGCAGGCAGATCTCCGGCCGGAAACGGTCTATATCACCCCGCTCTGCCGCACCCGGCAGACCGCGGAGGTGCTCTTCCCGGGTGCAAGGCTCGTGGAGGTGAAAGACCTGCAGGAGATGTGCTTCGGCAGCTTTGAGGGCCGCAATTTCATTGAGATGGAGCACGACCCGGATTATCTGGCCTGGGTGAACGCCAACTGCGAAAGCCCCTGCCCGGACGGCGAGACCAAGGCTGTTTTTTCGGAGCGGGTGTGCAGGGCCTTTGCCGCACTGGTAGACAGGGCCCTTGCCGAAGGGGAAGAGACACTGGTCATTCTGGCCCACGGAGGCACCCAGATGGCTGCCATGGAGCGCTACGCCCTGCCCCATGCGGATTATTACCACTGGTGCGCCCCCAACGCGGGCGGTTACGTTCTGGATGCAGGAGATTGGGCGGAGCAGCGGGTGCTGCACCTGCTGAAAACTGTGCAGTACACAAAGGAGGATGCCCGATGATCGAATACGCAGTACTCGGCGGTTTTGTGCTGGACTGCCTCTTCGGCGACCCGGCCTGGCTGCCCCACCCGGTGGTGTACATGGGCAAGGCCATCTCGGCGCTGGAAAAGCGCCTGCGGGCCCGCCTGCCCAAAACGCCTCAGGGGGAACTGCTGGGCGGGGCCATTGTGGCCTTCTGCCTGCCGGTGGGCACCTTTCTGCTGACGAGCCTTGTCTGCCTGGGGGCTGCCCACATCAGCCCGTGGCTGGGGCTGGCCGTCCAGATGTTCTGGTGCGGGCAGGCACTGGCCGCAAAGGGGCTGGCGCAGGAGAGCACCAATGTTTACCGGGAGCTGGTCAAGCCCGATCTGCCCGCTGCCCGCAGGGCGGTCAGCCGCATCGTGGGGCGGGACACCCAGGATCTGACGCTGGAGGGGGTGACCAAGGCCGCTGTGGAAACGGTGGCTGAAAACGCCAGCGACGGCGTGATCGCGCCCCTGCTCTATATGCTCATCGGCGGTGCACCGCTGGCCCTGACCTACAAGGCCGTCAACACGATGGACAGTATGCTGGGCTACAAAAACGAAAAATACCTCTACTTTGGCCGCATCCCGGCCAAGCTGGACGATGCGGCAAATTACCTTCCCAGCCGCCTTGCCGCCCTGCTGTGGGTGGCTGCCGCGGCCTTTACCCGCAATGACGCAAAAGGGGCGTGGAAGATCTGGCGGCGGGACCGCCGGAACCACGCCAGCCCCAACAGCGCCCAGACCGAGAGCGCCTGCGCCGGTGCGCTGGGGGTGCAGCTGGCCGGGCCCGCCTATTACTTTGGCGAATACTACGCCAAGCCCACCATCGGCGATCCGCTGCGTCCCATTGAACCGGCGGATATCCTGCGTGCCAACCGGATGATGTACGTGGCAAGCGCCTTTGCACTGGCGTGGGGCGTGGCAATACGGGCTATTTTGTAACGACCTCACCCTCTCAGTCATGCTTTGCATGACAGCTCCCCCAAAGGGGGAGCCAAGAGCTGGGATCCAGAACCATCCAGGAAAAGGAGAACGAACATGCAACTAGTACATGGCGGCGATTGGGCCGGTTACCGGGCCGAGTTCGGGCGGGATGCGCTGGATTTTTCGGCCAACGTCAGCCCGCTGGGCCTGCCGGAAGGGGTGGCCCGGGCCATCACGGCGGCATTGCCCACGGCCGACCGCTACCCCGACCCCCTGTGCCGGGAGCTGCGGGCAAAGCTGGCGCTCCATGAGGGCGTACCGGCGGAGCAGATCCTCTGCGGCAATGGGGCGGCGGACCTCATCTTCCGGCTGGTCTGGGCCAAAAAGCCCCGCCGGGCGCTGGTCACCGCACCCACCTTTGCGGAGTATGCCACTGCATTGGAAAGTGTCGGCTGCACGGTGGAACGCTTCTTTTTGCGGGAGCAGGAGGACTTTGCGGTCACGGATGCGTTCTGTGCGGCCATCCGCCCGGGGGTGGATATGGTGTTCCTCTGCCAGCCCAACAACCCCACCGGCCAGCTGACGGCCCTGCCGCTGGTGGAGCAGATCCTCCACCGCTGTGCGGCGTGCGGCACCCTGCTGGTGGTGGACGAATGCTTCCTTGATTTCCTGCCCGACCATGCCCTGCACACGGCAAAAGGCCTGCTGGGGGAGGGGAATCTGGTCATCCTGAAAGCCTTCACCAAGCTCTACGGCATGGCGGGCGTGCGGCTGGGCTATGCCCTGAGTGCCGACACGGCGCTGCTGGAACAGATGCAGGCCTGCGGCCAGCCCTGGGGCGTGTCCAGTCTGGCGCAGGCGGCGGGCCTTGCCGCGCTGGAGGAGACGGCGTATGTGGAAAAGGTCCGGGCCCTCATTGCCGAACAGCGGTCCCGCCTGACGGACGGGCTGCGGGCGCTGGGCCTGCGGGTGCTGGACAGTAGAGCAAATTACCTGCTGTTTCAGGCCCCGGAGACGCTGGGAGAAGCCTTGCGGCAAAGGGGCGCTGTGCTGCGCAGCTGTGCGAACTATCCTGGGCTGGGCCCCGGCTGGTACCGCACCGCCGTGCGCACCGGGCCTGAAAACGAACAGCTTTTGAAACTTCTTGCGGAGGTGCTGGAATGAGCAAGGCAAAGTGCATCATGGTGCAGGGAACCATGAGCGGTGCAGGCAAAAGCCTGCTGTGCGCCGCCCTCTGCCGCATTTTTGCGCAGGACGGTTACCGCGTGGCTCCCTTCAAGAGCCAGAACATGGCGCTGAACAGCTTTGTCACCCGGGATGGGCTGGAAATGGGCCGGGCACAGGTGGTGCAGGCGCAGGCCGCAGGCATCGAGCCGGATGTGCGGATGAACCCCATCCTGCTCAAGCCCAGCAGTGACGTGGGCAGTCAGGTCATCGTGAACGGCGAGGTGCGGGGCCAGATGCCCGCCGCCGCCTACTTCAAAATGAAAAGAGCGCTCATCCCGGAGATCCTCTCGGCCTACAACAGTCTGGCCGAAACTGTGGACATCATCGTCATTGAGGGGGCCGGAAGCCCGGCGGAGATCAACCTGAAGGCAGACGATATCGTCAACATGGGTCTTGCCCGGCTGGTGGATGCCCCCGTTCTGCTGGCGGGAGACATCGACCGGGGCGGTGTGTTCGCCCAGCTGTACGGCACGGTGGCGCTGCTGGAGCCGGAGGAGCGCGCCCGCATCAAGGGGCTGCTCATCAATAAATTCCGCGGCGATGTGGAGATCCTGCGCCCCGGCCTTGCTATGCTGGAAGAAAAAACGCAGCTGCCGGTGCTGGGGGTCGTGCCCTACCTGAAGGTGGACATTGAGGACGAGGATTCTCTTTCCACCCGGCTGGATGCGGGCAAAACGGTCCACCCGCTGGATGCGGCCATCCTCCGCCTGCCGCACATCTCCAACTTTACCGATTTCATGCCGCTGGAGCAGCACCCGCTGCTGGGTGTGCGGTATGTGCAGAATACCCGCCAGCTGGGCACACCGGATCTCGTCATCCTGCCCGGCACCAAGAACACAGTGGATGACCTGCTCTGGCTGCGGCAGTCCGGGCTGGAAGCAGCCCTGTTGAAGCTGGCGGCCAACGGAACGCCGGTGCTGGGGGTCTGCGGCGGGTATCAGATGTTGGGCGAGACGCTGGCCGACCCCGAAGGCACGGAGAGCGGTACGGCGCAGACCGTGCGGGGGCTGGGGCTGCTGCCCACCCACACGGTCTTTACCGGCCAGAAGCACCGCACCCAGGACACTGCCGCCGTGACCGCCGCCCCCTTTGCGGGCGCGGTCCTGACCGGATATCAGATCCACACCGGCCGCACCGAGGTGCAGGGTGTGCCCTTCTGCACACTGGCAGACGGCACACCCGAGGGCTGCGTGCAGGACAATGTGTTCGGCACCTATCTGCACGGCCTGTTTGATACTGGAGAGCTTACCGAGAAGCTGGTGGCCCTGCTCTGCCGGCGCAAGGGCATTGCGCCGGACAGCGCGGCCCTCATCCCGATGGAGCAGTACCGCCAGCAGCAGTTTGATCTGCTGGCCGATGGCGTGCGCGGCGCGCTGGATCTGGATGCCGTTTACGCGGCCATGGGGTTGGAGAACCCGCGGAGGAATGCACAATGATTCCACAACATCATCTGCCCGCCGACATTGAGCGGACAAGCCTTTCCATCATCACGGCAGAGCTGGAAGTGTTGGGCCTGACCCCGCCGCCCGAGACTGCCGCTGTGGTCAAGCGGGTCATCCACACCACCGCCGACTTTGACTATGCGAAAAATCTGCGCTTCACGCCGGGGGCTGTGGCGGCAGGTGTGGCCGCCCTGCGGGCCGGAACTCCCATTATCACCGACACCAACATGGCGCTTTCGGGCATTTCCAAGCCTGCCCTTGCCCGGCTGGGCGGCAGTGCCCTCTGCTACATGGCGGACCCTGAGGTGGCGCGGATCGCAGCCGAGACCGGAACCACCCGGGCAGTGGCCTCCATGCACCGCGCGGCGCAGGAGCACCCCGGTGCCATTCTTGCGGTGGGGAATGCCCCCACCGCCCTGCTGACCATTGTGGAGGAAATCGAGGCCGGGCTGCGGCCTGCCCTGGTCATCGCCGTGCCGGTGGGCTTTGTGAATGTGGTGGAAAGCAAGGAAGCGCTGTTTGCCGCCTGTGCAGCCCACGGCGTGCCTGCCATCGCGGCCATGGGCCGCAAGGGCGGAAGCACCGTAGCCGCCGCGGTCTGCAACGCCCTGGTCTACTCCGCTGCCGAGATGCTGGACCCAGCGGCAAGAGGGTGGAAATAGGGCGGAACCGGTAAAAACGCCCCTTTTTACGCTTTTGCTTGACTTTTTGGTAGAAACAAGGTATCGTTTACCTGTATGACGATTGATATATGAGTTGAAGCTTTGCGTGAAAAAGGAAACATTATGGCACAGACGATTTTAGAAGAAAAGAAGAAATCACGGCTGATGACAGAGGGCAGTATCTGGAAGAGCATCCTGCTCTTCTCGGTGCCGCTGATCCTGGGCAACATGCTGCAGCAGCTGTACAACACCGCCGATTCCATCATCGTGGGCAACTTTGTGGGCAGCAATGCGCTGGCAGCCGTCGGCTCCAGCGGCTCGCCCATCTTCCTGCTCATCGGGTTCAGCCAGGGTATTGCCGTGGGTGCCGGTGTCGTGGTGTCCCAGTTTCTGGGAGCCAAGGACAGGGAGGGCGCGCACACTGCGGTGCACACCTCGCTGGCCCTTTCGGCCATTCTGGGTGCGATCCTGACCGTATGCGGCATTGCCGTCAGCCGGGCCCTGCTCACCGCCATGAACACCCCCGCAGAGGTGCTGGAGGATGCGGTGCTCTATATGCGGCTCTATTTTGGCGGTGTGCTGTTCAGCGTGGTGTATAACATGGCGGCCGGTATCCTGAACGCCGCCGGCAACTCCAAGCGGAGCCTGCTCTACCTGGGCGTTGCCTCCATCACCAACATCGTCCTCGACCTTGTTCTGATCGCCGGATGCAAGATGGGCGTGGCCGGTGCGGCCATTGCCACCGATATCAGCCAGCTGGTGTCCTGTGTGCTCTCCCTGCGGTTTCTGATGCGGGTGGAGGACGATTACCGCGTGACGGCAAAGGAAGTGCGCGTGCACAAAAAGATGGCGGTCCGCATCATCAAGGTGGGCCTGCCCACCGGTATCCAGAACATGGTCATCTCCCTTTCCAATGTGCTGGTGCAGGTCAGCGTCAACGGCTATGGTGCCGCTGCCATGGCAGGCTTTGCCGCCTATATGAAGGTGGATGGCTTCAACATTCTGCCTGTGCTGAGCTTCAGCATGGCGGCCACCACCTTTGTGGGCCAGAACTTTGGTGCGGGCAAGATCGACCGTGTCAAAAAGGGCACCTTTGTCACCCTGGGCATGTGCATCGTTTACACCATCCTGACCGGTATCCTGCTGCTCGTCTTCCAGGATTCCATCATGCACCTGTTCACCGGCGATGAAACGGTCATTGCCTACGGCAAGATCTGTATGCTCTATTTCTGCCCCTTCTACTGGATGCTGGGCATCCTGCAGGGCCTTGCCGGTACGGTGCGCGGCACCGGCAAGAGCGTGCCGCCCATGGTGGTGCTGCTGATCTCCCTGTGCCTGTTCCGCATCGTCTGGATCCAGTTTGCCCTGCCCCTGTTTGCAGGCATTGAGGGTGTGCTGTTGGTCTACCCGGTGTCCTGGGCTGTGGGTGCAGTGTTGATGGTGCTCTACGCCTGGAAGGGCAAATGGATGCAGCTGCCGGAAGCAATTTCGTAAATCAAGCGCACCTGATCCCCCGGTAAAAGTGTGTTTTATACAAAAAATAACGTATGAATGCGTAAAAATATCCGGGGGGGGGGGGGGGAAAAA
>OKYM01000408.1_pt1 | contig 11297 bp, 6 predicted proteins | sample 1608601 | NCBI WGS metagenome assembly OKYM01 (sample SAMN02674964, study PRJEB24791) | human gut metagenome, SKBSTL008 | isolation source: stool | host: Homo sapiens | place: USA | reverse complement strand
TTACGGTAAAATTGTTTCTCGCTGGGAATTTAAAGGGAAATGTGTGCATTATGAAGTTACAGTGCCCGCTAACAGTACAGCTACACTCACTTTACCTGACAAGGCCGAGAATGTACGGGTGGTGGAACTGGCGGCAGGAAGATATGAGTTTATTATAAAGTGACCTTGTACTTCATTTATGCTTGCAAATATGTAATTAGCGGGTTTGCCACGTTGTTGTGGCATAACTCGCTAATTTTTATAGTCGGTATGTTAAGGGATGGCTTTTTCATTCTTATAGCCTGATCTTTCCCTCCAACCGTATATCTTCCGACGAAGCCCCTATCAGCAGCTTCACCGTTCCGGGTTCTACAATGAACATCTGCTTTCCTTCGTTCCAATAGCCGAGCTCCTCTTTGGGAACGGTAAGCGTCACTTCCCGGGTTTCGCCGGCCTTGATGGGGATACGCTTGAAGGCGCGCAACTGCTTGGAAGGACGTTCCACTTTGGAGTCCGGATAGCTGGCATAGAGCTGTACGACTTCTTCTCCGTCGCGTCCGCTGGTATTCTTCACTGATACCGTCACGCGGATGTTCTTCTTGTCTTGCTTGACGGATTCAATCTTCTCGTACGTAAAGTCGGAATAGCTCAGACCATAGCCGAAAGGATAGAGCACAGGGCCTTGGTGGTACATATACGTACGTCCGTTGCGGATGTCGTAGTCCATCATGTCGGGCAGGTCGATGATGTCTTTCACCCACGTCTGTACGGTACGTCCGGCTGGATTTACCTTGCCGAAGAGTACGTCGGCCAGTCCGTTGCCCTGCTCCTGGCTGCAGTGGGTGATGTGAACGATGGCAGGCACGTGCTCCTGGCTCCAGTTGATGGTGTAGGGGAAACTGCTGACGAGCACCAGTATGGTATTGGGATTGGCTTTGAGCACCAGCTTCACCAAGTCTTCATCGGGCAGCATCAGTGATTTGCGGTCCACGGCTTCGCGGCCGTCACTGGGGACGGGAGAGAACTTCCAGTCCGCACGTGTGCCGTAAGGATGGTTTCCTACACATACAATGGCGATGTCGGCGGCTGCGGCAGCCTTTTCCGCCTGGCCCATGCGGTTGTCTTCGGCGTGGATGATTTCGGTTCCTTCTTTCACAGCATTGCGTATGCCACTCAGAATCGTTGTTTCGTAAGGCGGGGTACCACTATACCAGTCTTGTACGATTTTGTCCGAATACGGGCCTATAACGGCTATTTTACGCAGCTTTCCGGCATCGAGTGGCAGGAGATTCTTGTTTTTCAATAATACCACGGACTTGGCGGTGACTTCCCGTGCCAGCCTGCGGGCTTCTGCTGTCATGAAAGGCGGTGCCTGCGTACTGTCCTTTCCGATGGAGAGATAAGGGTTACGGGAGTGGTCCCCGTCCAGCAAGCCAAGCTTGAGGGCGACGAAGATGTTCCCGCGGATGGCTTTGTCAATGTCGGCTTCGGTCAGCAATCCCTTTTCCAGCGCTTCCTTGACGTAAGGAACGTATACGTCGAGAAACTGTCCTGTGGTGGCTTTTACTACGGCAGCGGCACCCTCCGCAAAGCTTGGAAAACTCTTGTGCGCTTCAATCAGCAGTTTCAGGGCACCGCCGTCCGTACAGATGATACCGTTGTTGCCCCATTGCTTGCGGGTAATCTCTTCGAGGCAGGGATGGATGGACATGGGGATGCCGTTCCAACTGTTGTAGGCGGCCATGAAGGCGCGGCTGCCTCCCTCGGTGATGCCTTTATAGAAAGGATAAGCGTAGTATTCATGGAACAGCCGCGTGTCGAAGTCGGAGGAAGTGCTGTCCCGTCCGTCCTCGTTACTATTAGCAAGGAAGTGTTTCATCAGAGAGGCAGTTTTCCAGTAGCGGGGATGATTGCCTTGCAGGCCGCGTACGCTGGCAATGGTGAGTTGGGCGGTGAGGAAAGCATCTTCTCCGAAACTCTCCTCGGTACGTCCCCAGCGCGGGTCGCGGGCAAGGTCGGCATTCGGAGCGCGCATCACGAGGGCATGACGCTTGTTACCGGTGGTCTGCATGTAGTAGCGGGCTTCTTCAGCGGCTTGTTCCGCTACTTTCTGCACCAAATCGGTGTCCCATGTGGAGCCCAGACCGTAGGATTGGGGGAATATGGTGGTGGGGCAGTCTGTGGGGACTACTTTCCCGTCTTTCGTTCTTTGGCGTCCGCCCCACATGGCAGGCCCGCCGAGGGTCAGCCCGTGCAGTCCTTCGTAGTGTCCGCAACGGGGAATGTTGAGGCGGGGGACACCGAGGTCGGTGGAAAGAAGGTTTATCTTTTCATCCAATGTCAGGATGGAAAGAAGATGGTCTACGCGCTGTTCGTCGGTGAGCGTGGTATCTTGGAAGGCTTGTGTTTGTTGTGCGCTTGTCTGCAGGCAAAGCAGCAGAGAGAAAATGAGGAGTAGTGACTTGTTTCTCATGGTTCATTAGGGTTTAATGGATTCAATGTAGTGAGTTGTCATAGCAAACATTCTTGGTTGTTATCTCAATCTATACCTTTTGTCTGCACGAGATGTGCATCTCATGATGTACGAGATGTATATCTCATGCAACTTGAGATGCGCATCTCGTACATGAAAGGATAGGGGATTATGGGATGGACATTCGTTGCAACCGTCCGTCCTGCGGCAGACAGAGCAACCCTTCGGCTTTCTTTTCGTCTGCCAGATACTTCTTCCACGTAATCTTGTCCCACTTCATTTGGTCTGTGCATTGTGCCACGGGGATATGGGGGATGGCCGAACCGTCCTTTACAAGAATGATGATGGGCAGGGTGCCGCACTCGATATGGTTCCATCCCGGAGCATACACCTTTCCGGTCTGGTAGTCAATCCATTTCTGCCGTCCGGGGAGGTAGACATCCCGTCCGCTGCCCTCTTCGAGCATGGGTGCCACGAGGAGATTGGAACCGAACATGTACTCGTCCTCTACCAGCCATGCACCCGGGTCGTCGGGATACTCCAGCAGCAGGGCGCGGAGCATCGGCCAGCCGTTTTCGGTGCACTCTTTGGATTGTGCATATACGTAGGGCATCAGTTTGTACTTCAGTTCGGCACAACGGCGGAAATAGTCTGTGAACTCTTTCCCGTAGTACCACGGCTCGGTGGGAGGTGCTCCGTGCACGCGGCTGTGGCTGGGGAGGAAGCCGAAGGGCAGCCAGCGGCGGTAGAGGCTTTCGGGGCTTTGGGTCACGAAGCCGCCTATGTCATTGCTCCAGAAGCAGAATCCGCTCAGTCCGATGGAGAGGCCGCTGCGGATGGTTCCCTCGAAACCGGTTTCGGTAGTGGCGGCGTCACCGCCCCAGTGCAGCGGGTAGCGTTGTGAGCCTGCCCATGCGGAACGTGCCCAGATAATGTTTTCGCCGTGTATCTTCTTGATTACCTCGGCCACGGTCTTGTTGTAGCGCAGGGGATAGAGGTTGTGTTCGTATAGTCCGCTACGGCCGTTGGCATAGATGGCATCCAGTGGGGCACCTTCGCCGAAGTCTACTTTGATGGCGCCTACACCCATTTCAATCAGGTTGCCGAGCTTCTCTTGATACCACTGCACGGTTTCGGGGTTGGTGAAGTCCAGCACCACGTCCTCGTAGGGGAGCTGTCCCTTGCCGTTGCGCACGTACAGACCGCGTTCTACCAACTCAGGGAAGAACTTGTTTTTCGGAGTGAAGTAGGGAAGTTGCCAGAGGCAGGTGCGGAAACCTTGTGACCTCAGGTCGGTGAGCATCTGCCGGGGATTGTCGAAGCGGTCGGCGGCAAAGGCGTAGTCGCATTGCCAGTCCACGCTGAACCAGCCGGTATCGAAGTGGATGACATCGCTCGGTATCTTGTTCTCACGCAGTTTCCGGGCTACGTCGCGGCCCTCTGCTTCGCTGAAGTAGGTGATGCGGCTCATCCAGGTGCCGAAGCTCCACAAGGGGGGCATTTCGGGCCGTCCTACCAGTGCGGTGTATTCGCTCAGCATCTCCTTCGGCGAACCTAGGAAGATGAAGATGTCCATCGCTTCGTCTGCCATGAAGAGTTTGGTGGCTCCGATGTAGGAACAGCCGAAGTCGCAGGTCACGGGGGCGGAAGTGTGCATAAACATGCCATAGCCGCGGTTACTGAAAAAGAAGGGGATAGGCTTGTACATGTCCGGGGTTTCGGGGCCCTGCGGGTCGGTGACAAAGAGGTTGACCTTCTGCCCGGCCTTGTTCAGTGCGGTGGCGGACTCGCCGCAACCGTAGATTTTCTCGTTCGGCGCGAGGCTGAATACGGGATTGATGCTGCGTGAGTTGTCCGAGCCGCGCTTGATGAAGCTGAATGGAGGTACCTTGACCTGCGTAGAGTCGTTGTCGCTCCAGCAACGGGTCTGTGTCAGCAGGCGTCCGTCGGCGTCTTTCAGTACCAGACGCCAGGGATAGTTCTGGATGAGCAGGCTGCCGTATCGGGAGGTGTACAGCGTACCTTTGTCCGTCTTCTCGGCTTTCCAGAAGGAGCGTCCGTCGGCGGGCTTTCCTATGAGCATGGGGTCGTCAGCATCTTCTTTCGGCACGATGGGCGAGGTGAGCATACGGATGCGGAGGGTACGTTCGCTGACCGGCTCGACGGTGAACGTCAGTTGCGGGTTATTGTCGTAGGCGGTCTCCGGGAAGTCCAGCGACTGGAGGGGCTGGTGCAGGTAAGTGTTTGCATTGAATGCCTGGCGGGGCATCAGTTGCTGGCGTTTCCACTGGACGGTTCCTTTACCGGTGGAGGTGTCGAACGATACCAGACTGTCGGCGAAGAAATAGGTGTTGCTGAGGTCCAGAAAATCCTGGCTCATGTCTTTCGACTGGGAAAGCAGGTATTGCACGCCGGCATTTGTTTTCAGTTGGGCATGCGCGGGCGGGGTGGCAGTTGCTGCCAGCAGCATAAAAGCTGCCCCTTTCATCAGTTGTCTCTCTTTCATGATAAATATATGATTTACGGTTACTGTTTCGATGCCGTAAAAGTAGAGAAATCCACACAGATGAAAGGGGCAGGTATGTTGCTTATGTGGGGCTGAAATGTTTATTTTGCTTCTATTTGTTTCCTTTAAGGATGCCGGTGTCCGTATCTTCGTTCTGTATGCGCTTGGCGGCAGTCTTGCGTTTTCGTCCGAAGTCCATGCCGTAGGTCACTTTCACCAGCAGCATACGCGAGGTTTCGTTGACGTATTGGTAGCTGGTATTCCCGGCCCGGCGGTTCCAGTTTTCGCTGCCTATGCGGTAGTTGTCCATGAAGGGATTGTTCATGGCAAGGGTAAGGCTGAAACGCTTCTTGAAGTAGGTCAGAGCGATGTCGTGCAGGTCTTCGCCCAAGGCCAGCGTTTCGCCGTAGAGGGTGGGACGGTGGGTGCGCAGGTTGAAGGTGAGAGCCATGCACTTGTAGGCAGCTTGGGCGTTGACCACGGCGTAGAGGTTGCAGTGCGTGTGGTGGTAGTCGGCGGCGCGGCTGTCAAAGTAGTCCATGCCGAGGGCGGCACGCAGCGAAATCAGTCCGTGCATCAGCTGGTAGCGGAATTCGTATTCGGCGTTCCATTTCTGCCAGCTGTCCTGGTTGGCCATCTCGCGTACAAAGAGGTTCTGCTCCTGCCGGGTCTGCTCCATGATGGGGTTGTTGCGGTAGTGGAAGCTGAGGTTGAGGGCGGTGCTCCAGTCGGTGCGGTGGTAGTCTAGGGTCAGCCGGTTGCGGTATTCGGTGGAAGGGGTGAGCAGGGCATTGCCGCGGCGCAGCTGGTAGTAGTCCAGTTGCTGCTCCACGCAGCTCAGCTCGGCCAGGGTGGGGGCGATGCTCTCCACGCTGCCCCGATATCGGATGGTGAAGCGGTCCGAGGGGGTGAATCCGGCACGGAGGATGGGGCGCAGCAGCAGGCGATGGTAAGACTGCTCTTTTTGGCTTGCCCGGAGGTAGCTGCCGCCCATACCTACGGACAGGTTCCATTTTTCCATCTTGCGGTTCCATTCGGTGTAGAGGTAGAGTTCTGAGTTGTGCAGGCGGTTCTCCGTGTTCTCGGTGCCGAAGTAGCGGTTGTTGGCGTAGCCGTAGGTCTGCTTCAGGCCGATGCTCCACGTGTCGGTGGGGGAGGCGGACTTCTCGTAGAGGGCTTCAGCGATGAGGGCGTACTTCTTGCCGTCCACGTTGTTGCTGAGGCGACTCAGGGGAGAAGAGGCATTGTCTTGGCTTATCAGATAGTCCAGGCGGCTGTCGGTGTCGGTGTAGCTGCCGGTGAAGTCGAGGATGAGCGTCTGTCGGCGGGGCAGGTTGTGTTGATAGTAGAGGTCGAGGGCGGTTGTGGCGGAGTGGTCGCGGCTGTGGTTGAGCAATTCCAAGGGGGAAGTGGAGAGTTCGGGGTTGTAGAGGCGGCTGTCCAGTTCGGACTTGGGCGTGTTGAGGTACTTGCCGCGCAAAGCCACGTTCAGCATCCGGTTGTCCGCTTTTAGGTAATTGTAGTTCAGGGTGAGCCAGTGGTGGTTATAGCGCAGGCGGCCGGGGATTCCTTCTTCTTGCTGCAGCACGTGGCGGTTGTCGTCGAAGAGGTATTCTTCGCGGTTCTCGTTGTAGAACTCTTTGAAAGCGGCATGTTGCATGTCGTAGTTTACGCTCCACTCCGATGTCTTGTGGTTGTATTTCCCGGAAACGCGGTTCACGCCATATACTGTGTTCACGGCCTCCATCAGGTCTGCCATGAATCCGCCTCCCTGCATGCTCTGTTTCAGCTTGTAGTTGATGACGACGGCTGCATCCTTGAAGCGTGCGCCGGGATTGTTGTTGTGCTCCACACGCGCCACTTCATCGGGCTTCAGGGCAAGGATGTCCTTCAGTTCCACAGGACGGCCGTTGATGCAGAAGACGGGAGTGCCGCCGCCCGATACTTCTACAGTGTTGAATAGACTGTTCACTTGCAGGCCGTTGAGCTGCATCTTCTCCAACAGTCCCAGTGCGTTGGTGGAAAGCTGCTTCTGCTGTGCGGTAGGGAAATAGATGTTCCGGTCGCCGCGCCGGAGGCAGGGAGAGGCTTGCACTACGACTTCTTGGGTTTCTACGTCTATCAGCAGACTGTCCTGATGATAGGTTTCTGTCATTTTCTGTGCGTGTGCGGCAGCGATGGTTGCTGCCAGTGCGAGGAGGATAAGTACGATTCTTCTGTTCATATAACTTTGCTTTTTAGTTTTTCGTTTTGAAATCCGTTGGCAAAGCTATGGATGAATCCCGGTAGGGGCAAGAATGTGGGACAGACGACGGCTGAAAGTGATGTGTGACGGCTGTTTGGGACGAATGGAGGGATGAATGGACTTAAATACGGATGCTCCGGTAGATGGCTGCGGCGTATTGGCGCGATACGGGGACTTGCTCTTTGGTGGCTTTCAGGGTCAGCCGATAACCTTGTCCGTTACCCGATACATGCTCTACGTGGGCTATATTCACAATGTAGGCTCGGTGGCAGCGCATGATGCCTTGCACTCCTTGCAGTTGTTCTTCCATCTGCTTCAGGGTGCAGCGCAAGGCTTTGTGTACTTCTTTTCCCTCATATAGATAGTGCACGAGGGCATAGTTCCCGTCCGACTCCACGAAGAGTAGTTCGGCAGGCGATTTCAGTTCCACTGTCTCCCGGCTGTTGCCTTCCAAATGCAGAGGGCTGTCGGCTGTTTTAATGTGTTCGGGGGAAGCGGCGCTTTCCGCGGAACCGGAAGCAGTGGGGTTACCGGAAATTCTGCAGGCTTCGGAGGAGGCTTCTTCCGGCATCTGCAGGTTCTGTTTCTTCTTTTCCTTGGCCAGTGCCTCGTTCAGCTCCATTACCTCCTGCAGGCGCTTGGCAAGCTGGCGGCTGTGTTCCATATAGTAGCTGAACAAAGTGAGGAAGAAAGAGATGATGAGTGTATATCCGCTGTTTATCCAGAACGCTTTCAGCGTGAAACGTCCGTCGGGATAAAACCAGCCTTGCCGGATGTCTCCGGCGTAGGCCCATGCAGAATAGCAACAGATGAAAGCTCCCATAATGGGGCAGATAAGCAGTCCGACGGCAATGTTGCGTTTGAAGTCCCATTCTTCCCGTCGCGGCATTCGCAGCGCGTAGGTTGTCAGCAAGCTCGCCAGCAGATAGGCGATGGCAGACAATACGGCATAGCCCACGATGATGGGGTACTTGTAGTGCTCCACCCGGTCTATGCCGAAGGGCTGTAGCAGCACCATGATAATGATGCATGCCACTCCGGTGTAGAGCGCATAGAAGAAGGGGCCGTGTTTCATTTCTTCTTCCCGTAGAAACACATGAAATACACCCCGATAATCACAAACGGGATACTGAGCCACTGGCCCATGTTCAGCGTCATGTTGTCCTCAAAGTTCACCTGGTTTTCTTTCAGGAACTCGATGAAGAAACGGAAGGTGAAAATCTCCGTCAGGCAGAGTCCGAAGAAGAAACCGCGGTGATAGGGCAGGGAGGCTTCGGCCTGCAAGGTGGTTGATTTCCGCTTGGTGGTGCTGAAATCTGTTTCAAGTTTGCTCTCTTGTTTCTTCTGCCCGCGTTTGTATAGCCAGACCATTCCCAAGAAGAAAATGAAGTAGGCGATGGCTTCGTAGAGCTGTGCCGGATGGCGGGGCAACATGTCTTCTCGTTCGAAGATGAATGCCCAGGGCACGTCGGTCGGTTTGCCGATGATTTCGGAATTCATCAGGTTGGCAAGGCGGATGCAGCAGGCGGTGATGGGAGTGGCAACGGCTATCATGTCGAGCACGTCCATGTAGTGCATCTTCGTCTTGCGGCAGTACATCCAGAGGGCGATAATCAGGCCCAGCGTGCCGCCGTGGCTGGCAAGGCCGGTGTAACCCGTCATTTTCCATCCTGCGGCGGTCTGCTTGATGGGGAGAATCATTTCAACGAAGTGGTCTTGGTAGTAGGCCCAGTCGTAAAATATGCAGTGGCCCAGTCGTGCGCCTATCAGTATGCCGAAGAAGCAATAGAAGAAAAGAGGTTCGAATTTCTTTTCGTCTATTTTGCGGTCGCGGTACTGGTGTTGCACGATAAGGTAGGCAAAAGCGAGGCCGATAATCCATAACAAACCGTAGTAGCGGATGGATATGCCGAAGAAGTTGAATAGTTCGGGGTCGGGGTTCCAGTTGATGGTGAGTAGTGATAGCATATTTATGAAGAATTAAATTACTGAATTACGGGGTTGTTCGGGACAAAGGTATGAAATTATCTCGTTTGGCAGTTCATTGTGGCAGTTTATTTGAATTTCTCCGCCACCATCCTATACGTCGGCACCTCAATCCCTTGTGCCTCTGCAGCCGTAATCATGTCGAACAACAAGCCTTGTACTTCGCTCTGATGCCCTTTGGCCATATCTTTCTGCATGGAGGCGGTACTTTCGGGGGCGAGTTTGTCTATTACTTTGAGGTTATACTGCACGATGTCTTCCTTAAATTCTATACCCAACTTCCTGCCCAAAGCTGCACTCTCTTGTGACAGTCCGATAAAGGTGTCGCGCACTTTGCCCGGTTTCTGGACTTCGCCCATAGGTACGTCGTAATAGGCTCCGGTGACGGCCATAGCAGAAATGAAGGACCACTTGACGAATGTGTCCCGGTTGATGTCGTCGGAGATTTCGGCTTTGATGCCGCTTTCCTGCAAATCGCGTTGCACGGCTTCCAATGTTTCACGGGAAACAATCGTGCCGCGGTGTGCTCCGTAGACGAGCCGGAAAATCTTTCCCATCTGCGTGATTTCTCCCCGTCCGGATACGAATCCTACGATGTAGATGCAGCCGTCGAGCACTGTGACGCCGGGGACCAACCGTTGGATACGGGGACCGGTTCCGTAAACATTCAGGATGGGGATAATCAAGGTATCTTTATCCGAGGCTTTTTCCAACAGATCTTTGATGGAATCCAGGGAATAGCCCTTCACGCATACAAAAATTACGTTGGCCTTCTCGTTGTATTCCTCGGCTGTGCAGGCTTGTATAGGTAGAAAGTGATTACCTTTTAAGTCTGATCTTAGGTGAAGCCCTTTTTCACGAATGGCTTCCAGATGCTTGCCACGGGCAATGCATGTTACGTCTTTTCCTGCTAAAGCAAGGAAACCGGCGATGCTTCCTCCAACGCCGCCGGTTCCCACGATTAAATATTTTTCCATGTTAGTTGTATTTTGTTTTAGGAAACAAAACACTGACTTATCGGTCTGCCATCAGTTTTGCTGGTTTCCTGATGTTTTTTCATGCATTGCATGACAAGTCTTTTGCGTTTTGATTTACCTTATACATTGAAACGGAAGTGCATGATGTCACCGTCCTGTACTACGTATTCTTTACCTTCCACGCCCATTTTTCCAGCCTCTTTCACGGCGGCTTCCGAACCATATTTAATGTAGTCTTCGTACTTGATTACCTCGGCACGGATAAATCCTTTCTCGAAATCGGTGTGGATGACTCCTGCACATTGGGGGGCTTTCCATCCTTTACGATAGGTCCAGGCTTTTACTTCCATTTCTCCGGCGGTGATGAAGGTTTCCAGTTCCAGCAGGTGATAAGCCGATTTGATCAGACGGTTTACACCTGATTCTTTCAGACCGACTTCCTGAAGGAACATCTGGCGGTCTTCATAGGTTTCAAGTTCTGCGATATCGGCTTCGGTTTTGGCGGCTACGACCAGAATTTCTGCATTTTCTTCTTTTACGGCTTCGCGTACTTGTTCTACATATTTATTGCCGGTAGCAGCACTTGCTTCGTCCACGTTGCATACGTACATCACTGGTTTGCTGGTCAGCAAGAACAGTTCTTTTGCGATTTTTTGTTCGTCTTTGCTGTCAAATTGTACGGTACGCGCAGATTTGCCTTGTTCCAATGCGTCTTTATATTTAACAAGGATGTCGTACATTTGTTTTGCTTGTTTGTCACCGCCCGTCTGTGCCTGTTTTTGTACTTTTTGAATACGGCTTTCAATGGTTTCCAAATCTTTCAGCTGGAGTTCGGTGTCAATGATTTCTTTGTCACGTACCGGATCTACACTACCGTCTACATGAGTTACATTTTCATCGTCAAAACAACGGAGTACGTGCAGGATAGCATCTGTTTCACGGATATTTGCCAGAAACTTGTTTCCCAGCCCTTCACCTTTGCTAGCCCCTTTTACAAGTCCTGCAATGTCAACAATTTCTACAGTAGTGGGAACGATACGTCCCGGATGAACCAGTTCGGCAAGTTTGGTCAGGCGTTCATCAGGAACGGTGATGACACCTACATTCGGTTCGATGGTACAGAAAGGGAAG
>OKYM01000400.1_pt1 | contig 11482 bp, 7 predicted proteins | sample 1608601 | NCBI WGS metagenome assembly OKYM01 (sample SAMN02674964, study PRJEB24791) | human gut metagenome, SKBSTL008 | isolation source: stool | host: Homo sapiens | place: USA | reverse complement strand
AGTAAATCTATTCATGCTCATACCTCCAAATCGTGATTTTTTCTTTTTGCCGCTGCCTTTTTCGGGACGGCTGTTTTCTTGTCTGCGGTAAGCTGCGCCCGGACAGAGGGGCGCGCTTTTCGGATATTCCGGCTTCTGTCCTCGCTTTTGTCTAAAAATGCAAAAGTGCCATGTCTGCCCTCAATCTTAGAAAAAGAAAGTGTTTTGTATGGCAGCATAGCAAACAGACGGTCGGTGTCCTTTGTAGAAGCTAACTGCATAAAGTAAGGCGAAAGCTCCACCATGAAATGTGTTTTGTTGGGGCTGTTAGGGCTGTCCTGCCGCTTCATTTCCGCTACAATGCGCTGTGCTTCGGCTTCAATCCGGCTGTCATGCAATGCGGTAATATGCGTCTTGAAATCCCCCGGCTTTAAGCGGTCATAGCTGCGCTTTTCCTCCCGCATGAGAAAATGCAATGCTTCCGGGTCATTAGGCTGCGCTTCAAAGCGTTCAAACTTCCCAAGCTGCGGGTCGGGATTGCCGTCAAGATACTGTCCGGCGGGCTGCACCCGTTCTCCATGCTCATAGAGCAGCGTGTAATTATCTGCGGGTAATGCCTGTTCCTTAACGTGCCGGAAATGCTGCGGATAGTCAAGCTCATAGAGATTGCCTTTGATTTTTCCGTTTACAATCCCGGTCAGCTCCACCGCATAGGCAAGGACTTTATCGCGCGTTTGTTCCCCGTAAAACCGCCATGTGTTATGCTGTCTTGTGCCTTTTAGAAAAACGTCGCGCTCCCGGAAGCAGCTCGTCCCGGACGGGCGGGAAAACCATAAAAGCCGCCTGTCCTCGGCTGTGGGGCTTGCCGCCGCTTTCTGTAAAATGTTTCTATCAAGGTCAAAATCATTCTGATAAAAAGCGGTATTTTGTTTCATAATCGCTTCAAGGGAAGCGATAACGTCCACATCTTCAAACTTATTCATAGGTCAGCTCCTTTCCAAGTCCTGCGATTTTTGCTTCGTGGGTTTCTTCTTTCCCGCCCGTTCCTTATCCGCTTTGAGCTGCGCCCGGATAGAGGGCTTTTCCTTCGCTGCGGCTTTCTTGCCTTTGTTGTTTTCCCGGTCGGTCTTGATAGCTTCCGCAAGGTCAACAAGGGAGATAACCTCGCCCGCCTTTGCTTTCTGCTCCAGAGCGTCCACGGTCGGCGTCTTCGGCGTGTTGTTGATGATACCGTCAAAGTTATTGTCGTTCTGCTCGATAGTGTCCTCGATATGTTTTAACGGGTTAGCTTTTTCCGGCTGAACGGGAACAGCAAAAGCCCTTGTGCCGTTCCCCATGATGTGATACTTCCCGTCGTCCGACGTGTGATGAAGTCCATACCCGGCTTCTTTCATCTGCTCAATGCTCATAGAGGTAAGCGAAAAACTGCCGCGCGGCGTTTTAATCTGTTCCCCGATCAAATGCTCGTCGGGGATAAGCTGCGGCTGCTTCTCCTGTAAAAACTCCGGCACATTCTGAAAACCGATACTGTCTACATAGTGGGCGGTGTTCCCGCCGTTCTGATGAAGCACCACAATGTCAGAAACGGAAAGGCTGTGTCCCTTAAAATCTTTCGGGTGGTCGATATTGAATTTTTCCCAAATGCTGTTAAGGGTAATGTCTGCCGTAAGGGGCGCGGTGTAGATAAGCTCATAATTCGCCCGGTCTACGGTGTGTCCCGTCGCCTGCAGGCGGTCGTAAGGCTCAAAGCGCAAGTCCCTTGTGGCGTCGCCGCGGGCTAACTGATAAATCCCGTAGCTGTCCTCTTTGCCATAGAGTAAAAGAGCTTCCTTTGTCGGCTCACTTTCCCGTAGCTGCTGCTTCATTGCGTTGTATTCATGCAGGGCTTCCCAAGTTTCCTTTTCTACACCGAACAAGCCGCCTTTTTCTGCGTGTTCCTGTAAATCGGTCAGACTGGTAACGGCTCCCTCGGTGCCGTCCTCATAGATACGGAAAACCTCGATACCGTCCTGTGTAAACAAACGCTCGGCGGCTTCCTGTTTCAGCGGAAACATACCGTCCCAAGAATAGCCGTAGTCCTGCATTTCTTTTATGCTGATAGTGGCGTCGGGTACGGGGATTTCCGGCTGCTCCTGCGGTGGTGCGTCTTGCCCGATTTCCTGTACCTCGGAAGTCTGCGCCTGTTCCTGTGCCTTTTGCAGCTCTGCGATATGTTCATCAATGCTGTTGATGATTTCCGCTGCAGTGCTGCGGATTGTTTCAAGAGAGCTTTTCAGTTCAGCAAGCTCCCGTCCGGCACTCCACCCGGCAACATACCCAAAGGAATAATCAGAGGTATCAAGCCCGTAATGCTGGCACACGGTATAGGCGATACTTTCTGCCTGTACCTCACGGGTGCGGCGGTCGGGTCTGTTCTCCAAGTCCTCCAAAGGGGCGTTAAGGTCAATATCATGGAGCTTCGCATGGGTGATTTCATGGATAAGTGTCTTTAAGGTTTGCAGCTCGCTCATGCCCTCATCAAGTGCAATGCGCTTGTCCTCCAAGTGGTAGTACCCGTGTGCGCCGCCCTCGATTTTCTCAAAGGCAACGGGAACAGGGGAAGTCTTTTCAAGGGCAGCGAAAACGTCCTTGTAATGCTCCACGTCTCCCGTCAGACTGTCAACGGCAATGTTGGGAATTTCTCTACCCTCGGTCTGCGACACATCAAAGACAGATACCACCTTAAAGGCGGGGATTGTGATTTCCTTTTCTTCGGTTACGGGCTTTCCGTCCTTACCGATAATGACTTTCTGTGTCTGTGGGTCGATTTTCTCCATTTCTTTTTTAATCTTAAAGGGCGACGGTGCAAGGATTTTGATACCCTTTTGTCCTTTCATCACGTTTCGTCCAAAGTTATTTTTCCATGCGGAAAATCCGGCGATAAGGGAAGCGTCGGGCTTCTGCATGGCGATAAGCAGCGTATTGTTAAAGCTGTAATTATGAAACTTTGACATGACGCGCAGATATTCCTTGTAACGCTCGCTGTCGAACAGCTCCGTAATACCCTGCTCCAAGCGGTCAGTTATTTCTTTGAGCTTTTCGGCAGGTTTCTCGGAAGTTAAGACAATGGGGATAACCGGGCGTGGCTCCTGCGGCGTTGCTTCGGGAACAGCCGCCTGTACTGCCGGGGCTGCGTCCAGTTCGACGGTCGGCTGCGGGTAACTCATAATGCGGTAGTCCTCCGGCACATCGCGCCCCTCAAAGTGCTGCTCCCATGCGTCGCCGCTTTCTACAAGATAGCCGTACTCGGTAAAACTGCCTTTTTCCTGTGCTGCGGCGTTTCGTCCAAAGGCGATAGGGTCAATACTGTTTTTCCATTCAGCGGGCATTTGCACCATGCCGGATTTGTTAAGGTAATAATCTCCCAGTTCGCGAGGATTATGTACTTCGGGGATATGCACGAAAAAGTCCTCGTTATAGGTAAAGTCAATGAACTGCCCGATATTCTCAAAACCATTCCTGCGCTGCGTGGCTGCGTTCAGCGCGGCAATCCCGGCAGCGTCAAGGGTTTCCAGTCTTGCCGCAAGGAAATTCAGCTCGTCCACCTGTGCCGCGCATACCATGTCATAAGGCAAGGCAATGTGCCTGTCCTCCCGGTCAGAATAGCCGTGAATGAAAAAATCCTGCGGATTGTCAGCGGTAATGCCGACGCTTCGCATAGCTTTGTGAAGTTCTTCCTTTGTGGCGGGCATGGAAAGCCAGTAGCCACCCGGTTCTCCCGTTTCAAAGCGGGTGCGGCTGTCAATCAGGATTGCAAACTGTTCCGTTTCCTGTCCCGGTTCGGTTCTCGGTGCAGCGGCGGAAATGTCGGCGGCGGGCTGCTTGATTTCCTCGCCCTCTACGGTGTAGCCTGGTAAGAGCTGTCCGTTTACCCTAAACTGTTCCGCGTATTCCGGCGGGATAGCCGGGGAGATTTCCGTAAAAAGTTTTTCATACGCCTTGATACGCCCGTTCAGATATTTTTCCATAGCTGCCCGGTCAGCAAATACCTTTCTGTCCTGTCCGGCGATTTTCGCCTGTCCGTATCCGTGGGGGCTGTTGGTGTAGACGTTCCAAGACAGCGTATAGGAATACGGGATAGACTTCTGTGCTGCCTTGTCGTAACGGGTATTTTCGTACACATGATAGCTCATTTTATATACCCGGTTGCTGATAGTGTGGCGGTCGTTGCCCTCGTCCTGCCACTTGTTCGCCGTATGCTTCACTTCGGGTATTCTCGCATACTCAATCGCCTTGTCAAATAGCAGGGTCTTTCCTGCCTGTTCCTCCCATGCGGAAGCCTGTACTTTTAGATTTTCAAATACGGTCTGCTCCGCAGCCGCGCTTTCCTCTCGCAGCTTCATAAGCTCGGCAAGGGGTAAGGCGGTCAGCGGGGAAATATCCGCGTCTTTCGTTTCAAAATAGATACCGCGCTCAATCTTCATTTTGTCGGCGGTGTCCAGTCTGTCGCGGTCATATGAGGAATAACCTGTTTTCCATTCGTCCATTTGCTCGCTCCTTTCTTTTTCAATCATGCGGTACATAAGTTCGTAGTCCTCAATACTCATGCTCCCGTCAAATACATAAGGGTCAAAATCTTCCCCGTCCCGGTAGGGCTTTTCGGAAAAGGGAAGCCCCGCTGCATGGGCGGCGGCTCTTGCTTCCTCGATAACCTCCGGGGGAAGCCTGTCGTCATGCGCCCCGATAAAACCGTCAAGGTCATTCCTGCCGTTTTCATAGTGATAGCGCACTCCGGCGGTCAGCTCGTCAAGGCTCATATTCTCGCCTAAATGCCCGCAGTAGTAGCCGTTTAGAATAACGGCGGCGGGGTCAGCCGCTTTGATTTCCTCTAACCGGCTCCTGTCAAACGGTTCTAAAGTACCGTCCACTTCAAGATGAAACAGCTCGGCGTTCCATGAACGCCCCTCTTTCCAAAACGCCACCCATGCGATACCGTCCCTAAGTTCCTCTTGATAGTCCTTTACGCTGTCGCGCAAACTTGCCATGTGTAAAACCTCCTTTCGCGTATGGCAGCGCGGACGCTGCGTTTGTGGTTGCATAGTCCTACTACGGTGCGCCCGTATTTTTGCCAAAGATTTTTAGAGGGTTTGGGAAACTTCCCAACAAGCAAAATCCCCGCCAAGCTCGGTTAGAGTGGCAGGGATTTTACGGAAGTGGGTACCCGCTTCCTATGCTTGCTATTCCAGTTCTTTGTCCTTTGAAATGGTTACTTTGTAATTCACATACTTAACGCCCGTATCAGCTAAAAGTACCGTTCCGTCATAGGTTTTGCCCGTTTTCGGAGAGTACAGTTTTTTAACTGTCGCCTTGCCGGACTTTAAGAGTGCGGCGGCAATCTTCGGGGTAAAGACAGTTTTTCGTTCCTCAAAGAAACGGTCATTTTTCCACATGGTAAAGCCGCAATCCTTGTTGGAACAGTAGTAGCTTTTCTTTCCCTCATAGACCGGGGATTTGCAGCGGGGACACTTCCCAAGCTCTGTTTTCTCTGTCTTGAAAAGCTCCTGTTTCTCGCCTAACACGGAAGCATAGGTTTTTACAAGCTCCTGTGCCATTGCTTCAATTCCCTGCATGAAAGCGGCAGGGTCGGCGTTGCCCTTTGCAATCTGCGTCAGATTGTTTTCCCATGCAGCCGTAAGCTGCGGAGAAGTTAAGCTGTCCGGCAGGACGCAGACAAGGTTTGTTCCGTCTTTGGTAGGAAGTAGCTGCTTGCCCTTTCGCTCCACAAAGCCGCCTTTTACTAACTTTTCAATGACGGCGGCGCGGGTGGCAGGCGTACCAAGCCCCCGGCGTTCTGCGTCCGGGTCGGTGTCCTCATTCCCGGCGCGTTCCATAGCAGAAAGTAAGGACGCTTCATTGTGGGGCTTCGGCGGCGTCGTTTCATGCTCCGTAACCTTTGCAGCAGGGTTTTCAAAGGTCTGTCCCTCGGTAAAGTCCGGCACATCTAAAACAAGTTCGTTTTCGTCGTCGCTGTCCGGCTTCTTTTTGAGGGTAGCCCGGTAAAGCCGTTCAATGTTTTTCCACCCGGCAGCGATTACCGTCTTGCCCCTTGCCGTAAATTCATGGTCGGCGCAGGAGAAAACCGCCGTTACCGCTTCGTAAACGTGCGGCTCTGCGGTCGCCATAAGCAGCCGCGCCCCGGTAAGGGTAAGGATATTTCTTTCACTTTCCGGCAGCATGGTAAGGTCAGTTTTTGCAAGCTCCATAGTGGGAATGATTGCATGGTGGTCTGATACTTTTTTACTGTTCAGTACCTTTACAAGCTCCGGCATAAAAGAAACGCCCGCCATAAAAGGCAGCTTGCCGCAGAGAAGCGTTACAATGCTTTTTGCCGTATCGCCCATGTCGTCAGTAAGAAAATTACTGTCCGTTCTCGGATAAGTAAGCAGCTTCTTTTCATACAAGGTCTGTGCAAGGTCAAGGGTCTGTTTTGCCGTGTACCCGTAGATACGGTTTGCTTCCCGTTGCAGAGAGGTAAGGTCAAAGAGCTTCGGCGGGGCAATGGTTTTCTTTTCACGGGTCAAGGAAGTGCAGACAGCCGCCGACGCTTCGCAGGCCGCTTTCAGTTTGCCCGCTTCATCAGCGGCGCAGATCTTCGCGCTTGCCGCTTCTGCGCCGGAAAGCATAAGGCGCACATGGTAATAGGTTTCTTTCTTGAAGTTCATAATGGCAGCGTCCCGGTCTACAAGCATTTTTAAGGTCGGGGTCTGCACACGTCCCACGTTCAAGGTCTTTCCATACAGGCAGGAGAAAAGGCGGGTCGCGTTAATGCCGATAAGCCAGTCAGCCTTTGCCCTGCATAGTGCGGAATGATAGAGAGCGTCATACCTGCGCCCGTCCTTCAGATTGTCAAAGCCGCTTTTGATGGCGTCCGTTTCCATAGAGGAAATCCAAAGACGGGTAAAGGGCTTCTTGCAGCCCGCTTGATGATAGACAAAGCGGAAAATCAATTCTCCCTCGCGTCCTGCGTCGCAGGCGTTCACGACTTCCGAAACGTCGCTGCGCTGCATGAGGTCTTTTAAGATTTTGAATTGCTTTCCCTTGTCGGCAGCTACGGTGTACTGCCATTCCTGCGGCAGAATGGGTAAGCTGTCATAGCTCCATTTCCTGTACTGTTCCCCATAGGCGGCAGCTTCCGCAAGTCCTACCAAATGCCCGATACACCAAGAGATAACATAACCGTTCCCCTCGATATATCCGTCTTTCTTCTCCCTTACGCCAAGGGCGGCGGCAACCGCCGCCCCGACGCTGGGTTTCTCACAAATCACAAGTTTCATTCTTCCTCGTCCTCCTGTTCGGTGTCTGCGCTGTCGGTTTCGTCCTCCGGCTCGTCCTCGTCGTATTCGTCAAAATCGAACTCGTCAAGGTCGGTGCTGCCTTTTACGTTCTGTTTTGATTTCATAACCTTAAAGTAGTAGAGGGCTGCGCCGCCGCCAAGAAGTCCCACAACAAGCAAAATCAAAAGCCCGCTCATGCTGTTTTTCGGTTTCTCCGGCTCTGCGGGAGCTTCCGGCTCGGCTTCCTTGCCTGTGCAGTTATTCATGGTTACAGAGCAGACAGGACAGGTTGTGTTGACTTCGCCCGTTTTGCATTTCTCGGTACAGTTGCAGACAGCAGGGGGCGGGGTGGTCTGCCCGTCCTCAATGATTGCCATAAGGTCGGTTTCGTCTACTTGATTTAAGAAGTGGACGGAATTTTCGCCCTCGGCTGCGCGGTCAACGATGATGTAAAAATAGTTGCCGCCTTTGCTTTTCACGACGATAAACTGTTTATCCTCGGCAACTTCGCCGTCGATGTCGTCCACAAGGGTCATGTTGCCCTCCGGGGTAAGTGGCTGCGGCTCGGTTTCCACGATTACACCGCTGTCGTCGGTTTCCTCTGTCGGGGTCTGCGCGTAGGCAGTAACGGAAAAGCCGCCCACAAGGACAAGGGCGGCGCAAAGTACGGTAAGGCTTGCAAGGATTTTATTCTTCATCTGCATTGTCCTCCTGTTCCTCATAGTCTGCGGGCATAGGGGCAATGCCCGGAATACCTCCGCCCGCAAGCATAGCGGTAAGCTCCTGCGGGGTAAGGCGCATAGAGCGCACAAGCTGAACGATTTGCAGATTTTCCGCTTCGGTTTTCTGTGCTTCCAGTCCGCGCAGCCTGTTCTGATACTCCGTGATTTTCTCACGGGTCTTTTGGATTTCCTTTTCAATTCTTTCGATTTTACTCATAGCCATAATGATTTTTCTCCTTTCGATTTTCAAATGTGTTGTTGTATGTCAGTTCCAGTTCATCAGCCCGTACCCTTTGATACAGGCATAGTCAAGGGGATAGCTCTTAATCTTGCAGGCGTCGCCGGAATTGCCCTCCACGGTATAGACGCGGCTTTCGTCCCTGCCGATAACAAGTCCTACATGGTCTGCGCTGCCGTCTAAATCCCAGTCAAAAAAGATAGCGTCGCCGGGGGCAATGTTTTCATAGCCCCGCGCTCCCCATTGTCCGTGAGAAGTAAACCACGGAATACCCTGCGACTGGCAGGCGGCAAAGCGCGGCTCGGAAAGTCCCATTTGCCCGTAGCACCAGGACACGAAACAGGCGCACCATTCCACGCGGGAATTAAAGCCGTACCAGCTCCAATACGGATAGCCGCCCACATTTCCGACTTGCCGTTTTGCAAGGTCAACGATAGCGGTATTGCCGGGGCGCGTTCCGTTTACAAAGTCCACGCCGCTTAAATCTTCCGACGCGGAAGTGTCGGGAGAGCCGCCGCCAAAGATAAGGGGCTTGTTCCCGCTTGTCTGTAAGTACACCCGGTACATTTCCAGTTGTTCCGGGGTCAGATTGTTTTCCGCAATGGTGGATAGTGGGGTATTCGTCAGCTTGACGTTCAAGATGTAATACTCATAAGGCACTTGTACCGTGTAGGTGTCCGTATGCTCGTTGCCGTCCTCATCTGTCCATGTGTCGGTGCGTTCTTCCTCCCGGTAGCGTATTTCCACTTCCTCGGTCAGCGTCAGCTTGTATTGTTGATTGAAAATCCGCTGTAATTCGCTCTGTACCTCGGCGCAGGTGTAGCTTTGGTATTTTGCGGTCAGATAAGACGCTAATTCATGGGGATTGTGTCCGATATTTGCAAGGTCATAGCGGTACTCGTCATAGCCCGGATTGTCGCGCTCGATATTGTCAATCCTGCTTTGCAGCTCGTTTTCCAATCCTGCGTAGCTGTTTTCCACTTCCACAAGGTCGCTGTCCTCGGACGTATAGGACGTTCCAAGCACGCCGTTTAACGTGCCGGAAAACATTGCCCCACAAGAGGACAGCCCGGACATAACCATGATAAAGAGCAGCAGCACCCCGACAGCGATTGCCACACCCGCCGGGTGCCTTGCCACAAATGCTGCGGTCTGCTTTGTTTTCTCGGCGGCTTTGGCTGCCACCTTGCGGGTGCGTTCTGCCGCGCCCTTGATACCCTTTACGGTATTGCGGGCTTCCTTTGCATACTGCCGCTTGATTTTCTGCTTCTGCCAAAACCGGGAAATGGGGTTAGAGGTAAGCTGCGGGTTCTCATGCAGGGTCTTGTGATACTGAAAATCCACATTCGCCCGAAAAGCCGCTTTTTCTGCCTTTGCCGCTTCCCGGTAGGGTTTCAGCTTATGGTTGCGGTAGCCCTGCTTGATTTTCCGCGCCCCGTACTTCAATCCCCGTTCTGCGGCTTCCTCGCTCTTGTGTGCGCCCTCCACGCCGGAATTATCCTTTTCGACAGAATGGATTTTGTTATGTACCAAAATCCCGGCTTCCTGTGCGGGGCGGGATAGCGGGTTGTGCTTCTCCTTAAATCCGGGTGGCTTGTCCTGTTCCTCAAAGTGCAGGCGGGTTTTGCCTTTCCCGGTGGCTTCATCAAAGGTGCGCTCTTTTACCAGTTTCTTTTCTTTGGAGATAGCTGCCTTTGCCTTATCCAGTCGGTCGGCGGCTTTATCGGATTTCTTGATATACTTTTCAAGCTCCGGGGCAGCGCGTTCCTCGTCGGTAAATTGCAGCCGGGAAGATTTCGTCCCGGCGGTAGCTTCTGCCTGTGCCTTTCGTACCGCTTTTTTAGACGCTTTGCGGGTATGGGCGGCTTCGATACGCTCCATGACGCGCTCCGTTTTGCCTGTGTCCGCTTTGGAGGCAGCTCCCGGCACATGGGGCAAGGGAGAAGTCGGGGAAGCTGCACCTTGTAGCTGCGCTGCGTCCTGTGCTGCCTGTTGCTCCGGCGTTTTCTGAAAATCCGCGTCCTGCGTCCGCTTGCTGATACGTTCCGTGTCTCCCGTGGTCTGATTTTCTGCGATAGCCCCGTCGCGGGTCATTTTCTGCGTGATTTTATCGCGGGGCTTTAATGGGTCTTTCAAGTGTTACCACCTCCAATCCGCGCCCCTGCAAGGGCGCAATACTCGGCGTTCAGTTCAATGCCGATATAGCGGCGGTCAAGGCTTTGCGCTGCAAGCCCGGTGGTGCCGCTTCCAAAGAACGGGTCTATCACAACGCCGCCTTTCGGACAGCCCGCAAGTATGCACGTTTCCGCGAGCTTCGGGGGATAGGCGGCAAAATGCCCGCCCTTATACGGTACGGTATTGATAAGCCAAACGTCCCGCTTGTTCCTTGTGGTCGGCATAAGAGCGTCGTCATAATAGCCGCCGCTGCGGGTTTTATTGATACCCTGTACCTTGCCCTGTCCCGGTACTTCCTCGGCGTATTTGTGTCCTGCGCCGCGCCCCTGTCGGTACCGCGCAGCCGTTCCCGGCGCAATCGGCTCTGCAATGGCGGCAGCGTCATAGTAATATTTCTTTGATTTCGTCAGTAAAAAGATATGCTCATAGCAGCGGCTCGGTCGGTCGCGGCAGCTCTCCGGCATAGGATTTTCTTTCAGCCAGATAATATCGCTGCGTAAATACCATCCGTCAGAGCGCAGGGCAAAGGCAAGAAGCCACGGAATACCGATTAAATCCTTTTGCTTGCAGCCCGCTTTCATGCCGCTGCCGCAGTATGTGTCTGCGATATTCAGCCAAAATGTCCCGTCGTCTTTGAGTACCCGGCGCAGCTCCCGGAACACTTCCACAAGCCGCCCGATATACTGCTCCGGCGTGTCCTCACGTCCAATCTGCGCGTCAAGCCCGTAGTCCCTTAGTCCATAGTAAGGCGGGCTTGTGACGCAGCAGTTCACGCTTTCGCTCGGAAGCTCCCGCAGGGCATAGAGGGCGTCGCGGTTGATGATTACGTCTGTTTTCATGGCTTGCTCACTTCCTCCGGCTTTGTCGTAAGCAGACGGTAAAGCTCGGTGTCCGTTGGGAAGCGGTCAATGAACGGCAGCACCACATTCCCGTAAAAGATAAGCCCCTCGCCCGCTTCGGTGTGGGTTACATACTTCATCTGCTGCGGGGAGATGTTAAGCTGCTTTGCAAGGATAGCCCGGTCGCCCTGTGCCTGATTGAGCATGAGGACAAAA
>OKYM01000390.1_pt1 | contig 11668 bp, 10 predicted proteins | sample 1608601 | NCBI WGS metagenome assembly OKYM01 (sample SAMN02674964, study PRJEB24791) | human gut metagenome, SKBSTL008 | isolation source: stool | host: Homo sapiens | place: USA | reverse complement strand
TTATTAATTGTTTAGACTAATGCCCAACATAATTCTATGTCAGACATAAATGATCTTATGTTGAGGTCAACATAAAATCATCATCTCGGCAAAGAGGTCCAGAGCCTTGTCCTCGCTGCTCGGCCCCTCCGTATTTCGCTTTCTATAACCGGCCATGACTGCTACTGATTGGAGTTATCCGATTCGGGAACATATTGTTTCAATTCTTCCACCCGGCAGGAGATGTCCGGCTTCCCGTTATGTACCGAGACCGTCATTTCGCCCTTGGCTTCTACCTTGACACCCGGTTGAAGCCACTCTTCACGTTGCCTGTCGAAACAGAAGAAACGCACCCACTGGTACTCGAAATTCTCATCGACCTTTTCGGTGCTGAACGCAGAGAACATCGTATAGGACTTATCCTTTTTGTCCTTCCGTTCCTCGATATTCTTGCCCACCTTGCCCCGGAACGACAGTTCGCCCTTGATGGAATCCGCGATGTCCGCCGCCGGGCCGATACGGTCGGCAAAGAGGTTGAAATAGAGCTTTTCGCCCCGGCGTTTCAGGAACAGTGTCCCCGCAACCTCGACACGCAATCCGTTTCGATAGCCGGATACCTTCTTTGGGGCACCCTCCTTGCTGACACTGATCTCGACCGTTTCGTTCCGGCCATCCTTATCTTGGATCACGATGCGGAGCGGAAAGGTCAGGAATGTTTTATCTTCCTTGGTCGTGCGCATCGAAGCGTCGCGGCCGATAGTGCCGCACGCCGTAATATTACACTTAATCATCTTCTTTTATCTTTTTAGTGATACATAGTCCACCGGACAAAGCGAGGTATCTTGAAGTTGAACATGCTGAAACCGTTTCCTAATCGGGTGCACGTATTCTCATGTAGATAATCCAGCCGGCAATACCCAGTTGAATGCCCACGATGACAAACGTCACCGTCCAACCGAAAAGTCGGGAACAGAACAGGATATGCAGGGCGCAGGCGGACAACCCGGACAAATACCCGCAAAGTCGTATCATCACGCGTTTTATCATGACTTTTGGGATTATCTTTTCAGGTTTTCCGATTGTGCCCGTTGTTCGGACATTCCCCGTTCAAAGTTCTGCGAAACCGCCTCCGAGAGGATGACCGTGTTCAGCACTCCGGTCACACGCAGTCGTTTGGCTTCTTCCGAAAGAGAACTGTCGTTCAGCGTCACCGACAGGCGGCTTAACTCGGCAGAGGTCAGTTCCCGTGATACCTGAACGCTGCCGTTGTCCGCCTGCAGGACAGCTCGCCCGTTTTCCCCGACTGTGAGGTCACAGGTTTTCATGCCCGGCAGCAACGCTTTGAGGTCGATACGCCGGCTGTCCATCGCCTCGGAAATGGCCGCCTTTTGTACCTCCTTGTTCTTGCTGTCGATTTGCGTCGCCAGCAACATCAGGGAGGTAAAGGCGGTCATGGCCATTTCCACGACAGGATCACTGCACCCCGACAATCCCACGCCGCTATCCTCCGAGGAGAGCAGTTTTTTCATCCACGTATCGGGCGAAAGGCTTTTGCCGGTGGCATTCTCTTCTGTTCCCTTATATCGGGCGAGCAAGTCGTTGCCGTTATGCAGTACCTGCTGTTTGATGTGTCCCTTTTGTGCGATTTCAGCCAGATACGCTGCCGGATCGACGTCCCGCTGCGTGCCATCCGCATAAATCTGCCGGACACCGAAGTGCAGGTGCTCCCCGGTCGTCCGTGTCCCCGTGTTACCGGAACGGCCGAGCTTCTGGCCTGCCTGTACCGTATCGCCTGCCTTTACGGAAACTTCGCCGAGGTGCATGTAGGTACACTGTACCTTGCTGCCGTCCGGACGGGTGTATTCCACGGTCAGCGATTTGTTACCGGGTGCATGGCCTTTGTCTTTGACAGCGACGACCTTGCCGTCTTTCTCCGTAGCCAGGACCGTATCGCCGTCGCACCGGATGTCGATACCCGTGTGCATACGCTCCTTGCCGTCTGCCGGATCTTGCCGCAAACCGAATGGCGAGGTGACGAAAAGAAACTCTTTCCGCTCCACCGGAAACGAATAGTCCACTGTATTTCCGACCTCACGGAGCGGGTTCTCTTCCACGCCGAACCGCTTTCCCTGCGTCTCCATTTCCTGCATGACCTGCCGGTCGTACTTTTGCAGCCCGTTCTGTTCGATGATACGTTGCAGGCTGTCGGCATAATGCCCGCCCGTGGCATAGCCCGCCTTTTCGAGGCCCTGTGTCCAGCCCTTGTAGTCATCGGGCGAGAGCGAGAAACAGCGGGCATAGCGGCTGTTCTCTTTCAGGAAGCGTGAGTGGTGTTCATACGAATCGCCCACGCTGTCGTAGCTGCAAAACTTCTCGTTCGGCTTGTCATCGGAATACAGACCGTACCGGCCACCTTCGGCAATCCATTCGGGCGTGGCCTTGATGCCGAAATGGTTGTTCTCATTCACGGCCAGACGGCTCTGCCCGTTGGAACTTTCCAGTATGCCCTGTGCCAGCGTCACGGAGGCCGGAATGCCGTACCTCCGCATCTGTGCCATAGCATAATCTGCGTATTGTTCCGTATATTCTTGGTTCTTGTTTGCCATATCTTTATCTCCTCATGGTTGGACGTTGTTCGTTCTCGTTCTGTTCATCAGTTGCCTCTGCAGGCTCGTTTTGCTGCGCCTTGGACATACCGTCACAATCCATCACGTATGCCCGCAGCGCATGGATTTGCTGCCTTGTTTCCTCATTGCTGTGTTCAAATACCAATATGATTTTGTCCGCATCATACGGAATGCGTTCTTTGGCCGGAGGCATGTCCAGCTCGTTCGCTATGGTCTCCGCATCATACATGGAAGCGTAATACTTGTTCTCATGTTTGAAAAGGACGACCGCTTCCGGTTGTTCCTCTTTGATTTTCTTGTATTTGTCATACAGTTGTTCCGGTATATCTTTTATGGACAACTCTTTCAAGGATGAAGCAGTTTTGGGGGATTCCTCACTGGCTTGTTTGGGGTGCTTGTCCTTATCCTGCTGTAGGGTATCCTCTTCTCCTTGTTTCTTTCCGGCAGTCTCTTCCTGCGTCTGTCCTTTACGCAGCACATCGGCAAAAAGCGTGGCCGCCAGATGGCGTTTATATTCGGCACGGTCCTCGGCCAGCCACATGCGCTGCCACTGTTGCCGCGTGACGCTCCGGGGCTGCAGTTTCTTCCCGTCGATGGTCGCCACGCACAGAGTTCCTTCTTGCTTGGTCTTGAATACGGACACACGCTGAATCCGGTTCAGGTCGATCTCCTGCGCCCCGCTGCTGAACAGGTCCACTTTCAGGTCGGGCTGTGTTTCCGCCAGTACATAATACTTGTGCGCCAGTTCCATGCGTACCTTGTCGATGTTGTCCATCGCCTGTTTGAGCGTGGAGAAAAAACGGTTCACGTCCTCCTTGTCTGGATAGATACTGTACCCGTTCTGATGTTCGGGCTTCAGATACAGCGCCCAGCGGTTCTTGTCGTCCTGGATCATCTGTATCTGGTCGAAACCGATTTCGTCCGCCCGTTTGACCGCAGGCGTCACGTCCAGTGTGGAAAGCATTTCCAGTGCCCAGTTCTTCAGTCGGGCCAGTGATACCTGTTTTTGGGCGAAATAGGCATCATCGGGCCTGTACCCCCATACGCCGTCGGGATTGAAGAAACGCACGTTTTCAATACCTTCCCTTCGCAAAGCCCTGCCGATACGGGCCTTGTTCATGCCCGGCACTTCGTTGTCCACTTCCGGCGACGCACCGGCAGGGAGTATCACATCCGCCGATTTCGAGGACGGGTCGATGACGATGACAATGGTCTTGTCTTCCTTGTTCGGGTGTTTCCGGATCTCATCGGCCACGTAGAAATGTTTGGGTAGCTGCTCCTGCATATCCGAAGTCTGCCGGCGGTTACGCATCGTGGCATATTCGATTTTCTCGCCCCGTTCCGCCTTGTGGATTACTTCGAGGGCGTTGTTCACGTCGCTTTCGAGGGCATCCATCAGGTTGGGGTTCTCTTTAAGTTCCCGGTTCCAGTAGTCCACCAGTCCAAGGCTTTTGTCGGACAGACGGGCAGGCAGTCCCAGTTCCAGCATTTTGATGCCCGAAGCCACCTCCACGATCAGCCGTTCCTGTTTGAGGGCATCTTCCGAAGGACCCATGCCGTTTTTCATCACCATGCCTTCACGGGCCAGCCGTTGTTGGTGTCCCGTGGCGCTCACGATTTGCCGCAAGGCTTCCTGAACGTAGTCGTTATAATGCTCGAAGTTCCGTTGGCGCGGCATATAGACCGCATCGCGGTCCGTCTCGTAATGGGGCATTCCGCTGCCGTCCGAACGCACGGGCACGAGATTGTCCCGCATTTTCAGCAGGAAGTCGTTGAAGCGGATATGCAGCCTCCGTTCATCGGTTTCGGAGTAGCCACGCTCCACGGCACTACCGTCTTTCAGCAATACCGCATCGTAAGTCTCCTTATCCACGTAGGGCAGTGTCGTCTGGTCGATGTTGAAAAGTGTGCGGATCTCCCTGTTATGTATGCCCTTGTACTGTTTCTGCACCTCCTCGTCCAGTTTCAGATAAGCGTCCCGGCTGATGATGTCCTCCGGATTGTTGCGGTGGACGTACTTGTTCCAGTTGTAGAACAGGAACGGAACGCCTTGCTCGTGCTCGCGCACCGATGTGCCGCGTGCCTTGGCATCGCTGTAAAGGGTGAGCAGGTTGGTCTTGCACCCGTTCCGGTCCGAATGCAAGGCCATGAACAGGCCGTTGAACGGGCTGACGGCAACACCTTTCGGGTAAAATTTCGGAAAGCCCTTGCCCGTAGCGTTGAGCCAGTGACCTCCGGCATTCGACGCTTCGTTCAAAGCCGTGGAGAGCAACTCTATCTGACGCTCCTCGGCATTCTTTTCTATTTGCGATTTTTCTTTCATATTCCCATATTTTTATCGGTTACAGGATTACTGAATGCCCCGTGTCCGCACGATGGTCTCTTGTTGTCCGTTGTCGTAGTTCTGCGAAGCCATCTGGCGGAGTTTGTCGCTTTGGGCGAGCACGGCATTGGCCAGCGTGTTCAGCGGCAAGGCCCCTGCACGGTAAGCGTCGGCCATAGCGGGGGTGAGCTGCACCGTACAGGGCACACGGTCTATCGTGGCGACCAGCGTGCAGCCTTGTAGTGCCGGGTTCACGATACGCGGATTCAGCGGCTCATCGGGATAGCTTCTGTATTGAACCTCTCTGTTGGCTGTGGCCGCATGTCTGCTTCTCTCTGTCCTTTCTTTGCCCAATGCTTCGTGCCCTGCCTTGTTCAGCAGGTTCGCGCCACCCAAGCCGATAAGCAACATCTTCAACATCGGATTCTTGACGAATATGCCCGCCACGATACTCGCTATCGGCAGCAGGTTGTCTTTCAGTCCCAAAGATTGCGTCTTGCCTGTGAATATGCCCAGTAGCATGTCGGGCAGCATGGCCAACACACTGCCTGGATTACTCATGACTTCGCCGAAACCTTCCAGTCCGAGGAAGCGGGTCAGTCCATCCCAACCGTTCTCGTTGGTCTGTATGGTCTGCGCTTCTTGCCCGGACGGATCTTCCCGTACTGTCTTTTCGGTGGAGACCGTAAAAACCTGTACTTCTTTTTCCCTCTGTTCGGATTCCTGACCGGTCTGTTCCTCTGTTTCGGCTTTCCGTCTTTCCATATCTTGCAGGTAGGCTTCCTCCTGTCCTGAAGCGACAACCATCGGCACGTCTTTATACCGTTTCACCCGTTTCCGTTCCTCCTCGGCGGTTTCTTCCCGCCACGGCATATTTCTATTGTCTGTTTTCCACCAGTCCATAAAATCGAATGTTACAATCGGTATCTTTTTTTGCAACTCTCCATTAGCTGCGGCGAGAGCCGTATTTTCTTTGTCCGGTATGCTTGCCGCTTCTTTGCGGAAGCCGTCGAGCACGTTGCTGTCGCTGCCGAACACGCCCTTGCTGATACACTCCTCTGCAGAGAGCGGCTGCGTTTCCTCCTTCCCGAAATGGTCGGCAACGGCTGAGATTGCCGTATCCGCACCGATGAACCGTGCAATGGTCGTCCATGAACCTGTACCGCCCAACATGACCGTATCGGCCGAAGCCCCCAACACCCAGCCCGCACCTTTCTCCAACTTGCTCGGCCGGTAGGCAGCCTCTCCGCGTTTTTCTATCTCTTCGGCCAGCGGCGAGCGCCCCAAAGCCTGCGGCAATCCCAGCAGGCTCGATTCCGCCGCCTTACGGATGATGTAGTCCGCCGAGGATTTGGGCATACGTTCCTTGACCAGTTGGTCTATCATCAGTTGCTCTACACGATAGTCCACGAAGGCGTAGGCGAGGTCGCAGCCCAATTCCTGCGACAGTTCATCGTAACGCTCACGTCCGACTTCCTTCACGACGGCATCGCGCCACTGTCCGGCCATGTAGGCGAGGTCGTGCTGCATCTCCTCCGACGAGAGGATCCTGTCCTTGCACATTTCGATGTAGTCCTCGGTTGTCTTGGAGTTCCATTCTCCCGTAACCTTGAGGGTCTGGTACGGGTCGGCGAGCGGTTGCCCCGCTGACGCCATCATGCCGAGTATGCCTCCCAGGGAGGTCGAATACGCTTTCATTTCCTCCCCCTGTTTTTCGGTCAGGTAGGATTGCGTCTGCGTCATGACGGGGACAAAATGATGGCGGAAATAACTGCCCATCAGGGCCTCCAACTCCGCAAACCTTCTGCTATGTTTGATTCCGTCCATATAATCAATCTCTTTTTATATCATGTTTATCTGTTTCAGCAGTTGTTCCTTCGTCTGCTCGATAGCGTTATGGTATACCTCCATTTGCTTGGGGAAAAACTCTTCGAGCCACGTGTCCTTTTCGATGTTGTCGTGAATGAAACGTATCGCCTGCTCCCGTTCGATCTCCACCGAGGCTTCTCCTTCCTCCCTGTTGTTGAACCATGCCTTTGTCCACCAGCGGATTCCGGCTCGGTCAGGATAGACGGAGACGATTCTCGGAATGTCGAAACTCTGGATGTCGATGTCCAGCTCCGCCAACGGGTCGATAACACCGCCACTCGCTACGGTTTCGTCATGAAGTTTTTTTTTACCTCGCCGCCTGTTGCGGAAAGGTACACCTCATGCCGTAGGGCGAGGTAGTTCAGGAAGTCGGCAATCAGCAGGTTCTGTACCTTGCAGGCCAGCGGCATGGCTTTGCGCCCCAGTCCCAGCGGGTTGTACATGCTCGGCATCTTCTCATAGAAATACTCCTTCGCAGCTCCCATTGTAAAGATGTGGCGCAGCGACTGCTCCGTATGTGCGGGCACCGTGTACGCTCCCCGCTGTAAATCCTCCATGTAAAGTGGCAGAAAGCGGAGCATCAGCTCTTCTATTTCCCTTTGATCCTTCTCGTAGTCGTTTTTTACTCCTGTTTCCGCATCGTAAAAAGACGCCGCACCATTGCCGTCGGCTTCCTGCAAAGCCTTGATGTTGCCGTACAACATGGTCAGGAACTCTATCGGGTTCAGTTCCTCGCCCTTGAATTTGACTTCTATATGCAGCCGTTCGCCGCTCAAAGCCACCGTTTGTCCGGCTTTCACCCGCTGTCCGAATTGGGCGAATACATTCGACAGATGACCGTATGTCACCTCGTACCCGCCGTAACGGACCGTCTGGCAAATGCCATGTACCGGGTCGTTGCCCACACCTGACACGATGCCGCTGGCCACGGCTGACAGCATGTAACACCTCACGTTGAAGTCTATTCCGTGATGAAAGAACTTTTCTCCCGTTGCCGGGTGTACCTGTTCGCCGTAGCCGAGCGACATCTCCACATCTTTCCCCTGCGGCTCCTCGAACGGCATACAATAGCCGCTGTCGGAGTGCAGAATCATTTCTTCCGTATATTTCATTGTGATATATATTTTCGTGTTTCTATCTTCTCATTCCTCCGCTTTGCGTTTGCTCCTCCGGAGAGAAGGTCGGCATCTGTGCCCTCGACACCGTTTCCGGGGAAGCCGTGCGGACAACACCCGCATTGTTGCCGATAAGCATCATGCCCAGGAACAGCCCGGCGATTTTACCCAGCCAGCCGAAACGTCCGAACATGAGGTACGCTGCCGCGATCAGACCTACAATGTTCAATCCCGACACGTTGCCCCCTCCGAGATTTCGCAGAAAGCCGCCGAGCATGTCGAACAACCCGCCGCCGGAAGTTTCCCGAAGAAAGTTCGACACCCCGTTCAGTTTCGAGTCTGCACCGCCCACGGCCTCGCTTACCGCAGAAACCGTCTCTCCGGCTTTGTCTTTCAGTTCCTTCATGTCTTCGGTCGTGCCCGCAAGGGCATCCGTGGCGGATTTGCCGACCACGGCCTCGCTGACTATCCGTGCGACGCTTTTATCAGTCGTCAGTTTCTCCCAACCCACATAGCCGACGGCAGCCCCGGCAGTGGCCGTCTTGACCGCCTGCCCGGCTCCCCGAAGGGTCTGCGAAGGGTGCAGTACCGCATGGCCGGCACTCTTCCCCGCCATGTTGGCGGCCTTGCCCATGCCTTTCATGGCCTTTCCGCCGTATTTCAATATCGTATCCCAAGCTCCCATATTTTTATTCTTTTTTTTAGGGTCTTACATTTCTTCCAATTTGCCGCCAGCGTCTTTGGGCGGCTTTTACGATGTCGTACTTATCTGCTACAGGGCGTGCGCCCTCGTCGATTTCCCACCAGATGTCGCCCATCGTGGTGTATTTCACTGCCTTGGTCAGTCGCTGCAGCGTCCGGTTCATCGACCGGAGTTTCGGGCGTATGCCGAACACGATTTCCATGCGTTCCTTTTCCGTCATCTTGTTGTCCGAGAGGCAGGCCGTGCGTATGTCGTTCACGATTTCCACGCTGTTCAATATCATCTCCCGGTAAATCTGGTTGCGCCGCGTGGAAAGGGCGGCGGCCAGCGCGTTGGTCGAATGTCTGCCCAGTTGCTTGGTGAAGTCGCCCATGTTGTCCGTCAGCTGCGATATTTCATGGTAGAAACCGTAAATCTGCGCCGCATAGCAGACAATCGAGCGGAACGAGTTCAGGTAATTGTTGAACTCCCGTTGCAAGTCCGTCGTGCCTTCCACTTCCTCCTTCGTCCACACATGCCCCGTGGTCTGCATCAGCATGACCTTCTCTTGATTCTTCAATTCCTTCTCGGCCTTGTTGGTATAAACCAGAATCATTCCCGCAAGGGTTGCATCGTTTTGGGCCTGCACCTTCGGGATACCGGCACACAGCAACAGAATCCATATCCAGATTGTCCACTTCATCATTCTCCGTTTTTATTTTTCTTCTTTCAGCGGACGATAGCGGCCGCCCTGCGCCAGCGGGACATGGCCAGACGGGCCACCTCTCCGTTGCTGCGATCAATCATGCCCGCCGTTATGTTGTTCCACACGTCGTTCAGCGTATAATAGCGCAGGCTCAAATAGAGCAGGTGAAGTTTCCGGCTGAACGCCTCAAGCTGGTCGTTCAACGCCCATAGGGTCTTACTCCGTTCCGCTCCCGTGAGCATGTTTTCCGTGCCGCCTTTGGCTACGGCGTCGTTCAGCAACGTGAACACGGAGACCAGCTCCGTCGCCGTCTCGATATAGAGGTTGTTCATGTTCATGCTGGCGACGATGCCCTGCGGGTTGTCCCGTATCGCCTTGCCCAGTTTTCCCAGCGTGAGAAAAATCCGCACGCCGTCGTTATAGAGGTGGGTGCAGGCTTTCAGCGACGAAGCATAACCGTTCGCCGTCTTGAGGTAACTGTTGTACTGCTTTTCCCACTCATGTATGCGGTTGAACTCCGCCGCGATACTGTTCTGCATCAGGGCGGTCTGTGTCTGCCCCTTGATTTGTTTGTCTATCTGGCCGTTTATCAGTTCGTTTCCCTCGGCCAAGGCTGCCCATTCCAACGGGTTCGAAGCGGCAACCTGCGCCTTGGCCAATTGCGGAAGCAGACCGGCAAGCACAAAGACCACCCATGTACTAATGATTCGTAATCTCATAGATTCCCTTTTTTCGTTTATTGATTTCCACACGTTCACGGATAATCGCCACGATGTCGTTTCCGCGCCGGATACCGATAAGGTCGAGCTTCGGGCTGTTCCGGTCCATCGAAAGGATAACGACCGTTTTCAGACCGCAAAGCTGTTGCAGGAGGCTCTGGTGTTCCTGAAAGTCCACGATACGGTACAGTTCCATGTAGTCCACCCTGCGGCAGAAAAGTCCCCGCTCGCAGACAAGCTGTTCTTCGCCGACCCGGTAACGTATCCGGCGCAGGCAGATGAAACGATACAGCAGCACGAGGAACAGAAACAAGGCAATGACCGTCGCCATACTGCCCAGCGGCATACCTTCCATGCCGCCGTACACCAGCCCCGCCATGCACATGAATATCAATGGCAGTTCGTCGATGACGAATTGCCCGGCGTGCGGCCACAGGGTGATGTTTCGGACATCTTGTATGGAGTATGGCGTGGTCATCGGCGAAAATGTGTTTGTCGTTCCTGTTTGGCATTTTCCTCTCGTTCCTGATTCTGTTCGACGGATTCTTCTCGTTTTTGCTCGGCCAGAAGCAATCCGTTCCAGTTCTTGTGCGGATAGGCGGGCCGTTCGCGGACAAAGGAGGTGTCATTCCTTTTATCCAGTCCGAGAAACTCCCGCAGTCCCTCGCGGAACTCTTTGTAAAGCCTGTTTACAATATCCTCTTGGACCTGTATATCGTCCGTATGGCACAGACCGCTCGAGTGCATCGACCTGGCTTCTATCCATGCTGATTCGTATTTCCCATACTTGCTTAGCAAATCCCTGGGCAGCAGTTCCACCTCTCCACAGTCCAGATTTTCGCCATCCGGAACAGAGTCGAGATAAGGCTTACGTTCGGAGGTCGCCTCAATGGTGGAACACACTGCACGGTACATCTCTTGTTGAAGATTTTCAGCATACTCGATTCCTGCGAGGTCGGTGCCGAAACAGATATGCTGCCGGGCGGGAAGAGCGGAAGAAAACACGCCCTGCATCTGCGCCACGGTTGGGGAACCACCCGTAGAGACAAACACCGCCTTTCGTAGCTCTTGGTTCTGCGCCTGATGGAGCTGGTAATAAGCCATCGCATCGTAGGCACTCTCGAACCAATAGATATGTCCGGCTTCGGCAAGGGGCGTTCCGGAAGGACTGGCAATCCACAGCCCTTCGTTCGCGTTGCCTTCCTTGGCCTTGTCTTGGTAGCTGCCGCTCCCGTCCATGCGCACGCAGTCCCGTTCCTCGAAGCCCACGACCGTACCGCCCTCCTTGGGCAAGGTCAGCGGAAAAGCGAGACAGGTATATGCCCCACCGTCTGCGCCGTGTTTTGTCGCCAGACAGAAATGACGGTGGAAAGCATTCTGCGTGCTGAGGTCGATACCCCGGTTCTTAAAATAGGGGTAAAACGTCTTCTGCGTCTCCCGGTCCTGCGGATCGAATGGGTGTAGGTCGTAGTCCGCAATGTCGAACGACCGTAGGTCTTGCTTATCCTCGACGGGTATGTTCAGCAGACGGCAGCACACGAGGCTTACCAGCCGGTTCGGGTCTATTCCCTCGTGGTATTCTGCAAATAGCGTCGGGTGTTCCTTGATGAACGAAACGACGTTGTATTCCTTCTGCCGGGGTGGCTGG
>OKYM01000375.1_pt1 | contig 12017 bp, 9 predicted proteins | sample 1608601 | NCBI WGS metagenome assembly OKYM01 (sample SAMN02674964, study PRJEB24791) | human gut metagenome, SKBSTL008 | isolation source: stool | host: Homo sapiens | place: USA | reverse complement strand
TCCTTCTCTCAGCCTCCCTGCCTCAAGAATCTGACAGAATACAAACCAGGGTTCCATGGGCGTGCATACCTTTTCTCCCTTATAAGCATCTGATGCAGGACCGCCCGCACCAATCCTGACTGCTTCCAGAAGTACATCTCCACAACGAAATCTGTTCCCCTCCGCAATACTGTTCCAGTCAATCCCTTCCACAAGGAGATTTTCTCCAAATCTGCCATATCTGAATTCTTCTTCGGACTGTTCGAAATATTCTTTTACCTTCTCATAAGGAAGAAGACTGACCTGCTTTCTTCCGCCCATTCCATAATGCACATCTCCCACAAGTCCCTGCAGATCAGCTTCGCATTCATGAATGTTCTGCGAGCAGGTCTTGCGTTCCTTACTGATGCATACACATAATATCTTCGCCATTTTCTGTCTCATCCTTCCTGACGTCTCTTTATAAAACCACGTACTGCTGTTTTTCCTGCTTTCTCAGATCGCCCAGAATGCAATATTCACATTCTTTCCTGCTTTCTGCAGATGCTCCACAAGTTCTTCTGCTGCCTGTTCTTTCCTTTTTTCTGTGATTCCCAGTTCCACGTTACTCTTATTGATAGCACCACCGAAGTAGAAATTAATATCCGTTGCCTGCTCAAACAGCATCGCACCAAGCAATGCTGCCGCATCTTTTTTTCGTTTCAGCCTGTTAAAGGACAGCCTGTCCTCCATCCATTCTTCACAATATTCAAGTAAATGCTCAATCGTAAGAAATCCCTCTGTCACCAGCTCTGTACCTTCCAGCTTATAATAGGCAGGAACGTCTCCGCAGGCAGTTTCACTAAGAGAGATCAGCTCTTTATCCAAATACCTGGCAGCACACTGTGCAGTAGTTCCGCCGCAGATTACATGATATCCCTCTGAATCGAAAAAGGACTTCAGATATCGCTCATCATGTTCCTCCTTACTTGGCGGACCGATCATAAGGTTTACCACCTGTTTATGCCGCATCCGCAGAACAATGGCTGTAATATCATCATCCGTTTCATTCAGATTCAGATCCAGGCTGGCCTCTGCCAGATAGCCTGCCATCTCCTGTGCGCTCATCCCTTTATGGTACTTTGCCCTGCAGAAAGCCATTACATCATCTCTTCCCCAGCCGCCGTTGGTAGTTTTTCCCATTCCCGCATTGGTGACACCGTCGGACATAATGATCAGCATATCCTCATCTTTCAGTTCAAAACAGCTTTTATGGATTTCCTTCTCTTCAATCATACTTGTCTCCACCGGATAATCAAAGAGCTTGCCATCCCGGATCAGAATTGCATCCGGATTATCAAACTGATAAAGGCTTACCTGTTTCCCCTGAAAATTCAGCACTGTAAAAGTGGCATATGCCAGATTTCTCACACTGCACACAGGAAGCGTTTTCGCCACTGCACGCACTGCCTCATCCAGTTCCACCTGATTAATGATCATGGTACTGAGCATGGTCGCAGTCAGCGTGGAAAGGATATTCGCCTTTACTCCGCTCCCAAGTCCGTCAGAAAGCACCAGAACATGGTCTTCATCATTTTCTTCAATCTTATAGCAGTCCCCACAGAGAAATTCTTTCTTTTTATTCAGGCTCACATGACCAAAATCCATGCATAAGCCGTCAAATTCCACATTCAGTCCATGATGCTTATTTCTTTTCATTCTCTTCTTCACTCTCCAGAAGTATGGTATTTTTCAGTTTTTCTACTGCCACTTTGGTGTCCGCAGCAGTTTCTCCAAGAAGTCCGGCGATCTGCTGCACGATCTTCAGCTGTTCTTCTACCAGCTTATCTGCCATACGCGCAGCTTCAATCTGGGCATTATGAATCTGATCTTTATGCTTCCGCTCCTTTGTAATATCCTTCATAATGCAGAGAATCATTTTATTTTCTTTATCATTCGTCATTACGCGATCCAGATAACATTTCTGATCCTCCAGATAAATCTCATCCTGCATCAGATTCCGTTCAAAAGCCAGTATACTCGCCAGACTGTAATCATCCATGATCTCCGATACCGGTTTCCCGATCAGGCGCCGCTTTTTCGGCATATTGAACAATTTGGACGCCGCCTCATTCATCTGAATGATCTTCAGATTATAATCCACAGTTACCAGAAGTCCGGGCATGGCATTAAAGACTTTATTGGAGTAACTTTCCTGTTTTGCCCGCATATATGGAATACACATGGCAACCTCAGCCTTATTCTGGATAATGGCAATTGCCTTTTCCCTGCATGTGTTGTACCCGCAGGCACCGCAGTTTAATTCATCCTTTGGAGAAAATTTTCCCATTTCCGCCAGAGCATCCCTGATTTCTTCCTCTGAGACCTCTTCCTGTTCCTGTGCAGAACAGTAACCGAAATTCTTTCTCAGTTCAAATCCCGGAAGTTCATAGTCTCCCTGCTCTCTGTGAAAATCTTTTCCAAAGGCTGCATTCTTCACTGCCAGAACATCTGCCAGATAATGTCCCTTCTTCATCTGGAAAGAAGGACCTGCCACACAGCCGCCGCTGCATGCATACATCTCAAGAAAGCAATTTTCAAAATCCTCCGGATGAAGTTCTTCCAGAACCTCCCTGCACTGCTCCATCCCACTTACAGAAAGCCTGCGGATTCCCTTTACAGCCCCAAGCAGGTCTGTTAAACCATCCGCAATGGCGATTTCTCTGGAACGGTAGGCAATCTGCTCAGGTTCTTTCTCAGTTATGGAAATCCCTTCTTTTTTCATCCATTGCACCAACTCTTCCAATGTGATCACATAATCCACTTCATTTCCTGAGTCTCTCAACTCTGACATAGCTGAAATACAGGGACTTACATAGACAATCTCTGCCTTCGGATATTTTTTTTTCAGATAACTGGCATGAAACTGCATCATAGAGGCAGACTGTACCAGATTTCCCAGAAGATGCGGATAGTGTTTCTTGACAAGCTGTACGATTACAGGGCAGGCAGAAGAGATCATTATTCCCGGCTCTTTCTGTTCCGCAAAAAGTGCTCTGTACTGCGAAATCATCAGGCTTGCACCTTCTGCTGCATCCGCTGCATCTGCAAATCCCAGCTTCTTCATCGCTTCCCTTATTCCATTGATACCGGTTACCCCAAAACGTGCCAGATATGCCGGATGAAGAGAGGCTATAACCTGCATCTTATTCTCCATTGCATTGCAGATTGCAGGAATCATATTCTGCTCTTCCTTGGCATCCTGCGGGCAGACAAGGATACACTTCTCACAGTAAATACACTGACTTTCTATGATCCTGGCCTGATGATCATGAACACGTATCGCCTTGACCGGGCAGTTCCGGACACATTTGTAACAATTTTTACAACTGACTTTTTTAAACTGAAGGATTGACTGAAATCTCTGCATGCCTCGTACTCCTTATTATGTAACACTATATTTTTCACAAAAAATTATCTGTAACCGTTCCGTACTTTCACAGAATGATGTACTGCCGAATGATTATTTTTGCCTTTCCATAAAGGAATATGGAGCTGCCGCAAGGACAGCAGATCCATGTGCGACAGCCCCATATAATATTTACGATATCAGATCCGGAACTTTGTCTCCGATATTGTTTTATGCTTTCTCAATCTTAATTGCGCATACCTTATATTCAGGAATTCTTGCGTATTTGTCAAGTGCGGCGTTGGTCAGCCAGTTTGCATTTCCATCCGGGAAGTGGAATGGCATCCAGCTCTCACCCGGTGAGGTCTTTGTACCTACACGAGCGGTAGATTCAATGGATCCTCGTCTGGAAGAAACTCTGACTTTATCACCGTTTTTGATACCCAGCTTATCGGCATCTACGATGTTCATTTCGATAAATGACTTACCTTCGATCTCCATAAGCTCAGGTGTCTTTCCTGTCATGGCTCTTGTTGTGTAATGATACAGAATACGTCCTGTCATAAGGATGATCGGATATTCCTCATCCGGAAGCTCTGCTGACGGCACATATTTTGCAGGGTAGAACCAGCCAAGACCGCGGGAGAATTTACCAACATGCATGATCGGTGTTCCCGGATGATCCTTGGAGGTACATGGCCACTGAAGTCCCTGTCCATGAACTTCTTCACTGTCAAGACGTTCATGGCTGATACCTGCGAAGCTCGGTGTCAGGGATGCGATCTCATCCATGATCTGAGCAGAAGTCAGATGTGGCTGCGGATATCCCATGCGGTTCATCAGATCAATAATAATATCTGTATCCAGTCTCATCTCTCCAGGTACTGTGACAGCCTTGCGTACTCTCTGTACGCGACGCTCTGTATTGGTAAATGTACCCTCTTTCTCTGCATAGCTTACACCAGGAAGGATAACATCTGCATACTGAGCTGTCTCTGTCATGAAAAGTTCCTGAAGTACAAAGAAATCAAGACTCTTTAATGCTTTGATAATGTGTGTGGTATCCGGATCAGTAACTACCGGGTCCTCACCATAGATATACAGACCTTTGATCTCGCCTGTGATTGCTTTCGGGAATACATCAGTTGCATGAGTTCCGATATTCGGATCAAGTTTTACACCCCATGCTTTCTCGAATTTCTCACGAACTGCAGGATCAGTAACCTTCTGATATCCGGGATATACATTCGGCTGAGCGCCCATATCGCAGGCACCCTGTACGTTATTCTGTCCACGAAGCGGGTTAACACCACAGCCTTCACGTCCAAGCTTGCCAACCATCATTGCCATATTGGACATGGACATAACGCCCTCTGTACCTGTGGAATGTTCGGTTACACCAAGGCAGTAGATGATTGGAGCGCGGTCTGCTTTTGCATACATGATCGCTGCTTTTCTCAGATCGTCTGCGTCAATGTGGCAGATTTCAGCTACCTTCTCAGGTGTGTAATCTTTTACGATTTCCTTTAATTCTTCAAAACCTTCGGTACGCTCTGCAATGAACTTGTCATCCTGAAGACCTTCAGAAAGGATCACATTCATGATGCCGTTTGCAAAAGCAACATTTGTACCAGGTTTCAGTTTCAGATGGATATCTGCTTTCTTAGCCAGACCGATATCACGAGGATCAACTACGATCAGCTTACAGCCTCTCTTGATAGCCTGACGGATCTGCATGCCGACTACAGGATGTGCTTCCTCAGGGTTGGAACCAACCAGCATGATCAGATCTGCATTCTTTGTGATATCCTCAATTGGGTTTGTCATGGCACCTGAGCCAAGAGTCATCGCAAGACCTGATACAGATGCAGAATGACATACACGTGCACAGTTGTCTGTATTGTTGGTGCCGAAGCAGCAGCGAACCATCTTCTGTACCATGTAAATATCTTCATTCGGTGATCTGGAGCATGCAAAACCTGCAAGGGAATCAGAGCCGTACTGTTTCCTGATCTCCATAAATTTGGAAGCAACAAGATCCAGGGCCTCATCCCATGTTGCACGTTCGAATTCACCTGTCTCTTTATTCTTGATCAGCGGATATTTAATACGCTCCGGTGACTGTACGAAATCGAAACATCCGCTGCGTCCCTTAACACAGAGCAGCCCTTTGTTGGACGGTCCGTTTACAGCTTCTGTATCTACGATCTTTCCGTCTTTTACAAGGAGATAATACTGGCAGCCTGTTGCACAGTGAGGACAGGTAGTCAGAACCTTCTTGTCAATCTGGTACGGCCGGTATTTCTTTCTGCGCTTCATGGTCAGTGCACCTGTCGGACAGGCCTGTACACAGTTACCGCAGGATTCACAGATACCTTCGTTCCATTTATGTTTGTAATGTGCACCGATCACTGACTGGAAACCACGATCCATAGTGTCGATGGCACCTCTTCCCACAATCTCCTTACATGTATTCACGCAGCGATGGCAGAGAATACACAGGCTTGGATCATAGGTAAAGAATTTATTGGTATCATCTATCGGCATATCCTTCATTTCACCGGGATAGCTTGTCTCAGTCACACCATATTCAAAACAGTAGTCCTGTAATTTACAGTCACCGTTTGCCTCACAGGAGAAGCAGTGTACACGATGGTCAGAAAGAAGGAGGTCAAGGGTATCTTTACGATATGCAACTACTTTCTCTGACATTGTCTGTACTTCATCACCCTCTGAGCAGCGAAGTGTACATGCCGTATCAAATTTGGTTCTTCCATTGTTTGTTACTTCTACCACGCACAAACGACAGGAACCATCCGGCAATACATCTTCCAGATAGCAGAGTGTAGGAATCTCCACTCCGATCTGTCTGGCAGCCTGCAGAATGGTCGTACCTTTTTCCACTTCTACAGGAATTCCATCTATTGTCAAATGAATCATCTTTTCACCCTCCTTAATTCACAGAAATTGCGCCGAATACACAATTTTCCAGACATGTTCCGCACTTAATACACTTGGAGGTATCAATGCTGTGAGGCTCTTTCTTATTGCCTGTGATCGCACCAACCGGACAGTTTCTCGCACACTTGGTACATCCTTTACATTTCTCAGGATCGATCACATAAGAACGCATTGCCTTACATACATGAGCCGCGCACTTTTTATCAACAATATGCTCTACATATTCATCTCTGAAGTTTCTTAATGTGGAAAGTACAGGAAGCGGTGCACTCTTTCCAAGTCCGCAGAGTGAACGGTCCTTGATAAAGTTTCCAAGATGCTCCAGTTTATCCAGATCCTCTACTTCACCCTTTCCGTCTACGATCCTCTCAAGGATTTCAAGCATACGCTTGGTGCCGATACGGCAGGGACCACATTTACCGCAGGATTCTCTCTGGGTGAAGCCCATGAAAAAACGTGCAACCTCTACCATACAGGTATGTTCATCCATAACTACCAGACCACCGGAACCAACGATCGCACCATATTTCTTAACAGAGTCGAAATCAAGAGGTACATCCAAATGTTCTTCTGTCAGACATCCACCGGATGGTCCACCGATCTGAACAGCCTTAAACGCAGCACCGGATTTCAGTCCTCCGCCGATATCAAAAATGATTTCTCTTAAGGTTGTTCCCATCGGGACCTCGATCAGACCTGTATTCTCAATAGAACCTGTCAGTGAGAAGGTTTTTGTTCCAGGTGATCCCTCTGTACCGATACTTCTGTACCAATCTGCACCTTTGAGAATGATCTCCGGAATATTTGCATAAGTTTCTACGTTATTCAGAACAGTAGGTTTTGCCCATAATCCCTGCTCAACCGTACGTGGCGGTTTTACACGAGGCATGCCTCTGCTTCCTTCGATAGATGCAGTCAGGGCAGAACCTTCACCACATACGAAAGCACCTGCACCACGGTTGATATGCATATGGAAGGAGAATCCTGTTCCAAGGATGTCATCACCTAACAGTCCCACTTCTTCCAGAACTGCGATAGCGTGTTTCAGTCGTGCTACAGACTGAGGATACTCCGCACGTACATAAATATAACCATGCTGTGCTCTTACTGCGTAAGCTGCAAGCATCATACCCTCGATCAGACGGTAAGGATCACCTTCCATTACAGAACCATCCATAAATGCTCCCGGGTCACCCTCATCACCGTTACAAACCACATAATGAACAGGATCAGCCTGGCGTGCTACCTGAATCCATTTCTTACCTGCCGGGAAGCCGCCGCCACCACGTCCGCGGATACCGGATTTATCAACCTGATCAATAACCAGATCCGGATCCATCTCAAACATTGCTTTCTCCAGAGCCTGGAAACCGCCGCTTGCTATGTACTCATTCAGAGATTCTGCATCAAACTTACCACAGTTCTTCAAAACAATACGGGTCTGTTTCGCGATAAACGGAATATCTTCCGGTCCGCGGCTTACTTTACCGCCTTTCTGATAAAGCAGTCTCTCGATAGTCTCATTACCCTGAACACTCTTCTCAAAAATCTCCTGGCAGTCTTCGATCTGAACCTTCGTATACTGGATCACATCGTCGCCTTTCTGGATACGAACAAGTGGTCCAAGCTCACAGACACCCTGACATCCTGTTTTCTTTACACCTACATGTGCATCTTTGTCATGATGTCCAAACTCAATGGTAACTCCCGGAGCATCTTTGACAATCTCCATGAATTTCTCATAGATTTTCTGAGAACCGGTTGCCACACATCCGGTACCTGAACAGACAAGAATACGACAGTCATAAGAATTAAGTTCTTTCACAGCTTCTTCTCTGATCTGCTCCAATACTTCCTTATTCTGGATCATCCCTGTTCGCCCCCTCTCAGTTTATCAATCAGCTCATCTGCCTTCTCCGGAGTCATTCTCGGATATACCTCTTCATTGACCATCATAGTCGGTGCAAGTCCGCAGGCACCAAGACAGGAAACTGTTTCCACAGTAAACATCATATCGTCTGTCGTCTTCTTTGTCTTTGACAGCCCCAGTTTCTTATAAAGTTCCTCCAGAACCGGTATTGATTTTCTTACATGACAGGCTGTTCCGTCACAGACCTTGATCACATATTTACCTTTCGCATCAAATGAGAAATTCTCATAAAATGTGGCAACACTGAACGCTTTCGCTTCTGTCACACCGATCTGCTCCGCAACATATGTAAGCAATTCTTCCGGGAGATATCTGTACACCCCCTGAATATCCTGCATGATCGGAATCAGTGATGCCGGTTTTTTACCATAGAAAGCAATGATCTCATCCGCTTTCTGATAAAATGACTGATCTAGCATTTCGCACCCTCCTTATACCTGTTTTTCTCTTTTTATTGCACTCTTTACATATTGTAACGTTAATTATATGCCTTTTTCGTCATTTTCACAAGCGCATTTATAGAAATTTTCTAATTTTTTATCATTTTCCTCTATAGATGTTTGTTTTGTTTGTCTAATTTTTATCAGCTTTGTTCAATACTAAACCATCTCAGATGTAAACCAAACTAAACTGAATCAAACTGAACTGCCACTCTTTCTCTAGAGCATGTCTGAAAAAGGCTTTCTGCAAGATGTGCGTCACAATCAGTCCTAACAAAAAACAGACCACATTTTATGATCTTTGTTTCATAAAATGTGGTCTGCCTGTTTCATGCGTTCTTTTTATTGAGCCTGGAAATAATATCCGACACCCCATTTGGTGTGTACATATTTCGGTTCACTTGGATTGGTTTCAATCTTCTCACGGAGACGGCGGATATGTACATCCACAGTACGTACATCACCCGGATACTCATATCCCCATACAATGTTCAGCAGGTTCTCACGACTGTAAACCTTATTCGGATTAAATACCAGAAGCTCCAGTACATCAAATTCCTTTGCTGTCAGATTAATCTCTTTACCTGCAATAAATACACGTCTGCCTTCACAGTCCATACGAAGATCGCCCACCTGAATGCTCTTTGCCTTTTCTTTCTCCTCGTGGTCGCTTCCCGCACGGCGCATGATCGCTTTGATACGTGCCTTAACTTCCAGGATATTGAACGGTTTGGTGATATAATCATCCGCACCATATTCAAGACCAAGGATCTTATCCATATCCTCGCCCTTAGCTGTCAGCATCACGATCGGCACATTGGAAAATTCGCGGATCTGCTGGCATACTTCCAGCCCGTCCATCTTCGGCAGCATCAGATCCAGAAGGATAATATCATATTTTTTATCTTTTGCTTTCTCTACTGCCTCTTCTCCATCATAAGCGCAGTCTACCTCCATACCATCCTGTTCCAGACTAAAACGGATTCCTTTTACGATCAGTTTCTCATCATCTACTACCAAAACTTTCCTGCTCATTCGGTTCTCCTTATCCTACTACTATCTCATCTTTTATCTTTGCAAAAGTACCTTCTTTGATACCCTGTACATTCATAATATCCTCTATCGCAGCAAATGGCCCGTTCTCTTCTCTGTAGGCAATGATCGCCTGCGCACGTGTTGCACCGATCCCCGTCAGCGTAGTAAGCTGAGCTTCATCTGCTGTATTTATGTTGATCCTGTTATCCTGCTGAACCTGAGCGGTCATCCCTGTGTTCTGTCCTGTCCCGGCACTTCCATTCATCTGTCCATCTGATGCTCCGGCCATCTCTGCAGGATCCAGCCCCTGCCGCTCCATCTCTTCCTGTGTGAGAATATAAAGCTGCTGTCCATCTGTCAGAACTCCAGCACGGTTTACACAATTCTGCACTGCCTCAGGAAGATATCCTCCGGCTGCCTCAATAGCCTGAAACACCCGGCTTCCGGCTGCCAGCTGAAAGACTCCCGGATTTGCAACTGCTCCGCACACATCTACATAGATCATCTCTGGCTGCGTTTCCCCAGTTGAATTTATCTCCGTCCCATTACCTGCATCTGAACCATCTGATTCTGCCTGTTTTTTCCGGGACTCTACAGAACTGCCATCATCATTCTGTCGATCTTCTGTATCAGCTTTCTTCTCAGTTGTATCTTTCTTCGACTTCTGTCCTGATGTTTTCTCTTCTGATGACTCCGCATCCACCTCTGCCTTTGCTTCCTGCAATCCATCTATCAGAAACTGTGCCTCTCTGCTCTTACATCCTGTCAGTCCTGTAAGAAACAAAGTTCCACATAATATCAGTGTCACAGTATAACAACACCTGTTTTTTATTTTTGTCATAAGGGTCCTCCTCTTATTTCTCAGAGTAAGAGTCCCCCTGTCCATAATGCCACCCTTATTGTAACGAAATCTTAATGATTTTACAATAGTAAACTCTTATTTTTGCCACTTAAATATAACAATTCCGGAAATCGCGATCAGCAATCCTAGGATTTTGCGCCATTCAAAGGGTTCTTTATCTACCCCAAACAATCCAAATAATTCAATTACATAAGCAACTGCCAGCTGCGAAATAACGATCAGCATTGCTGCCTTTGCCGGTCCAAGTGCTCCCATACTCTGGATTACTGTAATTGTAATAAACGCTCCGATCACACCACCAAGGAGTATATATTTATTGTCCACCTGCCAGAGTGCAGCCACACTTTCCCGTCCTGTGAAAAGCCAGGCCAGAACACAGACTGCAAAAGCTGACAGCTGCACCCAGCCGGTTGATACCCAGAGACTGGTCTGCTTTGTCACCTCCGTGTTAAAAACACCCTGAATACTCATCAGTGCCCCTGAAATCAATGCCACTATAAATCCCCACATAAATCTGCCCTCCTGAATAATATGTTCATTCTGCTTACTCCGATAATCATTCTTATGCCGAAAAGAGGCACCGCTGTTTAGCAGTACCTCTTTTATTCTTTATTATTAGTTTATTCGTTCTGCGCAAAATCATGCACACAGTATAAATCCTGTTTTTATTTTTCTTTCATATAATCCATACAGTTTCTCACATTCCATGCATATCCATCCTGCTTCGCCTGTATATAGCGGATATTTTCCCATAAGAAAAAGATACATACCAAGATACCCGTCTTCGGAATCAGCCTTTTCTTTATAAATAAGTTTCCCACTCTCTTTCCTGTAGATTCCCATTTTCCCATCTGTTTCCAGCAAAATCCCGGTATGCCAGTCCAGATATCTGCCAACAGCTTTTTTCTCTGTTTCAGTCATGGGGCAATTCTTTATTTCTGGCCTCACTCATCCTTCTGTAAATCTCCGGCTCTGTAAGAAGCCTCCTGCATTCTCTGTAAATATCCTCCATCTTCGTGCCTGCAAGCTTTAAGGTTCCGGCTTCCACACCTTCCGGACGTTCTGTTGTATCTCTCATGACCAGTACAGGTTTTCCCAGTGCAGGAGCTTCTTCCTGGATTCCGCCACTGTCTGTCATGATCAGATAACTGGCTTTCATCAGATTATGGAATTCTACCACATCCAACGGTTCGATCAGATGTATTCTCTCACATCCACCGAATTCCTCATCTGCGATTTTTCTGACCTGCGGATTCAAATGTACAGGATAAATAACCTTCACATCTGTAAATTCCTCCACGATCCTGCGTATAGCCCGGAACATATCACGCATGGGTTCTCCCAGATTCTCCCTTCTGTGTGCTGTCACAGCAATCAGTCTGCTGCCTTTTGCCCATTCTGTTTCCGGATGATAAAAATCAC
>OKYM01000343.1_pt1 | contig 12578 bp, 8 predicted proteins | sample 1608601 | NCBI WGS metagenome assembly OKYM01 (sample SAMN02674964, study PRJEB24791) | human gut metagenome, SKBSTL008 | isolation source: stool | host: Homo sapiens | place: USA | reverse complement strand
CGCATTTACAGTTGCATTTATTATTCCATTTATACTGGGAATTTATCTTTCATTCACTAAATTTACAACAGTTACAGATGCCCAGTGGATTGGGCTGAGCAATTATATTGTGGCATTCCGGGATAAAGATTTCCTTGCATCTCTCCTGTTTACTGTTAAATTTGTACTTGTTAATCTTGTGACGATTAACTTAATTGCCTTTATGCTGGCATATGTGTTGTCCAGAAAGCTCCGTGGAACAAATATTTTCCGAACAGTTATATTTATGCCGAACCTTCTGGGCGGAATTGTGCTTGGTTATATCTGGCAGCTAATTATTAATGGATTTCTTTCTTTTTTCAAAACAACGCTTACTGCAGATGCGGCATATGGATTCTGGGGAATGGTGCTTGCTATGAACTGGCAGATGATCGGATATATGATGGTTATTTACATTGCAGCTATCCAGAATATTTCAGAGGAAGTAAAAGAAGCAGCACTTATTGATGGTGTAACGCGAGGACAGATGATTAGAAAGATTATTCTGCCTCTGATCATGCCTGCAATTACAATCTGCTTATTTATGACAACAACAAATGCATTTAAAATGTTTGACTTAAACCTTGCTCTGACCGCGGGACTTCCGGGAAAATCGACTTCTCTGGTTGCACTGGATATCTATAATTCATTCTACAACAGAATGGGTTATGAGGGAGTCGGACAGGCCAAAGCAGTGATGTTTTTACTGATTGTTGCTACAATTTCAGTGACGCAGCTTATTATTACTCGGCGTAAGGAGGTTGAAAACTAATGAAAAATAAGAAGAGTAAAATCATACTGATCTTAATTCTTACTGTAATCTCGGTTTTATTTATCGCTCCGATTGTGATTGTATTTATGAATTCGTTTAAGAGCAAACTGTTTATTAACAGTACGCCGTTTGCGTTTCCTAATGCCGACTCTTTTGTAGGTTTGGCGAATTATGGAGAAGGAATGATCAAGACCGGATTTTTGCAGGCATTTTTTATTACTTTATTTATAACTGTAGCCTCTGTGTTTCTTATTGTTGTCCTGACTTCAATGACAGCATGGTATCTGGTACGTGTAAAAAGTCGTTTTACTAAAGTAATGTACTATCTGTTTGCTTTTGCTATGATCGTACCATTCCAGATGGTAATGTTTACATTATCAAAATTTGCAAATATGCTTCATTTATCAAATCCACTCGGTATCATCATTGTATATCTTGGCTTTGGAGCAGGACTTGCTGTGTTTATGTTTACTGGATTTGTAAAGAGTATCTCATTAGAGATCGAAGAGGCAGCTATGATTGATGGCTGCACACCATTACAGATGTATTTCAGGGTTGTATTTCCAATACTTCGTCCTACAGCGGTAACAGTAGCGATACTTGAGGCAATGTGGGTATGGAATGATTACCTTCTTCCATCACTGGTTTTAAACATCAACCAGTACAAAACCATACCAATTGCTATTCAGTACTTAAAGCAGAGCCACGGTATGATTGACTGGGGTGCAATGATGGCCATGCTCGTGCTTGCGATTCTGCCAATTGTTATCTTCTATATTGTATGTCAGAAGTACATTATAGAGGGTGTGCTCGCAGGAGCTGTAAAGGGTTAATATAGCTTACAAGAGGATATAGTTTATGTTATTTAAGCCCCACACTTGTTAAGAAAACATGTGGGGCTTAAGCTAAATTAGCAGGTTTTGTAGTTGTGGATATATGATATAACGAGTGAAATAAATTATATCACATGGATATAATGTAAAGGGACGTATCGCTGTCCGGACGGGGAAAACAATGACAATTGTAGATATAGCAAAAGAATCGGGATACTCAGTAACAACTGTATCCCGAGTTTTAAATAACAGGCAGGATGTTTCTCCTGCAGCAAAAGAAACCATAATGAAAATAGTTGAGGCACACAACTTTGTGCCAAATAACAATGCAAAGAGGCTCAAGCAGACCATTTCCAGAAATATTTATCTGCTGGTAAAGGGTACCTCGAATATGCTGTTTGCAAACATAGTCGAGGAAATCCAGTCGATAATAGACAGAACAGACTACTCTTTGAGCATCACATATCTGGATGAGGACAGTAATCTAAGCAGTGTGACTGACCGCATATGCAGGGAACGAAAGCCACTTGGAATCATCTTTCTTGGAGGTAGCAGGGTGGATTTCTCGGAGGATACATCTTCGTTTAAGGTGCCGTGTGTTATCGTGACAACATCGGCAGAAAACTGGAGCATGGAGGAGCTGTCATCTGTTGCCATTGATGATGAGAAGGCCGGGGAAACAATCGTCGACTATCTCATCGAGCATGGTCATACGAAGATAGCAGAGATTGGAGCCAATCTGGAGCTTTCACAGACAGCTATTCTGCGACACAACGGATATCTGAACAGCTTCAAAAAGCATGGCATCACACCTGATGAGCGTTACTATGAGAGAGCGCGATTCTCATATGACAGCGCATATCGTGCGATGAAAAAGCTTTTGGAAAAGAATATAGAAATCACCGCAGTCTATGCGATTTCCGATGTCATGGCAATCGGTGCCATAAGGGCAATACTTGACAAGGGACTCAGGGTGCCGGAAGATATATCTATCACAGGCTTTGATGGTTCGACACTTGCAGAGTACTACAATCCCAAGATTGTATCTATCAGGCAGCCGCACAAGGATATGGCGGCACGCAGCGTGGAACTTCTTTTTAGCATGATTGATTTGCATAAAGGCTCATGTCATGAGATAATACCATTTGAGCTCACAGAGGGCGAGAGTGTTGCTAGAATTGATTAAAGACTATATAATGTTTGTTGTAATCTCACAATAGTTACCAACGAAGGAATTATTTGGGAGCGGTAATCAGCTTGTTACATTCCGGACATACAATAAACGAGGAGGAATCGCGCGTGGAAGTGAATAATAAGATGAAGCACACCATAAAGGTCGCATGGGCCAAAGGTTTTTCACAGTTTTTAGCACTAGCAGGAGCAATCCTGCTAGTGTTTGTGCTATTTAAATTTGATGCAATAATGGCACAGATTATGCGTATAATAAATATACTCATGCCAATTATCATGGGGATTGTGCTGGCGTATCTCATAAATCCGATGGTAGAGTTTTATGACAGAAAGCTAAGCAATTCGCTTGGCAAAGCCATAGAAAAGAAGTGTGGAAAGAGACCTTCTATGAGAGGGTTGTCAATACTTATAAGTCTGGCCATAATAATAGCCATTATTGTAGTGCTCATAATGATGGTGGTGCCACAGCTTGTAAGCAATATCACAAATGCGGTCAGTCTTTTACCGGATCAGATACAGGACCTTGTGAAAAAGATCACGGAGCTTGCCAGAAACAATGACAAGGCAAAGGAAATAATCACTGAGCTATACAATAACGGCATAAGCTATTTTACTGAATGGGTAAAGGACAATATGCTCGGACAGGTTACTTTTGTGATAAACGGTATTATGGGAATCTTTGGCACAGCGGTAAACTGCCTTGTTGCATTCATCGTTGCCATCTATGTCCTTCTTAGCAAGGATACCTTCAAACGCCAAACTAAAAAGCTCGTGAGCGCATTTCTGTCGGAACGCCATATACAGGTGCTTTCAAGCATCTTAAAGGAGAGCGACAAGATATTCGGTGGCTTTATCAGTGGTAAAATCATTGATTCACTCATAATCGGAGCTATCTGTTTCGTGTGCTGCCTGATACTGCGAATGCCGTATGTAGCACTCATCAGCGTGATAGTCGGAGTGACCAATGTCATACCGTTCTTTGGACCTTACATTGGAGCCATACCAAGCACCATACTCATCATGCTGGACAGCCCGTCAAAGGGTGTGATATTTTTGCTGTTTATCATTATCTTACAGCAGGTGGACGGCAATATTATCGGACCAAAGATACTCGGTGAGTCCACAGGACTCTCACCTTTCTGGGTGGTATTTGCAATCTTCCTTGGAAATGGATTATTTGGAGTAGTGGGGCTGTTCATCGGAGTACCGACATGGGGTGTCGTGTACTACCTGATAAAGAGATATGTGAATTATCGTGTGAGGAAGAAAGAATAAACGTACTGTTAAAAAATAAGTTATAAATTTTGAAAATAGTACTTGAATACTGGAAAATATGTGTATATAATGTGTGAACGAGGCTTTGAAAAAGAGCTTGTTCACACATTTTTTTAATGGATTTTCTGCAGGGGTGAACCTGCTGGGAAAAGTTATTATGAATTGAATTTTTGGGGAGGGTATTTACACATGAAGACAGATATGACTAAAGGCAATCCAATGAAAATTATACTGCTGTTCTCGATTCCTGTTCTGATGGGAAATCTGTTTCAGCAGTTCTATAATATGGTGGACACGATTATCGTGGGGCAGTATCTGGGCTCAAAGGCGCTTGCGGCGGTTGGCTCGACAGGCTGTATTATGTTTCTGGTGCTTGGCTTTGCAAATGGAATAGCACAGGGCTTTGGAGTTATGGCAAGCCATGCGTTTGGTGCGAAAAAAGAGAAGCTTTTGAAGCATTATGTGGCACTGGCTATCATTCTTACTGTGATTGTTTCAGTGGTGCTCACGATTCCGACAGTGCTTGCATCGAGGCAACTTCTTATCTGGCTCAATACACCTGATGATATACTTGTCATGGCTGATGCGTACATAAAGGTCATTTTTGCAGGAATTTTCTGCACCATGTCCTACAATGTGGCTTCCGGTCTTTTGCGAAGTATCGGAGACAGCAAGACTCCGCTGTACTTTTTGATTTTTTCATCTGTATTGAATATTGTGCTGGATATATTCTTTATCGTGGTGGTGAAGGCAGGCACGGCAGGAGCAGCTTATGCGACAGTTATCTCGCAGGGAATTGCTGCAGTTTTGTCATTTATCGTGATGTTTAAGAAGTATGATTTGCTGCGCACCAGCCGTGAGGATTATTACATGGACTGGAGCGGAATCTGGCACATGCTTTCAATCGGTCTGCAGATGGCACTCAACTATTCAATTACTGCTATCGGAACGATGATTTTCCAGGCTGCGGTCAATGTGTTCGGTTCGCAGGTGGTAGCTGCGTATACCGCCGCATCCAAGGTCAACAATATCGCGACACAGACCATGCCTACACTTGGAACAGCCGCTGCGACTTACTGCGGACAAAATCTAGGAGCAGGAAGATACGACAGGATATTTAAGGGTATGAAGTCATGCTTTTTCATATGTATAGGCTGCGCAGTTTTAGCGGCAGCAATTAACTGCTTTGTCGGACCGTACATGATAGGCTGGTTTATCACATCGCCTACGGCAACTGACATTGACTGTGCTATGAAATATCTGAAAATCGCGAGTGTCTTCATGCTTCCTCTTGCATGGATTTTTGCATACAGAAACGGTCTGCAGGGACTTAACAAGGGTCTTGTGCCTATGCTTAGCGGTGCGATGGAGCTTGTGTCGAGATGGATTGCAATACTTGCTCTGTCAAAGCCATTTGGTTACGTCGGTGTGTGCTTTGCAGATCCGGCAGCCTGGCTTACAACAGGAATACTACTTATTGTGACCTACTATGTGTGGGAGATGCGCATGAGGAAGAAGATACAGATAAAATAGATTTCACACAAATTGGTTTATTCGTGGTACAATTAAGCCACGGATAAATCAATTTCATTTACAGAGATAAAGAGGCGGATTGCATGAATTATTATGAGCTTTCAAACACTGTCACCCCTGATACCATTGGATACAAAAATGGCTTATGGCAGAAAAGATATGTGCAGATTTACAGAGTATTGATTGTTGTATGGAGTGTTTTGACATTAAGCTTGTTGTTTGGAATGTTCCATAGGGATGACTATAGTTCAGGAATGATTAAATCATGTTTATTGCTCTTTTTTGCAGGTATTATTTTTCTGGTGTTGATGCTGATCGCTGTTGTTAATATATCAGCGAAAAGGACAGAGAATTGGAGCCTTCAGGACAGGCATGATTACAATTTGGCTATGTACAGGACCAGATACAAGAATAATAGGCAGCTTAAGTCAGTTGTGTTGATAGTGATGGCTAAGCAGCAGCTTCTTATGTCAAACTATGATCTGGCCGCACAGGCTCTTGCAATGGTTGATATCAATTGTGTGAAGCTGCCATATTTAAGAGATTATTATTTTTGCAATGCTGCAGTTTTGTTCCTATGTGATAAGCCGGGCTGGCAGGAGTGGCTGGATAAGTGCTATGCTGTGCCGGCGAATCAAAAGCAGATGACGGACATGCAGATTGATGCATTGTTTTTATCAGAAAATGCAAAAATGGATTTGTGTCAGGCAATTTACGCAGACACCAGGATAAAGCATAAGTGGCCGACAGCAATTGTAGTTACTGCGATATTGGTGTTGTATGCAGGAATTTTCTATGGAGTAGGAGGCTTACTGTCTCGAGGATATCACTATAGATACTGGTTCGAGCTGTCGTCTGTTTTGATAACATACGCAGGCTGTATGGTCTTGTCGCTTTACTGGATAATCAGGTGGATATTATTCAGTGACAGCGTATCTAAAAAGTCCGGAGGGGTAAGGCTATTCAGAAAAGTAATACTCATAGTCATGTGGCTGTGTTTGATGGCTGCCATGGTTATTAATCTGATAATTTCATTCATCGGCATGGATACGGAGAAAAAGGCATATGCGAATGGTCTTATCTGCATGAGTACTTCGGATGGATATAGCACTGATGAATACTATAACATCAAGGTTGGACCTTTCCTGAGACGAAGTCTGACATTCAAGGAAACAATAAAGTTTGGACTTATAAACTATGATGACAGCACCGATGACAGTGGAAATGATGCTGGTGACAGTGGCGCAAATGACAGTGAGAGCAGCACTGAGAATAATTCACAGCAATTCAATAACGGTTCTGAAAATACAGAAAATGAGAATGCAGGAAATGAGAACGCAGGCGAAAGCCTGGATACAGAAAGCAAGGCCGTATATGATTACATGGCAGCTGCAGGGATACTCTCAGCCGGGGATGCCGGTATTATTCGCAACGGTTCCACCGCTAAAGGTACTTTTTATTCTGTTTTCGAAACCGGCGAGGCGGATGGAAGTACGTATGAGAATAGGTTAGTTTATGACAGAGTTTCCGAAAATGGACAGTGTGATTTGTTTGTTTATGAGCAGTTGGTTAGTGGCTCAGATACAAGGCTACTGGGATTTTATGCTGTAAATAAAACCACAAATGAGGTTTTCTCAGCGGATAGAAACTCATGGGGTGGTGTGAGCAGCAGGGAATATCAGGACGCAACAGGAGAAAATTAGGCTGGTACATGTCACATAAACGATGTACTAGCTGGTTGTCTCCCTGCGGATCAGCACAGGCGCTATCTTTTTGTGCGTTGGCGCCAAATCTGGCTCAGGCTTTCTTTGCTTGCGGTTATCCATCTGCTTGACGAGCAAATCCATGGCGGTTCTTGCGATTACATCTATCTGCTGGCCGATGGTGGTGATTGGAATTATGGCTTCGTTGGCAATTGGTGAATTGTCGAAGCCGACTATCTCATAGCTGTCCGGAAAGCAGCCGTATTTTTGTATGACAAGGTTCAAAAACATGTTGGCATATGTGTCGTTTGCCAGGAATACCCCTTTCTTTTTATCAGGATATTTCTCATCTATATTGTTAAAAATCACCTTCATCTGAGAAAATAAATCGTTGTACGAATCACCGGATACGTTCAGGCTGAGCTCATAGGGAATATTGTGCTCGGTACAGGTGTCCTCAAACGCACGGATTCTGTCGTATGCCGGGACATACTTTGGCACATCTACATTGATATGGATGAGGATATCACATTTGTCACGTATTAAAAGAGATGTGGCCTGAAGCGCACCCATATAGTTGTCGGAGGTGACACTGCTTATATGCATGGATTCTCGCTCGATTGCGACAATTGGAATGTGGTATGAGGCAAGCTTTTCAGATGAGAGAGTGTGACTTAGCACGATAAGACCCTCTATCTGATAAGCTAAAAGTTCATCAATGTAGTTTTCTTCCTCAGCCGCCCCCTTGTCACTCATAAAGATGAGAAACTTATAGTGATAGTTAGCGTAGGTGGCTAAAAGCTGTGTGAGCATCTCAGAGTAGTAGTGCAGGTAAAGGTTTGGCACTATTATGCCGACAAACTCGCTCTTACCGTTTGCGAGAACCTTTGCGAGCTTATTCTTCTTATAGCCGAGCTCATCAAGCGCACGGGAAATCTTTTCCTGATTCTCTAGTGTCAGAGAGTCCGGATGATTGAAATATCTTGAAATCGTTGTTTTTGAAAAGTGTGTATATTCCGCAATATCTGCAAATGTAACCTGTTTTTTTCCCATGGGATGTCTCCTTATAAAAATTACTTATATTACAAATGTTTATAAACAGTATACAGCGCAATTTCCAAAATATCAACAAAAAAGTAACCGGTTACTTTTTTTGAGAAAAGTATTGACACAGCATAAATGATATTGTATTATCAAATTACAAAGTAACCGGTTACTTTACCGGTTACACAAGAGCGTAAATTAAGTATAAAAGACAAAATGTGAAAAAGAGTGGAGGTCACAGCAAATGAAAGAAAAAAAGCAGTCATTGAAAAGCAAAGTGACATATGTGAAGAAAAACTGGATGTTGTACATATTTTTCCTTATGCCGGCACTTTTACTGACAATTATATTCAAGTATGTTCCGATGGGCGGACTGCTCATAGCATTCAAGGATTACAATGTCATAAAGGGTGTGCTTGGGAGTCCATGGGTCGGGCTTGAATATTTCAAGAGATTTTTATCATCACCTGATTTTATGAACTACCTTATGAATACGTTAAAGGTAAGTATTTACGGATTGTTATGGGGATTTCCGGTACCGATCATACTTGCACTGCTTCTGAATCGTATTCGCAAAGAGGGTATCAAGAAAAAGATACAGCTTTTGATTTACGCACCGAATTTTATTTCAGTTATTGTACTTTGTGGTATGGTTCGTATGTTTTTATCACCAATCGGACCTATGAACAAGCTGCTCGGTATCAGCACAAACTGGATGACAATGCCGGCTGCATTCAGGACAATCTACATAGCGAGCGGCATCTGGCAGGGAGCAGGCTGGGCTTCAATCATGTACACAGCGGCATTATCCAATGCGAGCAAGGAGCTTGAAGAGGCAGCGAGAATGGATGGCGCAAACATCTTCCAGCAGATGTGGTATGTTGAGCTTCCGGCTATTAAGAATATTATAGTGATACAGTTCATCCTGCAGGCAGGAAATATTATGAGTATCGGTTTCGAGAAAGCCTACGCGTTACAGACAGATATGAACTTACCGGCATCGGAAATTCTTTCTACATATGTATACAGAATCGGACTTTTGAATGGAGACTATGGTTATTCAACAGCGGTTGGTCTTTTCAACTCGGTAATCAACGTAATATTGCTGATTATAGTCAATGCGGTTGTAAAGAAGCTAAACGATGGTGAAGGAATCTAGGAGGAAAGTGCAATGGAAAAAGATATGAAGACAAAAATCAAATATTCACGGACTGATAAAATTGTTCTTGGAATTGGATATACACTTCTTGGGTTGTTTGTGCTTGCAATAATTGTTCCGTTAGTATATGTAGTGCTGGCATCTTTCATGGATCCGACAGTGCTTAACAACCAGGGACTGAGCTTCAACATAAAGGACTGGACTATTGATGCATACAGACGAGTTCTGGAAAATGACATGATATGGCGCGGATTTTTTAATTCGTTTTTTTACTCAATAGCGTTTGCGGCAATCTCAGTACTTGTCACAATCCTGGCAGCATATCCTATGTCTAAAAAGGAGTTTGTCGGAAGAAGATTTTTCAATGTGATTTTTATTATCACAATGTTTTTTGGAGGAGGAATGATTCCTACATTCATCCTTATAAATCAGCTCCATATGGTAAACACCGTCTGGGCAATCCTCATTCCGGGAGCTTTCAATGTGTGGAATATGATTTTGGCGAGAACCTATTATCAGTCAGTGCCAAATGAGCTTCGTGAGGCATCAGCCATCGACGGAGCAAATGAAATACAGCATTTCTTTAAGATTATGCTTCCGGTTTGTAAGCCGATTATTGCGGTGCTTATGCTTTGGTCATTTGTAGGAATGTGGAACAGCTACTTTGATGCAATGATTTACCTGAATGACGCAAATCTCCAGCCATTACAGCTTGTACTGCGTTCAATTCTTGTGCAGAATACACCTCAGCCGGGCATGATTGCAGATATCCAGAGCACAGCTGAGATGGCAAAGGTTGCAGAGCAGCTCAAGTATGCTACAATTGTTGTATCAAGTTTACCACTTTTGATTATGTATCCATTTTTCCAGAAATATTTTGATAAAGGAATCATGGTTGGATCTGTTAAGGGCTAACAGAAAGGATGAGTATGGATATGAAAAAAAGAAGCTTCAAAAAATTAATTACACTTTCGCTTACACTTGCAATGCTGACAGGTGTGGCAGGCTGTGGAAAGCAGCAGAGCTTAAATGCTGAGACAAATCCGGACACACCGGTATCAGATGTGCAGTTCCCTCTGAAGGAGAAGGCTGAGCTGTCATTTATCACAAGTGCACCGGCCACATCCACACAGGATCCTAATGAGAGGACTATCTTCAAGAGAATGGAGAAGCAGACCAACGTGCATATCGACTGGACATGCTTCGTTTCAGACCAGTTCTCTGACAAGAAGAATCTGGCATTGGCGCAGTTTGGTAATCTGCCGGATGGACTGTTTAATGCAGGTATGAGTGATTACGACCTGCTCAGATATGCAAAGCAGGGTATTATCATTCCGGTTGAGAATCTGATTGACAAATATATGCCTAATCTTCAGGCAGTTTTTGAGAAATATCCTGAATATAGGACAATGTGTACCGCACCTGACGGACATATCTATTCATTTCCATGGATAGAGCAGCTTGGTGCAGGAAAAGAGGCAATTCAGGCAATCGGAGATATACCTTATATCAACAAGAAATGGCTTGATTATCTGGGACTTGAGGTGCCGACCACTACAGATGAGCTCGAGCAGGTGCTTATTGCATTCAGAGATCATGCAGACGAGCTTGAGAAAGAGTTTGATATCGAGGGCGGGGTTATTCCTATGTCATTTATTATAAACAACGGTGACCAGGATCCAGCCATCCTCATGAACGGCTTTGGTGAGGGTTATGGTGATACAGGTGACCACTTTGCAGTAACAGATGAGGGAAAAGTCATCTATGCTCCGACACAGGAGGGCTACAAGGAGGGTATCGAGTGGCTTCACAAGCTTGTCACAGAGGATTTGATTGACCCTGAGGCATTTACACAGGAGTGGTCAACCTACGTAGCAAAGGGTAAAAACCACAGATACGGGCTTTGCTTTACATGGGACATTGCAAACATTGACAATAACACAGATTACGTCATGCTTCCTGCTCTCACAGGACCTGACGGAGTCAGAAATATCACCAGACAGAACAACAGTGAGACGAGTGGTTTCGACAGAGGACGATGCGTACTGACATCAAGCTGCAGGGATACGGCTTTGGCAGCCGCGTGGATTGATCAGATGTATGCTCCAATCCAGTCTCCACAGAATAACTGGGGAACATACGGTGAGAAAGATTCGTTCAATATATTTGAGATGAGTACAAACGCTGACGGCGGACAGATGTTAAAGCATATGGATCTGGGCGATCAGTCACCGGTTGAAGTGCGTGAGGCACAGTCAGTAAACGGACCGCTTGCTGTTTTAAACGAGTACTATGATGTTTATGTGACAGAGCCTGCAGATGCCAAGTGGCGTCTTGACAACATGCATGAGGCTTATCTGAAGGACATGAACAGTAAGTATGTCTATCCAAACGTGTTCATGAGCATAGATGACACCAACAAGGTGTCACAGTACGACACAGACATCAAGAAATATGCTGAGCAGAAAAAGGCCGACTGGATATTAAACGGCGGCATTGATAAGGAATGGGATTCATACCTTAAGAAACTTGATAAATATGGTTTACAGGATTATCTGAAGATAAAGCAGAAATATTTTGACAGCTATCAGAAATCCCTTGAGAGTACGTCAGAGGGCAAATAGGTTACTGTTCATAATTCTGTATTACCGGCAAAGCAAACAGAATGGGAGGATTTGCATGAGCGAATTATTGGATATCGGACGGGCTAGAGCGTATGAGTAAGCAGGGGGATAGCCCGGATTACGAATGCGGTCGGCAGCTGTGGGAGCGTCATAGGCGCGGAACAGCTGACTTTCATATGTGATGTAGCCGGTAGGCGACATGTTCGTTTAGCGGCAAAGAAGAATATTTAAAAGCTGTGAAATTGTCTGAGGGCGTTGACAGAGAAAAAACTTATAATATAATAAATCCATTCCAAAAGTAGGAAAACAAAGCTGTTGTAATAGAGAAAATCTATTATAACAGCTTTTTGTTATTGTTGACAAACAATTTTACTTACAAAGAGGAGGACTTTATGAACAAAAAGATCAAAACCCTGTTTTCCTATC
>OKYM01000332.1_pt1 | contig 12925 bp, 10 predicted proteins | sample 1608601 | NCBI WGS metagenome assembly OKYM01 (sample SAMN02674964, study PRJEB24791) | human gut metagenome, SKBSTL008 | isolation source: stool | host: Homo sapiens | place: USA | reverse complement strand
CTTGTGAATGAAGAAATATTATCGAAAACGAAAGTCATTGACTTGAGTGCGGATTTCCGTATCAAAGATGTGGATACATATGAAGAATGGTATAAGATGAAACATCCGTCACCACAATTTATAGAAGAGGCAGTATATGGACTTTGTGAAGTGAATCGGCAAGCAGTGAAAAAGGCAAGACTAGTTGCAAATCCGGGATGCTATCCGACATGTTCTTTTCTATCTATATATCCGCTAGCCAAAGAAGGCCTGATTGATATGAGTACGATCATCATCGATGCAAAATCGGGAACCTCCGGAGCGGGACGTGGCGCGAAAGTGGATAACCTTTACTGTGAGGTAAATGAGAATATCAAAGCGTATGGGGTAGCATCACACAGACATACGCCTGAGATTGAGGAGCAGTTAGGCTATGCTTCGGGGGAAAAGGTAACGCTGAATTTCACACCGCATCTGGTACCGATGAACCGAGGAATTCTTGTGACTGCGTATGCCTCTTTAAAAAAGGCTATGATATACGAAGAAATGAAGGAAATTTACGAACGTTATTATAATAAGGAAAGATTTGTCCGCGTACTTTCGAAAGATATCTGCCCACAGACAAAATGGGTGGAAGGAAGTAATTATGTGGATGTGAACTTTAAGATCGATCCGAGAACTCATAGAGTTATTATGATGGGGGCTATGGATAATCTGGTGAAAGGTGCTGCGGGACAGGCTGTGCAGAATATGAATCTGATGTTTGGATTTAAGGAGGCTGAGGGACTGCTGCAGGTGCCGATGTGTCCATGATAGATTAATGGGAAGGGACGCTCCGGAAATTATTTGTTTTTGAACGCGGTTTCGGGGCTTAGTAACTCTAAGTGTTCAGAAATTTGCTAAAAGCGTGGAAAAAAAGCTCAAACTCGCTGCGCTCAGACAGTGAGCTTTTTTTCCACAACGCAAATTCCTGAGCACTAAGAGTTACTACAGTCCCTGCAAATGCGCTCAAAAACAAATAATTTCCGGAGCTGACTTTTCCAGTAACTGGATGGCGACTGCGCAGGGGACCTGCGGCAGTCTGGGGAAGTTGTGGATATGTAAGGAGGATTTGATTATGAAGATTATAGATGGCGGCGTTACGGCGGCTAAGGGATTTAAGGCAGCGGCTGTTGCGGCTGAGATTAAGTATAAGGGCAGAACGGATATGGCTATGGTTTACAGTGAGGTGCCATGTGTGGCTGCGGGGACTTTTACTACCAATGTGGTGAAGGCTGCGCCTGTTAAATGGGATCAGGATATTGTTTATAATCATCCGTCTGCACAGGTGGTGATCTGTAACAGTGGTATTGCCAATGCATGTACTGGTGCAGAAGGTTATGGTTATTGTAAGGAGACTGCAGATGCGGCTGCTGAGATTCTTGGGGTGGCTGCTGACAGTGTGCTGGTTGCTTCTACAGGTGTGATTGGTATGCAGGTTCCCATTGACCGTATTAAGAATGGTGTGAAGATGATGGCGCCGAAGCTGGATGGTTCTCTGGAGGCTGGTACTGAGGCGGCGAAGGCGATCATGACTACTGATACCAAAAAGAAAGAGGTTGCTGTTCAGATTGAGATTGGCGGTAAGACGGTTACTGTTGGTGGTATGTGTAAGGGTTCCGGTATGATCCATCCGAATATGTGTACCATGCTTGGGTTTGTTACTACTGATGCGAAGATTTCCAAGAAAATGCTGCAGGAAGCGTTAAGTGAGGATGTTAAGGATACTTACAATATGGTTTCTGTTGATGGAGATACTTCTACCAATGATACAGTTCTTCTTCTGGCTAATGGTCTGGCTGAGAATCCGGAGATCACAGAGAAGGGTGAGGATTACGAAACCTTCAAGGCTGCGCTGAATTATATCAATACTACTCTGGCGAAGAAGATCGCAGGTGACGGAGAGGGTGCGACTGCACTGTTTGAGGTGAAGATCATTGGTGCAGAGTCTAAGGAGCAGGCAGTTACATTGAGCAAGTCTGTTGTTACTTCTTCTCTGACAAAGGCTGCTATCTACGGACATGATGCAAACTGGGGAAGAATCCTGTGTGCTATGGGATATTCCGGTGCGAAGTTTGATCCTGAGAAGGTGGATCTGTTCTTTGAGAGTAAGGCTGGTAAGATCCAGATTATTGAGAATGGGGTGGCTGTGGATTACAGTGAAGAAGAGGCAACGAAGATTCTTTCTGAGGAAGCTGTCACAGCAATCGCTGATGTGAAGATGGGTGATGCCACAGCAACTGCATGGGGCTGTGACCTGACTTATGATTATATAAAAATCAATGCAGATTACCGTTCATAACAAAATTCTGTGAATAAGGGTGATTTTAACCGAATCAGGTAAGTCTCCTGCTTTAATTGCGAGAAGCAATAAGCAGGGATGGAGACCAGACATTGACTGGAAAAAGGAGAGAATAATGGTTAATCAGAAATATTTGGACAAGGCGGAGGTGCTGATCGAGGCACTTCCTTATATTCAGAGATTTAATCGTAAAATCGTAGTTGTAAAGTACGGCGGAAGCGCCATGCTGGATGATGAACTGAAGAAGAATGTGATCAAGGACGTTGTTCTTCTGAAACTGGTTGGTTTCAAACCGATCATCGTTCATGGCGGTGGTAAGGAAATCAGCCGCTGGGTTGGCAAGGTAGGTATGGAGCCGAAATTTATTAACGGTCTTCGTGTTACAGATAAAGATACTATGGAGATTGCAGAGATGGTTCTTGCGAAGGTGAATAAGGAACTGGTTGCCATGGTGGAATCTCTTGGTGTAAATGCTGTTGGTATCAGTGGTAAAGACGGTGGTCTGCTGAAATGCCGCAAGAAACAGACAGAGGGTGGAGACATCGGATTTGTTGGTGAAGTTACAAAGGTTGAGCCGAAGATTCTGGAGGATCTTCTGGAGAAAGATTTCCTGCCGATCATTTTCCCGGTAGGTTATGACGATGAGTTCGCTACTTATAATATTAATGCGGATGATGCGGCATGTGCCATTGCAGAGGCTGTTCATGCTGAGAAGCTTGCATTCCTTTCTGATATTGAAGGCGTTTATAAAGACAAAGATGATCCGTCCAGCCTGATCTCTGAACTTCATGTAGATGAAGCACAGAAACTGATCGATGACGGTTATGTAGGCGGAGGTATGATTCCGAAGCTGAAAAACTGTATTGATGCCATTGAAGAAGGCGTTAACAGAGTCCATATCCTTGACGGAAGAATTCCTCACAGCTTACTGCTGGAGATCTTTACAAACAAAGGTATTGGTACTGCGATTCTGAGAGAAGACGGGGAGAAATATTACAATGAACATGAATGAACAGATGAAGGAATCCGAAGAGAGTATCCTTCACACTTATAATCGTTTTCCTGTTGTTTTTGAAAAGGGACAGGGATGTTATTTATATGATTCCGAGGGACAGGAATATCTGGATTTTGCAGCAGGTATTGCTGTAAATTCTCTGGGATATCACTATCCGGGATATGATGAAGCATTAAAAGATCAGATTGATAAGCTGATGCATATTTCCAACTTATATTACAATGAGCCGATTATCGAAGCAGGTGCGAAGCTGGTAAAGGCAAGTAAAATGAGCAAGGCATTCTTTACCAACAGTGGTACAGAAGCAATTGAAGGTGCTTTAAAAGCAGCTAAGAAATATGCATATGTACGTGATGGACATGCAGATCATGAGATCATTGCCATGAACCATTCCTTCCATGGAAGAAGTATCGGAGCACTTTCCGTGACAGGAACTGCTCATTACAGAGAGCCCTTTGAGCCTCTGATGGGTGGTGTGAAGTTTGCGGATTTTAATGACCTTGAGAGCGTAAAGGCTCAGATCACAGATAAGACCTGCGCAATTATCACTGAGGTTGTTCAGGGTGAGGGTGGTATTTATCCGGCGAAGAAAGAATTTCTGGAAGGCCTGCGTCAGATCTGTGATGAGAAAGATATTATGCTGATCTTCGATGAGATTCAGTGCGGTATGGGAAGAACCGGACATTATTTTGCATGGCAGGCATACGGTGTACAGCCGGATATTATGACAAGTGCCAAGGCTCTTGGATGTGGTGTGCCGGTAGGTGCGTTTGTACTGGGCGAAAAAGCTGCCAAAGCTTCTCTGGAGCCAGGTGATCATGGTACAACTTATGGTGGAAACCCGTTTGTATGTGCTGCAGTCAGCAAAGTATTTGACATTTATGAGAATGATAAGATCATTGAACATGTACAGGAAATGACTCCATATCTGGAACAGAAACTGGATGAAATTGTTGCAAAACATGAATGCGCTGCAACAAGACGAGGCATGGGCTTCATGCAGGGAATCGTAATCCAGGGCCGCCCGGTTGGTGAAGTTGTAAAGGCTGCTCTTGCAAAAGGACTGCTGGTGATCTCTGCAGGCAGTGATGTACTGAGAATCGTACCTCCGCTTGTGATCACAAAAGAACACATCGACAAGATGGCTGCAATTTTGGATGAGTGTATGGAATAATTTTAGTGAATCAAGCAAGTAGCGAAACGGATGATTTTATCTGTTTGGCATGAATCTGAGTGTTTTTACAAAATGCTCCGGGTATAATCAATAACTGATTATATCCGGAGCATTATTTTTGCAGAGAAAATACCATCTTTATAGGTAAAGTCACAGGCACCGCCGTTTTTGTCGGTAATGTGGCGGACAGATTCGATTCCTATGCCGTTTCCAGAGCGTTTGGAGGATTGGAAAATATTGTTTTTTTGCTGTATTTTGCCATCGAAGGTATTCTCCACATGGATCAGAAGCAGATGATTATGGTGGGGATAAACTTCCACATTAATCTTTCTGCGGGCGGGCGCTGTTTTTACACTTGCCTGGATGGCATTTTCCAGCAGATTGGAAAACACAAGGCACAGATTGATCTCATCTATGGAAAGATCAGCAGGCAGGGAAACCAGTGCATGAAAAGGAATGTTTTCTCTTTCTGCAATGGTGGAATAATATCCGAAAACACTGTCAACAGCCTGATTTTCACAGAAATGCAGGTTATAGCCAGAGATTTTGCCGGTTGCAGCAGAGAGATATTTTCTGATCTTTTCTATGTCACCCTGTTCTGCCAGAGAGGACAGTTGGACAAAATGATGGCGGATATCGTGACGTGCCTGCCTTGCTTCTTCAATGGCCATGCAGAGATTCTCGTATCTTTCCTGTTGAAGGGAAAGAAAATGGTTCTCCTGCTGAAGTCTGGCATTTTTGTTCAGGCTGACTGCCATCATAAGAAACAGGACATAAAACAGAAGCAGGATTATGAGCAGTACAAGACTGAAAACAATATAACACTGCAGAATACGCCCGGTATATAAAGTGCTGCGGTGTTTGGGAATCATAAAAAGATTCACTCCTATGAAGATTACCGGAAGAATCCAGAATACATACCAGGTCTGGGCAAAGTTCTCGTCTGTGACCATTGTCTGTACACAGTGGCAGGCAGGATACCAGGCTGCCAGAACAAACAGCAGGCAGATGACATTATAGAAAATTCCGGCACCAGTGTGCAACCACAGTTCGTTTTCTGTAATATGCAGGTCAGCAGTCATAAGTGCATTGACTGCCCGGGACAGACTTTTGACACATATAAAAACTGCGAAGACTGCCAGAAAAATACTGACGGATTTCCAGACAGAGATTTTTAATGTTTTATGGTAAATGAGCATAATGACAGGCAGCAGAGGAAACAGGAACCATCTGGTCGGAATTTGCAGGGCACAGCAAACTGCCCCTCCCAAAATACAGATTCCCAGAAGAAGGGGAAGAAGCCATGCTGTCAGCTTAAGCGGTGTCTGCCTCAGATAGTTCTTTACAGGCAGATATGCCAGCAGTATGCCGGGAATGATTACGAAAAGTTCAAGTACAGGGCGAAGTATGTCAGTCATTTCAGGACCTCCTTTGGAACAGAAATTCCATAAATGTCTGTCTGGCGTTTTTCAGCAGCTTCCGGCTGACAGGGACATTGTTTCCGCTATCAAGGCGAAAGCCTGTTCCGTCAAAATCAACGGCATGCTCCAGATTGATCACAACGCCTCGGTTACACTGATAGAAGCGTGGATCCATTTTCAGGGAGGTTATGAAGGAATCAAAGGACTGGCGGGTGACCAGTTCCCTTTCACCGGCAGTGTGGATGTGGATCATGTGGGAAAAATGCTCTGCGTAGATTATTTTCCGGAAGGGAATCTGAATATTACTGCCGTTTACCTTTACATCTATGTATTTCCCGGAATCCGGGATGCGGGAAAGGATTTCATCTGCCAGTACGGAAATATCATTTTCACTGTAGGGCTTTACAAGATAGTGCAGAGCCCGGACCTGGAATCCCTCTAATGCATGGTCGGTAGAAGTTGTTGTAAAGATCAGCAGACAGTCAGTATCTGATCTGCGAAGTTCTTTTGCTGTATTAATCCCGTTAGAACCATTCATATAAATATCCAGAAACACTACCGTGAAAGGACATTCCTTCGCTGCAGTGAGGAAAGTTTCTCCATTTTCATATTCCAATATATCTGTATGGACATTGCGCCTGGAAAACTGAGATTCCAGTCTGTTTCGTAACAGTGTCCGTTCTTCTGAAATATCATCAACAATTGCAATTCTCATAGTAAATCTTCCTTTATTTATAAAATGATGTTAGGGTCAAAAGGCATTTTGCCCCTAACTTGATATCTACGAATTGCTTCGCTGCAAAGCAGCTCCCGCAATTTTCATAAAATTCTGCTATAAGTATATCACAAAACAATACCATAGATTTACAATTCGTGTCATTTTCTGTCGTTTCGTGACAGAATTATTGAAAAAATTTCTGACTTTTTTATAATGAGGATAACAAATGGGAGTACATCAAATGGAAGAGGAGGAATGTCGTGTATTGTATTGCCATATTAACTGATCAGGAACAGGAAGGACAGAACTGTGCGGAATACATCAGAAATTACTGTACAGAAAAGAAAGTTTTTCCATTGATTGAAATCTATCAGAATCAGGAACAGTTTTTTGGGCGGATACGAAAAACAGTACCGGCAGTGGTGTTTCTTGCATTGCCAGGTGTGTCTGGGCTGAATGCGGCAGAACATCTCCGTTCCCTGTATCCGAAATGTGGGATTATCTGGTGCAGTGATCTTGATTTTTCGCTTCATGCGTTCAGGATGCGGATAGAATATTTTTTTATGAAACCTGTGGAAGAGCAGAAAATAAAAGAAGGATTCTCCATCTGGTTTGAACGCAGAAATGTAATATGACAAAAACACTCAGGAGGAAAACAATTATGAAGAAAAGAGCTTTAATTCTTGCAATGATCGCTTTTATAGCAGCTACAACATCTGAACCGTCAATAAATATGGTACGTGCAGAGGAAACACAGGTAGAAGAAACACAGACAGAGGAAAATGCAGGTCAGACATCAGAACTGCCTATAAAGACATTTACACCGAAGGTTATCGACGAGAATCCTTATATGGCAGCAAGTGATTCCAATATTCATCATGACTGCTATAATACAGATTCAACAGATGAGGTATTGCCTGTTGATATTTATTCTGAGATCAATGTTTCTTATGAAAAAGTTAATCCTAATGCTTCCCCGGCAGTCTTTTTTGATTCTTACGGACATGCAGTAGTTCCGTTGCTTGGTGGACTGGCAATCCGTGATATTAATGCAGAGGAAACACAGACACTGGGATATTTTTCTCCAAAACAGCATGATAATGGAGATTATCTGATCCAGAGTTCCTATTCCTTTGTAGATGAGAGTAACCGTCTGGTGTGTCCGACCAATAATAACCATGTACTGATGCTGAAGGCAACAGATGAAGACGGAAATGTACTTCCGGAATTTGAGAAAGTGCTGGATATTGATATTAAAGCGGCAGCAGAGGCTGCACTTGGAAAAACACTGGATCAGAATCTGTTATCTGTAGTTTTTGATTATGAGGGAAATCTCTGGTTTGCAACAGGAGGCTTCCGCATTTATCCTGACAGAAAACAGCAGGGAACCTTTGGCTATGTTTCACGTGCAGCTATCGATAAGATCTTGAATGGAGAAGATGTGGATCTGTCAGATGCAGTGTTTGTATATGAACTGGAACCGGGAGAGGGTGCAGAGAATGGTATTGCGGCATCTAAGGAGGGTGCGGTCATTCTGACAAATCTGAAGTGTTATCTGCTCCAGGCGGATAATGGTGTGAAAAAAGTCTGGGAAACTTCCTATAAAAGTGTGGGTGCCAAGGAAAGCAAAGAAGGCGATGAGACGACAGGTGGCGGTCTTGCATGGGGAGGTGGATGTTCCCCGTCTCTGACCAAGGATCTGGTTATGTTTACAGATAATCAGGATCCGGTAAATCTTATTGCGGTGGATATGAAAACAGGAGAACAGGTTGCGAGTATGCCTGTTATAGATGAGCTTCCGGAAGGTACACAGGTGTCTGTGGAAAATTCTGCAATTGTATATGATGATGGAGAGGGAACAGTAAGCACGATCGTATGTAACTGGTTTGGTGCAGGAAGTGCGAAGCTTGGAGAAGCAGATAATGATTCCTCAATACAAAGCTATGAGAATATTTATGATGTGGGCTGGCTGAGACAGGGCAATAAAATGATCGCGCCGGGTATAGAACGTGTGGATACAGTTAAGACGGAGGACGGATATGAGATGAAGAGTATCTGGTGCAGAAGTGATCTGTCTGACACTTCCATGATGAAGCTGTCCACTGCAACAGGATATATTTACGGATATGTTCAGGATATGGAAACTGGTATGTGGCAGTATATCATGCTTGATTTTGAGACAGGCGAGACTGCATTTACCATGGATATTTCTGACAAACCGGGATACAACAACATGGCTATCGGTATGTATGCGGGAAACAGCGGAAATGCGCTCTATTGTCCGACCGGCTATCTGGAACTTCTGAGACTTCAGGACAGGTTTGTATATCTGCCAGAAATGCCTTACCGCAAGGTGGATCTGGATCAGGCAATGCGCAATGTGTTAAGCCAGGAGAAATTTGCGGCAGACGGCGGCCAGGGAGATGTGGAAGGATGGCTGAATACGATCACAATTGAGAACGTACATCCGAATACGACCGTTGCAATACGTATGAAAGGAATCTCCGGGGAAACAGGTTCTTTGAAGCTGTATGCATATGGTACAGACGGTACCTTGAAGGAAGTTCCGGAAGAGAAATGGCATATCCAGACAGAAGATGGTGAAACACCGGATACATTATCCGAAGACGTACTGTATGAGGTACATATGACTGTGGAAGATAGTGGAGATTTTGATCTCAGTGAAACGGAAAAAGAGATTAAGATATCTGCTGTTCTGGGAATCTGAAGGAAAACTGGTAAACAACCACCGGTTAAAACGGTGGTTGTTTACAGTCTGGACGGCAGTCGATAAGACCGCCGTTTTCTGCTGTTTGCATTTATAGCTGATTGACTGATAAAAGATAATTGCGAGAGATGAAATGATTTTTGAGCTGTTTGGAGAAATTAAAACCATTTTGCAGCGTATTGCTGTAATTGTTCCTGGACATCCCGGTAGCTGTATTTGCTGACCGGGATTATTTCATGATTATTCAGTGTGATTTCAAAACGTCGGATTGAACGGACAGCATACAGAGAAACAATGTAGCATCTGTGACATTGTACAAAGATATCTTTCGGCAGAATTTCACGGACTGCAGAAAGGGACTTATATATCTTCGTGACAGTACCATCCTGAAGGTGAATCTGCAGTTCTTTATTGATTATTTCAATATAGGTAATATCCCTGATATGAAAAGATACAGTTCTGGACGGAGTGTCGATTATAATGGATTTCGGGATCAGATGTCGGATTGCACGGGTTAGTGCTTCTGCAAGTTTTTGACGGCTGACCGGCTTAAGGATATAACCTACAGGTTCAGCAGAATATGCATCGAATACAAATTCCTTACTGCTGGAAATGAAGATAACGGGAATTTGGTTTTCAGTGTCACGGAGACATTCTGCAAAGCTGATCCCATTGTTTTCACCCAGCATAATATCAAGAATCAGAATGTCACAGCTTTTGGGAGTATTCTGCAATGTATTTTTTAATTCTGAAATAGAAGTATATTTTCGAATCTCGCAGGATTCTCCCATGGACGCTAAAATATCGATGATCATTTCTGATATCTGTGTTAAAAAAATCGGTTCATCATCACAGATGACAATATGGTACATAGTGAAAGCCTCCTATTAATCGTTATTTTCGTCAAGACAAAGCGTTGTTGTTACAGCAAAAAAGCCACCACGTACCTGTACGTTCAGTATACCATTGTATTTTTCGGCGATTCCATTGATGATCTTAAGACCGTAACCGTGTTTGTCACTGTTCTTTTTACTGGATTTATATTTTCCATTCGTGATTCTCAGGTTATCCTCATTGCAGGAGTTTTCACATTTAATAAACAGAAAATTTCCCTTTGAATGGAGATTCAGCCGGATGATCCGTTGTTCTTCAGAAACCTTCTGACACCCTTCTACTGCATTTTCCAATATATTTGTCAACATTCGGCACAGATCAATATCTTCCATGTTGAGACTTCTGCCAATGACAATACTGTACTCCACTATGGCTTTATAACGGCTGGCACGTTCTGCAAATTCTGAAAGGATGGAATTGACCAGAGCATTGGCTGTGTAGGTGACAAAAGGAAGCTCTTCGGCTTCTTCAGTAAATTTCTGTGTATACTGTCTGGCGCCTGCATAGTCCTCCTGATTAAGATAAGAGGACAGGGCATTCATATGATGCCGGATTTCATGGTGTATTTCCAGGATATGTTCATTGTTTTCTGCCTGATTACGATAGCTTTCCAGCATGCGCTCGGAAATCCGCTGTTCTTCCTGTTTGCTGCGGATGTATCCCATGACACTGAAGAATACGGCATACACCATGAAAGCAAATACTGCAAACAGTACAAACATAACATGGACAACTATATTATTGGAAAGATTTATTATGCTTGAGAACTGTGCAATGCTGGCAATCAGAATAAACAAAGCAGGGAGGGAGCAGAGAATCTTCCAGATACGTGATTCCAGATCTGCATTGATCATAGTACGGATTCGCTCCATCAGCATGAGAAATGGTTTCGCAAGAACCAGATTTATGATAAGTGTGAGAGCCAGTGCAAAGGGCGGATACATAAAATAATCGGATGGGAACCGGAAAGTACGGTGCAAAAAGGTAACGGTGCTTGTAACAAAGAATCCGTAGCTCATTACAACAAAAAATACAAATAGTTTTTCTGCTATTTTTGCCTGGATGATAAAACAATACAACACTCCGAACAGTAGCAGGGCAATATAAAAGATAACATTCCAGATCAGCTCTCTGTAATCACCGCCGATGTTGAACTGTGCGATAAGAGAAAACGGAATGACCATTACAATAAAAATGGACAGTGCCATGAGCATTGTCTTTTTTGTGCTTAGGCGGAAACGATCCCGGAATGGATACAAACAGAAAAATGCATAAGGAAAAATCTGAAGAGAAAATCCGCAGAAATAACGCAATGCTATCATAAAACCCTCCTGTCATAAAGATAGATAATGGCCAGGTTACTTATTAAAAATAAGTATACCATTGGCAGAGGGCAAAATCAAATCATATGAAGGTCTTTTCACACCATATTTTGACTATTCACGCAAAAATATAGACAGAGAAGTCAAATTCAAATAACATAAATAATATAGATTCAGAAAACTGTCAAAATGAGGAGAGCTTTTGATACGGTATATATGCCCGAAAGTTTGCTTTACTGGCATCGTAAAGGAAAAAATATAAGAAAAGGAGACTAAAAAATGAAGAAAAGAATGATTATTGTGACGGCACTGATTATGGGAACTCTGGGAGCAGGATGTGTGAGTGTTCAGGCATCGGATACGTTACCTGAACTGACAAAAGACAATGCACTGGAACAGATGATGAAAGCAGGAGAAACAGACAGTCTTGTAAGCAATCATAAAAGCTATGAAGCTACCTGTGAATATATACTGCAGAATACAAAGGTATATGACTATGAAGATTCTGAAGTGATGTATGTAGATATGTATGGTACTACCCAGATGCTTTATAAAAATGGCGAATTAAAATACGGAAAAGAAGGAGACGAGTACCTCTCCTGTCTGTATATTGATGAAGCAGATGGAAATGCAGATGATCTTATAAGCTTTTACACAGATGAAACCATAGAGGAAGAAGTGACGGATATGAAGGAAGATGGTGATACGATCATTATACAGACAAAGGTACCTGAAGAACTTACTCAGAGCGCATTGAATTCTCAGGGAGATGGAGAATCCTACACAGAGGGAGACTGGATTTCTATGGAATATGTGGTTGCTTCGGATGATTACAGACCATTGAAACATACTCAGATTCTGAATCATAAGGACGGCACTTCAGAAGAAGCTTCGAAGATGGAATTCTCCTACGGCGTGGACAGATCTGAGGATGTAGCAGATCTCTGCGAAAAGTACGAGGAAGCAGAAAAAGCAGAAGGTGATGTACGTAATGTAACAGTTACTGCAGCTCCTGGCACAGAGCTGGAAAAGGATTATGCAATCACTGTTCCTGCAGATAATCACGTATGGATCATGCTTCATGATGATAGTTCTTATTACGTTTTGTATACAGATAAGGAATGTAAAGAATTGCATGAGCCAGAGGAAAATGTGAAAGGAGACACACATCTTTATGCAGAGATTAGGTCTTATGAGGATTATGAAGAGACAGAGGATGAAGTATGAGGAGTTTGAGAGTATTTATCCGGTAACAATATATCACAAAACAATACCATGGATTTACAATTCGTGTCATTTTCTGTCGTTTCGTGACAGAATTATTGAAAAAATT
>OKYM01000328.1_pt1 | contig 12971 bp, 8 predicted proteins | sample 1608601 | NCBI WGS metagenome assembly OKYM01 (sample SAMN02674964, study PRJEB24791) | human gut metagenome, SKBSTL008 | isolation source: stool | host: Homo sapiens | place: USA | reverse complement strand
ATCGAATTGCATGCAAGCATGCATCGATGATACCTTTTGACCCTTTAATCATATAGATTGTAGTATCAAACATTATTTTTAGCAAGGGTTAAAATGAAAAATATGAATAAATACGAAAATTGCTTATTGTGTCCCAGAAAATGTGGCATAAACAGAAGAACCGGACAAACAGGTGTATGTGGCGTTTCATCTGAAATAAAGGTGGCGCGAGCAGCACTTCATTACTGGGAGGAGCCGTGCATATCAGGAAAAAGAGGAAGTGGGGCAGTTTTTTTCTCAGGCTGCAGCCTACACTGCGTGTTCTGCCAGAACAGGGAGATTTCTGACGGAAAAGAGGGAAAGGTAATCAGTAAAGAGAGGCTGAGTGATATCTTCATAGAACTTGCTGACAAAGGCGCAAATAATATCAATCTGGTCACACCTGGGCAGTATATCCCTGATATAGTGTGGGCGGTAAACGATGCAAAAAGCCACGGCATGAAGCTTCCTATTATATACAATACGAGCGGATATGAAAATGTGACAGAGCTAAAGCTGCTTGAGGGCATAGTGGATGTGTATCTTCCGGATTTTAAATATATGGACAGTACACTTTCGGCAAGGTATTCAAGGGCAAAAGATTATCCGTCTGTCGCAAAGCAGGCGCTTTCAGAGATGGTCAGGCAGCAGCCGGATGTCGTGATTGACGATGCGACAGGACTCATACAAAAGGGAGTTATTGTGCGACAGCTTCTACTGCCGGGACATGTGAATGATGCAAAGGCTGTACTTAAGTACCTGTATGATACATATCATGATCACGTATATATAAGCATGATGAGCCAGTTTACGCCGATTGCACTAAAGGATTATCCTGAGATAAACCGCACAGTGACAAAGAGAGAGTATGAAAGACTTGTTAACTATGCCCTCGAAATAGGAATCACGAATGCATTTATACAGGAGGGTGACGTGGCAAATGACAGCTTCATCCCGGCATTTGACTGTGAGGGGGTATGATATTTACCGTTTTTCTTAATAAAATAGTAAGAATTGGCAGGCAAAAATGACTGGATTTTGTGACGCCGGTGTAGTACTATGGTTATGTGATATTTTTTAACTGTGAAGGTACTGAACAGTTACGATATTTTGTTATTACCCACATCCCGGTGCGACAGACGATAATGTTTTTAATCACACAGGATACATTATTCAATAGAGGATACATTGATGAAAAATATAGGGGAACAGCAGATAATAATTGAATGTCCGAATACTATCTTTCATCTATACATCGACAGTGAGGATGAGCTTTTAAAGGTTAAGGTGTTTATGAACAATATGAAGCATGTTGATTCGATAAGTCTGCATGATATATACAACTGGTGCAACAGACAGCATGTGCAGTACACGACGACATTTAATTATGACAGTAAAATGACCTGGACAGAAATGATAAAATCCTACATATTTTACTTCAGACAGAAGCTTAGATATGTAAATAATAGTGATAGGATGATAGAAACATGAGATACCCTGAATTTCTAAAGGATAGAGGAACAATAGGCTTTGTGGCGCCCTCGATGGGCTGTACAACAGAGCCGTACAGGAGTGCCTTTGACAATGCCATTAAAAGGTTTCACAGCATGGGTTATAAGACGATAGAGGGACCTAACTGCAGGTGCGACAGTGGCATAGGTATCAGCAATACACCTAAGAAGTGCGCAGAAGAGCTGAACGAGAGCTATGCTTCTGTTGACAGTGATGTGCTTATATCCTGTGGTGGTGGCGAGCTGATGTGCGAGGTAGTGCCTTATATTGATTTTGAGCGCGTGAAGCAGTCAAAGCCGAAATGGTACATGGGCTATTCCGACAACACTAATTTCACATTTTTGGAGGCTACTATTGCAGATACAGCAGGTATTTACGGGCCGTGTGCGGGCAGCTTTGGCATGGAGGTGTGGCATGAGTCACTTACCGATGCATTTAATCTGCTTTGTGGCAGGAAGCTTTCATTTACCAATTACCCTATGTGGGAGAAGGAATCGATAAAGGATGAGAATGCCCCGTTTGTGGGCTACAACCTGACTGAAAAGTCGTGTATCAGCTCTATTCCTGCGGTGGCAAAGGAAAGCAGGCTTACCATGAGAGGCAGGCTGCTTGGTGGCTGCATGGATTGTCTTATCAATCTGCTTGGTACATCGTTTGACCATGTAAGGGAATTTAATGAGCGCTACAGTGATGATGGTATCATATGGTTCCTTGAGGCTTGTGACCTTAATGTGATGGGCATGAGAAGGGCTATGTGGCAGATGAAAAATGCAGGATGGTTTTCAAATGTAAAGGGCTTTCTTATCGGACGCCCGGCGCACTTCGGAGAGGAAATGTTTGGCATAGACCACAGACAGGCGCTTTCATCACTGCTTAGAGAGTTTAATGTGCCAATCATCATGGATCTGGATATAGGTCATATGTCGCCGATGATGCCTGTGGTATGCGGAAGCATGGCAGATGTCAGCTTCGACGGAAGCAGCTTTACAATTTCGTATGATATAGAGCAGTAGATTGGAGGAAAAATGATTAGATCAATAAAGAAAAAAGCAAAGAGTATTGTATGTAGCGTGCTTGCTGCGGTGACATTGTTTACAATGAATCCGGCTGTATTTGCAACAGAGACAGCTACGCAGACTGATACAGTTTCAAGCGTTGATGTATCAGGCAGTGACGCAGCTGATAAGAGTAACACAGACAGTACTGCAGACAGTACAACGACAGCCGGCAGTGAGACAAACGACAAGGTGACCATCAGCAAAAATGATAAGCCATACTTAAGTCTTGGAGCAGACCTCACACCGGATCAGAGAGCGACAGTGCTTGGATTTATGGGAATCGAGCTCACTGATCTGGACAAATACGATGTGGTCTATGTAAATAATGATGAGGAGCACAAGTACCTCGATTCATACATCAGCAAGAGCGAGATTGGCACAAGGTCACTTTCCTCAGTACTCATTACAGAGGATAAAAAGGGTGCGGGTCTTAGTGTTTCCACACACAATATCAATTACTGTACGGTAGGAATGTACAAGAATGCGCTTGCCACAGCAGGCATAGCTGATGCTAAAATCATAGTCGCAGGACCTTTCCCTATTTCCGGAACGGCAGCACTTGTAGGCACACTAAAGGCATACGAGGAGATGACAGGCAAGAAGCTTGACGACAAGGTGACAGACGCAGCGATGGATGAGCTTGTCACAACAGGAGAGCTCAACAAGAGCATTGACGGCGATTCGCAGGATATCGAGGCAATGATTGCAGACCTAAAGAAGCAGCTTGCCGATGGAAGGCTCAAGGATGAGAGCCAGATAAAGGATGCGATAAAGGAGGCTGCAAAGGATTACGACCTGAAGCTTTCTGATGATGATATTGCAAAGCTGACATCGCTTCTTATGAAGCTTAAGGATGCCAATATCGACTGGGATTCAGTCATCAACCAGGCACAGGACTGGGCATCAAAGCTTGGCGATAAGATAAATGACCCGGGCTTCTGGGAAAAGATTGGTAACTTTTTCATGGATTTATGGGATAAGATAAAATCCCTGTTCAGCTAGAAAAAGCTACAGGAGACAGTAAGAAAAAGCAGAATATGAATCAGACAACTCCCTGAAACGTAAGCACGGGCTGCACGTTGAAGGGAGTTTTTTGATTAAAGGGTCAAAAGGTATCATCGATGCATGCTTGCATGCAATTCGATGTATACCTAAAAAAAAATAATAAATTTCTGCCGAATACATTGATACAAAGGTCATATTCTATTATAATTAAATGGATAATGGATTAATGTAAACAATGCACATAAGAAAGATGGGATTTGATGATAAAGATAAATAAATTTCTGGCAGCCTCTGTCGTAACATTGTCATTAGCCGCATGTGACCTGGCACCATACAGCAGCATAGCAGTCTATGCGGATCAGGCGGCTAAGGTTGTGTGTGATGAGAGATACTGGGTAGCGGCGAGAAGCGGACCGGGAACAGAGTATGAGCTGGAGCACAAGCTTTCAAACGGCAAGGATATTACTATTCTTGAGCAGACCACAGGTGCAGACGGCAAGGTGTGGTACAAGGCAAAGTACAATCTGGCAGCAAATAACGAGGAGTGTGTAAGCTATATCAGGTCTGATTTTGTATCAGCAGGTACCGGCACAGCTGCATCAGACAATGCGCAGACAGGGGATGCTTCAGCAGACACCGGCAATGCGGATGCCATACAGCAGAATAATGAGGAACAGCTTGCCCTTGCAACCGCATCGGGAGCATATGCTACAGGTACGATTACAGGTGGCAATGTGTATGTCCGCAATGCAGCAGGCACATCCGGAACTACCAAGGTTGTCTCACTCAACTGGAACCATCAGGTTGACATAATTGGAGAGACTAAGGTAAACGGTGTGGTCTGGTATAATGTCAAGGGTACTTTAAACGGCAAGGCATTTACGGGCTGGACTATCAGTACATACATAAAGGTGACATACAATAATAGCGGAGACAATACTGATTTTGTCACGGCTATGAAGAATGCAGGCTTTCCTGACAGCTATATTCCAAACCTTACAGCTCTTCACAATAAGTATTCAAGCTGGACATTTGAGGCTGTAAATACAGGTTTGAATTGGGATACGGTGATTGAAAATGAAAGTGTAAACGGACTTAATCTGGTATCCAAATCAGCAGACAATGCCAAGAAATCCACAGCTGCCGGAGCATATAACTGGTCAACAAATACGTGGGTTGAGTACGAACCGGGATGGGTGTCAGCAAGCAGTGCCTATATTGCTTATCTCATGGATCCAAGGAATTTTCTTGATGAGACCAATATTTTTCAGTTTCAGAGTCTGGCATACAGTCCGAATGAGGCACTTGAAGGTGTCAAGTCCATAGTAAAAGGCACATTTATGGAGGGAACAAAGACCTATTCCAACAATGGTGAGAAAATCAATTATGCAAGCACATTCATGGATGTGGCAAAGAGCAGTGGAGTAAGTGCATACCATATAGCATCGCGTATAAAGCAGGAGCAGGGACAAAAGGGAACGAGCCCTCTTATTTCGGGTACATATTCCGGATACGAAGGATATTATAATTATTTTAATTTTAGTGCAACCGGAAACACGAAGGATAAGATTTATAAAAATGGTCTGTCTTTTGCCAAGAAGCAGGGCTGGAATACAAGAGTAAAGTCCATAAGCGGCGGAGCTGTAAAGGTGGGCAGCAATTATATAAATAAGGGTCAAAATACACTGTATTTTGAGAAGTTTAATGTAGTAAATACAAGCTCGCTGTATTTCCATCAGTACATGGGCAATGCCACAGCGGCTCTTACTGAGGGACAGAGTCTGGCTAAAGGATATTCAGACAAGAATCAGGCTTTTGTATTTAAAATACCTGTATACAACAATATGCCATCGTCAGCAGTGGGCTTCGATAAAGCTGGTGATACCAATAACTATCTGCAGTCGCTTGCGATAAGTGGTGTAACACTCACACCGGCCTTCAATGGAGCGACAACAAGCTATTCAGCAGTTGTTTCAAATGCTATAAGCTCAGTGACTGTTTCGGCAGATGCAGTTTCAGGAAACAGTGGTGTTTCAGGCACAGGAAGCTATTCGCTTGCTGTCGGAAATAATACAATTAAGGTAAAATGCAAGTCGCAAAGCGGTGATACAAGAACATACACTATCAATATAAACAGGCAGGCGGCATCTGTAAATAATGCAGGTGGCAATAATAATCAGAACAATAATAACCAAAATAATACAGATGTAAACATAACATCAGGTAAATACAGTATAGGTACTTATATTACAGGCATTGAGCCTGGAACCGGTGCAGCTGATTTTGTGAAGAATATAGCAGTATCAGCATCAGGTACTGTAAAGCTTCTGACAAGCTCAGGCTCAGAAAACAGCGGAAAGGTTGCAACAGGCAATAAAGTGGCTGTTTATGATGCTTCAGGTAATCTGAAAAAGACATACGATATTGTTATATATGGAGATATCAATGGTGATGGTGCTGTAAATGCTCTTGATATGATTAAGCTCAACAGACATATCTTAGGAAAGGGAACACTCACAGGTGCTTATCTGGAGGCAGCTGATGCTAACAGAAAGGGTGATGGTGGAAATGCCCTTGATATGATAATCATGAACAGACACATACTGGGCAAATCAAAGATATCGCAGAATTAGAAATGTGAGGAAAGATATGAAGAAATTATTTGGATGTATATTATCACTTGTTGTGGCAGTGATGCTTGTTTTCACACCTGCCGAGCATGTATATGCGCAGGGACTTGGTCTCAGTGTCAGCTCAAGCTCTGTAGCTGTTGGAAAAACAGTTAAGGTGACTGTTTCCATGCCGTCCGGATATTTTGGTACTGTAGTTATCTCAAGCTCTGACGAGGGAGTACTGAGTAACGGAGGAGATGGTGTGGCCAATATTGGTGACGCCGCAGGATATCCCACATCGCAGTCATTTTCATTTACGGCGAAGGCTGCAGGAAGCTGCACTATAAAGGCATATTGTACAGTTGTAGGAGATGCAGAGGGCAACGATGCCGGAGGTGTAATTACCGGTGCCAGCACGAAGGTGACGGTAACAAGTGCTTCATCAAACAACGATTCAAACAGCAACAAGCATAACAAGGACAATTCCGGCAGCAATACCGGCAATGACAGCAATGCAAATAAAGATAATGAAAACAAAGTGGAAAAGAAATCCTCAAACGCATCTCTTGGTTCGCTTGTTATCTCAGCAGGTACGCTTTCCCCTGGGTTTTCTGCTGCGACAAAGGATTACACAGCTACAGTAGATTACAGCTGTTCAAGCCTTGCGGTTACAGCAAATCCGGCTGATTCCAAGGCGAGTGTGACATCAGTCACAGGCAATGATTCACTTGAGGTTGGAGAGAATACGGTCAGCGTTGTTGTGACAGCAGAGGACGGCAGCACAAGCACATACAATATAGTTGTTACCAGAAGAGCCGAGGATGATCCGGAGAATGCAGATAAGCAGGATAACTGGAAGAAGTTCGATATAAATGGCACAGAGTGGACTATGGTAAATGACATTCCGGAGGATGTTGTTCCTGAAGGCTTTGAGCACTCAAAGACAGTGATTGACGGACTTGAATACAATACCCTTCATGGCACCTTTGGTGATATCACGCTTGTGTATTTACAGTCGGAAAGCGGCAATGGGCTTTTTGTATATGATGCAGCACAGAATGCAGCATATGAGTTTGTCCGTATCAATTCAGAGTTGCATTTTATAGTGGTTTTACTGCCTAAGGTGGATGATGTGCCTGAGGGATATAATGAGATATCGCTCTCCATAGAAGGCAAGGGTGTGGCAACAGCCTACCAGACCAAAGCCGAAAAAACCGATGATCAGACAAAGGATTTTTACCTCGTATATGCCATGAATGACAATGGTGAGAGTGGCTGGTACACATATGATAGCGTAGATGGCACATATATGAGGACCGAGCTCAGCACACCTACAGTGGCACAGGAGGAAAACGATGCGGTAAAGAGTGAGCTTGTTCCGGGAATTGCCAATAAATATCTTGTTTTAGCTGCAATACTGGTTCTTATTATCATTATTCTGTTACTGTTGCTTATTGTATCAGCTGTGAAAAACAGAAAATATAAGGCAATGGACTATCATGATGACGATGATGATGTAGATGATGCAGCAGAAGATGTATCAAATGAAGCTTTGGAAGAAACAACTGATGAAACTGCGGACGAGATAGCAGATGAGTTGGAAGAAGAGGTTACAGAAGAGCCGTTAGATGAAGTGGCAGAAGAAGCTGCAGAAGAGTCGGTGGGTGAAGTGGCAGGAGAAGCTGCAGAAGAGCCGGCAGATGAAGTCGCAGAAGAAACAGCGGAAGGTGCTGCAGATGAGCAAAAGATGGCTACGGATGAAAATATATCAAATGCATCCTATGTCGGAAGAACCGTAGAAATTACACCTGATTTTAAGAAAGCTGTTGAGAATGAAAACTCTGAGTTTGATTTAAAAGACGATTCAAGGCAGGAAAACGTTTCTGACACAGAAAACGATGCTGATGAGGATGCTTTAAAGAATCAGCTTCAAATGGCACTTGATGGCTTTGTCAATGAGGGAAATAAGCTGTCTGAGACTATAGACCGCAGTGTAAAGGATGACAATGAAGATGACAGCGAGGATGATGATTTGCAGTTCATCGACTTAAATTAGTGAATATGACTGGAGGATATGACTTGAAACCATATACAAGTAAGGCTAAAAAAGCAATAGATTTGGCTGCACGTATATCAAAGAAAATGAATTACAGCTATGTTGGAACAGAGCACATACTGGCTGGCCTTATAAAAGAGGGCACCGGTGTGGCAGCTGAGGTTCTAACAGCCTGCAATGTGGAATATGATAAGCTTATTTCGATGATTGAAGACCTGATTTCACCGGGGGATAACATCGAAGTGATGGACAGGGATGGCTATTCACCAAGGACACAGAGAGTATTGGAGCGTGCATCGGAGGAAGCCGATAGATTTGAGTGCAATGAGATAGGTACAGAACACTTGCTGATGGCTATAGTACTGCAGGGAGACTGTGCAGCTGCAAGACTTTTAAACACCATGGGTGTTAACAGTCAGAAGATGTTTATAGATATTCTTGGTGCGATGGGTGAGGATCCGTCTGCATACAGGGATCTGATGAAAAGCTACAGTACATCATACAATTCTGCGACTCCTGTATTAGATCAGTATTCCAGAGATTTGACAGATATGGCAGAGGCAGGGCTTCTTGACCCTGTTATAGGCAGAAAAAAGGAGATGGAGCGCGTTATCCAGATACTTTGCCGCCGTGGCAAAAACAATCCATGTCTGATTGGAGAGCCGGGAGTGGGCAAGACCGCTATAGTAGAAGGACTTGCGCAGGATATAGTCAGTGGCAATGTTCCGGATATTCTTTTGGGAAAGAGACTGGTTTCCCTTGATATGTCCGGGCTTGTAGCCAAATCAAAGTATCGTGGTGAGTTTGAGGAGCGTATCAAGAAGGTGATAAGCGAGGTTTCAAATGCCAAAAATGTACTGCTTTTCATTGATGAGCTTCACACTATAATAGGTGCAGGAGGAGCAGAAGGCTCGTTAGATGCATCTAACATATTAAAGCCGGCACTTGCCAGAGGCGAGGTACAGGTAATCGGCGCCACTACCATAGAAGAGTACCGCAAATACGTGGAAAAGGATGCTGCGCTTGAGCGCCGTTTCCAGCCTGTTATGGTCGAGGAGCCTGGTGTGGATGAGACAATAGAGATACTCACAGGATTAAAGGGACTCTATGAAAAGCATCATGGTGTCATCATAACAGATGAGGGTGTGAAAGCAGCAGTAAACCTTTCTGCACGATATATAAATGACAGATTTTTACCTGATAAGGCGATAGACCTGATGGATGAAGCGGCAGCCAGGATAAGGCTTAAGAATCTGACATCATCTGACGAGCTGCTTGCTCTGAAAAAAGAGATAACAGATAAGCAGAACCAGGTGGAAAATGCTTTATCGAAAGGAGATCTCGCAGCTGCCGGCGCGCTTATGTCAGAAAAGGAAGTGCTTGAAAATAAACAGCAGAAGCTTATCAGAAAGAACCGTCGCACAGGAGCCAAAAATCAGCCTGTAGTCGGCGAAAATGAGATAGCGGATGTAGTATCGGGATGGACCAAAATACCTGTAAATAAGCTTACAGAGTCAGAGGCAGGACGACTTGCAAAGCTTGAACAGATACTTCACAAGCGTGTAATAGGACAGGAGGAGGCTGTTTCTGCTGTTGCAAAGGCAGTCAGACGAGGCCGTGTTGGTTTAAAGGATCCTAAGAAGCCGATTGGCTCATTCCTGTTTTTGGGACCGACAGGAGTAGGTAAGACGGAGGTGTCAAAGGCACTTGCTGAGGCTGTCTTTGGCAAAGAAGATGCCATGATACGTGTTGACATGTCCGAGTACATGGAAAAGCATAGTGTTTCAAAGATGATTGGTTCACCACCGGGATATGTGGGCCATGAGGAGGGCGGACAGCTCTCAGAGAAGGTCAGACGCAATCCTTTTTCTGTTATACTGTTTGATGAGATAGAAAAAGCACATCCTGATGTGTTCAATATACTTTTACAGGTGCTTGATGATGGTAGAATCACTGATTCACAGGGGCGCACGGTTGATTTCAAGAATACAATAATCATCATGACATCAAATGCAGGAGCTTCTTCTATTATAGAACCAAAGCGCCTTGGCTTTGGCGCTGGTGAGGATGAAAAGCAGGATCACGAGCGTATGAAGAACAGTGTCATGGAGGAGGTCCGCCGTATATTTAAACCTGAGTTTTTGAACCGAATCGACGAGACTATTGTATTTAGAGCTCTCAACAAGGATGACATGAAGCATATAGTGACACTTCTTGTAAAGGAGCTTAAGAAACGCTGTAAAGAACAGCTTGATATAGAGCTCACAGTGCGCGACAGTGCAAAATCCTTTATCGTGGACAAAGCCTATGACAGAAAATATGGCGCAAGACCTCTTAAACGAAAGCTTCAGGAGGAGATTGAAGACCGTATGTCAGAGGATATTATTACCGGTAAAATTAAGCGCGGTAATAAGGTAATAATTTCTACGAAAAACAAACAAATTTCATTGACTGTTGAGTAGAATTGGATTTATAATTAATATATCAATATAGCTACGGGAGGATAAAAATGGCTGTAATAAGTGAATTAATCCGTACTGAGGAAAACGGAAAGCTCAGCTTCGGAGATTATACATTGGCTGCAAAGGCAAAGCTTGACAATTTTGAGAAGGATGGAGATATCTACAAGGTAAAGACCTTTAAGGAGATTACAAAGCTCGAAAGAAACGGACTCTTTGTATACGAGTCTGTTCCGGGAACAGCGGTTATGGATTTCGAGGAGACTGCTGATACAGTGACATTTACTGTGGAGGGACCTGAGGATGCTCAGATTACTCTTGGCCTTGAAGAGGAGACAGAGTACGAAATTGATATAGCTGGAGCTGTTGCAGGTACTATGAAGACAAATCTCGGCGGCAAGCTCAGCTTAAGCGTAGAGCTTGAGGGTGTTGATTCAGTCGATATCAAAGTATCAAGAAAATAGAGCATATTTTTAGCCCGGTGAAAGCCGGGCTTTTTGTATTTTATAAAGGAGAACAATATGGCAAAAGGAAAGACCTCTGTATTTTTCTGCCAGGAATGTGGTTATGAATCGGCAAAATGGATGGGACAGTGCCCGGCCTGTAAGGAATGGAATACATTTGTAGAGGAAACCGTAGATAAAAAGTCGATAAGCTCGTCGGGAAAAGTAAAAAAAGAATCAAAGGCGGCACAGGTTCTGCCTCTTTCGGCAGTAAAAAGCGAGAAAGAGGAGCGTATAGTGACAGGTATAGCCGAGTTTGACAGAGTGCTTGGTGGAGGAATTGTGAGGGGGTCACTTGTGCTTGTGGGAGGAGATCCGGGTATAGGAAAATCCACGCTTCTACTTCAGGTATGCAGGGAACTTTCACAAAAAAAGGTGCCATTACTTTATGTGTCAGGTGAGGAATCACTGCATCAGATAAAGATGCGTGCCGACAGACTTGGCGATTTTACGGATTCACTGGAGCTTTTATGTGAGACAAGTCTTGATATAGCAAAGGACGTGATTCAACGAAAAAAACCGGAGGTTGTTGTAATAGATTCCATCCAGACTATGTACAATGAGGAGATAGCGTCGGCACCGGGCAGTGTCTCACAGGTCAGGGAGACAACCGGAGTGCTTATGCAGCTTGCAAAGACTCTGGGTATTTCTGTTTTTATAGTAGGACATGTGACAAAGGATGGTGCGGTTGCGGGGCCGAGGACGTTGGAGCATATGGTTGATACTGTGCTTTATTTTGAGGGTGACAGGTATGAGTCGTACAGGATACTTAGAGGTGTTAAGAACAGATTTGGTTCGACCAATGAGATAGGCGTATTTGAAATGAAGGCGGAGGGACTTGTTGAGGTGGAAAATCCATCGGAGTATATGCTTAGCGGTAAGCCCGAGGGAGCATCAGGATCAATTGTCACATGTTCCATAGAGGGAAGCCGCCCGATACTTCTCGAGATACAGGCTCTTGTATGTCACAGTTTTTTTAATAATCCAAGGCGTACAGCAAATGGTACAGATTATAATAAAGTAAATCTACTCATGGCGGTCCTTGAAAAAAGAGCCAACCTGTCACTGTCAGACTGTGACGCTTATGTGAATATAGCAGGCGGTATAAGGATGAACGAACCGGCGATAGACCTTGGAATAGTGCTTGCAATCGCATCAAGCAAAAAGGATATTATAGTGCGTGAGGATACCATATGCTTTGGAGAGGTGGGCTTAAGCGGAGAGGTGCGCGGAGTTACCATGTCCGAGCAGCGTGTTGCTGAGGCAAAGAAGCTTGGCTTTAAAAAGTGTATTGTTCCCAAAGTGTGTCTTGCAGGAGTGTCGCATATTAGTGGAATTGAGATTGTCGGTGTGGCAAATATCAAGGAAGCGATAGAGGCTGTCAGATAGTAATTGTGAGAATTGTATATAATAAACAGACAATTTAGAAAATTTGTGTTTTTTAAGATAGTTTTACTACTTTAATTAATTGCAGTAAATCCGTTGACATATGTGTGCCGGGATGATATTATATCAAAGCTGACTCGCGGGACACATTGAGTTGTAGAGCTTGTGAGTTGCAATTTACAGACATGACTTTATAGATATTGCTTTGAAATAAGCTGATTAAATAAGTTATGAAAAAAGTTCTTGACAAATGAAAAACATTTTGATAGAATAAACAAGCTGTCGCAAGACAGAGAACTTAAAACAGAGTTCAAAAAAATAAAAAAGTGCTTGACAAACGAACAGCGATTTGATAAAATAAT
>OKYM01000282.1_pt1 | contig 15039 bp, 12 predicted proteins | sample 1608601 | NCBI WGS metagenome assembly OKYM01 (sample SAMN02674964, study PRJEB24791) | human gut metagenome, SKBSTL008 | isolation source: stool | host: Homo sapiens | place: USA | reverse complement strand
AGATCTGGAGAATCTGGCAAGTACGGCCATGATTCCTGCTCCCATTGTAAGTGATGGAAGAATATAGCTCTTCCAGGTTTCCAGTCCACTGGTTGGAAGCCATCCCAGGCTTACTGAAAAAAGCTGAATCAATTCCAGACCTAACCAGAAACTTGGAACAGATATACCTGCGATTGCTATGATCATACCTACATAATCAAGAATTCTGCCATGAAATACGGCAGCGATAATACCGATTGCAATACCGATGATCGCAGCCCATATCATGGATGAAAATGTCAGCATGATAGTTGGTTTCAGTCTTGGTGCGATTGTCTCTGCTACGGTTTTACCGTTTTTGATAGAGCTTCCCAGATCTCCTGTAAAAAGACCTTTCATATATTTACCATACTGTACAAGTAATGGCTCATCCAGTCCCAGCTGTTCACGTACAACTGCCACATCTTCCTTTGTTGCATCCTGACCGGCTACCAGTCTTGCCGGATCGCCTGGAATCATATGGATAAACATAAATACTACGAATGAGATAACCAGAAGCAGCGGGATTGTGCTTGCCAAACGTTTACCTAAATAACGTCCCATATTTTTCCTCCTTATTATTTTCTTACCTGTTGTTTATATTTGATGCTTTATAGTCAGAGAACTGCCATAGTAAATCTTATGGCAGTTCTCCGGTTCGAACATCTTTGTCCTGTATTCACACTGCCGTATCGGCAGTATTTTATGGAATTGCTGCAATTTCAGATCAGGCAGCCAGATTTATGTTCTTCGCAGCCTGTTCTCAACCACATTACTTACTGTGCTAAAGTTGCATTTGCGAAGTTAAATGCTCCGTCCGGAGATACATATACGCCAGACAGATAAGATTTTGTAGAATAGATGATCTGGTCATTGCCAAGGAATAACCATGGGCATGCTTCCCATGCGATCTTCTGAGCATCGCCGTAGTATTTAGCCTGCTCTTCTTCGTTAGCTGTTGCAAGACCTTCGTCCATATCTTTATCAAAATCAGCATCGTTGAAGTATGCTGTATTTGCACTTGTAGGAGGGCACATTGTGCTGTAAAGCAGGGAACGTAAAGAACCATCCATTGTGAAGTCAGATGCAGACCAGTTTACATACCACATATTGATCTCAGCATCTTCTTTGTCAACATAAATCTTGTCACTTACAGTTGCAGGCTCCATTGGCTGAACGTCAACTTCGATACCGATCTGAGCAAGCTGCTGGGAAATAAATGTCATACCTTTGATTTCCTGTGTTGTGTTATCACCCCACAGAGTAAGTTTGAATCCGTCTTCGTATCCGGCTTCTTTCATAAGTTCTTTTGCTTTGTCTACATCATATGTGTAAGCTTCCTGCTCTTCATATCCGCCGATGATAGATGGAACTACAGATGTAGCCGGTTTTCCGTATCCGGAATACATTAACTGGATGTATGCATCTTTGTCGATTGCGTAGTTCATAGCCTGACGTACTTTTACATCAGAAAGCTGTTCCAGATCCATGTTCAGAGTTACATATCTCATGATGTTGGAGTCTGTTGTAAGGATATTTACATCGTCTGTTCCTTTGATTGCTTCAATCTGGTCAGATGGTGTAGGATAGATGAAATCTGCTTCACCTGTCTGAAGCATAGCTGTACGTGCACCTGCTTCCGGAACTTCTTTGATTGTTACAGTGTCAACGCCCGGTTTGTCTCCCCAGTAATCATCATTGCGCTCGAAGCTTGTGTGGTCGCCTTCTTCCCATTCTGTACATACATATGGACCGGTTCCGCATGGATGGTTCATGATATCATTGCCATACTCTTCAAGAGCTGCAGGGCTGATGATACAGAACTGTGTCAGACGGTTGATAAATGGTGCCCATGCCTGTGTCAGTTTGATAACCAGTGTGTAATCATCCGGTGTTTCAATGCTGTCTACACGAGGTGTTTCAGATCCGTCTTCGTTAGTTACGATAAATGTTCTTCTCTGACGAAGGTTGTTGTCTTTGTTAACTACACGATCGTAGTTTGCTTTAACTGCTGCTGCATTGAAGTCTGTTCCGTCCTGGAATTTAACGCCCTGACGAAGTTTGAAAGTATAAGTAAGAGAGTCATCGGAAACTTCCCATGATTCAGCAAGTTTGCCTGTTAATTCCTGGTTCTCATCAAAAGAAACCAGTGTCTCGTATACACCACGTGTAGCAGAGATTGCGTTTGTATCCGGAATGTTTGCCGGGTCCATGGAGCTTACGCTTCCTTCGATTGCGATCACCAGATCATTGTCGGATGATTTGGAATCTTCATTTGTGGCTTTGAGAATATAGCCGTCATCATCTGCTGCAAATGCTGTAGCGGACATGGAAACTGTCATTACTCCTGCAAGAGCTGCTGCCATAACTTTTTTGTACATTTTCATAGTTTTCTCTCCTTTTCTTTCTGTACATTGTTACTTAGTTACAATCACGAAGTTAATTTTGGGTACAAAAAAAGTGTTTTTATATTTTTGCGTCTTTGCAATGTATAAAAATCGTGCAGCAATCCATTTACTTACATGCGCCTTTGCATCTTCATAAAAACACTTAGTTGTTTAACTTGACTCCAGTATATCAATCTGTTGTCCTATTGTCAATTATTTTGTCGTATTTTATATTATTTTGGTGGTATTATACCAATATCTGACAGTAAAATTGGTATAAATCACTATCGATCAAGGATTATTTATTCTTGTTTGGTATTATTTGGCTATAATCTGTACAAACAATAAATCCTCTAAACCTTATAGTTGGTTCAGAGGACTTATGTTGCTATCATATCTGTTTCTTCACATGAACCTGCAGCTGATTGTACGGGATTTCAATTCCGTTTGCATCAAATGCTTCTTTGATCAGTTCATTAAGCCGCCACCTGGCAGGCCAGTATTTCTCCGTAGCCACCCACACACGCAGGCCCATGACCACTGCGCTCTCTCCAAGCTCATCTACAAACACCACCATTCCCTGGTCGTCTTTCGTATCTTCATCATTATGAAGGATTTCTTCCAGGATTGCTTTTGCTTTCTTAATGTCTGAATCATAAGAAATTCCTACTTTGATCTCCAGCTTACGAAGATCTCTGGCAGTTACATTTGTAATAATGCTGCCGGACAGCGTTCCATTTGGGATTACAATGTGTTTGTTATCTATGGAAATCAGAGTTGTATAACAGATTTCTATTTTGTATACAGTTCCTTCGCACCCATTCTGCTGTGCGATAATGATATAATCCCCCACCTGAAATGGTTTGAAGATCAGAAGCATGATCCCGCCTGCGATATTTGCAAGGCCGCCCTGCAATGCAAGACCTACCGTTACACCGGCAGTACCAAGCAGTGCTGCAATAGAGGATTCCTTTACACCAAAATGAGTGGCAATGCTAAATACCAGCAAAATGTAAAGTACAATTCTCAACAGCGACCCTGTAAACTGGATCACACCTTTGTCTACAGACGCACGCTCCATGGACTTCTTTATGAAAGAAACAAACCACTGGATCACTTTGCGCCCGCCCACAAATACCAGCAATGCCATTACTACTTTCAACCCCAGTTTCGTCAAAGCCGGAAGATAGTCTGAAAAATACTGCTTATAGCTGTAATATAAACTTTTTGCCTCCTGAATTTCCTGGTCCAATATTTTTCACCTGCTCTCTTATATTTTTGTCATGTATTATTTTTCTGCCCTTCTTTCATTTAACAGGCAGCTTTTCATATAATATCAGGGTTAAAAGATGTCTTTCCCCTGACTTGATATCTACGAATTACTCCGCTGCTTTGCAAATCCCGCAATTCTCATATAAGAGTAGCATAACATACCTCATTCTCTGTAACAATCAATTTTATTCGGGCAAAAAAAGAAAGCGGACAATATATCCGCTTTACTGACACAGGATTTCACGCTCTGATGAGCTAAAATCAATATGCATTATTTATAAGGATTGCTATAAGCGCAGAATAATCCCCTCATTTCCCGAAAACAGAAAATAAATAATTAGTTGAATAATCAGTATCGCCGGAACTCCTGTCTTAAATTTCGGCTTTCTTGTTTTATGATGAAATACCTTCATACCGGCCAGAGCTCCCACCGACCCTCCGATCACCGCCAGAAATATCAGCTGCGCTTCCGGTATGCGCCACTGTCCGGCTTTTGCCCTGCTTTTATCCAAGCCATAGATAAAAAATGTGACTACATTAATGATAATCACATAAATATATAGAAGATTTGTAGATGTCATCTGCACCTGCGAATTCCTTTCTTTAATCTTAACATGCCAGACCTGCGATCACTGATTCAAAATCCTCATCATAACCATCATATTTAAGTTCCAGAGGTTCTTCCACATCAAGGCTTAATACTCCGAGAATAGATTTGGCATCAATAAAAATTTTTCCTTTAGATACAATGTCAATATCAAATGGACATCTGACTGCCGCACAGACCAGTTTCTTTGCTGCCTCTACGTCATTAATCTTAATTGTCTTATTTGCTGTTGTCATATTCGGTAATCTCCCTTCCCTTTTGGTCTCCGTCCTATTGTCAGGACTTTTATATTGATTTTTTGACCCAGTCGTATTATACTGATTCACACATTGATATACAAACGTTATTTTTCTATATCAGATATTCTATTTTTATATAGCATAAGGAGCCGACTGTATCATGATTCTTGATTATTATCGTATTTTTTACTATGTTGCCCAGTATAAGAGTTTTTCCAAAGCAGCCGACGTTATGGGAAACAATCAGCCTAACATTACCCGGTGTATGAATATTCTGGAGAATGAGCTGGGATGTAAACTTTTTATCCGTTCCAATCGCGGAGTACAGCTGACCATTGAAGGAGAAAGACTTTTTGAACATGTATCAATTGCAATAGAACAGCTTGTATCAGGAGAAAATGAACTTCTCAAAGATAAAGGTCTGGAAAGCGGACTTGTAAATATTGGTGCCAGTGAAATCGCACTGCGTTTATTCCTGCTGAACGAACTGGAAGTCTTTCATCACCGTTATCCACATGTGAAGCTGAGGATTTCTAATCATTCCACACCACAGGCAGTTCAGGCACTGGAAAACGGTCTGGTAGACTTTGCAGTAGTTACCACACCTGTCGCTCTGAAAAAACCACTTCAGAGAATTCCCCTCTATTCTTTCCGCGAGATCCTTATAGGCGGAGAGGAATATGCAGAAACAGCTTCCAACAAACACTGTCTTCAGGATCTGCAGGATATCCCTCTGATCGGGATTGCTCCCGGAAGCAGTACAAGAGAATTATATACACAGTATTTTATGCGCCATAACCTTCCCTTCTCACCTGATATGGAAGTGGCAACTACTGACCAGATCTTCCCTATGGTGCAGCACAACCTGGGAATCGGATTCTTCCCTGAAGAGCTTGCTGCTGAACATATTGCTCAGGGGAAAATCGTCCAGATTCCCATTGAAGAGCCTCTTCCTGAACGAAAGATCTGTCTGATCCGCAATGTAAAAAGGCCACAGAGCATTGCAGCACGCAGCCTTGAAGAACACCTCACATCACACCGGGAAACAGAATAACTGTTACTGCAGACAGCAGTACCCCCAAAAACAGGGATCACTCCTGCAGATATCCGGTCTGCAGTGGTAATCCCTGTTTTATTGATGTTATTTATTTAATCCTTTCATGGATAAGCTGATACGTTTTTTCTTCATATCAACTCCGATTACTCTTACATCTACGATATCCCCTACACTCACCGCTTCCAGAGGATGTTTGATAAATCTCTCTGTCATCTCGGAAATGTGCACCAGACCGTCCTGATGTACACCGATATCTACAAATGCACCGAAATCAATAACATTACGGACAGTTCCCTTCAGCACCATTCCTTCTTTCAGATCTTTCATTTCAAGAACGTCTGAACGAAGGATCGGTTTCGGCATGTCATCACGAGGATCACGGGCCGGTTTCTCCAGTTCCTTTACAATATCACGAAGTGTGATCTCACCGATTCCCAGTTCTGCTGCCATCTTCTTATAGTCTTTTACCTGCAGGGAAAGTCCAAGGAGATTTCCTGCCACAACATCATTTGGCTTATATCCAAGTTTTGAAAGAAGTGCAGATGCTGCTTCATAGCTCTCAGGATGTACACTTGTTGCATCCAGAGGATTCTTTCCACCGGAAATACGCATGAAACCTGCACACTGTTCAAATGCCTTCGGTCCTAATTTCGCTACTTTGAGAAGTTCTTTTCTGTCTGTAAACTGACCGTTCTCTTCTCTGTAAGCTACGATATTTTTGGCAATTGCTTTGCTGATACCGGAAATATACTCAAGCAGAGATGCAGATGCTGTATTTAAATCTACACCAACTTTATTTACACTGTCTTCTACAACGCCGCTTAATGCTTCATCCAGTTTCTTCTGGTTCATATCATGCTGATACTGACCCACACCGATAGATTTCGGATCGATCTTAACCAGTTCTGCAAGCGGATCCTGTACACGTCTTGCAATGGAAGCCGCACTTCTCTGTCCTACATCAAAGTTCGGGAATTCCTCTGTAGCCAGTTTGCTTGCAGAATACACAGATGCTCCTGCCTCATTTGTGATAACATACTGCACCTTTTTTTCCGGGATTTCTTTGAGCATATCTACGATCACCTGCTCGGATTCACGACATGCTGTACCGTTTCCTACTGAAATAAGGGATACACCGTATTTTTCGATCATACCTTCCACTGTATCCTTGGCAGCACGGATCTTTTTCTCAGTAGTCGGAGCTGTGGGATAAACAACTGTTGTATCCAGAACTTTACCTGTTGCATCTACAACTGCCAGCTTACAGCCTGTACGGAACGCAGGGTCCCATCCAAGTACGACTTTGCCTGCGATTGGAGGCTGCATCAGAAGCTGTTCCAGATTCTTGCCGAATACATGGATCGCGCCGTCTTCTGCCTTATCAGTAAGGTCACTGCGGATTTCTCGCTCGATAGCCGGTCCGATCAGACGTTTGTAACTGTCTTCTACAACTGCTTTCAGAATCGGAGTTGTATTCAGGTTGTCTTTTTTGATCACTCTCTTATTCAAATAACGAAGGATGTCTTCCTCCGGTGCATTTACTTTAACAGTGATAAATTTCTCTTTCTCACCACGGTTTAACGCAAGAATACGGTGTCCTGCCAGTTTCCTGACCGGCTCCTCGAATTCATAATACATCTCATATACAGACTGAGTTTCCGCATTCTTTGCTGTGGAAGAAATACTTCCGTTCTTTGTTGTCAGGTTACGGATGTAGATACGATAGTCTGCTTCATCGGAAATACGCTCTGCAATAATATCTTTAGCTCCGTTCAATGCTTCTTCAACATTCTTAACACCCTTTTCTTCGGAGACATACGCCCTAGCTTCCTCTTCTACCGGCTTGTCTGTCATCTGCAGAAGAATGATATCTGCCAGTGGTTCCAGCCCTTTCTCTTTGGCAATTGTCGCACGGGTACGACGTTTCGGGCGATATGGTCTGTATAAGTCCTCTACTACAACCAGTGTCTGGGCATCCAGAATCTGTTTCTTCAGTTCCTCAGTCAGCTTGCCCTGGTCTTCGATGCTCTTTAATACCTGATTCTTCTTATCTTCCAGATTTCTCAGATACGTCAGTCTCTCAAAGAGTGCACGAAGCTGCTCATCATTAAGGGAACCTGTTGCTTCTTTTCTGTATCGGGAAATGAATGGGATGGTGTTGCCTTCGTCAATTAATTTGACTGCGGCTTCTACCTGCCATTTCTCCACTTTCAATTCCTGTGTGATTACCTGAATAATATCCATTAATTTTTTATCTCCTCTTGTTGCTTTTCAGAATGCAGATACGTGTAATCGACCCTTGCATCCACATTGTTTTTCTTCTATAGCATAAAAAACGCTCTTGTGATAGGGTATCAATCTGGCGTTCATTTGTCAAGTGTGGGATTGATTCTGCCAATATGATACATACTGCCGGAATAACATTAGCCAAAATATTCATCCAGTTGTCTGATAAACTCTTCCGGCACTTTCCGTTCAAACGGAAAAATTTCGATGTTTCCCAGTCTGTCCGCGATATGCCCCAGTAAAATCGCGCTTCTCTCCAACGACCAGTCCGACAGCAGTGCAATGGTATCATGACGTGTATGCATGCCAAATCCATCCCTGTTTAATGTCATAGCCGGAATACCTTTCCACGCAAAGGTGTTAGAATCGCTTCCCCAGATCTGATTCTTTGTAGACATGCCGATTCCTGTCTCATGAGCCATATATGTGATCATATTGCAGATTGACGCATCACCTGTCACTCCTACAACCGTTCCGCCCACAAGCTGTCCTGCGAGGTCTACATTCATATTGAAACGATGAGCCGGAAGTTCTGTTTCATGTTCTTTAATATAGTTCCGACTTCCAAGCAGACCTTTCTCTTCTGCACCAAACCATACGAATTCCATTGTTCTGCGTGGTCTGTGTTCTTTGAAATATCTGCAAAGTTCCATGATGATCGCGGCACCGGACATATTATCGTAAGCACCAGGTCCCTCCGGTACTGAATCATAGTGTGCAGTAAGAGTCAGGATCTCCTCTGCTTTATCTGTTCCTTTGATTCGTGCCACTACATTTCGGGATGTACGTGTCACTGTCTCCTGTTCTACGGACAGGCAAGCCTTAGCTGCCCCTCTTGTCACTAGTTCGACAGCATCTTTATAATGAATGCTTACACCCGGAATTCTGTTATCGTAATTTGCCGCTTCTATCCCGGCTGCTTTTTTCTCTTCACCTGGCAGATTCTTCGGTAAGCTGTATGCACGCGGTGTCAAATCTACGCCCTCGTCCAATGGGGAACCGGCAATACTGATAAAACCGGCTACACCTGCTTTCACCAGTTTCTGGTACAGTTCCTTTCTTACCGGGTCATTTACCATAACAATTTTTCCTCTGGCATTTGCGAGGCTGATCTCATCAGCATTCTCCACATACAAAAAAGATTCATTCCGTCCATTCTCATCTGTATTGGCACATCTTCCATATCCGGTTACGATGTATTCTTTTGCATATGGTTCCGTTATCGTAAGCTTCGCCTTTTTTACCTGAAAAGTTTCAAAACAAAACTCTTCCAGATGGTTCTCCACACCAAAACTATTCAATGTTTCCTGAATAATCGTTGCTGCTTTTTCCTCTCCTACAGTTCCTGCCTCTCTGATATAATCAAACTCCGCCAGAAACTCCATCTGACGTTTTCCACTGATTTCATTTGTGTTCATAATTGTAAAAACCTTCCTCAAATATATTTATGCTACCAGCAATTATTCCTATTATACCATTTACGTATAAGCTTTTTCCACCATTATAAATGAGAAAATTCAGTAAAACCAAATTAATAAAAATAAAAAAGACCTTTATCAACATTTTTACATTGTGTCAGTTAAAGGTCTTTCATATTATGATTTTATTTCAAGCTATTGAAGTATTCATCCCATGGTTTTGGTTCGTTATCTTCTTCCTCTTCCGGAATTGTCTGACTCTGCAGGCTGTCCTGTACTTCTTTACTCTCTGAAGAATCATATGGGTTATCCTGTGTCGTTCTATTATTTTCCACAGAACCATACAAACTATCCTGGGTATTCTCACTTGCTGCATTATTCTGCACTTCTTTGTTCTCATCCGAAGCCACTGATGAATCACCTGTCACACTCCAGAACTGCTGCGGATGCGTCTGATCTTCCTGTGGCTGTTCACTCTGTGAATAGCTGTCAAACATAGGATTCACATAGTCTCGTGCTGCACGTTCTTCTTCCTCTTTCTGCACTTTAAGCTCCCCTGTCAGATCACGATAGAACATTACTTCTGTCATGGCCATATATGGAAATATCCACAAAAGTGCAATATAGAATGTAAAAACAGAAAGAAACATCAATGGGATAAAGCTTATCTTCAGCATCAGATATCTTCCGAAGTTTCCATGCATCATCTCCAGACTCTCTTTCATAGCCTCTGTACTTTTCAATTCCGGCTTATCTGACAGAATATAATAAGTCATCTCCAGAGGAATGACCAGAATCTGATAAACAATCATTCCAACGATCATCAGAACAACACCTGTATACAGCCAGGTAATCAGCACCTCCACAGAAGCATCTTCACCCGGAAGATTCGCATTACTGTAAATCGTATAGGGCAGCATGGTAAGCAGATTCAGTACTGCCATAAAAAATCCGGCAACGATCACTCTGTCCGGATGATGTCTGTAAAAATAAAACAGGTCATTTAATGAATATGCTTTCCCTCTGGCAATATTCAGATACATATAATTCATACCTGCCGCTACCACATTGATCAGCAGAGTCAGAATAAATGTAAATGCATACGACAACACAATATCAATTGTTTCCTCTCCCGGAAATAAAGCCGAAGATATCATGCTGCTGATCAGGGCCAGCGCCTGAACTGCAACAAATGCCAAGATCAGTATCCCATATTTTCCTGACATGGCCTGCTTCGCATAGTTTTTTAATTCACGTCTCGATGTCATGTAATTCTCCTAAATCAGTCTGCCAGACCAAAGGCATCATGTACCGCATTCATTGCGCGCACGCCGTCCTTTTCATTGATCAGAACTGTCACACGAATCTCGGATGTAGAAATCATGTTGATGTTTACGCCCTCATTATAGAGGCTCTCAAACATCTTTGCAGCTACTCCGGGATTACTCATCATTCCTGCACCTACGATGGAAAGCTTCGCAATATTTCTCTCAGAATGAAGCTCTGCAAATCCAAGTCTTGCCTGATTTGCATCCAGAACTGCAACTGCATCATCCAGATCATTTCCATCGACTGTGAAAGAAATATCCTTTCTGCCCGCACGTCCGATAGACTGCAGGATCACATCTACATTAATATTCTTCTTCGCAAGGGTATCAAATAATTTAAAAGCTACACCCGGCTCATCCTTTAATCCGATTACCGCAATTCTCACTGCATCTGTATCCAGCGCAACACCGCTGATCAACATTCTCTCCACTGTAACTTCCTCCTTTACCACAGTTCCTTCACTGTTGTTTAAACTTGAACGTACCACAAGCGGCACGCCATATTTCTTCGCCATCTCCACAGAACGGTTGTGAAGCACACCTGCCCCGAGAGTCGCAAGGTCAAGCATTTCATCGTAAGTGATCTCTTTGAGCTTTCTTGCTTTCGGAACCTTACGCGGATCTGCTGTGTAAACACCATCTACATCTGTATAGATTTCACAGGCATCTGCATGAAGAGCAGCCGCAAGAGCAACCGCTGTTGTGTCAGAACCGCCTCTTCCAAGAGTCGTATAATCATCATACTTGTCAACTCCCTGGAAGCCGGTAACTATTACAATCTTTTTGCTGTCCAGCTCTCTTCTGATACGCTCTGTATCAATTCTTTTTAAACGTGCATTTCCATGACTGCTTGTCGTATGCATGGAAACCTGAAAAGCATTCAGGGAAACCGCAGGAACTCCCAGTTTATCCATCGCCATTGCCATCAGTGCAACAGACATCTGTTCTCCGATGGTAAAGAGCATATCCATCTCTCTTTTCGGCGGTTTCTCATTGACATCCCTTGCCATGGTGATCAGTTCATCCGTATATTTCCCCATTGCGGACAGAACGACAACCACGTCATTTCCTTTTCTGTACTCTTCTATACAGCGGTTGGCAACATTAAAGATACGTTCTTTATTTGCAACCGATGTACCGCCAAATTTCTTGACAATCAACATTGTTTTACTTCCTCCATAATAAGTTTACAGGAAAGAGAAGATTCTCATATCTTCCCTTTCCTGTTCTGTTTACAGTAATCACTGTACAAATATTTATCTGAAGTATTGTATCAGTGTCCACCTTATCAGGCACACTATATGATACACGAAATCTGTCAGTTTATCAATCTTTAACTCGAATCTTTGCAAGTACCTGATCTCCGATCTGAGCCAGTTTCTCTTCAAATGCTCCCTGTGTCATTTCATCAGTGATAAATGCACATTCCTGCGGAAGCTGTCCCAGGCTGATGATCTCAACATCACCAAATACCTTCTTCGCTTCTTCTGCTGCTTCTTTTTTAATTCTCACAAAAAATCTTCCTGTCACTTCATCCAGTGGTTTCAGTACTGCCGGAGTGCTGTTCCAGTTTGTCACAATGTTAACATGGAGATGTTTTGCAGCATCCACAATATCACCAACTACAGCACTTGCTGTAGGCAGTTTACCTGCACCGCTTCCATAGAACATGGCATCTCCAAGCATATTTCCATGTACAAATACTGCATTAAACACATCATTTACACTGTAAAGAGGGCTGTTCTGGCCGAGCATAAACGGTGCTACCATTGCATAACAGGTTCCATCTGCCAGTCTGCGGCTGGTTCCAAGAAGTTTGATGGTTCTGCCAAGCTTCGCAGCATACTCCATATCTTCAGGTGTAATCTTTGTAATTCCCTCTGTATAAATATCTTCAAAATCAAAATATCTCTCATAAGCAAGAGAGGAAAGGATTGCGATCTTACGGCATGCATCGTATCCTTCCACGTCGGCGGTAGGATCTGCCTCTGCATAACCCTTCTGCTGTGCTTCCTTTAATACAGTGTCAAATTCACAGCCTTCTGTGCTCATCTTATAAAGCATGTAGTTGGTAGTTCCGTTCAGGATACCTGTTACTTCGTCAATCTCATCTCCTGTAAGGGAAGAATTGATGACACGAATGATCGGGATTCCGCCGCCACAGCTTGCTTCAAATAAGAAGTTAATGCTCTTTTCCTTTGCAATATCCATCAGCTCGCGGCCATGCTTTGCAACCAGAGCCTTATTGGAAGTGCAGACATTTTTTCCTGCCAGAAGTGCCTTCTTTACAAAAGTATAAGCAGGCTCCACACCGCCCATAACCTCTACTACAATATCTACTTCCGGATCACTGACGATCTGTTCATAATCATGGACCAGAACCTTCTCTACCGACTGTCCCGGAAAATCACGAAGATCCAGAACATATTTTACATGAAGTTCCTGTCCGGCACGTCTGGAAATGCTCTCTTTATTTTCATTTAATACTTCAAATACACCGCTTCCAACTGTGCCATATCCTAAAATTGCTACATTGATCATTTTCTTTTACTCCCTGCCTAATATTTTCAGATAATGAATTCCTTCATTCTGTTCAATCGTCTCTACCATTGCTTCTGCATCCCCCTCGCCCGGAAGAATGTCCACACTCAGAGTAAGTGTGGCAATCCCATTGATAGGAATACTCTGATGAATGGTGAGAATGTTTCCATGAAACCGTGCAATCGTCTGCAGGACAACCGACAAAAGCCCCGGTTCATCGTCCATCTGGATAATAAAGGTGATCGTCTTTCCCCTTGTCTCTTCATGAAATGGAAAAATATCATCTTTGTATTTGTAGAAAGAGCTTCTGCTGATTCCTGTGCGCTCTGCTGCATCCTGTACAGTGTCCACTTTGCCGGAGTCCAGAAGTTTCTTTGCCTCCACAACCTTCAGCAGGACTTCCGGAACTGCTCGTTCCCTCACTACAAAATATTTCTTTTTCTCTGTTACTGGTTTCTGCATATCAATTTACCTGTCCGTTCTTTAAAGACATTTGTTTTTACACACTGGATATATTATCACACCACACAAAAATACGCAAGAAATATATTCTGCTGAATCATTGTGTAAAATGCCTCAACACGAAAAAGGCTGTCCTGATTTCAGACAGCCTTTTTTATTCTTTTATTTCTTCAGTGCGATCCATTTCAGATATGCATTGATGAAAATATCAATTCCTCCGTCAAGTACTGCATCCACATTTCCGGTCTCCTCGTTTGTACGATGATCCTTTACCATGGTATATGGCTGCATAACATAAGAACGGATCTGATTTCCCCATCCGATATCTGTCACCTCACCGCGGATACCGGAGAGTTTTTCCTCTGCCTCCTGCTGCTTGAGAAGATACAGCTTGGCTTTCAGCATCTGCATGGCTTTATCTTTATTCATGTGCTGAGAACGTTCATTCTGACACTGTACCACGATTCCGGTAGGATAATGTGTGATACGGATGGCAGATGATGTCTTGTTAATATGCTGACCGCCGGCACCACTGCTTCGATAAGTATCAATACGGATCTCATCGTCATTGATCTCTACATCCAGATCCTTCTTGATATCCGGCATAACATCACAGGATACAAAAGATGTCTGTCGCTTACCTGCTGCATTGAAAGGAGAAATACGCACCAGACGGTGAACTCCCTTCTCTGATTTCAGATAACCGTAAGCATTTGTTCCGTTTACCTGGAAAGTAACAGATTTGATACCCGCCTCATCGCCGTCCAGATAATCCAGCACTTCCAGGGTAAATCCTTTCTTATCTGCCCAGCGGCTGTACATACGGTAAAGCATACCGCACCAGTCACAGGCCTCTGTTCCGCCTGCACCTGCATTCAGCTTAATGATAGCATTCTCACTGTCATATTCTCCGGAAAGAAGTGTCTTGATACGGATATTGTCAAAATCCTTCTGAAACTCATCCAGCATTTCCTGAATCTCAGGAATCAGTGCAGGATCGTTCTCCTCATATCCCATCTCGATCATGGTTTCCATATCTTCCATCTGTGTAACCAGATTCTGATAGGTCTCCATGTCATCTTTCATGTCTTTTAATTCTTTCATTTTCTTCTGGGAAACTTCTGCATCATCCCAGAAATCAGGCGCTTCCATTTCGCGCTCTAATTCTTCGACCTTCTGCTCTTTGTTAGCCAGGTCAAAGTGAATCCCTCACTTCCACTAATGGTTCTGTATAAGTCGCAAGAATGCTCTTGAACTGGTCTAATTCAACCACAGCTTCACCCACTTTCTTATTATAAATATTCTCTGTCGGACTCCCTGTGGATAACCGACTGAATTGCTATAGATTATAGCAGTCCTGATAAATAATTCGTTTAAAATAATAACATATCTTTAAGCAAATTACAAACAAAGAATTACACATA
>OKYM01000273.1_pt1 | contig 15327 bp, 10 predicted proteins | sample 1608601 | NCBI WGS metagenome assembly OKYM01 (sample SAMN02674964, study PRJEB24791) | human gut metagenome, SKBSTL008 | isolation source: stool | host: Homo sapiens | place: USA | reverse complement strand
ATGAGTCTTCTGAAGAATGACCTGGATCTTTTTGCGGACAGTGTTTACTGTTTCACTCCACAGGGAGATGTTAAAACACTTCCAAGCGGTTCTACACCGGTGGATTTTGCGTACAGTGTTCACAGTGCAGTCGGAAATAAGATGGTAGGTGCCAGAGTTAACGGTAAGCTGGTTCCGATTGAATATGAGATCAAAAACGGCGACCGTATTGAAATCATTACTTCACAGAATTCTCAGGGACCAAGCCGCGACTGGTTGAAACTGGTTAAGAGTACTCAGGCAAAGAACAAGATTAACCAGTGGTTCAAGAAGGAATTAAAAGAAGATAATATCCTTAAGGGCAAGGAGATGCTTGCGCAGTATGCGCGTGCAAAGGGGTTTAAGATCACAAATTATACAAAAACCCAGTATCTGGAGGCCGTTTTGCGTAAATATGGTTTCAGGGACTGGGATTCAGTACTTGCTGCAATTGGTCATGGCGGATTGAAAGAAGGTCAGGTTTTCAATAAGCTGGTAGAGGCTTATGATAAGGAAAATAAGAAGAATCTGACAGATGAGCAGGTTCTTGAGGCTGCTTCTGAGACACAGGAGAAGCTTCACATTGCCAAGAGCAAGAGTGGAATTGTGGTAAAAGGAATCCATGATGTGGCAGTCCGTTTTTCCAAGTGCTGTAATCCGATCCCGGGTGACGAGATTGTAGGCTTTGTTACAAGAGGACGTGGAATCACAATCCATCGTACAGATTGCGTCAATGTGCTGAATATGTCTGAGACGGACAGGACACGATTGATCGAGGCGGAATGGCAGCAGCCTGATACCAAGGAAAAAGAGAAGTATATGGCTGAGATTCAGGTTTATGCAAATAACCGTACAGGGCTTCTTGTGGATCTTTCTAAAATATTTACAGAACGTAAGATCGACCTGCGAAGTATCAACAGCCGTACAAGCAAGCAGGAGAAGGCAACTATTTCCATGAGTTTTGAGATTGGAAGCAAAGAGGAACTGCGTTCCCTGATCGAGAAGATCCGTCAGGTAGAGAGTGTCATTGACGTAGAGAGAACTACAGGCTGATCATGGAAAAATCTGCTGGAACATTATTTTATGGAACTGCTGCAGATTGACAGAAAGGAATAACATGAAGAATTTAGAATTACAGAAATGTATATTAGGACCTGTATATACAAATTGCTATCTCCTTAAGAATAAAGAAACCGGAGAACTGATCATTGTTGATCCCGCAGATTGTCCGGAGAAGATTGAAATGAAGATTTCCCGGATGAATGGAAAACCGGTGGCGATTCTTCTTACCCATGGACATTTTGACCACATTCTGGCTGCACAGGCAGTAAAGGAGAAATATAATATTCCGATTTATGCCTGTCGTCAGGAAGAGGAGATGCTCCGCGAACCTTCGATCAATATGACTGTACATTATGGACAGGGATGTTCTATTGTGCCGGATGTATTTCTGGAGGATCTGGATGTTATCAGACTGGCGGGATTTTCCGTTCAGATGATCCATACACCGGGACATACCAAAGGAAGCTGCTGTTATTATCTGAAAGATGAAGGTGTATTGTTCAGCGGTGATACAGTGTTCTATGGCTCTGTTGGAAGAACGGATTTTCCGGGTGGAAGTACAGCAGAAATTGTGAGAAGTCTCCATAAACTGGTAGATTCGCTTCCTGAAGAGACCGAGGTTTTCCCCGGACATGATGCATCTACCACTATTGGTTATGAAAAGAGGTATAATCCATTTGTGTAAAATAGGCATTCTGTTTAAGAACAGAGATTTTGAACATGATGTTTATGAACTGATCAAAGCGTTTTATCCCGAAGCGGAGATACATACTCTTTATGAAAATGCTGAAGCAGAGTATGACCTCCGCTTCAGTGTGGAATGGGACAATGACAGTTATATCATAAAATACGAAAGGACAGAGAATCTGTCGAAACAGGAAACAGAGCAAAAAGGGGTAATTTCCGCAGACATACTTTCTAAAGAGAATGCAGGCTGTGGAATACAGGATGCTCATGCTCTGAGAAAAGAGAATAAAGATAATATCAAATATGCTCTGTATCAGTTGTTGGTAAAACTGACGGGCAGAACTCTTCCATGGGGAAATCTGACAGGAATACGTCCTGCCAAACTGGCAATGGGAATGATCGAATCCGGAATGAAAAATACGGAAGCAGCCCGGGAGATGCGTGAGAGATATCTGGTGAGTCCGCAGAAAACAGCGCTTGCCATCACTATTGCAAACAGGGAAAGAGAGATTCTGAAGGATATCGACTATGAAAATGGATACAGCCTTTATATTGGAATCCCGTTTTGCCCAAGTATCTGTCTGTATTGTTCCTTCAGCTCCTATCCGCTGAAAGTGTGGGAGAAGAGAACAGATGAATATGTGGAAGCTCTCTGCCGTGAGGTAAGAGAGACTGCTCTTATGATGAAGGGAAGAAAACTGGACACCATCTATATTGGCGGCGGTACCCCGACTACACTGCTTCCACATCAGATCCGTAAGCTCCTGGATACAGTGGGAGAAGCTTTTGGCTATGAAGGACTGGCAGAGTTTACTGTGGAAGCCGGCAGACCGGACAGTATTACACGTGAAAAGCTGATGGCGATCAGGGAGTATCCGGTAACAAGAATTTCCGTAAATCCACAGACTATGAATCAGGAGACCCTGGATATTATCGGCCGCAGACATACTGTGGAGCAGACAAAAGAAGCGTTTCATCTGGCACGAGAGCTGGGATACGATAACATTAACATGGATCTGATCGTAGGACTCCCGGGTGAGGATATTCACATGGTAGAGCGGACTCTTGAACAGGTTCGTGAACTGGCACCGGACAGTATTACCGTACATTCACTGGCAGTGAAACGTGCAGCAAGGCTGAATATTTTTAAAGAGAAATATCAGGAAATGTCTTTTGAGAATAATCAGGAGATTATGGATCTGACCATGAAAACTGCGTATGAAATGGGAATGGGTCCTTATTATCTGTACAGACAGAAGAATATGAAGGGAAATTTTGAAAATGTTGGCTATGCAAAGGTTGACAAAGCGGGAATTTACAATATACTGATTATGGAGGAAAAACAGCCTATCATCGCACTGGGGGCAGGCGGTTCTTCCAAGCTGGTCTTTGACCATGGACAGAGAATTGAACGTGTGGAGAATGTAAAAGACGTTTCTAATTATATTTCCCGCATTGATGAGATGATCGAGAGAAAACGGACAGCAATAGCTACCTGGCTGTAGGATGTGGAGGTAACATTTTGGACACAGTACAAAAGACAGCAGCAGGTTCACAGCAGAGGATCCTGGAATTTGACCTTGCTTCTGAACTGCATCATGGAATGCTGGTAAGTAATCTGGCTTATGCGGTTGCAGAGGAGATGGGACTGCCGCATGAACAGTGTTATGAGCTTGCAATAGCAGGAATGCTCCATGATATAGGAAAGCTGAAGCTGACAAGTTATATTAACGGACAGGAGCAGGATCCTCTGGTGATCGAGGAACTGAAGTATGTCCGGATGCATTCTGCATTGGGATATGAGGAACTTAAAGGGCAGGGATATTCGGATTTTGTATTGGAGAGTATCCTGTACCATCATGAGAATTATGATGGTAGTGGATATCCGTCCAATAAAGCAGGTGATGATATACCCATAGGTGCCCGGATACTCAGAGTCTGCGATGTATATGCAGCATTGATCTCTGACAGACCATACAGAAGAGGATTTGATATTTCTTCAGTTATGGAGTTGATGATCGATGAAGTAAAAAATTTTGATATGCAGGTTTTTCTTGCGTTTCAGAGAGTGGTTCATAATGGAGACGGGCAGAATTTTTATAAAAGAGGAGGACAACATGGCATTAAAGAAGAAACCGGTAACCGGTATGAAGGACATTTTACCAAAAGAGATGGAAATCCGTAATTATGTGATGAACATGATTCGTGAAACATACGGAACATTTGGCTTTTCATCTATAGAGACACCATGTGTGGAACATATTGAAAATCTTTCCAGTAAACAGGGCGGAGAGAATGAGAAACTTATTTTCAAGATCCTGAAACGTGGGGAGAAACTGAAACTTGCGGAAGCAGAGAAAGAAAGTGATCTGGTTGACTCCGGACTTCGCTACGATCTGACTGTGCCGCTTTCCAGATATTATTCCAACAACGCAAATGAGCTTCCGGCTCCTTTTAAGGCACTTCAGATGGGCAATGTGTGGAGAGCAGACAGACCGCAGAGAGGACGTTTCCGTCAGTTTATGCAGTGTGATATTGATATTCTGGGTGAGCCTACTTATCTGGCTGAGATCGAACTGGTTCTTGCTACCACAACGTTGCTCGGAAAGCTGGATTTCCATAACTTTACGATTCGCATCAACGACAGAAAAATCTTAAAAGCGATGGCGCAGTACAGTGGATTCCCACAGGAAAGCTTTGACACTGTGTTTATCATTCTGGACAAGATGGACAAGATTGGTCTGGAAGGTGTTGCAGAAGAACTGGAGAAGGAAGGATTTGCAAAAGAGAGCATTGATACTTATCTTGGACTTTTCAAAGAGATCACTTCTGACATTGAGGGTGTCCGTTATTGCAAGGAGAAATTAAAAGATGTTCTGGATCCTAAGGTTGCCGAGGATCTTGAGACTATTATTTCTACTGTGGATTCTGTTAAAACAGCAGATTTTAAGATGTCTTTCGATCCGACTTTGGTACGTGGAATGTCTTATTATACAGGACCGATTTTTGAAATCTCTATGGATGAGTTTGGCGGCAGCGTAGGCGGCGGTGGACGCTATGATGAGATGATCGGTAAATTTACAGGAAACAATACATCTGCCTGCGGATTTTCAATTGGATTCGAGAGAATCGTAATGCTTCTTCTTGAGAGAAATTATGAAATCCCGACAAAGAATGGTAAGAAAGCATATCTTATCGAGAAGAATATGCCGGCAGACAAGATGCTGACGATTCTGAAACAGGCTCAGGAAGAGCGTAATGCCGGAACACAGATCAATATTTCTATTATGAAGAAGAATAAGAAATTCCAGAAAGATCAGATGACAGCAGAGGGCTATACAGAGTTTGTAGAATTCTTTAAAGACAGAATGTAATAATTCGTAACTGTTCAGCAACATTGCGAGATAGCAGACTGCCGGATAGTTACAACAATTCTTATAATATAGAAAGCATGAAAAGAGGAAAGAAACATGGCTGAAAGTATGCAGGGACTGCACAGAACATGCCGATGTGCAGAAGTAACAAAGGAAATGATCGGCAAAGAAGTTGTCCTTATGGGATGGGTTCAGAAAGCCCGCGATAAAGGCGGAATTATTTTCGTAGATTTAAGAGACCGTTCCGGTATCATGCAGCTGATTTTTGAGAATGGCAGCATTGATGAAGAAGGTTTTGCAAAAGCAGGTAAGCTGAGAAGTGAATTCGTAATCGCTGTTACCGGTGTGGTAGAAGAAAGAGGCGGCGCTGTTAACAAGAATCTTGCAACAGGTGAAATTGAGCTTCGCGTAAAATCCCTTCGTGTTCTGTCTGAAGCAGAGGTACCTCCGTTCCCAATTGAAGAGAACAGCAAGACAAAAGATGAAATCCGTCTGAAATATCGTTATCTTGACTTAAGAAGACCTGACCTTCAGAAGAATATTATGCTTAAGAGCAAAGTCATGATGATTACAAGACAGTTCTTCGCAAAAGAAGGATTCCTTGAAATTGAAACTCCGATGCTTGGTAAGAGTACACCGGAAGGTGCAAGAGATTATCTGGTACCGTCTCGTGTTCATCCGGGACATTTCTATGGTCTGCCACAGTCTCCGCAGCTGTACAAACAGCTTCTGATGTGCTCTGGTTATGACCGTTATATCCAGATTGCAAGATGTTTCCGTGACGAAGACCTTCGTGCGGACAGACAGCCGGAATTTACCCAGATTGATATGGAACTCTCTTTTGTAGATGTTGATGACGTAATTGATGTAAATGAGAGATTCCTTGCTTATCTGTTCAAGGAAGTACTTGATATTGATGTAAAACTTCCAATCCAGCGTATCACATGGCAGGAAGCTATGGACAGATTTGGTTCTGATAAACCGGATATGCGTTTCGGAATGGAACTTCATGATGTAAGTGATGTAGTTAAAAACTGTGGATTCAGCGTGTTTACTTCTGCGTTGGAAAATGGCGGCAGTGTTCGTGGTATCAATGCAGAAGGACAGGGCGCTATGCCACGTAAGAAAATTGACAAACTGGTTGAGTTTGCCAAAGGTTATGGTGCAAAAGGCCTTGCATACATTGCAATCGCTGAAGATGGCACAAGAAAATCTTCTTTTGCTAAATTCATGACAGATGAAGAGATGGATGCTCTGGTAGCAGCTATGGATGGTAAAGCAGGAGACTTACTTCTGTTTGCAGCAGATAAGAAGAAACTGGTTTATGATGTACTTGGCGCACTTCGTCTGGAACTTGCAAAGCAGATGGATCTTCTTGATAAGAATGAGTATCGTTTCGTATGGGTAACAGAGTTCCCGCTTCTTGAGTGGAGTGAAGAAGAAAACCGCTATACAGCAATGCATCATCCATTTACCATGCTTATGGAAGAGGACCTTCCACTTCTGGATACAGATCCTGGAAAAGTTCGTGCAAAAGCATATGATATCGTATTAAACGGTAATGAAATTGGTGGAGGAAGTGTCAGAATCCATCAGGATGATATTCAGGAGAGAATGTTTGAAGCACTTGGATTCACAAAAGAAGCTGCTCACGAGCAATTTGGATTCCTTCTGGACGCATTCAAATATGGAGTTCCGCCTCATGCCGGACTGGCATACGGACTTGACCGTCTGGTAATGCTTATGGCGAAAGTTGACAGCATCCGTGACGTAATCGCATTCCCGAAGGTTAAAGATGCTTCCTGTCTGATGACTCAGTCTCCGAGCCGCGTAAGCGAGGAGCAGTTAAAAGAACTGGAACTGGAAGTAAGACCGGAGGAAGTAACTGAATAAGGATGGAGCTTACAATTCAGACGTTTTTGATTGTATGCCCGTTGGTATTCCTTGCAGGATTAGTTGATTCTATCGCAGGCGGGGGTGGTTTGATCTCCCTGCCTGCGTATCTGCTTGCAGGGGTTCCGATGCACAATGCGATAGCAACGAATAAATTATCCTCGGCAACTGGGACAGCGATTTCAACAGCACGTTTATGTAAGAATAAATTTGTAGACTGGGGAGTTGCACTGCCATGTATTTCCATGGCTCTTGTCGGTTCTTTTGCAGGCGCTCATATTGCGCTTCTTGCCAGTGATAAGATATTAAAATGGATGCTGATTCCAGTACTTCCTATTGTTGCGTTTTATGTAATGAAGAAGAAAAATCTGGATGATAACAGCAACGTAGAGATTTCCAGAAAGAAACAGTGGATTTTGTGTGCGGTGTGTTCTCTGGCTGTTGGCTGCTACGATGGCTTTTATGGGCCGGGAACTGGTACGTTTCTGCTTATTTTATATACAGGAGTAGCAAAACTTCCCGTAGCGAAAGCTTCCGGAACTATGAAACTTGCAAATCTTTCTTCTAATATAATGGCATTAGTTGTTTTTTTATTTAGTGGAAAGATTGTCATATATCTTGGACTTGCAGCTTCTGTTTTTTCCATTGCAGGGCATTATGTAGGATCTGGAATGGTAATGAAAAATGGAAATAAAATCGTAAGACCGATTATTCTGATCGTTCTGGTTTTACTGTTTATCAAAATTATAACGGGGATGTAAAAAGAATAAGACAAAGATTAAAAAGACCACCATATCATAGAATGATTCGGGAAAGGAACATTTCTGTGATATGGTGGCCTTTTTAGTTGTTTAACCAAACTGCGAAGCAGTTATTTGGTTATGAGCAAGTAGCGGAAGCGGATTGCGAATATCCGATTGACTAATCGTTAATTGGAACTGCTTTCAGTAGAAGTATTATCATCTGTCTGCTTATCTGTATCGGCAGAAATATTTTCATCCTCAGAATCAGAAGTCTCGAGAGGAGAATCTGTCAAAGTACCGAAAATAGCATTTCCCAAAGTATTTCCCTCATCCTGAAGTTTCCAGGATACCCCATCATTGATTAGAACAAAATCTACATCATTGACGGTAGTAACGGTATTATCATTGATGCTGTTCAGAAGAATTTCGAAAGATTTCTCGTATCGTTTCTGGGAGCCATCGATAACTGCGTCAGCAGAAGCCAGATATTTATCAAGCTTTTCCTGATAATCAGCCAGGATCGAATCACTGTCAAAGGTTGTAATTTCAGTTGTAACAGTGGCATTGTATCCATTTTCACTGCTGGATTTAATGACATAATTAAAATTTTTATGAATCTGTTCGGCAAGTGCTGAGGCAATGGAATTTTTTGCAGTATCGGATGTATTCATGATATTTACTACACCCAGATAAGATGTCATTTCTTTCAAATCCAGTTTCTGTAGAGTGTCAAGATAGACGGTCAGGGTATCTTCCGGTGAAAGGATATCCGGATCTGCCAGATCAGCTATAAGACCGCCGACAAGGTCATCTTCCAGAGAATTGGTACGCTGGATCTTCCATTTTTCCTTTTTATCATTGCCTGTATTGACAAGCTGTATGTTACAGTCTGTCTCAGCTGTATCATAGTCATTTGTGTTTAAAAGATGATTCAGGATCAGATAATGAGCCTCAAGAGATCTGGAAGAATCTTTGATATTTCCTTTTTGTGCCTGGGCTGACTCTGTGATCTGTGTCCGGAGAAGTTCTGCTTTAAAATCTCTGGCAAGAACTTTGGAATCGATTGTGGTCAGTTTGACAGAAACAGTGGCAGAATGATTGGCTGTGCCGACGATGACATCCGAAATTTTGTAATTAAATTTCCGGAAAAAGAGAGAAAAGGTTTCATTGATTTCATCAGTTAAATCAGTATTCTCTGTGGCATCGGGGAACAGCTCTGTATAGGGTATGTATTTTTGCGTAGTTTCTGAATCGAGATTTTTTAACTGATCCAGTTCATTTCTGACTACACTCTTTACATCTGACTCATTTTTGCGGAAACAGCCGCTGCTTACAGATACAGCAAAAAGAAAAAATAAGACAGAGAAAAGAAGAATCAGGTGTTTGTTTATATTCATACGTGTTCTTTCCTTTCACAGTGCTTTCTGTGCAACTGTTTGACAGTTACTTTTCTGTTTATTTTAACAGATTTTGTACTGACTGTCAAAAAAGTGAAAAAGGTGAACGAAATTCATAAGAAAAACGTGAAAAAATTGTGAAAAATGTTGCCATTTGATTACAAAGCTTTTATTTTAAGGCAGAATCTGCTATGATAGGAAAGTGAATAATAATGATATAAAAAAGCAGTAGTGTATAATAGATGTTAGCCTGAACAAGGTGACAATATCAAGGAGGCAATTTATGAAGAAACGTATTATTATCGTTTTGGGAATCCTGATCGCAGCAGGTGGTATCGGAACCGGAGTCTGGTATCACTTTAAAGGAAACGGTCAGAGTGGAACCGGTGATTCTATTGTGTATGTGTCAAAAGTAAGTGTGATCACCGGATCTGAAACAACAGCGGTAAATCGGTTTGCTGGTGTGGTAGAACCGCAGAAAACTGTAAACGTAAAAATAGAAAGTGGACGAAAAGTAAAAGAAGTGGAAGTTAAGACCGGAGAAGAGGTAAAGGCCGGACAGCTTCTTTTTGAATATGATCTCAGCAGTATTGAGGATGATCTGAAGCAGGCGCAACTGGATCTGGACAGATTAAAAAATGAACAGATCAGCCTGACAGAACAGATAGCTACGCTGGAAGCGGAGAAGAAAAAAGCAAAGGCCGAAGATCAGTTGTCCTATACCATTGAAATCGAGACTAACAAAATGAATCTCAAGAAGAATGAATATAGTCAGAAGAGTAAACAGTCTGAAATTGATAAACTTCAGAGCGCAACACAGAATACAGAGGTTCGAAGTGAAATAGATGGTGTGATACAGAAAATTGACACTTCCAAAATGACAAGTGACGACGGTGATTCTGTGGATGACAGCAGTGCAATGGACAGTAGCATGTCGTCAGGTGACGGAAGTTCGGACAGTTCTGCATTTATTACAATTCTCAGTACAGGTGCTTACAGAGTAAAAGGTAAAGTTAATGAACAGAACAGGGATTCTATTGTACCCGGAGAGGCAGTGATCATCCGTTCCAGAGTAGACAGCAGTAAAACATGGAAAGGAACGATGGGATCCGTAGATGTGAATAATGGAACTTCAGATGACAGCAGTAATGATATGTATATGGGTATGGCAAGTACCAGTTCCGATGATCAGACAACGTCTACTTCTTATCCTTTTTATGTGGAATTGGATTCCTCTGAGAATCTGATGCTTGGACAGCATGTGTACATAGAACGTGACATCGGACAGGATGAGAAAAAAGATGGTCTGTGGCTCAGTGATTACTATATTCTGGACACAGATACCAATGAACCGTATGTATGGGCAGCCAGCGATAAGAACAGACTGGAGAAGCGTTATGTAACACTTGGAGAACATGATGATGATCTTGGAGAATATAAGATTGTTGAGGGCCTTACAAAGAAAGATGCGATTGCATTCCCGACAGCGGCTCTGGAAGAAGGCGAAAAAACAGAGATCGGAGATCTGGCTCAGACAATGAGCGGAGGCGCGGACGGGATTACAGATATGGATGCTGATCATGGAAATATGGATGATGAACAGCCAGATTCCGCAGATGGGGAAGCCTATACAGATCCAGATATGGAAGAGGGTTCTGAAGATGACAGTTCGGATGACTCGATTGATCCAAATGAGGAACTTGTACCAATCGATGAGGCACCTGGTATGAGCGCAGGTGAAGACGTGGAGGGGATCGAATGATACTGGAATTAAAGGGTATATATAAAGAATATCAGCAGGGTAAAATGAAAGTTCCGGTATTAAAAGATGTGAATTTCTCCATGGAAGAAGGAGAATACGTGGCAATTATGGGACCATCCGGTTCGGGAAAAACTACTCTGATGAACATTATCGGATGTCTGGACAAGCAGACAGAGGGGACTTTTTTTCTGGATGGAGTGGATATTAAGGCGTGTTCGGAGAATGAAATGTCAGATATCCGGCTGAATAAGATAGGGTTTGTTTTTCAGAGTTTTCATCTTCTCCCTAAGCAGAGTGCTCTGGCAAATGTTGAGATGCCATTAAATTATGCGAGAGTACCTAAGAAGGAGAGAAGAGAACGCGCTCTGAAGGCACTTGACAGAGTGGGCCTGGCGGACAGAGTGGATTTTAAGCCAAATCAGCTTTCAGGAGGTCAGATGCAGAGGGTTGCCATTGCCAGGGCGATCGTCAATAACCCGAAACTTCTTCTTGCAGATGAACCTACAGGTGCTCTTGACAGTAAATCAGGTGCGCAGGTTATGGAACTTTTCCAGAGACTGAATGATGAGGGGGTATCTGTATTGATGATCACCCATGATGCGGATATTGCCGCACATGCGAAAAGGGTGGTTACGATCAAAGATGGTATCCTTCAGGAAAAGAGGTGATCTTCATGGGCAAAGTAAAGAAAATCCTCGCAGGAGTGCTTGTGGTGGTAATCGCAGGAAGCGGAATTACAGCGGGATTGATGCAGCTGAAGAAAAACAGCCAGAAAACAGTGGCGGTTACTCCTGTGAGCGGATTACTGCAGGAATTTTATACACCTTCCACCACGCTTGACGGAATCATTACATCCAGTGCAACACAGACAGTAAACGGTGATAAAGACCTGATTATTGATCAGATTTATGTGACAAAGGGAGATGCCGTAAAAAAAGGGGATCCTCTGGTTTCTTTTGATACTACTCTGGTGGAAATGGAACTGAATATAGCAAAGCTGAAAAAACAGAAACTGGAGCAGGATTTAAATAAAGCAGTGAACAGATTGAACAGCCTTCAGAATGGTGGACCTGTAGAGGAAACAGATGCGGGTACAGACGCCGATAACCTGAATTCAAAAACAGGAAAAACTGATAATGATACAGGCGATGATGATATGACACCGGATGATACGTTATCATCCACAGCAGATATGTCCGGCAGTTACCTGGCAACAGCCATGTATCCGTTTTTATTATCTGCTTTTACAGATGGAGATGCAGTGGATAATGCGGGCTCAGACAATTCTTCATCCAAGTCAGATTTACCGGGAGATGATGCTTCAACAGATACCGGAAATACAGGCGGTTCATCAGATGGAACATCTGCGGATAATGATATTCCGGTATATACGGATCCTTCAGCAAATGGATTCAGTGACGGAGAGAAGGATGATTTTAATTCCGGAAAAAATGATATGCCGGAATTATCACCAACGCCAACGCCGGCACTGGATGATCATACCACATATTTTGATCCCTATTACCGAAAAGGTGATCCGAATATCACTGATGGTGACGAGCCGTTTTATCAGAAACTGGATGCAGATTCTGTTCCGTTTACAGGAAGTGGCACAGAGGACGATCCATATGTATATCTGTGTAGCAGTGCAAAAGAAAAAGTAACAGTAATGGGTTCATTCTTTAATAAACTTGCAGGATACAGTCCTGATGGAACCAAAGTTGTTAATCAGGGTGGTTACTGGTACCGTCTGGAATTTCATCAGAATGATACAATAGCGGACTATGATGATCTGAAAACCTCCTGCACAGGTTATTATCTGGTAAACGGAAGTTTTCTGGAGAAACCGGTATATGAATTTGCAGAGGTGGAATTCACACTGGCAGATGCAGATAAATATGATGAGAATCCGGATGATGGAGGAGATGATAATCCTGGTGGGAATGATGAACCTACCGGAACTCCTGTTTCCAGAGCAGATGCCATCAAGTATCAGAAGAGTAAGATTGCCAGCCTTAAGCTGGATCTTCAGGAAAGCGATATCAAGATATCACAGCTGGAAAAGAAAGCGAATAAAAAGCTTATCACTGCAAAACTGGATGGTACGGTTACTTATGTGGGGGATTCCGGAAGCGGTGAGACAACTGACGGTAAGGCTCTGATCAAGATAAAAAGCAGTGATGGTTTTTATGTTGTAGGTTCTGTGAGTGAACTGATGCTCGATGATTTTAAAGAAGGCACAAAGCTTAACTGTACAAGTTATACCAGCGGATCTTTTGAGGCAGATGTTATGGATGTTTCGGAATATCCTGTAACCGGAAACAGCTTCTATGGAAGCAGTAATCCAAATGTGTCTTATTATGCATTTACAGCAGTGGTAAGTGACAAGACACTTCAGTTGGAAGATCAGGACTGGGTTACTGTCAATTATGAAGCATCTGCTGCAGAGAACATTATGGTCATTCAGAAAGCTTTTGTCAGAAATGACAATAATAAAAACTATGTGTATAAAGATGATAATGGTATCCTGAAGAAACAGGAGATTTCAGTGGGTGCAGCTGTAGACAGCGGTTACAGTGTGATTGTCAAAGGTGGGCTCAGTGAAGATGATCTGATCGCATTTCCTTATGGAAAAGATGTGAAAGAGGGCGCAAAGACAAAAGAAGTTACTCTGGATCAGATGTATGGATATTAATTGAGAAAGGAGACATTTTATGCTTGAAAATATACGCCTGGCTTTTCAGGGAATATGGTCACATATGATGAGATCCTTCCTGACCATGCTGGGTATCATTATTGGTATTGCATCTATTATTGCAATTGTTTCTACCATCAAGGGAACCAGTGAACAGATTAAGGAAGATCTGATAGGTGCAGGTTCCAATACGGTAAAGATTTATCTGTATGATGGAGATAACCAGTATGATGCGGAATATGGAAATTCTTCAAAAACACCGATTTTGACAGATGATGTAAAAGAAGAAGTAAAAGATTTGGATCATGTTGAGAATGCGACCTTTTATTATAACAGTACCAGCGCATCTATTTATAATAACAATAACAGTCTGGAGGGTGGAAGTGTTTACGGGATTGATGTGAACTATCTGGCTACCTGCGGATATATAATTCAGTCAGGACGGGGATTTGTAAAAGATGACTACAAAAATTACAATAAAGTTGCGCTGATCGATGATAATGCGGCACAGAATCTGTTCCCGTCACAGAACCCAGTAGGGCAGACTGTGGAGATCAATCAGGAACCATATACGATTGTGGGAGTGATCCGGCAGGATGAGAATTATCAGCCGACGATCAACAGTATTGACGAATACTACACTTATTATCAGTCGATTGTAGGAAGTGTAATGATTCCGGACAGCTGCTGGCCGATTTCCTTTAAATTTGATGTTCCTCAGAATGTAATTGTGAAAGCAGACAGCACAGATACCATGAGTTCGGTGGGAAATGCAGCAGCAGATGTGCTGAATAATTTAATTGCAGCCTTAAATACAGACGGAAATACAACCATGAAATACAAAGCCGATAATATTATGGAGCAGGTCAAGAATATGCAGAAACTCAGTGAGAGTACGAATAATCAGCTGATCTGGATTGCAAGTATTTCTCTTCTTGTAGGCGGTATTGGTGTCATGAATATCATGTTGGTTTCTGTTACAGAGCGTACCAAAGAGATTGGATTGAAAAAGGCTATCGGGGCACGTAAGAAGACGATTCTGGGACAGTTTCTGACAGAGGCTTCCGTACTTACCAGTATTGGCGGTATTATCGGAGTAATAACAGGAATCGGGCTGTCGAAAGTGGTGGGAAAGGTTACCGGTTCGCCTACTGCGATCAGTGTGCCATCAATTGTGATCGCAGTATTGTTTTCTACAGTGATAGGCGTGGTATTTGGACTGCTTCCTTCTGTGAAAGCAGCAAATTTAAATCCTATTGATGCGTTGAGAAGTGAATAAACACTGCACAGATAAAACAGACTTGATGTACAATACCTTTGTATATTGAGTCTGTTTTTCTGTAACATTTTTAGTTACTGTTTACTGGTAATATCTTGCAAAGCGTGTTATTGAAAACGAAGTGAACAATAACCATTTTTCTGTGGATTTTAAACAGAAAAACAATCAAATTTGTATAGATGTCAAGAAATGTGCTAAAATTTGTACAAAAAATAAAAAAATATGGAAGTACAAATACAGGTTGTGCTATAATGAAGTATCTCAAAAAGAATTATTTATACAGGAGGAAGTTCGCGGATGGTATCATTTACCTATATCATCAAAGATAAATTTGGAATACATGCAAGGCCCGGACTGCTTCTTGTGCAGGAAGCCGGAAAGCTTACGAGCAATATCACTATTTTTAAAGGAACAGAC
>OKYM01000262.1_pt1 | contig 15562 bp, 15 predicted proteins | sample 1608601 | NCBI WGS metagenome assembly OKYM01 (sample SAMN02674964, study PRJEB24791) | human gut metagenome, SKBSTL008 | isolation source: stool | host: Homo sapiens | place: USA | reverse complement strand
GATTCTGGTATCCAAAGCGGAAAAGGTCGATGGCGAATACGTCCAGAAAATCCAGTTTTTCTACCGCCTGTTATACAATAAGCCGTCGGAGTATGCTCAGCTTGTGCTGGGTGGTGAGGTTGAACATTATCCCTCGCTTAGCTACGATAATAGTAAATTGGAAGACTGACTTTTTGTTAAACATTGCAAATAAAATAAGCACCTTAGACTTTTTTGAGAATCTAAGGTGCTTACGCTTTTTTAGTGAAAGATTACTCTATCAAAAAGCTGTCCAAAATAAGGCAATCTGCATTCCGGAATCAAAAAGTCAACCCTTAGGTTTACAAGCAGGCACCTTGGTCATCGCAGCTGAAATATTAGAAATTGCAGAAACAACGGACGAAATTGCGCTAATAATAGCTGTAGTCGTTGCAACATCAGAGCAGGGGTTAATTTGACTATCATCAGAACCACCAAAAGCAGCCAGCCGTTCAAGTTCAGCGCAGTCAATTTCTTCATGTTTTTCATTAGAATTCATAGCAGCATGTTCCTTTCATATGATTAACACAAAAAACAGCCAATTAAATCCGGAATGCAAATCAATATTATAGGTGCATTTTTCTAGTTGTCAAGGTTAAAACAGCACAAAAGACAAAGTACTTGATTGGGATTATTTGGTGATAATTTAATTGACAAGACGATACAGCGGTGCTTTAATTTGCAACGAAGGAACGCTCTATAATTGTCAAAAGCTGAGGCGATAAAAATGAAAGATGAATTTTTAAGTATCATAATGGAGTGTGCAGCATCGATTGTAAATGAAAAAAATTCTGAAAATTCGCTACTGAGAGATGAATGCGGAGAAACGCTATATGGGCAAGTACTAACTCAACTTACAAATGCTATTGCTAATCTATTATCAAGCATTTGGATTAAAGAATATTCTGAAGCTCGCAATAATCATATCATCAATGATTCGACTGTAGAATCACGATTTTCTCATTTTAGAAAGCTGTCAACAACGAAAAAATACAGGAAATACATTTTTGACAAGTATGAATTATTAGAAAATGATGTTGACCAGTATATAAATAATTACTATGATATGATTGGTGAAATCGTACAAAGCTATAAGAAAGATAAAGCCGATTTGGAAAATCATTTTAATTTTATATACGGAAAGATGATTGCAATACATAGTGGAATGGGCGATACACATAATGGTAAAAATGTGTGTGAAGTGGAATTTGAAAATGGCACACTGTTTTATAAGCCACGAGCATGTTTAACGGATCGTTTCTTTGAGGAGCTACTTACCATTGTTTCGCCACAAAGCATAGAGAATAATCAAACTGACTTTTGGGGCGATACAACACATTCATGGCATCGGCCAATAATATACCAGATGGCTAATAACATTAGTGCTGTTAAAAATTATTATTATCGAGCTGGGGTTTATCTCGCTGTTATGTATTTGTGTTCATCGACCGACATGCACTCAGAAAATGTCGTTTGTTGTATGGATTCGCCAAGAATTATTGATTGCGAAACGGTTGTTTCTGCTCAAAAACATAATTTTGAACAAAATCAAATAGGTAAGACACTGGAATCAAGTGTTTTGCAGAGTCGGATGCTTCCCGTTAATTTACCCACTGATGTATTCGATTACGACGTGAGTGGACTATTTGCAGAAACGATGAAGTCAAATAAAATCAAGGTTCCGATGATTGTTGACGATGTGGAACTAGACATTAAATATAAATATGTTCTAGTTAACGAAACGCCAAAACTTTCAGCATTACATTCAAAATTGGGCTGTGCACAAGAAAAAGATGTTATAGGGATGCTTCTTGCTGGATTCAACGCGGGATGCACCGAAATAATAAAAAGAAAAAATTCTGTGCTACAAGTTGTTTCTGACCCACAATATTCGAAGATGAAAGTTCGCCAATTATTAAGACCAACCTATACTTATTCAAAGTTTATTGATGAGTCACATAAACCATGTTGCGAAAGAACAAAAGAAAATCGGGAAGCTCTATTTGATATTTTACGTGAAAATTTCAAAAGTGATGCAAAATATGGTACGACGCGACTCGAATATGAAATTTCTGAAATGAAAAGAGGAAACATACCGATTTTCTATAGCGAATTCTGCAAGAATGATTTATTTGCAGACGGTAGAATTATTTGTCCGGGATATTACCAATTCTCTGCTAAAGAGACTATTTTGGAAAAGCTACTTCATCTTGACGAAACAACCATTAAATATCAAGAGCGTTTAATTGCAATGTCGATTTTTTTGCACTCTGCAAATTTGGATCCTTCAAATACAATCCATAATTTTGACAATATTTTTTATATTAACGGTTATGATAATTATACTACAGAGTATCTTGAAGCCTCAAAAGAATGGTGCGAAGAATTTCTAAAATATCTAAAAATCAGCGAGTGCCCTGTAGATTCCACTCACGCATCTATGATTATTCCAACAGCTATTGAAGATACACAAACTCCTGCATGCTTATCAACGATATGTCCGGATTTTTATGCTCAAGGAGGTATAATTTTCTATATTTTGGCATACGCAAAAGTGTTTTCCAAACTAGAGGATAAGCTATATGCAGACAGATTGTTGGAAAACGCAAAAGATGCTCTAAAGAACCCGTCAAAGATTGCTGAAAAAAATGCCTTTTCATTATATGGTTTTTGGGGAAGTTCATTATATATAAAATATAATGAGTATCTAATGTTTGATGACAAGACCGATTACGCATGCGTTTTCGATTTAATAAAAACAATCATAGACAAACTTTTGCAACAGCGATTTGAAAATGCAGAAAACGATTTTGATTTTATGCACGGATTTAGTGGGACAATATATCTTCTGGCAGAAATTTTGAGAAACGATAACAAAATATTCATTACATTCTTTGATGATTTCGATTACATTTCACGCAAATACATTGATGCGTTTTTTTACTCTTTCCTTAATGGTACTTTTAGCGAAATTGGTTTTGCCCATGGTATTTCCGGAAATATTGCAACTGTTGCAATGATATCAAAGTTAATTCCAATTGATTATAATAAGCTTGAACAATGTATAAAGGCTGATGATCATATGTTTAAAGAATCTTCTGAGCATTCATGTTTGCCCAGTTGGTGTAATGGCATTGCTGGACAAATACTGGCAAGAGTAATTGGATATACGGCCACCTTAAACAAATCTACCAAAGAGGTGTTTGAAAGTTCACTGAACAGCTATCTTGAAGAAAAATATCTAAATGTTTTACTGTCTTGCAAACAATTATGTCTTTGCCATGGTGTTTACGGAGTAGCTTCTGTTTTGAATTATCTTAAAGATAATTCAAAGCAGAAGAAATCTTTTCCTAATATATATTTAAATGTGAATCCCATGAGCATTCAGTGGGTAAACGGCATTTCCTATCCATACGAATCATTTATGACGGGCATTACCGGTGTTCTCTACGAGCATTTAAGATTGATAAATCACAATATTCCCAATACACTTGCAGCAGGCCTATATGGAGTAGAATTATAATTTTTCTTGACAAGCCATTCTACGTGTACTAAGGAGCATCCGTATAAAGCATATCAAATAAAAAAGGACTTGCAATACAAGAGCGAATTGTTTTTCCAAGAATAATTTTATAGGGTTTGGAGTTATAATGCGGCTACAGTTTTGTTTTATCAAACGGTGAAAGAAATGATTGTAAACATGAAAAAAATCCCAATGATTTATCAAACAACTACATCAGACTGTGGGCTTTGCTGCATTTCTATGCTAGCAAGTGCTTATTCATTCAATCAACCATTAGCCTTTTATAGAAAGCAGTTTAATATCGGTCGAGATGGAATCTCTATTGATGGGATTTGTGAGATATATAAGAGCATAAATATGGATACTAAAGTATTGAGAATTGATGATTTGATTGAATATCTGGATCATCAATACGAAGCTCCGTGTATATTATATTTAAATACTCAGCATTTTGTCGTGGCTCAAAAGAGAGGAAAGAAGTTAATTGTTTTTGATCCCGCAACAGGCAAAAGCACATACTCTCTAAACAAGAAAGACTCCATTCCATATGCATCTCAATTTGCCCATTACTTAATTATTCCAACGCCTTCAAAAAAGTTTTGTGTTCGAAAAGGTGACATTGGAACCTTACGACATATAAAACCATATTTATTTGAATTTAGAGGTACTCTCGTAAAAATTCTGTTTTTTTCACTTTTGGCATATTCAATTTCTCTTTTGGTTCCGATTTTATTACAGAACATCGTAGATACACTGGTGAAATCAAGAACTCCGGCTATAGTTCAGTTTGCCTTAATAGCTTTAGGATTAGTGGCTTTTTTTACCCTGTTTTCTTTCCTAAAAAATAATATAATAACACGATGCCAAGTCGATGTATATAATGCACTGTACGAGAACGCCATTCGACATTTATTTGAAATTCCATATTCATATTATGATAATAGATCGCAGGGAAATATACTGTTTCGCATAAATGTCCTTTCACAATTTCAGTCAATTATTAGTTCTGTGTTTCCTCAATTTGTTGTTTTGGGAACATCGACATTTGTTATCCTTGTATATTTGAGTGCCCATTATCCCATACTTATGCCACTTCTCGTTGCTACTTCATTATTAGCAATTCTTTATGTGGTAATTTCGAATAAAATACTCCTAAAGATGAGAAACGAACAGATTCACGAAAACGAGCAGTTAAGTGTTCTTAACACAGAAACTGTTCAAGATATGTTTCAAATTCGATCAATGCATCTTTCAAAAATGTTTTTGAACAGATCTTATGAATCGCTCCACAAGTTTAGCAAGGTTACCTTGAAAACAGATTCAGTTTCATTGAATCTCAACCAAATCGTCAGCTATTTTACAATGTTCGTTCCAGTTTTTGGAATACTATATCTGTTGATTATATTACCGGAAGATACTTTAAGCGTCGGCGAGCTTGTTGCTGTATATTCATTAATGGGAACCTACTATTCATCTGCAATCTCTTTTTTCACTCTTTTTCTTAATACATCTACATATAAGTCGTCTCTTGAATATTTAAACGATTTTCTTGATGAAGAAAGTCAAAAAAAAGACAAACACATCAATCCGAAAGAGTTCAAACTGCTTACATTTGAGGACGTTTCATTCTCTTATAATGCATCAACAAATTATATTTTAAAAAATGTTTCTTTCTCTGTAAAGCAGCATGAAAAGGTTGCCATAGTTGGAGCCTCTGGCAGTGGAAAAACCACAATATTAAAATTATTGTCAGGTCTATATCAGCCTGTAAAGGGTGATATAAAATTGAATGGTTATAAATTAGATTACATTGATGATTGTTACTTCTCTAAAAACATTGCATTTGTTCCGCAAAACGCATTTATCCTCAATGACACAATTCTAAATAATGTTACATTTGGAGACAAATCCATCACAGAAAGCGATGTGTTCAATGCTCTGGATATTGTTAATTTAAAAAATGATGTTTTATCTATGCCATTGGGTTTAAGGACAGTTATTTCTGCTTCATCATCTAACTTTTCGGGTGGACAGGTGCAGAGATTGGCGATTGCGCGTGCAATTATCCGACATCCTGAATTGCTGGTTTTCGATGAGTCTACATCATCGTTGGATTCAATAAATGAAGAAGATCTGTATCGTAAATTAGCACAATTAAATATCACAACAATAATTGTTTCGCATAAATTATCAACAATCAAAAACGCCGACAAAATACTTGTAATTGATGGTGGAAAAATTGTAGAATCTGGAACTCATGAAATGTTAATGAATAAAAAAGGAATCTATTATAATCTGTTTGTACACCAAACCTAAGTCAGTATGTTTTCCTCTTTGCGCTTTCCTACATAATAGATTTTTGGTGCGAGAGGTCATTGATGGATTATTTGCATAAGTCAAAGTGGATAGAGAATAAGCGATGAAAGTTTTTGTTTTTAACGGAAGTCGGCATAGAGCCAACTCTGTTTGTTGTATGTGGATTGATCAGTTCATGCAGTTGCTAAAAATGTCAGCTCCTGAGTCTATCGAATTCCTTTCGCATGGAATGGAGAACATTCAATTTTGTTCTGGTTGTCAGGAATGCTTTAAAACGGGAATGTATTTGTGCTCAGATTCTATGAATTTGATTAGAAGCGATATGCTTGCATCTGATGTTATTGTATTGGTATCACCAGTTTATAACAACTCAATAAGTGGAAGCACGAAAGTTTTCCTTGATAGAATTTCTTGTTGGACACACCTATTTAAACTCGCTGGAAAATATGCAATTTTAGTAACCGTGTCTGATCGAAAAAACATGAACGGCGCAATGGAATATCTAAAATATATATCCGACTTTCTTGGACTTTATGTTGTTGATTCGGTGGTTGTTGAAAAAGAAAATTTGATCAAGGATGAATTTGCCAGCATATGCAAAAAATCAGTAAACAAATTAATTCGAGTGCTTACAGCAGACGATGAACTTATCCATGTTTCTGAAAGACAAGAGCAATGCTTTCGCTCAATGAAAAAAAGCTATAAAGACTTTCAACTACCAACATACGAGAAAAATTATTGGGAAAAGCATCTAATGAGATATAATTCACTGTTGGATATGATATTAAGTAAAAGGCTTAAATTTAATAAGCACCTGTAGTACCTCTAGCCAAACAATCAGTGCGAATCAAGTCTGATTGTTTGGCTTTTTATTTTTCCCAAAAAGGAGCGTGATGCCATTGACCCAACCGAAAACCGACCTAGCCTATCTCCGCAACGAAAAAGCCAAAGCAGAGCAAAAGCTGCGCTCTTGCCAGAACCGAGAGAAGATCCTTGAACGCAGGATGTCAGAGTTGAACCGGAGAGAGCGTGTGCATCGTCTTTGCACCCGTGCCGGAATCTATAAACTGTTCTTCATTGCTTTGATCGTCAAGAACAGCTAAGTACAGAGAAAGCAACACAACCACCTCCAACTGATTCGCAACGATTGGATGTAGTGTACCACGAACCAACAAAAATGTCGAATGTCACTAATGTTGTAAAGGAGCGTGATGCCATGACCCAACCCAAAACCGCCCTTGCCTATCTCCGCAGCGAAAAAGCCAAAGCCGAGCAGCAGCTGCGCTACTACAAGTACCGCGAGAAAATTCTGGAGCATCAGATACCGGAGCTGACCCGCAAAGCCCGTGTGCATCGACTGTGTACCCGTGCCGGGATGCTGGAAAGTTTTCTGATCGCGCCGGAAGAACTCACCAACGATCAGGTGATGGAGCTTCTGAAAATCTCGTTCCGTCAACCGGAAGTCGTGCTGGCGCTTGCAAAGATGGTGCATGATGTTCACGAACGCAGCAACGTCCAAAACCCTTTAGAATAAAGGGCGCAATTATACACCGTTCCGGTGAAATTGCGGTCTTGCAGACGGCTCGATGAAATCGAAGCTGGCGTTTGTGCGCCAGCCCGATTCCATCCCAAGGAAAACTGCATTTTCCTTGCGCTGCTTTGCAGCTATCCTTTTGCGGCTCCCGCCTAAGACCGAAGCGCATGGCACTCCGGTCCAAGGCGGCGAGCAAAACCGAATACGATTCCAGACCGTTCATCAAGAGCAATCTTGCTGGGCGGTCTTTTTGTTTGGGGGTGATGCCTATTCCGTGTCCGCATTTCAAAATTACCATCGTCAAGCGCAGCCAAGGGCAGTCCGCTGTTGCCGGGGCTGCTTACCAAAGCGGCGAACGGCTGTTCAGCGAGTACGACCAGAAAACAAAATTCTACAACAAGAAGAAAGAACTTGTCCACGCCGAGATCATGCTGCCATCCCATGCGCCGCCCGGATATGCAGACCGGGCAACGCTCTGGAACGCCGTAGAAGCCGTAGAGAACCAATGGAACTCCCAGCTTGCCCGGCGCATCGTGCTGGCGTTTCCGGTGGAGGTGCCGAAGGAACAGTATCTGAAAATGATTCGGGAATTTTGTCAGGAGCAGTTTGTTTCCAAAGGCATGATAGCCGACTTTGCCATTCACGACAAAGGAGATGGCAACCCACACGCCCACATTCTGCTGACCCTCCGGGCAATGGATGAACACGGCAAATGGCTTCCGAAAGCCCGAAAAGTGTACGACCTTGACGAGAACGGTGAGCGCATCCAGCTTCCTTCCGGGAACTGGAAGTGCCACAAGGAAAATACCGTGGACTGGAACGACCAGAAGTATGCTGAAATCTGGCGGCACAGCTGGGAGACCATCACCAACCGCTATCTGGAAGCTGCGGGCAGACCGGAACGTGTTGACCTGCGTTCCTTTGAGCGGCAGGGCATCCAGCAGATACCGACCGTGCATCTCGGCCCCGCTGCACACCAGATGGAAAAGCGTGGAGTGGAAACCTTTCTCGGAAATCTTAACCGTGATATTCGTGCAGCCAACAGCCTGATGCAGTCCATCCGCAGCGCCATCCGTGGGCTGCAACGCTGGATCGCAGACCTGAACGAAAAGAAGCAGCTTCTTCTGGACGCTCTGGAAAAGGCGAAGGAACCCACGCTGTCCGACCTACTGGTGGATTACTTCAATCTCCGCAACGAGCAGCGCAGCGATTGGTCTGGCAAGGCAAAACTGAAATGCACTGTCCGGGACTTTGAGGAAGTCAAACGGGCTGTGGAATATCTGAAAGCCCATTCCCTGAACACTGTTGAGGATTTGAACCAAGCTATTGACAGCTTAAACCAGACCGCCGCCCCTCTCCGCAGGCAGTTGAAGCAGAACGAAAACCGTATGCGGGCAATCGCCCAGATCAAGGACGCTGCCGCCGTCCATGCCAAGCTGAAGCCCGTCCACGACACCTTTATTAAGAAAAACTTTAAGCTGACCAAGGACGCTTACGCCGCCCAGCACAAGGACGAACTGGACGCATTCAACAAAGCCGTCCGCACCCTGATGAAGCTGAACGGCAGCACAGCGGTGAATTTTTCGGCATTGGATGCCGAATTTTCTGCGCTGCAATCCGGCAGCGCAGAGTTGCGCACCCAACTGGAAACCTTGCAGCCGGACGTCTCCGCACTGAAAAATATCCGCAAGTATATTGACATGGTGCTGAATAAGCAGCAGCTTTCCGCACCGGGCGGCAAGACCCCGGAAAAGGAATCGGTGCTGAAAAAGCTGAACGATAGCAAGGCAGCACTTGAACAGAAAAAATCGCAGACCCAGCCAAAAGAAAGCGAACACACATTGTAAAAGGAGAAGCGCAAATGAGCAAAACTATCACATTGACCGAACATCGCCCCGCTGACGGACTGTTGACCATGCGAGTCAGAAACACAACTTACAACGTCAACATCTTTTTCAATCCGAACTCAAAGAACACATTGGATACTCAAATGCGAAAAATCATTCAAAAAGAAGCGAAAGCTGGTAATTTTTAAATTTGCGGCAGCATCTTGATTTTTTATCTTGACAAAATGCAGCCCAAAGGCAGTATCGTGGTCGAGTGCGGCAATGCCCTGTTACAAAAGGGCTATAAGCTAAAGATTTTCAACACCATCAACTTTTCCAAGAGTATGAAATACAATCCGATGGCCTATATCCACAGCGAAAAGGATATTTTGAAACTTGTCACCGCACTGATGACCAACACCAAGGGTGAGGGTCAGGGCGGCGACCCATTCTGGGACAAAGCGGAGCGGCTTTTGCTCGTTTCGCTGATCGCTTACCTTCACTATGAAGCCCCGGTTGAGGAACAAAACTTTGCAACACTGTTGGAAATGTTGAATACCATGCAGGTTTCGGAAGATGATGAAACTTATCAGAATCCGGTAGACCTGTTGTTTGAGGATCTGGGTAAGAAAAAACCCAAATCCTTTGCCGTGCGGCAGTACAAACTTTATAAGCTGGCTGCCGGAGATGTATGCTCTAAGTGACTTCTTAATCATGGTTTTTGTCATGGTTAGTGAAGCAGCCACTTAGAGCATTTTCATTTCAGGAGGTACAGCCATGAGAAACGAGAAAATCACCCCTCTGTATGAGCGTTTGAGCCGCGATGATGAGTTACAGGGCGAGAGTAACTCCATATCGAACCAGAAAAAGATGTTGGAGGACTTCGCCCGCCGGAATGGGCTTCCGAACCCCACTCACTTCACCGATGACGGCGTATCGGGAACTCGTTTTGACCGCCCCGGATTTTTGGCGATGATGGAGGAAGTCGAGGCCGGACGGGTGGAGGCCATCGTCATAAAAGACATGAGCCGCCTGGGGCGCGATTATCTGAAAGTCGGCCAGGTCATGGAGATTTTGCGGCAGCGCGGCGTCCGGCTGATCGCCATCAACGACGGTGTGGACAGTCTGAAAGGCGATGACGATTTTACGCCCTTCCGTAACATTATGAATGAGTTTTACGCCCGCGACACCAGCCGGAAAATCCGCTCTGTGTTCAAGTCCAAAGGCATGAGCGGCAAGCACCTGACCGGCACCGTTATCTACGGCTATCTGTGGGACGAAAAGCGGGAACACTGGCTTGTGGACGAAGAAGCCGCCGAAGTGGTACGCCGTATCTTTTCCCTGACGATGGAGGGCTATGGTCCCTATCAAATTTCCAAGCTGCTATCCGAGGCAAAGGTTGAAATCCCCGCTATCCATCTGGCACGCTTTCACGAAGGAGTAAACAGGACGAAGTCGGTCAAAGACCCCTACGGCTGGGGATCATCCACCATTGTGAACATCCTGAAAAAGCGGGAATACCTGGGCCACACCATCAATTTCAAGACCCGCAAGCACTTCAAGGACAAGAAAAGCCACTATGTTGACGAAAGCGAGTGGACAATTTTCGAGAATGCCCATGAGGCCATCATTGACCAAGAAACCTTTGACAATGTGCAGCGTATCCGGGCAAATGTTCGGCGTTACCCGGACGGCTGGGGCGAGGCCCACCCTCTGACCGGCCTGATGTACTGCGCCGACTGCGGCGGCAAGATGTATGTCCATCGCGTCAATAACGGCAAGCGTGACCCACAGTTTACTTGCAGCCAGTACAGCAAAATTCCATGCGGGACGCTTTGCGGCACACAGCACCGTATCAAGGCCGAAGCTGTTCTGACCCTGATTGCCGATATGCTCCGGGCCATCGCGGAGTATTCCAAGAATGACCGGGCCGAGTTTATCCGCACCGTCCAGGAAACGCAGGCCGCCCAGCAGACCGCCGACATATCCAAGAAGCGAAAACGGTTGGCCGCCGCCCAAAAGCGGGCCGGAGAACTGGAACGGCTGATTTGCAAAATCTATGAGGACAATGCCCTGGGTAAACTGCCGGACGCCCGGTATGAGGCCCTGGACGCACAGTACGCCAAAGAGCAGGAAACCCTCAATGCGGAAATCACGGAACTGGAAAAGGCCGTTACCGGCTATGAGCAGAGCCGGAAATCTGCGGAGAAGTTTATAGCCCTGATTGACAAGTATGAGAATTTCGACACGCTGACAAATACCATGCTCAACGAGTTTGTAGAGAAAATCCTTGTCCATGAACGCGCCCGCAAAGGCAGCCAGGACACCACACAGGAGGTTGAAATCTACTTCAATTTTGTGGGTCGGTATATCCCGCCCGCCTTGCAGCCGGTTCCCCTGACCCCGGAGGAACAGGAAGAACTGCGGAAGAAGGAGGAACGCAAGGACAGGCTTCACCAGAACTACTTGCGCCGCAAGGCAAACGGCAAGCAGAAGGAGTGGGAAGAACGCTATAACGCCAAGCGCAAGGCCCAAGTGGAGGCGGCAAAGGCAGCGATCCGGGCTGAGGACATGGAGAAGGGCATTTTTACCACCGTCAGCCAGTTACCCAGGCAGGAGCCACGCAAGGCCACCGTATCGGCCAGTGCCGCAGTTTAACCATTACAGTGCAAAGGAGGACGAACATGAGCGAATTGGCTTACACCCGCTGCGGAGATTACTACATCCCCGATCTGAAACTTTCCGAGCAGCCGGAGGCCCCCATCGGCAAGTATGGCCGTATGCGGCAACGCTACCTGAAGGAACACCGGCCCAGCCTTTACAGCAGCTTGATTTTGAGCGAAAAGCTGTACCCGCACCTTTTGGAGATTGACCGGACGGCGCGTGGACGGATGGACGCCATGCTGCCCCGCATGATGGAGGCGGCGGGCGTCACCGAGAAACTGAAAGATCGTGACCCCATGCGCTGGGTGGGGCTGATGAACACGCTGAAAGCGCAGGCGGAGGAAATCATCCGATTAGAAATACTTTTTATTTGATGGTAAATGCGGAGGTTCATATCTCCGCATTTATTCTTTGAAAAAGCAAAACCAAATGGAGTATTTTCGAGCTATTCAGAGTGGCACAACCCATTTGGCTTATGATAAAATCAAATCATGCGAAATCAGGTTTCGCAATATCTTAGGGCCTCAAGTTAGCTTGTCCTAACCATAATGGAGGTATGTAGAGAATGGAATCGAAAAACAACAAATTGCAGGCAAAAGACCTTATCAATGTAGGTATTTTCACCGCCATCTATTTTGTCATTTTCTTTGCGGGTATGATGCTGGGATATATCCCTATCTTTATCCCGTTGCTTGGACTGGTGTGCCCCATCCTGTGCGGTATTCCCTTTATGCTGTACTTAACAAAGGTCAAAAAGTTTGGCATGGTATCACTGACCGGCATTATCCTTGGCTTGCTGAATTTAATCATGGGCAGCGGTGTGTTGGTTCTGATTTTTGGCATCATCTTTGGTGTCCTGGGCGATGTAATTTTGCGGGCTGGAAAATATCAAAGCTGGAAGTGCACGCTCCTTGGTAACGGAGTGTTTTCCCTTTGGATCATGGGCTATGTGAGCCGGATGTTTTTGACCCGTGATACATTCTTCGCTTCACTTGTAAGCAGCTATGGGCAGGAATATGTAGACGCACTAATGTCCTATACCCCTGGCTGGATGTATCCAGTTCTATTTGTTGTCACCTTTATCGGCGGCATTTTGGGGGCGCTTCTTGGCAAGGTCGTGTTGAAGAAACATTTTGAAAAGGCGGGGATTGCCTGATGGATGCGGCGGTTACAACGCTAAAATTTGAAAGCAAAGCTGTTATTCCCACCGATCCGAGGACAAAACTATTTTTGACTGTAACTGTCAGTACCATTATGATTACCGGCGGCACGGGCGGATTTATGAACCTGGTTCGTCCGTGCCTCATGGCGTGCCCGATTGTATTCCTGCTCCTTTCAAGGAAATGGGTGGCCGCAGCCAGATTTGCAGTTACATACGCTATTTTGTTTGCGTTGGAATTAACGGTATTACCGCTGCTCACTGGTACATGGAATTTTATCCTGGGAGCTGCGGTCGGGATTTATACACACATGCTTCCCGGATTTATCATGGGATACTATCTGGTGAGCACTACAACTGTCAGTGAATTTGTCGCAGCTATGGAACGGATGCATGTTCCCGAGAAAATAGTAATCCCCGTGTCCGTGGTGTTTCGTTTCTTCCCAACGGTAAAAGAGGAATATGCGGCTATACGGGATGCCATGAAGATGCGTGGCATCACTACTCTCCGCAGTCCCATGAAGATGCTGGAATACCGGGTGGTTCCTCTGATGATGTCGCTTGCCAAAATCGGAGAAGAACTGTCTGCGGCGGCTCTCACGCGAGGGCTTGGAGCGCCGCAGAAACGGACAAATATTTGCAAAATTGGCTTTGGGCCTTTGGACATTTTCTTCTTCCTGCTGGCGATACCCTGTTGGGTCGGTTTCTTTATTTGTTAGGAGGAAGGAGTCTATGATTGAACTTCGCAATATCAATTTTCGATATGCCGGGGGAATGGATGCCGGTGGGCTTGTAAACATTGACTTAATCATCCCGGACGGGCAAGTTATCCTTTTGTGTGGGCAATCTGGCTGCGGAAAAACAACCCTGACCCGGTTGGTGAATGGGCTGATCCCGAATTATTATGAGGGCGAGTTAAGCGGCGAAGTCCTGCTGGATGGCAAGAACATCAGCAGACTTCCACTTTATGAAACAGCAAAATATGTGGGGAGCGTTTTTCAAAATCCCCGCACGCAGTTTTTTACGGTGGACTCTACCAGCGAACTGGCCTTTGGATGTGAAAATCAGGGTTTGCCTGAAGAAGAAATCATTCAGCGGGTGAAATCGACTGCGGAGCAGTTTGATATGGACAATCTGCTGGGGAAAAATATTTTTTCTCTTTCCGGCGGAGAAAAGCAGAAAATTGCTTGTGCCTCTGTGTCGGCCAGTAATCCGCCCATCATCGTGCTGGACGAACCATCTTCTAATCTGGATATGTCAGCCACAAAAGATCTACGCCGGATGATCCAGATTTGGAAACAGCAGGGGAAAACAGTTATTATTGCGGAACATCGGCTCTATTATCTGAAAGAGTTGATAGACCGTGTTGTGTATCTAAAAGATGGGAAAATTGAAAAAGATTACTCGGCTCTGGATGCACTTAAACTGTCCGTGACGCAACAGGCAGAAATGGGGCTGCGGCCTTTTGACTTGGGCGCGTTCCCTGTGACAGCATATCCTGTTGCAAGCAGTGGTTCTATCAAATGTGAGAACTTTCATTTTGCTTATACAAAGCAGAGGGATGTGCTGGATATTGACAGTCTTTCGCTGCCACAGGCGGGCATTATCGCAGTGATCGGTCATAACGGAGCTGGAAAATCCACCTTGGCCAGTTGCCTCTGCGGATTGGAGAAGCATTGCAAAGGCATTGTGAAAATAGATGAAAAACCGTATAATAGAAGGCAAAGGCTGTCCCTGTGCTATATGGTCATGCAGGATGTCAACCATCAGTTGTTTACGGAAAGCACAGAGGAAGAAATGCTCATTAGCATGGCGGAACCGGCTACCGACAAGGCGGATGCAGTTCTTGAGCGATTGGATTTGTTACAGTTTAAGGAGCGACACCCGATGGCGCTCTCCGGCGGGCAGAAGCAGCGGGTGGCGATTGCCACCGCTCTTGTTTCTGAGCGTAAGATTTTGGTGCTGGATGAACCTACCAGCGGTCTGGATTTACAGCACATGAAAGAAGTGGCTGATGAACTTGTGACGATACAGAAAATGGGAAAGACATCTCTTGTCATCACCCATGATTATGAGCTGATTGTCAGTTGCTGTACTCATGTTCTGCATTTGGAGCATGGTATGGTACAGGAACAATATGCGTTAGATGCCGCAGGGCTTCAGCGCCTCCAAAATTTTTTTATAGAATCGAGGTGATTTCAGTTTGAACAGAAGCGACCTTTTTTTCTCACAGCAAAATATGAAGTTGCTCTGCCGGGATGAGTCTTGTTCAGTTTATCAGATGAAAAACGAAACGGGAGACGGAACTGCAACCTACTATGAGGTGTATCCCGGAATGGGAGTTATTTATAATGACTTCCACATGGCCAGTTGCCCACCGAGGCGCTTTGATAATACCCACAACATCTCTATTCATCATTGCAGGGAGGGCCGCATTGAGTGGGAAGTCAGCAATGGCGCTTATCTTTATGTGCGACACGAAGTCGCTTAAATCAACTGTCTGGCTATGACCAGACCTGTTA
>OKYM01000221.1_pt1 | contig 17444 bp, 14 predicted proteins | sample 1608601 | NCBI WGS metagenome assembly OKYM01 (sample SAMN02674964, study PRJEB24791) | human gut metagenome, SKBSTL008 | isolation source: stool | host: Homo sapiens | place: USA | reverse complement strand
ACTTCATGCTGACCGCAGGCTACCGGATGCCCCTGAACTACACCGTGGACCTCATCGAGAGCTGCAAGAACAGCCTGGAGCGCCTTTACACCTGCCGCGAGAACCTCGATTTTGCCCTGAGCAAGACCGCGTTTGGCACCGATGAGACCCTGACCGCCAAGGCAGACGAGGCCCGCGCCAAGTTCTGCAAGGCCATGGACGATGACCTGAACACCCCCGATGCGCTGGCTGCCGTGTTCGATCTGGTCAAGGAGATCAACACCCTGTCCGCTGCTTCCTCCAAGGCTGCGCTGGAGGCTGCCGCCAAGGCGTTCGATGAGATCACCGGCGTGCTGGGCCTGATGTACAACCGCAAGAAGGACGAGGTGCCCGCTGAGGTGACGGAGCTGGTGGAAAAGCGCGCTGCCGCCAAGAAGGCCAAGGACTGGGCCGCTGCGGATGCCATCCGTGCGCAGCTCACCGAGATGGGCTGGGCTGTCAAAGATACCGCCCAGGGCCCGCAGCTGAGCAAAATTTAACTTGAATCCCGTTATTGACCTGTACGGTACAATGCGGTAAAATGAGGGTGCGGGAACACTGTGCTGTGTGTTCCATGCACCCTTATTTTTGCATGATACAAGAACCTATATAAAAGGAGGTCTTTGGCTGATGAAAATCAAACGGCTGATCTCATTGCTGCTGGCGGCAGTGTTCGCCCTGAGTGCGGCGGCCACACCGGCGCTGGCGGCTTCGGCGGGCAGCGAACTGCCTGACCTGACCACCGCAGGCGTGGATGAGACCAACAGCGTTGTCTCGATCCGCCTGACCGCAGACGGGGATCTGACCTATGGCTCCCCCTTTACCCTGAGCGTCCAGACCACCCCGGCAGATACCCAGTATATCGGCGTGGTGATGGGCACCAGCGGCGAAGCGCAGGGCTATGTGACCCTGATCCTTTCGGGCAAGATCCGCACTCTGCTCAAAATGATCCCCCTGCCGAAAAAGATGTCGGCGAACCCTGAGCAGGAAGAGGAATTCAACATCTACGCCTACATCAAGCAGCTGATCGACGGCAACGACGTGAGCGTGCTGCTGCGGGTGGCTGATGAAGTGGTCTCTGTGATGGATGTCCTGAAATTCTACATCCCCACGCTGAAGGATGTCTCCACCGGCATGAAGCTGGCGCTGGAGCTCATCCGCAAATATTTGCCCGAGGGCGTGTTCAGCCGCATCTATCTGGACGAGCAGCCTACGGAAGCCGGCAGCTATGTGGGCGGCGCTGTGGCGCTGGAATCCGGTGATGTGAACACCGCCGGTATGGCGTTCTTCCGCATCAAGCCCAAGAGTGCGGGGGTGCGTGTCTACTGGGCACAAGAGCTCCCCGCCAGTATGACTGCGGCAGAAGCCCAGAACTACAACGTCACCGCAGTGGTCGAAAGCGACGGTCAGGTGGTCGAGGGCGGCAAGGTGACCTACACCTATAAAAAGAAGAGCGGTCTCTTCGATTTCCTGGGCACGACCCAGAGCGGGTTCCCCACCGAGCCCGGCGAGTATGTCCAGACGGCCAAGGCCGCCGGAAACTACTCCAGCAGTGAGATCAGCCGCACCATCGTGATCCAGTAATCAAACAGCAAAAATCCCTCCCTGCCACGCCGGCAGGGAGGGATTTTTTAATTGTCCTTATATCATTTTTTGCGCTTACATCCGGAACCGCCAGCCCCAGCCGCCGCCACAGCAGCAGTTGCACAGCAGGTTGAGCAGGATCATGCTCCAGCACCAGCGCATCAGGCCGCCGGGCTGGGCGTAGGTGGTCTGGGTGCGGTAGGTGCGGCCCGGGTCCTGCAGATTGCGCAGGTTCATCTGGTATTCAGTGTTGCCGGGCTCCATCTGGGCGGCGCGGCGGGCATCCTGCAGGGCATCGATGCTGTTGCCCAGGCCCTGATTGGCCAGCGAGGAGAGATAGTACCACCGGGCGGTACGCACGGTGATGCCGTCCAGCACGCGGCGGGCCTCGGGGTAGCGCTGGTTGACGATGAAGTTGCGTGCGGCCTGCATCTCAGGCGTGTCTGCACCGTTGTAGCCGGGGCCGCGCTGCTGCTGATAATTGCCGCCAAAGCCAAACCCGAATCCGAAGGGGTCATAACCGAAGCCGAAGTCTCCGAAATCCCCGTTGGAGTAACCGTTCTGCTGGTACCCCTGCTGATAGCCGCCGTAGGAGGGGCCGCTCTGCTGGCCGTAGGCACCGCCGTAGCCGCCGCCCATCTGGGGGCCGGTCTCGCCCTTGGTGATGGCATCGTATGCCGCCTGCACCTCCTTGAAGTGCTCTTCAGCGGTGGGGTCGTTGGGGTTCAGGTCAGGGTGCCAGCGCTTGCACTTGGCACGGTAAGCCTTTTTGATCTCGTCTTCACTGGCACCGCGCTGGATGCCCAGAACCTCATAGGGGTCTCTCATCGGTCTACTTCCTCACGTCTCTATTACCATCTGTGCGGCCATTGTGCCGCACAAGCAATCTTTAGTGTACAGGACTGGAACGGAAAAATCAAGGAAAACTGCCGGAATCAGGCGGTTTTGTCCTTCTTTTTTGCATTTTTGCAGTGATATTTGAGCCACACGCCCGAATACAGGATGTTGCGCAGAAGGTCAACGTCCTCCACACAGGGCAGGCGCTCAAAGCTGCGGGCGCAATTGGCCAGCAGCAGCTCAAAGATCTCCCGCATCTCTTCCTCGTACCCGGGCTCTCTGCTCAGGGTGCGCAGGGGATTGTATGCGCCCTTGCGCTCGTCCCGGGCCAGGTCGTCGTAGGCATCCAGCAGGTAGATATATTTGCCCAGATTGAAGCCGATGTTGCGCAGCTCCGGCGACCAGTGATCCTGCCTGTAATCGAACAGCTCGGCCATCAGTTCCCCAAAGCAGCCGGAAACGGCATCCAGATCCTCGCTGCCCTCGGCCTCGTACCGGGCCAGCCGATCCAGACAGGTGCGGATGGCGCTGCACTGGCGGGGCCAGCGGGCAGCGGCCTGCTGCGTGGGGGCGGCAAGCATCTTTTCAAAGCCCAGGCCCAGCAGGCTGTGGTCATCGTTCCACTTGTCCTGCGCGTTGTAGTAGTGGAGTGCCACGCTCAGATCGGCGCAGTAATCGGTGGGGCCGCTGGAACGCCACTCCACCTTCCGGATGGGGTGGATGGGGCAGTGGTCACAGCCTGTCACACAGGCGCTTTCGCCCTCATACAGGCTGCACAGCAGCAGATCCAGAAAGGTCAGGTCATAGCTCAGGGTCAGCCGTCCCCGGGTGCCGTGCAGCGCGCCAATGCGGCGGCAGAGCCCGCAGTAGGCCGCGCGGTACCGCGCCTGCGCCTCCGGGCTGAGCGCGGCCTGATTCGGGATAACATATCCGAACATGGCTCAGCTCTTCTTGATGAACTGGGTGCCGCAGCGGGGGCAGGAGATCTGGATGCGGCCGCGGCCGCGGGGCACGCGCAGCTTCTGGCGGCACTGGGGGCAGCGGTAGTAGTGATAGACCTTGCGGTTGGCCCACTGCTCCTTCCAGCCCTTGAACTTGTTGTCCACCCGGTCCTTCAGGGTGTAGAACTTGTAGTTCTCCTCGGTGCGCTTGGAGATGTTCCGGCTGAAGGTGCGGTAGTAGCAGAAGATCAGCAGGGCCGCGCCCAGATAGGTGAACAGGTTGACCCGGCTGATGATGGCGATGAGGAGCAGCACCAGCGAGGTAATGCTCAGGAATTGGTTCAGGCCATCGGTGCCATAGCGGCCGATCATAAACTGACGAAGTTTCTCTCTCATAGATTTCCGGTCCTTTGTCCTCAAGAATAACCCTCTCAGCCACGCGGACGCATGGACAGAGAGGGCGTTTGATTGTTCACAACAATAGAATATCAGCCAACCATGATAAAACTTTGAACAGATTGCAAATCTACCATGAAAGGACGAAATTTAATTGGCATTCTCTGTACCGGAGCGCTTGCGCACAGTCAGGGCGGCCTCCACATCCAGCGCGCCCTCCATCCGGCAGTGCAGCACGGCACGGCCTGCTTCACCGGTGGTGGCAAGGTAGGTGCCCGCCATGCCGCCCCGCAGGGGGACGATGGCCGGGCCCAGGATCTTCACCGGGCCTTCCACGCTGAGCTGAACGGCCTCGCCGCAGTAGGGCAGCAGGTTGCCGTTCTGGTCAATGGCCCGCAGGCTGACCGCCGCGCAGTCCCAGGTGGGGCCGTCGGTCAGGATGGGGTTGTGCACCACGCATTCCAGCCGGACCGACTGCACCGGCTCCTTGACCACGGTGCGGACGGTGCGCCCGTGCCAGACTGCCTCAAACCGGTAAACGCTGGACGGCCCGCCCAGCACGCCGATGTATTTGTAGTACATCCGGAGCAGGTCGTTTGCGCTCAGCCGCAGGGAGAGCATCCGCGCCCGGGAGAGAGGCGAAAGGTTCAGCGCGTCCCGGCGCATCTCGTTGAGGATGGCCGCCACCTGCGGGGCCGTGCTCTGGTCAAGACCCTCATACTTTTCCAGCAGGGAGCCGACGAAATCCTGGATCTCGATGGGCGGGTGGGGCAGGGCGGCAAAGCGGCCCCGGCGGTCGGGGGTGAACTCGGCAATGAAATCGTTGCCCCGGTAGAGGCGGACGCTCTCGGCGTTGGTGAACACCCAGCAGGCCCCGGCAAAGCCGCCGGGGTGGTCGCCCAGCGCCATGCTGGAAGAGACCTCGAACACCACGTCCGAAGGGGAGCGGGGCGTTTTCTGGCTGGCGTAGACGGCGGCAGAGAGCTTCGGGTTGCGGAACAGATCCGTCACGCCGTGGTAGCAGATGCGGTCGCCGCTGCCGAACTCGCGGTGGGTGTTGTAATCGGCCATGCACCAGCCAAGGGCACCGGCCACGCCCTGCTGGGCAATGGCATCGTTGAGGACGGCGGCATGGCGCAGGGCCTGTGCCAGCCGGTGCGGCTCGTCGTCAAAGGCTTTGGCCGGGAACTGCTGGCCCCCGAACTCGCTGATGAGGTAGCCCTTGCGCAGGTCAGGCGTAACGGCAGACCGGGGCTCGCAGCCCGGGCCGCGGCCGGAGTAGGAGTAATCGTTGTAGGCGTAAACGTCCTCGAGCAGCTGGCTCTTGCGGGCGATCCGTACGCCGCCGGTGGGGCGGGTGGGGTCCAGCCGATGGACAGCTTCGTTGGTGCGCTTGTAAAAGGCCTCGTTGTCGGAACTGCCGTTCACCCGCACGCCCCACAGGAACACGCTGGGGTGATTGCGGCACTGGCAGACCATCTCGCGGCAGTTCTGCAATGCCTGGGCCTGCCAGGCTTCATCCCCGATGTGCTGCCAGCCGGGCATCTCCACGAACACCAGCAGGCCTAGCTCATCGCAGGCATCCAGAAAAGCCGGGCTCTGGGGGTAGTGGCTGGTGCGCACTGCATTGCAGCCCAGCTGCTTTTTCAACAATTGGGCATCCAGCTGTTGAATGCTGTCCGGCATGGCATAGCCCTGATAGGCGTAGCTCTGATGCCGGTTCAGGCCCCGCAGCTCCACCCGCTGGCCGTTCAGATAAAAGCCCCCGGCCACGAACTGGATGGTGCGGAAGCCGAACCGGGTGCTCTTTTCGTCCAGCACCCGGTCGGGCAGGCCGCTGGTGCCGGGCCGGATGAGCCGGACGGTCAGGGTATAGAGGAAGGGGTGCTCCACGCTCCAGGGGTGCACGCCGTTCAGGGTGCCCACAATGGGCAGGCTGAGCTCACCGCTGTACAGGGCTCTGCTCCCGGCGGGGCTGCGGATCTCGGCCTGCAGGGTGCAGCCGATGGTCTCACCCACTGTGGAGGAGTAGATGCGGAAATCGCCCTCGGCCTGCGCCTCGATGAAGATGTCACGCAGATAGGCGGGCTCCTTCACGTCCAGACTGACGGCCCGGTAGATGCCGCCGTAGGTCAGAAAATCGATCTGCCCGCCGAAGGGGGGAATGTTCAGGTCCTCCCGGCTGTCGCACCGGACAGCCACCACATTTTTTTGGCCCAGCAGCAGCGATTCGGTCAGGTCCACAGTGAAAGCGGTGTAACCGCACCCGTGGTGGAACACCCGCCGCCCGTTGCAGAACACGGTGGCATCGTGGGCCACGGCTCCAAAGGTCAGCAGTACCGTGCGGCCCTGCCACTCTTTGGGCGCAAAAAACTCCCGCCGGTAGCCGGACACCCGCTGGTATTCGTTCTCGTTGCAATAGTTGTAGGGCAGCGTTTTGACCGTGTGGGGCAAGCGCACCGGTTCCAGCTCCACCCCGGTGCATTCGGGGCGGACGATGGCGGGATCAAAGGTGGGGGCAAACAGCCAGCCGTCGTTCCAATCGTAGTGTTCCATAGCCTGTCTCCATCGCTCTGCACAAAAAAATTCTTACCCTTATGCTACCACAAAGTTGTGAACGAAAAAAGCACTCCGTCCCTTATTTTTTCCGTTTTTGCAGAAAAAGCTGTTAAAATCAGAAACGCCCCTGCCGACAAGGACAGAGGCGCAAAGGAAATATCAGAATCTGGGAAGGTCGTAGGCACGCATAGCAGGATGTTTGTGGGAAATCTGCTCTTCCGTAGAAACTACGCTGGTGCCAAACTTACAGGATTGACATTGATAAATTTCAACATGAGTGCGATTCTCGACCGAATCATTATATCGGGGATCGCGTCCCTGACAAGGAATAAAATTGACTGTATACCAGGAAGCATAATACTCATCCACACAAATCATATCGCTCTGTCCGCAATATTCACAGACAAGGACCGCAGGTTCGGCAGTTGTTGCAGCATTTGTGGAACGAACCTGAGACGCTGCGAATGTGGGAAGAGCACATAGACTTGCCAGAAGAAAAGCGGCGAAAAATGCGGAAAGATTCTTTTTCATGGTAAACGCCTCCTTTTTGAGAAAGTATGGGGGTGAACTTCTCTGATCTCATCTTCATTATAGCATGGATCGCAGAAAGAGAAAATTGTGAGAGGAACAGAAAAAAGAGAGCTCTTTTTATGCGGATTGACGACAAAAAACGCCCCTGCCAGGGAGGACAGAGGCGCAGGGAAAACACAGGGTTCAGCGGATAAAATTGGTCATGGGGCGGCGGGGATTCTCGGGGTGGGTGATGCCGTTTGCTTTGCCCAGTTCGATGCACTTGAGCAGCCAGGCCATGTTCCGGCCCAGCTCCCGCATCACGGCGCAGCCCTCTTCATCCTCCAGCACCTGCTCGGGTTTGGAGCCGTGGACCATGGGCCAGTAGGAACCGCTGACCAGCGGCATGTGGAAGAACTCGGGGTACTTCACCAGCTGGTCCAGCGTGGTGGTGGTGCCGGCGCGGCGGGCCGAAGCGCAGATGGCAGCGGGCTTGTAGGCCAGATACTTGCCGCCCGCGTAGGCCAGACGGTCCATGAAGCTGGTCATGTTGCCGGAGGCGGACGCATAGTGGACAGGTGTGCCGAACACAAAGGCATCGGCAGTCTTGGCCTTTTCGATGGCCTCGTTGACCACGCCGCCGAACACGCAGCCCTTACCGGCGGCACAGCCGCCGCAGCCGATGCAGCCGCCCACCGGCTTTGTGCCGACGTTCAGGATCTCGGTCTCGATGCCGCTGGCGTTCAGCTCCCCGGCGATCAGGGACAGGGCGGTATAGGTGCAGCCCTTCTCGTGGGGGCTGCCGTTGATGAGCAGGACTTTCATAAGCAGATACTCTCCTTTTTTGGCAAAACGCGCCGTACATGGGGCGCTTTGCCCTGATTTTAGCACAATTGCACCCTGAGTGCAACGCGTGCCCTTGACAAAGAGTTGCGTTTTGACGATAATATGGAGATACGAAAACACGAAACAGCTGCTGGCCGGGCAGGGGGCCCGGACAGCGGGAGAAGGAGGCAGATACATGCGCGTTATTGCAGGAGAAGCACGGGGCCGCAGGCTGGAAGCCCTGCCCGGTACCGAGATCACCCGCCCGACGATGAATCAGGTCAAGGAGGCCATGTTCAGCATCGTCCAGTTCGACCTGCCCGGTGCCCGGGTGCTCGACCTCTACGCAGGCAGCGGCCAGCTGGGCATCGAGGCCCTGAGCCGGGGTGCGGCCCGGTGCGTGTTCCTGGACGAGAACCGGGAGGCCGTGAACATCGTGATGAAGAACTGCAAGAACTGCGGCGTGTTTGACCGCAGCCGGGTCAACATCGGCGAGGCGGCACGGTATCTCTCCGCCTGCCATGAGCAGTTCGACATCGTGCTGCTGGACCCGCCCTTCCACACCGGCACGCTGGAAAAGATCCTGCCCGGCGTGGACAAATGCCTGGCTCCGGGCGGCATCGTGATCTGCGAGAGTGAGACCGGCCTGGTGCTGCCTGCCGAGGTGGGCGGCATGATCCTGAAAAAACAGTATAAATACGGCAAAGTCCTGCTGTGGAAGTATGGTAAGCCCCGGCAGAGCGCTGGAGAGGGAGATGCGGAATGAACGTAAACGAGCTTTTGGATACCATTGAGGATACGCTGGAGGAGAGCGCCGGAATGCCCCTTTCGGGCGGCAAGCGCATCGTGGATGTGGAGCAGATCCGGGATTATCTGGACGAGATCCGCCAGAACCTGCCTGTGGAGCTGCGGCAGGCCCAGTCCATTGTCAGCGACCGTGCCCAGCTCATCGAATCGGCCAACGCACAGGCGCAGGCCATTGTAAAAAAGGCCGAGGAGCGCGCCCGTGTGCTGGTGAGCGAGGCCGAGATCGTCAAGGCGGCCCAGCAGCGCGCCGGAGAGATCGTCTCCGCCGCCCAGACCGAGGCCCGCACTGTCCGCCAGACTGTGACCGACTACTGTGATAATATGCTCAAGACCACGGAAGAGACGATGGCAGAGAACGCCGCACAGGTCAAAAATGTCCGTGCAAACCTGCGCCAGAGCCCCCGGAAACAGCTCTGATGCGGGAATGTGAAATTTCCCGGTGAGAGCTTCCGGCCCCTGCAAGCAAAAACGACGGCTTGCAGGGGCTTTTTTTGGTACATTTTGAGAGAAAAAACAAAAGGGAAACTCTTGCAATCAGGGGCCTGTTTTGTTACAATAAAATTGTATCCTCAAGGCTGACCGGGCCACAAACTCCCGGCAGGCCGCAGGCCGCTTTCCCGGGCAGCAGCTCCGGGCAGAAAAGGGCGGCAGATGCAGGATCTTATCTGAGTTTTGAAAGGAGGCTGGGAACATGGACACAGAAAAAACAGCACAGCCCTTTGACCCGGCCTCGTTTGAGCATGTCCCGGTGCTGCTGAACGAGTGCCTGGACGGCCTGAAAATCGACCCGGCGGGCACCTATCTGGACGGTACGGCGGGCGGCGCGGGGCACTCCCGCCAGATCGCCCTGCGGCTGAACGGTGAACAGGGCGGCAGGCTCATCTCGCTGGATCAGGACCCCGATGCCGTGCAGACGGCCCGGGCCCGGCTGGCGGGCCTGCCTGCCACCGTGGTGCAGATCAACTTCCGCTATGCCGGACAAGCTCTGGAACAGCTGGGCATTGAAACGATCAACGGCGCGCTGCTGGATCTGGGCGTGTCCAGCCATCAGCTGGATGACGCGGCCCGGGGCTTTTCCTACCGGGCGGATGCCCCGCTGGACATGCGGATGAGCCAGGAGGGTGAGACGGCCGCCGATCTCGTGAACAGCGAGAGCCGGGAGGAGCTGGCCCGCATCCTGCGGGATTACGGCGAGGAGCCCTTCGCCTGGCAGATCGCGGGCAGGATCGTGGAAGCCCGGGAAACTGCCCCCATTGAAACGACATTGCAGCTGGCGGATATCGTGGCCAGCGCCATGCCCCCGGCGGAGCGCCGGAAGAACAAAAACCCCTCCCGCCGCACCTTCCAGGCGCTGCGCATTGCGGTAAACCATGAGCTGGACGCGCTGGAAGAGGGGCTGGACACCATTTTTGCGCATCTCGCACCGGGTGGAAGACTTTGCGTGATCACCTTCCACTCGCTGGAGGACCGGCTGGTCAAGAACAAGTTCCGCCGCTGGTCCACCGCCTGCACCTGCCCGCCGGAGTTCCCGGTGTGCGTCTGCGGCGGCAAAGCCAAGGCAAAGCTGATCACACGCAAACCCATTGAAGCCAACACGCAGGAGCTGGAAGAGAACCGGCGCAGCCGCTCGGCCCACCTGCGGGTTTTGGAAAAGATCTGAGGGCGGCAAAGCCCCGGAGATGTGAGGAGGAGATCACCATGGGTCAGGCAGCATACGATATGACAGAGGTCCGGCGCAGAAGAGCGCCGCAGGCACAGCCCAAAGTCCCGCTGCGGGTAGAAAAGGGCGGCAAAAAGCGGCTGAACCCCGTGCGGGCCGCCATGCAGCACGTGCTGCAGCTGGTGGGCGCGGCTTTGCTGGTGGGCTTTGCGGTGAGCCTGCTGTGGAGCGAGGCACAGCTGGTGGAGCTGAATTCTCAGATCCAGAGCGCCAAGGCAGAGCTTGTGAGCGAGCAGAGCCAGTATACATACTACAACAGTGCCCTGAACAGCCGCACCAACATCACAAGTGTTGAGGAGACCGCCACACGCCTGGGGCTGATGAAGATCGACCAGAGCCAGATCACCTACATCCGGCTGGATGAGGGCAGCGTTCTGGTGCGCAAGGCATCCGCTGTGCGGCAGTGGTCGAATCTGCTCCACGATGGGGCAATGACCATTCTTGCCTCTGTCAGAACGGCAAAATAAACCAAACAACGAAAAGCGTGCGGCAGCGCACGCTTTTTCGGTTTTCTTCGGGAGTACGCAATGCAAACACCATCCTCCAATCCCAAAAAGAACAGTGCCCGCCGCCGCAGTGCGGACCCGCACGCACGGCTCAGTGCCCGGCTGCGTCATATCAGCTTTGGTGCCGCCGTGCTTCTTGTGGTGGTCGCCGCGCTGACCGTGATCTACAGCCTGTACAAGATTCAGATCCGCGACGGTGCCACCTACCGCCAGTACGCCGCCGAGCAGCAGCTGCTGGACAGCACCATTCAGGCCACCCGCGGTGAGATCTACGACACCAGCGGCATCACGTTGGCTTCCACCAGCGTGGTCTGGACCATCTGGGCCGACCCCTCCTACAGCACGGCCCTGTATACCACCACCGATCAGGACACCAAGGCGGAGACCCGCACCATCGATGAGGCCGCCATGAAGGAGGTCTGCACCCAGATCACCCTGCGCCTGCTTTCGGGCGACGGCGAGAGTCTGGACAGCGTGGACACCACTTCAGCGGAGTACCAGACCCAGTATCAGGCGGTCTGCGATGCCCTCTCCCAAAACGAAAGCTCCTATCAGGTGCTGGCCACCAAGGTCAACAACGCCATCAAGCTCTCCATTGAGGAATACGTCAAGACCTACAACAAGGCCCACAGCAAGAGCGGAAAATCCGCCGGTGCGCTGGAAAAGATTCTGGCCAAGCTGGGTCTGGGCCAGCAGGAGAGCGACGATGGCACCCCCACTGTCCGCAAGGGGCGGGTGTCGGTGTCGGCCTCCAAGGGCTTCCAGCGGGATTATCCCTACGGCCGTTTTGCCGCCGCCGTGCTGGGCTTCTGCAATGCGGATGGTCAGGGCGTGTACGGTCTGGAAAACTCCTATGAGTCCACGCTGGCCGGTGTGAATGGCCGCACCATCACCCTGCGCAACGCCTACGGCAACGCCATTGCCGATGAAAACGCCACCACCTACGCCGCCAAGGACGGCTCCAATCTGGTGCTCTCGCTGGATGTGAACATTCAGGAGGTGGTGGAGCGCTACCTGAACGAGGCCGTGGCGGCCAACACCGTTGAGAACCGCGGCTGCGCCATTGTGATGAATGTCAAGACCGGTGCCATCCTTGCCATGGCCTCCAAGCCGGACTTTGACCCCAATGACCCACAGGATTTCAGCGCCAATCTGGCCTACCTGACGGAGCAGGTGCAGGCCGAGCCGGAGCTGTACACCATCTACAAAAAAGACGAGAACGGCAACTACCTGCGGGACGAGAACGGCCAGAAGATCGCGGATGAGGAGGCCGACTACACCGGCACCTACCGGGATATCCAGTGGAAGAACAAGACCATCACCGAGCTGTACTACCCCGGAAGCGTGTTCAAGGTCATCACCGCCGCCATGGGTGTGGACAGCGGCAAAGCGACCTATTACACCACCCTGAACTGCTCCGGTGCTTACAGCGTGGCAAAGCAGACCTACCACTGCGCCGGCAGAAAGTCGCACGGGGCCCAGAATCTGGCCGAAGCCCTGCGCAACAGCTGCAACATCTACTTTGTCCAGCTGGGTCAGCGCGTAGGCTCCAGCCTGTTCTATGATTACTTTGATGCCTTCGGCTTTACCGAGCGCACCGGCGTGGATCTGCCCAATGAGACCAGCTTCATGCAGTATTACAGCAAGAGCCGTCTGGGCGAGGTGGAGCTGGCCTCCTCCGCTTTCGGTCAGGCCATGGCCGTGACCCCGCTGCAGGTGTGCACTGCCGTCTCGGCGGCAGTCAACGGCGGCTATCTGGTCACCCCCCATGTGGTGGATAAGATCACGGACCAGAACGGCAATGTGGTGCAGGAGATCGGCACCAACATCCGCCGTCAGGTCATCAGCGAGAGCGCCAGCGAGACCATCCGCCAGATCATGGAGTTTGAGGTGGGCGACGGCACCCAGGGCGGCGGCGGCAACGCCTACGTTGCAGGCTACCGCATCGGCGGCAAATCCGGCACTTCCGAGCAGCTGAACATGGACCGCCGCGCCGATGGCGACTACAAGAAGGTGGCATCCTTTGCGGCTGTCCTGCCCGCCAACGACCCGGAGATCCTGGTCTACGTCATGCTGGACGACCCCAACAATGCCCGCACCGACTATTCGTCCATTCTGGCTGCCCCTGTGGTGGGCAACATCATCAGCGAGATCGCGCCCTATCTGGGCATCGCCACCGACGGCGTGGACCGCAGCGGCACCACCGTCAAGGTGCCCAACCTGACGGGCAAGGAGTGGAGCAACGCGCAGGTGCAGCTGAACATCAAGGGCTTGAAGCATCACCTGGCCGAGAGCGAATCCGACCAGACCGCCGCCCTTGTTACCTACCAGTACCCCCGCGCGGGGGCAGAGGTGCCCTACGGCACCACTGTTTATTTGTATACCGATACCTATGAGGGCAAGCACGCCGAGGTGCCGGACGTGACCGGCAAGAGCGCGGACTTTGCCCGGCAGATGCTGAACGCCGCAGGGCTCAACTGCACAGTCGAAGGCTCCGGCACGGTCCAGAGCCAGAGTGAGGCACCCGGCTCCAGCGTCCAGCAGGGAACCATCGTACATCTGATCTGTGGATAAAGGGGAATGAGAGTATGGAAGCAATTGCAGCAAACATCCTGTTGGAGGGCCTGGCCGTCAACGCGCTGGCCCAGTGCGAGACCCCGGTCACGCTGGTGACCACCGACAGCCGTGAGGTCTGCCCCGGGTGCATCTTTGTGGCGTTCCCGGGCGAAAAATTCGACGGCCATGATTTTGCCGCCAAGGCGCTGGAAAACGGCGCGCTCTGCGTGGTGCTGAACCACCCCGTGGAAGGCGTGCCGGAGGAAAAGAGTGTGATCTGCCCGGACAGCTACCACGCCATGATGGTGCTGGGTGCCAATTATCGCAGCCAGTTCCACCCCAAAGTGGTGGGCGTGACCGGCAGCGTGGGTAAGACCACCACCAAGCAGATGACCTACGCCGCCATTGCAGGCTTTGGCAGTACCATCAAGACCGAGGGCAACCAGAACAATGAGCTGGGCCTGCCCCGCACCATGTTCCGCATCGGCAAAGAGACCCAGTACGCCGTGGTGGAGATGGGAATGAGCCACGCCGGGGAGATCGAGCGCCTGAGCAAGTGCGCCCGCCCGGATGTAGGCATCATCACCTGCATCGGTGTGTCCCACATCGGCAATCTGGGCAGTCAGGAGAACATCTGCAAGGCAAAGCTGGAGATCTGCGCCGGTCTGCCGGAGGGTGCCCCGCTGGTGCTGAACGGGGACGATCCCTTCCTGCGCAAGGCAGTCTTGCCCGACCATGTCCGTCCGGTCTGGTTCAGCCTGGGCGATGAGAACGCCGATGTCTGTGCCCTGTCCATCCAGCAGGATGAAAAGGGCATGAGCTTTGTGCTGGAGGATCACGAGGAGGGGACTTTCCTCGTAAAGATCCCCGCCATGGGCCGGCATAATGTGGCCAACGCACTGGCTGCCTACTGCGCCGCCACCCGTCTGGGGCTGAATGCCCGCCGGGTCATTGCCGGTCTGGCCGACTTTGAGCAGACCGGGATGCGCCAGAAGGTGGTGCACGTCAGAGGCGTGGATGTCATTGAGGATTGCTACAACGCCAACCCCGACAGCATGAAGGCCGCGCTGGCCATGTTCAGGGAATATCCCTGCAAGCGCCGCTTTGCCCTGCTGGGCGATATGCTGGAGCTGGGTGATATCAGCCGCGCCGCCCACGAGGAGGTGGGCCGTCAGGCCGTGGAGAACAAGGTGGACTACCTCGTCACCTATGGCGAGCAGGCCAAGCGCATTGCCGTGGTGGCTGCTGCCAAGGGGCTGCCCACCCTCCATGCCGACACCTACGCTCAGGCCGCCGAGGCCCTGCTGAACAAAATGCAGCCCGGCGATGCCCTGCTGGTCAAGGCCAGCCGCGGCATGGCACTGGAAAAAGTGCTGGAGATCTTTTACAAGGAGTAACATCGAGCTATGATTCGTTTCGCCTTGATCGCCGCCTCAACGCTGGGGTTCTTCCTCACGGCGGCGCTCGGGAATCTGATGGTGCCGCTGCTGCGGGCGTTCCAGGGACGCTGGGATGAGCCCAAGGCCCGGCAGGCACCATCACCCAAGCAGGAAGCACCGGATGCCGAGTCGGAGCGCCCGCCGCAGGCCCCCACCATGGGCGGGCTCTGCCTGATGGTGGGGGTGCTGGCTGCTGTGGGCGTGGGCTGGACAGCCGCCTGTGTAGCTCAGCCTGAGCTGCTGGGGGCCGAGAGCCTGTTCTCGGTCCGGCTGCTCACAGCGCTGCTGGGAGCTCTGCTCTTTGGCGGCGTGGGCCTGCTGGAGGATCTGGTCCGCATCCGCAGCCGTTCTGTGCTGGGCCTGCGGCGGCACACCCGCCTTGGGCTGGAAGCCGCTGCCGGTGCTGTGGTGCTGGTGCTGCTGGGAGCCAAAGGCTGCCTTGCAGCCGGGATCACCCTGCCGGGTGTGGGCTATGTCGATCTGGGCATTGCCGCCCCGCTGCTGTGGGAAGGGCTGCTGGTCGCACTGGCCGAGTGTGCCCGCATTGCCGATGGCATGGACGGCATCGTCTGCGGCACGTCCTTTGCGGCCATGCTGGGCCTGATGGGGGTGATGACCCTGCTGGGCTGGTTCCCGCTGGGCGTTCTGCCCGCCGCACTGGCCGGTTCCCTGATGGCCTTCCTGCTCTGGAACTTCCCGCCCGCAAAGCTGCGGCTGGGCAGCGTGGGCAGCCTGTTTCTGGCCGGGATGCTGGGGTGCGTTCCCCTGTGCATCGGCTGGCCCGACCTCACCCTGCCGCTGGCCCTGCCCTTCTGGCTGGAGGGCGGCATGGTGGCCCTGCAGATCCTGGTCTGCAAGGCCAGCCGGGGCCGCAGGCAGCTGTTCCGCTCGGCACCGCTCCACCGTTGGCTGGAGCTGCGGGGCCAGAGCGCGGAACAGATCTTTTATACCTTTTGTGTCATTGCCATGCTGGGCGTGGCGCTGACCGTTCAGCTGGCAAAAATCAGTTAAGGAGGGGTGCAGTTTGGCAACACTCCGCAGAAAAAAAGCAGAGCCTTTTTCCGTCTTTCAGCGGGACCCCGGCCCCTGGCCGCCCATCCTGCTCAACTGGATGGCGACCCTGGCCATCATCATGGTGTTCGGGCTGGTCATGCTGTTCAGTGCAAGCTATACCACGGGCTATCTCCGCTTTGGGGACAGCTTCCATTACATCAAATCCCAGCTGCTCTGCACGGTGCTGGGCCTGGGCATGATGTTCTTGTTCTCCTATTTTGACCACCGTTTCCTGCGCAGAATGGTCAAGCTGGGCTATGTTGTCTGCCTGATCCTGCTGGTGCTGGTGCTGTTCAGCAGCCCCATCAACGGCTGCCGCCGGTGGATCAGCTTCGGCGGCCTGACCTTACAGGCCTCCGAGGTGGCAAAGTTTGAGATGATCCTGCTCACGGCAGACATCGCCGCCAGGACCCCGCAGATCAAATTCGGCGAGGTGCCCCTGCGCAAGTGGGTCTACCACAGCATCGTGGTGGAGCTCATCCGGCCCATCCTGTGGCTGGTGCCTGTCCTGATCCTGCTGGTGCTGGAGCCCCACATGTCGGGCATCCTGCTGACCACGGCCATCGTGGGCACCATCCTGCTGCTGGGCGGCAGCGGTGGCATCATTACCTGGGGCTGCGCCGGTGCCGCGCTGTTCCTGCTGGAGACTTTGCTGAAGCACGTGGACTCCATTGACTACCTGCAGAGCCGTCTGGACGGCTGGACGCAGGATCTTGACCGGATGACCAGCCAGACCAAGCAGAGCCTGTACGCCATCGGCTCAGGCGGTGCCACGGGGCTGGGGCTGGGCAACAGCATCGAAAAGCAGCTCTGGCTGCCGGAGAGCACCAACGACTTTATCTTCAGTGTCGTGTGCGAGGAACTGGGCTTCGTCGGCGCGGTGATCGTCATCGTGCTGTTCGTCCTCTTTCTGGTGCAGGGCTTCTGGATCGCCTTCCATGCCGAAAACCGGTTCTGCACGCTGGTGGGCATCGGCATCATGGCGCAGATCGCCTGGCAGGTGTTCTGCAACATCGCCGTTGTCACCAACACCCTGCCCAACACCGGCATTTCGCTGCCCTTCTTCTCCTCCGGCGGCACCAGTCTGATCCTGCTGCTGGCCGAGATGGGCGTTATGGTCAACATCGGCCGCAACGGCGAGCGCGCCCGCCTGGAGCGGGAAAACCTGCATACTTTGCGGGAAGAGCAGCGGAAAGCCAAAACCATCGTGCTGAATACGGCACGCAATGCCCAGCCGGAACGGTAATGGGCCTATCAGGAGGGAAATTGTATGAAAGTTCTGATCGCTGCCGGCGGCACTGCCGGCCATATCAACCCGGCGCTGGCCATTGCGGGTGCCCTGAAAAAAGCCGACCCCACCGCTGAGATCCATTTTGCAGGCCGGAAAGAGGGCATGGAGTACCGCCTGGTCACCCAGGCGGGCTACCCGTTCCATCACATTGAGATCACGGGTTTCCAGCGCAAACTCTCGCTCAACAACATCCGGCGGAACATCATCACCCTGTGGAACCTGGCCCTCTCGGGGCCCACGGCGAAAAAGATGATGAAAGAGATCCAGCCGGACCTTGTCATCGGCTGCGGCGGCTATGTGTCCGGCCCGGTGGTGCGCTGCGCCGCCAAGCAGGGCATCAAGACCGCCCTGCATGAGCAGAACGCCTTCCCCGGCGTGACCAACAAACTGCTGGCCCCGGAT
>OKYM01000214.1_pt1 | contig 17681 bp, 15 predicted proteins | sample 1608601 | NCBI WGS metagenome assembly OKYM01 (sample SAMN02674964, study PRJEB24791) | human gut metagenome, SKBSTL008 | isolation source: stool | host: Homo sapiens | place: USA | reverse complement strand
AGCAGTACCATTTCCAAGAGAGATCAGAGAAACGTGATACTTCGGAATAATCTTCTTAAGCAGATCCTTACTTGCCTGAATTTTCTTCTCTGTTGTCGGTGCAGTCGGATAAATAACGGTTGTTCCGATTACCTTTCCTGTCTCATCAACAACTGCCAGCTTACATCCCGTACGGAAAGCCGGATCCCAGCCAAGCACAACCTTGCCTGCAATCGGCGGCTGCATCAGGAGCTGATGAAGGTTCTTTCCAAACACTTCGATTGCCCCGTCTTCTGCCTTCTCTGTCAGTTCGTTTCTGACCTCACGCTCAATAGCCGGTCCGATCAGACGGTTGTAACTGTCTGCAATTGTCTCTTTCAATACCGGTGTTGTATAAGGATTCTCTGTACGGATCACTTTTCTCTCAAGATATCTTAAAATATCTTCTTCCGGTGCTTCCACCTTCACTGTCAGGAATTTCTCTTTCTCACCACGGTTCAATGCAAGAATTCGATGTCCTGCAAGCTTCGCAACTGCTTCTTCAAACTCATAATACATCTCGTAAACAGACTCTGCCTCCGGATCCTTCGCCTGAGAAGTAACCTTTCCTTTTCTCATTGTCGTCTCTCGGATCCAGGTTCTGTAAGCTGCCTCATCTGAAATGCTTTCTGCAATAATATCACATGCTCCGCTGATTGCATCCTTTGCACTTTCCACATCTTTTTCTTCGGAAATATACGCTTCCGCTGCCTTCTCAAGCGGCTCTTTTGTCTTCTGCAATGTGATCAGTGCAGCCAATGGCTCAAGTCCCTTTTCCTTCGCGATTGTCGCACGGGTACGTCGTTTCGGACGATACGGACGATACAGGTCTTCTACTGCCACAAGCGTTTCCGCTGCCAGAATCTGTTTCTTTAATTCTTCTGTCAGTCTCTGATTAATATCCATTCTTTTTAGTTCTTTCCACTTTCATAGGCGTTCTGCACCCGTTCGGTCAGCACTTTTCCACCGTTTGCATACCATTCTGCCACAAAAGTATCAAAGTAATCCACTGGTTTCTCCCCACTAATGATCTGAAGAAATGCTTCCTGTTCCAGTTCCTGTAATTCTTGCGGAATTTCTGCATTTACATTTTCCAGAGGCAATGTCGATGTACTTGTTATTCCTGCCTTCTGCAGTTCCCCCACAGCCTGAATTCTTGACGCATACGCCGCCCATCCATTCGCGGTTGTCAGCTGTCCATTCAAGTAAGATTTGCATGTATTAAAATAAGACTTTTCCAAACCGCTAAGCTCTGATACATCAAGCGTCTTATCCAGTGCTGCCTGAATATGTTCTGTCGTACGGTAAAGTGCATCCTCATAATCCACATTAATATTCAGTGGCCGGGCCGTCGGATCTACATTAATAGAAAAATAATCATTCACTTCTCTTGCCGCACTATCATTTGCATATCTAGACTGATCAAAAATCGCACTCACATACTTTGCTACAATTTCCGGATGCTCATATCCTTTACGCACCACCACATACATCCACTGGTCATACGATTCAAAAACTGATATCTTCTGCGTCTCATTTACCTGTTCTTTGTCTAAAAGATACGGTTTCCACTCTGCATTTGAATCGACATTATATGCTGCACTCAACGGGTTATTCGGAGCCCACCAGCGTCCACAGATAGCACCGCAATGTCCGGTTTTTAACAGATCATCTATGTTTTCCGTCTTTCGTAGCAGGAATCTCTGGTCGAGTATCTCATCCTCATATAGATTGTGAAGTTTCAAAAGCGCTTCTTTTGTTTCCTGTGTTACTGACCCATAAACTACATTTCCATTTTTATCCAGTATCCAGTGACATGGCATTGCACCGGCATGTATAAAAGTTGCATCCACTCCATAAGTCTGATCCGCACCGGCAACCACGTCTGTACTACAGGCAAGGCCGATTGTCTGACCGTCTCCTGCTGCATCCTGTTCTACAAATGCCCGGATCACTTCCAACGCTTCTCCTACTGTTTCCGGTTCCTTTAATCCCAACTTCTCAATCCAGTCTTTCCGCAGCCAAAGAAGCGGAGTTCCATCGTCAATCACCGTATTCGGAAATGCATATAGCTTTCCATCCACGGTTGCAGACTGTAAAAGAGAATCTCCATAACTTTCATACATTTCTTTGATCGTATCTGTCGTACACTCTTCATACGTTTCTGTAAGTTCTTCGATCAGGCCTGCTTCAATCAGGCGGAGCAGGTTATCTCTTCCCTTCACAACAAGCACGTCTGGAATATCACGATCTTCAATCGCTACATTGACTGCCTCTTCATACGTATTGCCATCCTGCAATTCAAAGACATCTTCATTCTGAATATTAAGTATTTTCTTCAAATATCTCGTATATGCATTATTTTCGTACGTATTTCCTACAGGAAGATTCGAATTATTCGCCCCTGCAATCTTGCCAAGTGTATAGGTAACAGCCTCAGGATATTTCCCAAGTGGTGTATGCATCGCTTTATACATCAGCTTTCTTTTCACTTCAACTGCATTGTTTGCACCAGACTCACTTTGGGATGCTTCTAACTGTTCCATCTGTCTTTGACTTTCCTTCGTCTCAAAATAGGTTCCGCACCAAAGCATCATCAATAAAATTAATGCAAGCTGGGCTGAGAGAATTCGCTTTTTCATATCGTTTTTCATAACACCTTCGCCTCCGTGTTCTTCGGAATTCGGATAAAGACCCGCGTTCCTTTTCCTGGAGTACTTTCTATCTTCATCTCACCTTTTTCTCCATAAAGGACATGGATTCTGTCACAGACATTTCGCACACCATAACCGGAGGACTGATATGTCAGAATCTGATCCGCCTTCTCCTGCGTCATTCCCGCACCATTGTCCCTGATTTCAAAGAAAATGTGCTCAGCCTCTTCACGAATCGTCAGCCACAACGTCGGATTCTCATTATCTGACACATCAATTCCATGATCGATTGCATTTTCTGCAAGTGGCTGCAGGATCAACTTCGGTATCAGATAATCATTAAGACCATCCGAAATCTGTTCAACCACACGGAACTCGTTATCATGCATAACAAGTTGGATTTTGAGATATGCACGGATGTTATCAATTTCTTTTGCCACTGTAGTCATTGTTTCACCACGATTTAAGCTTGTCCGATAATAAGTAGACAGTGCCAATGTCACATGACTGATTTCATCCTCCCCCGCTTCAATTGCTTTCCAGTTGATGATTGAAAGCGAATTATAAAGGAAATGTGGATTGATCTGTGCCTGCAGTGCTCTCATCTCACTGTTCTGAAGCTGGATCTTACTCTCATATACTTCTGAGATCAAATGGTTCATCTGATCCATCATGCGCCGAAATGACCGGATCAGCACACCCACCTCGTCTTTGGATTTACTCTGCACGGTAACTTTACGAAGTCCCATATTGATCAGGTTCATATTTTCAGTCAATAACTCCAACTGCGATACCATACGGAGAGAAAAAACATATCCCAGAAAACTCAGAAGAAGAACACTGATCAAAATAATCGGAATATTTTTGAGCAAAAGCTTATGGATTGCGTTTTCACTTACTTCCTTTGGACGATAGATATAGAAATTCCATCCGGTATCTTTCATTGTTCTCTGTGAAATATAATACTTATCACTGATATCCTTAAGATTCTCAATATTCTTTGGACGATATTTTTTATCCATAGAACAATCCGCATAAACAACATTTCCATTATCATCCATAATCATGCCACCTGTATTATCTGTAATCTGACTTATGAATGGACTAAGAACTTTTTCATAATCCAGACGCATCTCCAACACCGCTTTGATCGTATCATTGTCATAGAATTTCCGACTGGCAATGATTGATTTATTCACACCGCGAGTGATGCTCCACTGCATTAATGTTCCCTCATTCAACCTGGAATACCACTGTTGATTCTCCGCTTCCGACATTGGAAGAAGTGTATCTCCATGTGGCACTTCTATATTGTCAGAATATAATGTAATGCTCTGGATCTCTTTGTGATAGATCGTCGGCATCTGCAACAGTGGATCAGCCACCTTCACATATTTCAAATACTTCTCATAATCCGACTCTGTCTCCACATCAAAAATATTCCTGAGATTTTGAGAATAAGACAGATAATCAACCAGGTTCTTATAGATCTGAGACTGATTCTCAATCGAACTCACTGACTGTTCCAACATTTTCTCCAGATTGTACTGTTCCTTCTCTCGCAATTGATTCATCATGCCATACTGCATGGAAAAAGCAAGGAATCCTACCGGAACCAGTCCTGCAATCAGCATCAAAACAGACAGTTTTTTACGAAATTTCAGATTTTCAAATCGATGGATCAACTTCCGTATTTGTTTTTTCATCCGCCGCTATTCCTTTCCTGCATGCTTCCGGTGTATCTCCGAAAAACTCTCTGAAACTTCTGCAGAAGTATGAGTTATTGGAAAATCCTACTTCTTTCGCAATTTGGGAGATTTTCATATTCGTTGTCTCTAAAAGCTCTTTTGCTTTATTCATTCGCACTTCACGGATAAAACGGTTCAGTGTCATCCCTGTTTCTTCTTTAAATACAGCACTTAAATATCCCGGTGACAGAAAAACCATTGCGGAAAGTGTCTCTGCTCCCAGATCCTTTTCCTTATAATGGTGATAAATATATCCCTTCACGGTTGTAACTTCTGATCGGAACCCATCTTCCTGCTCTTGTATGCAATGTTCATATTCCTGAAGTACTTCTTCTACTATAGCAATCACATCATTAAGGTTTCTGCAACGATATAATCGATCCACTCTCTTTGAAAGCATCTTTTCATCCAGCCCTTCCATCTGGTCGAGCAATTCTTTCATAATTCCAGAAAATACAAACTTTACATACATATCCGAAAATTGCTTATGTGCACGATATTTTTCTTCCAGTCTCTGAAAATCCTGACGGAGATGTGGCAGATCTTTATATTGAATATCTTTCGTAATCTGTTCCATGATTTCAGAATCTTCTGCCGGATCAGCTTTCTTCTCTTCCTGCTTCTCCCCGTGGAAAAACAGATGCTGACGTGGCTGATAGAACTGCTCTTCTAACATTCCTTCCAGCACCTTAAATTCCTCTGCCAGATTTTTTCCATCTTCGATTTCCTCACTGACTGCAAAATAACATTCACTGTCAAACTGGTGCGCAAAAAAACGGTACATTTTCTCTACGATTCCATGATAATCTGCATATTTTTCCGTGAACAAAAAGATGGATTCGTTCGAATTCAGATTCACATAATGAAACTCTCTCTGCACCTCTTCCTTCAGGCTCATCAGGAAATGTTCCTCTTCCGTTTCGAAGAATCCATTTGAGGCACTGACAAGAACCATACGGGTAAATTGGGACAGATCATCTTCCATTCCATCTGTAAGTTTCTTAAACTGAACAAAATCTTCCTCTTTTCCCCCATACAGATATTTCAGTAAAAAGTATTTTTTCAGATAATCTTCTTTCTTTTCCTGCTGCTCTTTTTTCTCTATCTTAGAAGAAATATTTTCCATCACTCGTTGAAAAGTCTTATGGAATTCCTCCGGATCAACCGGCTTCAGAACATAGTCCACAACTCCATACCGCAATGCTTCTTTTGCATAAGAGAAATCATTATACCCGCTGAAGATCACGATTTCCATATCCGGATGATCTTCTCTCACTGCTTTCGTCAGCTCCAGTCCATTCATATAAGGCATCTTTACATCCGAAAATAAAATATCCACATGGTTTGATTCTAATACTCCCAGTGCATCCTTTCCATTCGTTGCTTCTAGGATCTGGAATTCTCCTTCCTCCCTCTTTAACAGAAAGCGGATTCCCCTTCGCTCCAGTTTTTCATCATCCACGATCAATATTGTAATCATTTCCCCACTCCTCCCACACGTTCACTTTACATTTTCACTATTCCTTTTATAACGTCCGAAAACAGCAGGGAATGTTCACTCACTCTCTGCTGTCTTTTTTTAATTTTTATAATTCTATTTTAATTCATTTTTTAGACAATGTCCACACTAGCCTTTAACCGCTCCGGCTACAACGCCTTCGATAATATATCTCTGGCAGAACAGGTAGAAGATGATAATCGGCACAATTGCAAGAACCAGAGTTCCCATCATTGCTCCCATATCTACAGAACCGTATCCACCTTTCAGATACTGAACTGCCATCGGCACTGTCTTATATTTTCTCTGATCCAGTACAAGTGATGGAAGCAGGTAGTCGTTCCAAATCCACATTGCCTGAAGAATTGTAACTGTTACGCAAGTCGGCTTTGCAATCGGAAGTACAATTCTGAAGAATGTCTGGATTGGTGTGCATCCATCAATCATTGCAGCCTCTTCAATCTCCAATGGAATGGATTTCATGAACCCGGTAAACATAAAGACGGAAAGTCCTGCACCAAATCCAAGGTAGATCACAACCAGTCCCCACGGATTTCCCATATGAAGCATATTTGCGATCTTGGATAATGTAAACATTTCCATCTGGAATGGCACGATCATTGCAAACAGGCAAAGCATGTAAAGGATCTTTGTAAATTTTGTCTTCACGCGGCAGATATACCATGCACACATGGAGCAACATAAGATAATCACTGCTACAGATAAGATTGTGATAAATAAACTCCATCCAAATGCCTGAATCAGCCGTGTCTGCTTAATACCACGGATATAGTTCTCTAATCCGACATACATCTTTCCGGTTGGTATCTCGAACGGGGCTTTACTGATATAGGCTTTTTTCTTAAAGGAGTTGATAAATACCAGTATGATCGGATACAGATACAGCAGGCTGAGTAGTGTAAAAATAACGGTTAATAATGTACCATGTTTTACTTTTTTATTCATTACTGCTGCACCTCCTTTGATGTTGTCAGTTTATTCTGGATCAATGCAATCACTCCTACGATAATAAAGAAGATAACTGCTTTCGCCTGTCCTACACCTTCCCAGCCAGTTCTTCCATAGAATGTATAATAGATATTCAGGGCAAGCATTTCTGACATCTTGTCCGGTCCACCGTTTGTCAATGCAAGGTTCTGGTCGAAAAGTTTAAATCCGTTTGTAAGTGTCAGGAAAGTACAGATTGTGATGGATGGCATAACCATCGGAATTGTAACATATCTTAAAAGCTGTACTTTATTCGCTCCATCAATCTGTGCTGCCTCGATCAGCTCTCCAGGAATATTCTGGATTCCTGAGATGTAGATGATCATCATGTATCCAACCTGCTGCCAGAGCATCAGGATAACCAATCCCCAGAAACCATATTTTGAAGAATATGTAAGTGTTTTCTGGAAATGTGCCAGAATACCATTTAATAACAGCTGCCATACATACCCAAGTACAATACCACCGATCAGGTTCGGCATAAAAAATACAGTACGGAAAATATTGGTTCCCTTAATATTCTTTGTCAAAAGCATTGCTACCGCAAATGCAAAAATGTTGATCAATAATACTGTCACAGTTGTAAATAATGCGGTAAACCAAAGAGAGTGAAGAAAATCTCCGTCTCCAAGGATCTTTGCATAGTTGCTAAGTCCAATAAATTTAGCGTCTGTCACCGTTGTGAACTTGCAGAACGAAAGATATACGCCTAACACAAACGGTGCAAGGAAACCTATCGTGAATGCAATCAGCGTCGGCAATACAAATACCGGAAAATATCTTTTTATAGCTTTTTGCATGTTCTTCTCCTCCTGTCTTTCTTTTCTGTAAAAAGCCTTTCTGCGCCTTTGCTTTTCACAATTCTAATTACATAATTTCAGCCTGCCCCGGTATGCTCGTTGGCAGGCTGTTTGATCTTCTTCTCTATTTCACAGCCTTTTTATCTGCCTATCCTGTGAAAAGTCTTTTTTATTCGTTTGCTGCTGCGTATTCTTCAGCCCATCCATCAACAAATGCTGTCTGTACACTATCCCATGCGCCTGTACCCTGTGCATAGTTCAGAAGAGCTCCACCAAGATTGTTTTTCCAGTTCTCAGATGGCATTGTTGTAAAGTTCCAGCTTACTGGTGTCTTTCCTGCCTCTGTATACTCAGCATTTGCTTTTACAAGCGGGTTGTCCGGAAGGTAATCTGAGAATGTTGTGAACGGTGTTACAAATCCCATCTCGTTAGCCAGCATGTCACGACCTTCATCGCTCTCAACTACCCATTTCATAAAATCAAGTGTTGCCTGAATGTCTTCTTCTGAAGCGTTCTTATTTACACACCAGTAGTTCTCAGATCCTGTACAAAGTCCCTGATTTTCTTCTCCATCAACTCCGATGTAGATTGGAAGCATTCCCATATCTTCATCTGCTACTTCATTATCTTTGATATCATTGTAAGCCCATGTACCATTCTGATAGAATACTGCTTCGCCAAGTGCAAATTCACTTGCTGCGTCATCTCCTGTCTTAGAAGAAATCATAGATGGCTCACATGTAGAGTTGTTCAGATACAGATCCCAGATCTGTTTGTAGTTGTCAAGGTATGTTCCTTTGATTGCATCTGTGCTGTCAATTCCGTCTGCCTTATACTCATAGTAGATTGGAAGATTTGCAAGGTGTGTCTTGAATCTCCAGTCAGAGGAAGAATCCATTCCTGCTGAAGTAAAAGCTCCTTCTACTCCAAGATCATCTTTATGTGCCTGAATCTCTTCTGCAGCTGTCTTAAGTGCCTGGAAGTTATTCAGATCATCAATTGATTTGATACTTGCATCCGGCAATTCGAAGTATTTGTTCAGAAGAGCTTTGTTGTAGATCAGACCATAAGTCTCAATAACATAAGCGATTCCGTCTACTGCGTCGCCATCTTTTAATATATAATCGTCAGACTCGACATCTTTATAAACATCGCTGTCTGAAAGGTCATAGCAATAATTTTTCCATGTAGCAAGTCCAACCGGTCCGTTTACCTGGAACAATGTTGGTGCCTCATCTTTTGCCATCTCTGATTTCAACTGTGACTCGTAAGTTCCTGATGCTGCTGTCTGTACATCAACCTGAACACCCGTCTCATCTGTATACTCTTTTGCAAGTTCTACCCACTGGTCAGCCTGCTCTGGTTTAAAGTTCAGATAATAAACTTTTCCGGATGACTTATCTCCTTTCGCTGTTTCATCTCCGCTTGATGTGCTTCCACATCCTGCAAGCATTCCGCCTGCCATTGAAGCTGCAAGTACAAGTGCAAGAATCTTTTTCTTCTTCATAATTGAATCCTCCTTTTATGATTACCTGTCTTTGTTTTTCTTGATGATGTTATTATAAGAAAAAGTTCCAAAATAAGATATAATAAAATTCCAAGAAACATAACACTATTTCAAGATTATTGTAATTTTGGAAGATTTTGTGTATGATACAAGAGTTCACCAAGAACCAAAAGTGAAAAATAGAGGTAAAATTTACTTGTTATAAATAGGATTTGCAGAAAGGATGTTTGAACTCGTCTAAAAAGTTGAGTGACTCAACTTTTTAGACTGACTATCATTTATGGAGGTATTCACTATGGCAGAATAAACCAGTCTGGTTGCACAGCAGGTCCGCCTTATGCACTGGGCAGAACAGATCAGAGAATGTCAGAACCGTCCGGAAGGTATGGATGTATCGACCTGGTGTGAACAAAATAACATTACAAAAGCCAACTATTATTATCCACGGAAAAGGGTTCGGCAGATGTACCTGGATCAGCTTCCTGAGGCAGAAAAGCCTGCTTTCGTTGAACTTCCGCGTTTAAAAGCGGAAAGAACAGCAACTGTGCTCGAAGTTCCAGTGATGTGTATCAAAAACGGAAATGGACTTTCGGCAGATATATTTTCTTCAGTTTCTCCCCAGTTGCTCCGTTGTCTGGTAGAGGCATTTAGTCATGTTGAATGATGCCGCTGTTTCACACTTCAAAAAAGTTTATCTGGCCCCCGGTTATACGGATCTCCGCCGGGGGATCGATGGATTTGCTTCTATTGTACGCTTTCAGTTTGAACTTGACCCTTATGATAAAAATACGCTTTTTCTGTTCTGCGGAAGAAAAAAAGCAGCAGGATCAAGGCACCAAATAAATTGTAAGAGGGTCAGACCCCAATGTCTCTCACACGCTTTCTTTTATACTCTGCGGGATGCTTTTAATCCTCGATTGCTGCCTTACGGGCATTGATTGCCTTTATCACATCCATATCAAACTTGGGTTTACGTTCATAGGTATACAGACCGTTTAACTCCTGCTCCACATCATACAGCTGGGTATAGCAGAAGGCAAACATATGGGGATTGTCCAAAAGGGCATCGGTCAGTCCCTTATATCGGTTCAGGAATTCCTCCTTGGTAGCAGGACCTGCACCATAGCCCCAGCCATCCTTTTCAACACCTTCCTCGTCCCACTTGATACCGCCATACTCACTGATGAAGGTAGGGATACCCTTTACAGGTGTCTGCCTGTAGCCATGATTATCTTCCAAATCACCTCCCTGTTTAAAGGACTCGTAGGTTGCTGCAAACTTTGCCGGATCCTGCTCATAATTGTGTAAGTCATAGATGTCCGTCACCACATGATAATTTCCGCTGGTATCAATGCAGGGTCTGGTGGTGTCATACAGCTTTGTCATCTTATACACATTGGCCAGTAAGCTGTCATCCTGTCTTCTTCCCTCATAATCCCATGTCTCATTAAACGGACACCAGCCGATGATGGCGGGATGGTTGAAGTCTCTCTCCAAGGCTTCCATCCACTCAGGCAGGAAATATTTTAATGCTGCGGGATTGCTGTAATCCAGTCCCCAACAGCCCTGCTCGCCCCATACCAGATAGCCTGCTTTATCGCAGTGATACAAGAACAGAGGCTCAAATACCTTCTGATGGAGTCTTGCGCCGTTGAAGCCTGCAGCCATGGACAGTTCCACATCCTTGACAAGTGCTTCCTCTGTAGGCGCTGTGTAAATGCCATCCGGATAGAAGCCCTGATCCAGCACCAGTCTTTGGAACACGCTCTTATCGTTGATGAGGAATTTCTCTCCATCCAGTCTTACCTCACGCATACCAAAGTAGCTTTCTACCTTATCTTCTCCATAGGTTAATGTAAGGTCATACAGTCTGCCATGACCCGGCTCCCACTTTTCCAGACGGGACAAAGGAAGTGTCATGGTAACGGTGCCGCCCTCTGACTTTGCACTTACGCTGCCACAGGGCTCTCCCCCATAAAAGGCCTTTGCTTCCAGTGTGCCCTGCCCCTTTACTACCGCCTTAATTCCCAGAGTTGCCTCTGCCAGGTTTGGATAATATTGCACTTTTTCAATGTAGCTTTCCGGTACCCACTCAAGCCATACCGTCTGCCAGATACCTGTCGTTCTGGTATAATCACAGCCTATGGAGTAGAAGAAATGACTCTGCTTTCCCTTGGGCTGCTTTCCGCTTCTCACATCATCTGCTGCAAAAAGCGTAATGTCATTTTCTCCTTCCTTTACAAGCTTTGTAATATCAAACGTAAAGGAAACATAACCGCCCTGGTGTCTGCCTGCCTCTACTCCATTGATCCATACTCTTGCATCATAGTCCACTGCGCCGAAGTGTAAGAGAAGATCTCCCTTCAGCTCCTCCCCTGTCAATGTGATGGTGCGGTGATACCATACGCCGGGGATAAAGTCCTTATAGCCGATTCCACTCAGATCACTTTCCGGGCAGAAGGGCACCAGGATCTTCTTCTCCCAATCTGTCTTTCCTTCCTGCCATTTCTGATCTATGCCGCTGCATCCAAAGTCAAAGGAAAAATCCCATTCTCCATTCAGGTTTTTCCAATGCTCCCTCTTCATCTGGGGCTGGGGATGCTCCGGTCTGGGTATTTGTGTCATAATTTTGTCCTCCTGTGATCATTTATTTGGGTTGATTTCATTTTTATTTTATATAGTGAAAGCCATAGTTGACAGGCTTGCTCCTTTTTACTACAATGCTGTTATTACATTATTGCAATTTGCTTTCAAAAAATGGAGGAACCACCATGCCTCAGGAAATTACACGCACACAGATTGAAAAATACACTGTCTACACCGGCCCTACCGCGGAAAGCTTTTCTCCCATCATGGCCGGTATCACTTACCCGGATCCTGCCTATGAGATCCTGGTTTATCGCAGACCCCTGTGTGTGTTTGAATACGTTTTAAGCGGCCGTGGACATATCGAGCGAAACGGCAGTATCCTCACTGTAAATGCCGGAGATGCCTATATCCTTACTGCCGGCACCTACCACCACTACTATTCAGACAAAGTTGATCCCTGGACCAAGATCTGGTTCAATGTCAGCGGCAGTCTGGTACAGCATCTTCTCTCCGATTACGGCTTAGACGGTGTCACCCTGATCCCCCGCTTCCATAACGAAACACCTCTGACCCGGATCCTTGATGCCTTTACCGCCGACCCTGTACACTCTGCTGACAAGCTGGCTGTACTGCTCCATCAATATATTCAGGAGCTTGCGGATTTTCTGGCAAACAAAGTTCCCATCAATCCTACTGCACTGGCGATCCGCAATTATATCGATATGCACTTAACAGAAAGTCTGTCCTTGGATCATCTGGCAGATACCGTTTCCCTGTCCCGCTCCAGGCTCATCCACCTGTTCCAGGAGGTATATCATGTTGCTCCCTACCAGTATTACCTGTCCCAGAAGTGCAAGCTGGCCCAGTCCATGCTAAGCCGCACCACTCTTCCTGTTTCTGCCATCTCCACACAGCTTGGGTTCTTAGACCCTCACCACTTTTCTTCCTTTTTCAAGAAACAGTGCGGTCTTTCCCCGGCTTCTTACAGAAAACTCCACACAGCGCCTGGGAATTTTCCCACCTAAGTATTATTCTTTCTAAAAATGGAACCAAGGCAACGAAACTACTTTTTAAGTACTTTCATTGCCTTGGATTATAGTGCATTTTCTTTCTGTTTACGATACAAAATACAGCTAAAAAGGTATGAATTATTGCTACTACATATTCGGTTTACGTTTACCATTTGGGCTTCGATTTGATTTGCAATCTCACCCACCTAATCGCCTGATCAAGTTTCTGTTCGTAGGCTCAAGAACTTTGCTACACCACTTCCTCCATCCATACCGTTACTGATACTGACTTGTGATTCGCTACACTTGACGGTAAATACCCGTGACTGGACTTGCACCAGCAAGATTAGTGCCATGCTCGGCACACAAAATGACTGCCCCGCCTGCTCAAATGCAGGCAGAACAGTCATCTGATTTTTTTATTCACTTTTTATGAAACAAATTTTCCAACGATCAGGCAGATTACAATCGTAATCACCATATCCGGCAGAGTGTTTCCCAGCGGCATGTCGATGTTCATCAGAATTCGGTATACCACAAATCCAATCACCCAGATGATCAGATTCGGAATATGTACGGCCAGGCTGCTCTTGTCCCGTTTCAGCAGGAAAAAGTCGGCAATCTGGATTGCGATCATCGGTGCAAAGACCGAGCCGATCAGATAGAGGAAATCTGTGATGTTGTCCATCGGATATACAATCGCTGCGATGGTTCCAATGACGGTGACAACGATGGCCACATGCTTTCCATTCCATTTGCTTACGACAGTCTCGCTGGAAATTCCTGCGGAGTAGGCATCCAGAAATGTCGTTGTTACTGTTGAAAATACAATAATCAGAAGGCCCGCAATACCAAGGCCTGCCTTCAGCATGATCTGCGCGATGTCATATTCTCCGGTGATGATCGCTGCTCCCATTCCAATCACATACATCCAGCAGCTGACGATTCCATAGACAACCGCGCTGATGGCCGTTGCTTTGACCGGTTCTTTTGCTTCTCTTGTGTAATCGCTGATCAGCGGCAGCCAGGATAACGGCATCGCAACCGCAAGTTCTACTGCTGCACCGAATGTCATACTGTCATCCGATGGTGCTCCTGCTCCGCCTCCGGCAAAGATGACCTTGCTCAGGATCAGGCTAAGCAGAAATAATGCTGCCATGGCAACCGTGTTGATTTTACCAAGATTCGTGATTCCGATCACAATCCAAAGAATAATCAGGACTCCGATCACAAGGCACCAGATCCATCTGCCCGTATGCATTACGCCGTCTGCGGCGAGCGCTCCGTCATAGATCATGATGGCGGTCCAGCCAACGAGCTGCAATACATTCAGGACAGCAAAAAGGATGCTTCCCTTCTGTCCAAAACTCATTTTTACAGTTTCCATGGCACTTTTTCTGACCCTTCCGCCGATCACGCCCGCCAGAAACAGCATCAGGCATCCGATGATATGGCCGATAAGAATCGCTGCCAGACCTTTTCCCATGCCGAGCGGTGCAAGGTAGGTTCCGGTCAGGATTTCGGCAATCGAGACACCTGCCCCAAACCAGATCAGGCCATTCTCGAACAGGCCGGTACGTTTTTCGTTCATTTTCATGTTCCTCTCTTTGCTTAAATTTTCATACCGGAAACCATTTTAGCACAGAAGGGAAAATGCGGCAATGAATTTACTCTATCCGTTCATCTGACTCCCAATCTTTCTCCAATCATCCCAGCTTTTCAGACCATTCTGCTTCCTTAAAGCCGATCAGCACGGTATCACCATCGATCAGCAGCGGGCGTTTCACCAGCATACCATTCGTGGCAAGAAGCTGCAGCTGTTCCTCTTCGCTCATGGCAGGAAGTTTGTCCTTCAGTTTCATTTCTTTATAAAGAAGGCCGCTGGTATTAAAGAACTTTTTAAGTGGAAAGCCGCTCTTAGAATACCATTCCTTTAACTCACCGCAGGTTGGATTCACATCCACGATGTTGCGCTCGGTATATTCTATTTTCTGTGCATCTAACCATTTTTTCGCTTTCTGGCAGGTTGAGCATTTTGGGTAACATATAAATAACATTTCTCCATCTCCAATCAAATATAATTTATCCATAATCCTGTATCTTTTGCCGGAATCATTTCAGCACACGAACGGAGGATCGGCAATTATTTTCCTTCTTCCAAGATCAATTCCAGCACCTTCATCAGCTTCGGAATCCAGCCCATCTATCTTATATAGACGAGCTGTTTGAGCTCTTTTGGTCTTTCCTTTTTCACAATTATGCAATAATAATCTATAACTTTGCACATACCAAATCATACAAAGCACTCATAAGTTCTTCCCCGTTCCGGCATTCTGCGACCATCGAAATAACCGCATTCTTGTCCGGAAGGATCATGGAAATCTGAGAATATTTTCCATCCGCCCGGTAGGAATTATATTCTCCTCTCCAGAAAAGATAACCATAATTGTCTGTATCGGATGCTGCTGTACTTTCTTCTATCCATTTTTCGGATAAAATCTGTTTTCCATTCCATTTTCCCTTATTCAGGTAAAACAATCCGAATTTATGAAGTTCAGAAAGTGTAAGGAACAATCCACCTGCGCCAAAACTGTTTCCAAGAGGATCCGTCTCCCATGTCGGCCGCTTGATTCCAAGATGTTTAAAAAGCCTTGGTGTAAGATAAGAGACCAGATCGCATCCGGAACGTCTCTGTACAAGAATGCCTGCCAGGTAGGGACCAACATTATTATATACAAAATGTGTACCTGGCTTATATTGAAACGGAATCGCCAAAGACATTTTTACCCAGTCATCCTCCTGGTATAATGGCCGCTGTTCTCCCATAAGGCTGCCCTGTTCCTGTCCTAAACACATCGTAAGCAGGTCTCGAACCGTTGCCATTTTCAGATTATCATCGATCACATCGGGTAAATCTTCGGGAAAGGCATCCGTCAGTTTTTCATCTAAAGACAGTAATCCTTCCTGGACAGCAAAACCAACTGCACAGGATGTGAAGCTCTTCGTTGCAGAATAGATATTTCTACGGCATTCGGGTTCGCTGTACCATTCATTTATGAGGTCGCCATCTTTTGTGACCTTTATTCCAAGGACGTGAAAGGTTTTTGCAGCTCCTATAAAATCAGATATGTCCATAGCTAGGTTCCTCCTTTATTTTTACTATAATAATTTGTAGTATCTTTGCCATGTTGTCTTTCTGAAATTTTTATAAACCTATGTATATTTCCTCCTCATCAACCACTTCTGATCAATGCATTTCACCTCACCATCAAACCGAATATGAAGATGAACTCCGCCAGATCTCAGATTAATCTTTTCTACGATTCCATCTCCGAATTTCGGATGTGTGACATTGTCTCCAATTTTATATTGAACAACTTCATCCTTCTGCTTCTGTGCTTTCTGCTGGCGCTGATACGTATCTCGAATCGGCACTGTCTTATCATGAATCCGGCTTTTTAATACTTTATCATAGTTATGATCCAACAGCGCCTCTCCTGCCTTATAATAAGGTGTCGGTGCTGCACCTATAAGAGAACAACAATATTTCCACGCACTTCCATGTGTTCCAGCCTGCCATTTATACTTCTCAGGTATCCGCATATTGTACTGCATGTAATGCGCATATTCATGCTTGAATAAATCGATACGGTCCTCTTTTGACAACGGATTGTTGACTCCATACGCAACAAAGAGCAGGGAAAAATGAAAATGTTCCTTTTCATGAGCACTCTGCCTTGTATAGGATCCCAGAGAATCGGTCTCAAATCCAAATGTTACCGGTATTTTTGCTCCATTCAAATGAAATTTCCGGTCCAGTTCCTGATATAAATTCTGAATTAATGCTGTCAAAATTGGGATTTCTTTCTGCAGCCGCTGGCGTAAAAACTGGTTTTCTTGATCATAATAAGTCATTCTTTCATGTTTCCTCCCAGCTTTTCTATTGCCACTTCTTCCATATCTCCGGCTGATAACCGAGCGTAGAAAGTTTTCCATTTCTGACCACTGGTGTCTTAATTACAGATGGATTTTCCATCACTTTCTGAAGCTTATCCTCATCAGCAATGTATTTAATCAAAGCTAATAAATCCTTGTCTTTGCCATCCCAATTAATCATATTTTCCAGTCCACCATTTGCCTGAGCTACAGAATTAAATTCTCCTTTGCTCATGCCTTTTTCCTTCATATCTACAAACTGATACTTGATGCCGCGCTCTTTGAAAAAACGCTCGGCTTTCTTTGTATCGTTGCATTTCTTTGTTCCAAATATTTGTATGTTCATTGTAATGTTCCCTTCTAGCTCCAAAATTATATTTAATTCTTCGGATTATCCCTTTCGCAATAAAGCACTATAACAACTGTGTCATTAATCCTCAATAACCAGTACCTTCTCACCCTATCACATTTCCGAGATAATCACACCTTCACTTAAGGCGACTTGATTCCATACTTTACAGATCAGTTCATACTTATTTCAACTCACGTCTTTATGGAATACGACTGTAAGAAGATCCAACTTTACAAATTTCTTTTTTTCTATTTTCTAGATTTTTTCTTCAATATATCCCGTTTTCTGTAGTAACCGACTCTTCCATCGTATCTGATATTTCCTATACGCACTGGAATGTATTTCCTGTGTTTTACATTTATTCGCAACAATTCGGTATTGCAATTGATATTCCACTAGCTGAGACCGCAAAGCATTTTCCGTTGCCTCTAGTTGACTGGCAGCCTTCACAAGATCCGATCCTTTTAATTCAATCAAATATGCTGTCTTGGAGGTTTCGTTCATAAGAAGATAATCACATCTGTCACCTGTTTTAAGATCGGAAGAGCACACGTCTGAACT
>OKYM01000113.1_pt1 | contig 28085 bp, 29 predicted proteins | sample 1608601 | NCBI WGS metagenome assembly OKYM01 (sample SAMN02674964, study PRJEB24791) | human gut metagenome, SKBSTL008 | isolation source: stool | host: Homo sapiens | place: USA | reverse complement strand
ATGCAAAAATAATTTCCTTTTCCACAATCTCCCTCGCACAAGCCCTTATGTTATTGAGGCATCCTGTCCATTCTAAGGCGTTTTCTGCCTTTAGCTGTTCCGTTATGCCCTGTGCCTGTTTCATACCCTCTATGAGCCTTTCAAAGCGTTCCTGTGCCTGTCTGTTGATGTCGGCAAGGTAGGCGTTTAGCCTGCCGCTTGTAAGAAGATTGGTGTATGTAACTTTACGGTACTGTTTTAGATAATCTAAATGCCGTTGCCCCCAGATGCCTATTGCCTGTTCTTCTTCGGCGGGTACAGTTAAGCACGGTATCAAATAATCCCCTTGCCTTTCGTATTTGCCGCCCAGTTCCTCAAATAATGATTGTACAATAGACAACTATTTATCTTTACCGGAAGGAAATACATATCCAACAATAGAGGAACTATTGACACATACTTCAGGCTATAAAGGATATTATTTAGAAAGTCCTATGGTTTCTAACTTTTTTAATGGTAGAAATGATTTTTATGGTGTTACAAAAGAAATGGTTTCTGACAAAGCAGGAAACTTGAATATGAATAAAGCAAGTTATGATTTCGTATATTCTAATTATGGTTATGCAGTATTAGGACTTGTTCTTGAGTCAGTATATGAAACGGAATATACAAGCTTGTTAAATGATTTTGCACAAAATGAATTATGTTTAACCTCAACACAGATTTCTGATAAAAGCGGAGACCTTGGAAAGTATTGGGATTGGAAAGAAGGCGATGCATATTTGTCAGCGGGAGCTGTCACATCAAATATTGAGGATATGCTTTTATACGCACAGATGCAACTTGAAGATAATTCATATTTTTCAGATTGCCATAATAGCCTGAAAAGCATTAATGCATCAACCGAAATGTATAAAACCATGGGTATTCATATGGATGATATAGGAATGTCTTGGATTCTTGATAGTAAGAATAACATCATATGGCATAATGGTGGTACAGGAAATTATAATAGCTATCTTGGTTTTAATCCCGAAACAGGTACAGCTGTTGTTGTGCTTTCAAATCTCGCCCCGAATTATAGAGTCCCAGCTACTGTATTAGGTGTAAAATTGTTATTAGAACTTGATAATGAGAAGTGAAACTTCCAGTTTGAACCGCCTTTGTATTACTCTCCCGTGAGCAGATTTCATCTGCCCATGGGAGTACTTTTATGCATTAATGGTAACTGCCCTTACAACTGCCATGATACAAAAAATTCAGACCTGCCGAAAGAATAAGCCACCAGCTTAGCACATTAATATCTACCGGAATCAGTGAAACAGATAACATTGACAATGTAACACTGATAACACAAAGTGCTACGGACACAGCCTTTCTAAGTTCTGCAACACCAGTGTTTTTGTAATATTGCCATCGGTCATCACACTTTTCTGTAATCCTGTCAAATGCTATTTTCGCAAGTACAAATACACCTGCCGCAATCCCAACAGACACTAAAGCAATAATACCAACTGCCACATAGGAATGGACATACTGAGCCAGATATTCATAGCACCACTGATACACCCTACAAAGCAAATTTGAAATGTTCATCACATTCCTGCCACGATTCAGAAACCAATCAGGTATGGTGGCAACTACATCTTTGTTGACAAAAAAGATATAACCAGTTTGAACAATGCTGATAAAAGCAATTACCCATGTCCATACGCCAAGTGTAGCGGTTTGCGTTCGCAACTTTTCCTGTAACTGTATTTGCATATCTGCTTTTACTTGCTTGCGGATATGCTTAGCTTCAACGGAAATATGATTGTTAAAATCAGCTTCCAATGCCTTCGCTTTCATTAAGACAACATTAGCGTTCTCTGCCTTTTTCTCGGCTTCTGCGAAGATTCTCTGAGCCTTCTCTTTCTCTGCCAGCACCTGCTGATTTTCCTTTTTCAACTTCTCGTTCTCCACCAGTACCAAATCGCTCTCTGCTAATCTGGCGATATGAGCGTTCAAGTTCTGATTCTCTTGCGCTATTGCGTCCAGAGTTGATTGCATGGATTGTATCTGCGATTTCAGCTTTTGCCTGTCGGATAAATGCGTCTGTATCTGATTCTCCAACTGATTTATCCGATGACGGTAAGTTTCGTTCTCCTCCATAAGTGTCTCCGACAGACTCAACAAGTCGTCTTCGTTCTTTAAGTTTTCTGATTCGTTCATCTCGTTCCCTCGCTTTCTCTTTTACTCTTTGCATAATTTCTGCAATTGCTGATTCTGTGTTTGCAATCGCAGATTCTGTCCGGCTAATTCCTGATTCTCTGCCGACAGCTTGGCATTCTCTTCGTTCAATTTCTTCAGCAATTCGTCCTGCTTCTGAATCGTATTCCGAAGAAAATCCAACTCCTTCTGCTGTTCCTCCATGATGTCCAGCATCTCTTCCTGTGAGGAAAAAATCTTCATGATTTCCTCCAAGGTATCCTGCAATTCGTTCATATAAAAAACGTCCTTTCTCTATAATGGTCTGTTGTAATTCACGGACTGTCTGTAACCATTTTGTCTTAAGTGAATTGATAGCTTTTACAATCCGGTTGTATTCGCACCGATTAGAAACAAAGCCTGCCTTCTCCATCTTGCGGGCACGATACCCTTCGTGGATGGTAGGCTCTAAATCCAGCTCCTGCCGTTTGTAACTTCTGTGGTCAATCTGCTGTTCCAAAGACAGATATTCGTTACAGATATCTGCCCATGATTTTCTCCAGATTTCTGCTTTACTGTGTTCGTTCCAGTCATTTGGTTCTACAGTAATGCGTTTCCAAAGCTTTTCATTCCGTTTACCAAGCTTCTGCTCTCCGGTAGCAGGGTCAATGAGTGGAATGCGGTTTCCGTCTTCATCAAGGGCATAAATCTTCTTTTCCTTCTGTGCCCATGTGCCATCGGGTTTGATGCCACGCATGGTCAGCATAATGTGAGCATGGGGGTTGCCATCACCCTTATCATGCAATGCCCAGTCGGCACACATGCCAACGGAAACAAAATTATCCTGCACATACCTTCTTACAATTTCAATCTGACATTCCCTTGAAAGCTCCTTTGGAAGTGCCACTTCTATCTCTCTCGCAAGCTGTGCGTTGGATTTCTTTTCTGCCTTTTCCACCGCATTCCATAATACATTCCGGTCAGCATATTCCGGCGGAGCATGTGCCGGAAGTGCAACTTCTGTAAATACAACTCCACGCTTTTTCGTAAAGTCATGAACAAGACCTGTGCGGTCATCCATGAGCTTTTCGCCGGAGCGGTAGGCAGAAGAAGCAACTGCCGATTTTCCATCACTCCTGCTAATGATTTTGATACTGCAATGATAAATTGACATAGTGCATATCCTCCTTCGTTAAAAGTGCATATTCTTATGTGGAAGAACGCCGGAGGGGTTCTTCCTATGGGAAGCAGACCGTTCCGAAAGTTTATCTTTTAAAACCCAGATGCTTCCCATAAGCCTCGCAGAGCGCGCGCAATAGACAGGCTCTGCCTGTCTATAAGTGCGCCCTTCTCCCTAAAAAGAGAAGGGAATCAGGAAACTCCTGACTCCCCAACTTCCTCTTTTTTCATATCTGTATCCGGACCTTTTTGCATTGCTTTGGAGAAAAATTTCCCGTTGGCTTCCTGCTTATTTAGAAATGCAATCAGCTTAGGGATTTCTTCCAGCTCAATACATCTTCCCAGCACCGACTCCACAGCTGCACCGATTTCTATCAGACGGTGGGTACGGATTTTGCGTTCTTCCTCCTTCCTGCGCTTTTCCAGCTGCTTCTTTTGTGCCTCATAGCGCTTCAGCTCCTGCGCCAGCTTCTCAATCCTTAAATCCTTCTCCTGGATTCTTTCTTCATAGGTTTTGGTTGATTTACCCATACAAAACTCCTTCCTGCTGATGAAAATATCAGCTAAAAAATAATATATTTGTGTGTAACAATTACTCTGCATCCGGTGTACCCTGCTTCCGGTTGGCAATATCATTTGCCATCAGATGCAGAAGCTTATCTTCAAAGGTAGATGTTGTATTTTCTGCAAAAAACACATTTACCTTGAAGGTGGTCTGTCCTATCTTTTTGGTAAAAGAGGACATTACCTGCTCCTTATTTGTTGTCTGCTCCATAATAATTTCACCTCCTCCTTGAAATACGAACATATGTTTGTTATAATCGAAGTATCTTTGACGGATTGCGACAACGGATAAGATAAATCTTCATGAAATCCGGCTCCTTTCTTCTGGTTTTAAGTAATCTTTTTTAGATAAATAAGATTACTTCCTCACCTATAGGAGAAATGCAGTCCCAAAACGGAACTGTTTTTTTTAAAAGTTTTGAAAATTTTTTTGAAAGGTGGTGAAATCCTGTTGAAGGAATGTACAAATGATTATTTTGAAGAAGACATACCGGAAGACTACCTGACGGATGCCCTTGAACGGGAGAATGCCGCCATTCTTGAAATAGAACTTGAGATGGAAAATGAGCCGGAAGTATCAAGGATACCGGAAGTATCAACGAGGAAAAAGCTGAAACGTGAACTGGAACAGGAAGCGTTGGCACGTCTTGAGGATTCTGCCAGAACCGAAGAAGATTTTGAGAACGTGGTTACCTGGTGAAACAGGCTTGATGCCAACCGTGAACGGAAGGAACGCTATCACGAGATAGGAAGGTCGGATGTCCCTCTGGAATGGGGAATGTCACCGGATGAGATTGTAATTCCTGCTCCCATCCGGCATGTTTTCTGGAAACAGATTATGAAAGGGGATTTCCTTGATGCCATTTATGACTGTCCATTTGAAATGCATGAGCTGGTAACGGATGAGGATATTTCCAGAGCGATTTTCGAGTTAAAGGATGTGCAGAAAAAGCTATTGTACCAGCTTGCCATTAAGGGATACTCCTGCCAGTTGATTGCAGCATTTAGGGTGCAGACTGACAGAAACATCCGTAAAATCCGTGACACCATGTTAAAAAAGCTTCGTAAATCCTTTATTCAGGCACTACAAAACAGAGTGGATAATCACATTTCCCTGACGAAGACAGAGCAGATTTTTTATGATACCTATCGGTCACTGATTACGGATAAAAAGAATAAGAAAATGAAAGAAATCACAAATACCATTTGACCTTGTAGGACATGCTTGGTATGATAGTAATATATTTTCTGATGATACAGATTACATTTTAAAACAGACAGATTGGAGGCTTTTATGAGTAACCTATTCAAAAGAACCAGCTCCAACTGGGCACGATATGACAAATATGAATGGAAGGAAGATAAAGAAGGTACGTTGTACATCACACCTTCACCGGATGCGAAAGTGTCTCTTTATAATCCGCTAAAGGATTCGGAGCAGATGGTATTAAAGGCGGTAAATCTCGGACTGATGTGCATGGACAAAAATAATACACAGGAATGTTTGCAGAATGCCATTATGGATTTTGTTACCGGTTACGGACTGCTTGGCTTTATGACCGCCCTTCCTACCACGCCGGACTTCGTTACTTATCATGCGGTATATTTGCCGAAAAATCATTTTATCAAGGCAGAAAGCATGACCACGGAAAAATATCTTTCTTATTTCTTTCCCTTTGATAAGATTGATTTTGTGAAAAAAGGAATGGAATCTTCATGGAGTACGGATGATGTGCAGATGATGGCACTGATTATGACCATGAAAAACAAACCGCAGGCAGTGATGATGAGTTTCCAAAAGGAATATGCGGAAAGATATGACTGGCTTGTAACACTGTTCAAGGATTGGGCATTTACCTTTATGTCAAGCTTTCTCTACTATCAGGACTTTGACATGCTGGATGATATGCAGAAACAACTTTACCGTCAGGGCATGGTGGCATTTGGCGGTATTGCACCAACCTATCACATAGAGCTACTTGAGCATCCTACCATTGTCTGGGACTTCCATTCGCTTCTGTTAGGTGTGCAGATGATGTTTTCTTTTATGCTTACAGATGAAAAGTCCTCACTGAAGGTATGTAAACACTGCGGAAATGCCTTTGTTGCCAGTAGACCCAACAGCGTATTTTGCAGTGGCAAATGCAAGAACCAGTATAATGTGTATAAGAGCCGGGCGAAGGATAGGGACAACAATAACTAATTTACCTGCTATAAGAAAGAAGGCTTTATATGAATACAGATATTACAAAACAAATGGAAATGGTACTGTACAGAACCGAAGATGATAATGTGACTGTCAGTGCCTTAATAAAAGATGAAACTATCTGGATTACCCAAAAGGCAATGGCTGAATTATTCGGTGTTCAGACACCGGCAATCAGCAAGCATTTAAAAAATATTTTTGAGCAGGGAGAACTTCGTGAAGAAGTGGTAGTTTCCAAAATGGAAATACCCACTCCACACGGTGCGATTCCCGGAAAAACACAGCTTTCCCCTACCAATTATTACAATCTTGACGCCATTATTTCTGTAGGTTACAGAGTGAACTCCATTCAGGCAACCAAGTTCCGTATCTGGGCAACCGGTATTTTGAAGGAATATATGATTAAGGGCTTTGCTATGGATGATGAACGCCTGAAACAGGGCAAAACAGCTTTTGGAAAAGACTATTTCCGTGAATTGCTGGAAAGAGTTCGCTCCATCCGTGCCAGCGAACGCAGAATATGGCAACAGATAACCGATATCTTTGCAGAGTGTAGCATTGATTACGATAGGAACTCTGATACTGCATATCAATTTTATGCCACCATACAGAACAAATTCCACTATGCCATTACCGGTAAGACTGCGGCTGAAATTGTGTACAATCAGGCTGATCACACCAAAGAGAATATGGGCTTGACCACATGGAAAAATGCTCCCGATGGTCGTATTCTCAAATCCGATACCCCGATTGCTAAAAACTATTTGGACGAAAAACAGATTCGTCAATTGGAACGTGCTGTTACAGGGTATTTTGATTACATAGAGGATTTGATTGAACGGGAAAACGTATTTACAATGGAAGAATTTTCGAAAAGCGTGAACGAGTTCCTTGAGTTCCGCAGATACGATATTCTGAAAGATAATGGGCGAATTTCCCATAAACAGGCGGTGGAGAAAGCATATCAGGAATATGATATCTTTAATAAGACGCAACCTATAGAATCTGATTTTGATAGAATGGTCAAAGGATTGTCAAAGGCTGGAAAATAAAATACCATTAATTTTTACGGAGGAATGCTAATGTCAAATGCAAGAAATAAAACACATAAGAGAAATATAAGAAAAAAGAAAATGGCTTTCGAAAATACAAAAGCTTCTTTTGTTGCTGGAATAGTAGTTGTTATTACAATACTAAATGATGCAATAAGTTTGCTTATATCTATTCCTCGTATGGTAGAATGGATGGAAGTAGCCATTTGTTTATTGTTGTTTTATCTGGCTTTAGGAACAAAAAAATTAAACCATATTTTGAACAGGATTGGCGTTGAAAAATTTGGCAGCTTTCTTACTGTATATTCTGTTATTATATTTTTACTTGAAAAAACACTTATTAGTCAAATGGCGAATATCGAGTTAGTGATATCATTATCAAATGAAAAATTTCAAGCATTCATATGTACCCTTCATAATGTTTCAGAACGGCATTGATAGCATCCACATCGCCACCAGATGCTAATACAATAACAGGGTAGGAAAGCAGATGATTACTTCTTGTCTTGTCGCTCATAGGTATCTCCCTTCATAAAATTTTTTAGCTGTTGCAACGTGCTTGTTCTTTGGTACTGGACAGTAGAACGCAGCATATTCAGCTTGTCTCCGATTTCTCGGTCAGACAACTCAAGGAAATAGGAAAGCAAGATAATATCACGCTTGCGTTCCGGCAAACTTTGTAATGCCTCTGCAATCACATCATCAGTAACGATGACATTAAGACCTAAAACATTGAAAATCTGCTCGCTAACAAAGTATTTATCCTCTGTATAAAGCTGAGCCAATTCTTTTTCAGACAAATCGGAAAAGGACACTTCTCTATCACGCTGGCGTTTCAGCTCATCGTAATAATCCCTTGCCTCATGTTTCAGTACCTTTTTACAAAAACTATCAAAGGTGTGCCGCTTACTTTGCTCATGGCTGTTAGGTTTCACATTCTCACCCCCTCTCGGGCGGTGACTCCGCTGTTTCCCTTTCGCCACTACTACGGTGGGAATTGCAAAACTGCCAAACTTATAAGTGAATTTCGGAAAAAACTTTAAATAAAATCGGGTAGGAGGTAGATAATTATTCTATCTACCGACCTCCCACAGCACCGTACGTACGGTTCCGTATACGGCGCTTCTCTAGTTTTCACATATTTTCAAATAAAACTCTGTGAATGTTGGGTATCCAAGTTCACGGAGTTTCTTGTTGTTGAATGCAGTCTGTAATATGAAATATCCACTACAATACCAGTTTCCATTTCGCATATTGGCGCATATCCACGCTTTTTCTTTTTCTACACCTAACTTCTTGAGTTCCTTATATTTTGTTTTGACTTTCTTCCATTGTTTCCAATAGATTGCCCTTATCTTATGTCGTAGCCATTCATCTGTTCGCAACAGAAGACTTTTCATATCTGCCATTCCAAAGTAGTTAACCCATCCTCTTATAAATTGAGTTAGCTTTAACGCACGATATTCATTTCCCCATCCATTGCTACGATTTGTTAATTCTCGGATTTTGTCCTTCATTTTCGTAATAGATTTTGGATGTACTCTGAACCTGCATTTCCCTCTGTATCTGTAAAAACTGTATCCGAGATACTTAACTTTGCTGATATGCTCCACACACGTTTTATTTCTGTTCACTTTTAGAAAAAGCTTCCCTTCGATAAATGGTATGATATTTTCCAAGGTTCTTTTTGCACTCTTTCTACTCTTGCAGAAAATCATACAATCATCTGCATAGCGGACAAATCTGTGCCCTCTATGCGTTAATTCCTTGTCTAATTCATTCAGCATTATGTTGCTAAGTAGTGGACTTAGTGGTCCACCTTGTGGCATACCCACTTCTGTCTTTTCAAATATCCCTTTGCTTATTACTCCCGCATTAAGGTATTTGTGGATGAGTGATATAACTCTTCCATCTTTGATGGTTCGTGATAATACTTCAATGAGTTTACTCTGACATACTGTATCAAAGAACTTATCTAAATCCATATCTACCACATATACGTATCCATCATTTACATTTGTTTGGCATTGCTCTAGTGCATCATGTGCACCTCTACAAGGGCGAAAACCGTAACTGTTTTCCGAAAACTGTTTCTCGTAGATTGGAGATAGCACCTGTGTTATAGCCTGTTGAAAGACACGGTCTACCACCGTTGGTACGCCCAGTTTTCTGAACTCGCCTTTTGTGTCTTTGGGTATTTCTACCCTTCGGACTGGGTTAGGTTTGTATTTCCCATCCATTAACTGTTGTTTTAGTTGCTTTCCATTGTCTTTGAGGAACGATAGAAGTTCATCCACGTTCATCCCATCAACTCCGCCAGCTCCTTTGTTCGATTTTACCTTCTTGTATGCTTGATTTAGATTGTCATTAGATAAAATATTTTCCATCAGTTTGTCCGTTTGAAAATCTGTGATGATGTCGTTGTTTTCAGTAATCCTCTGATAGGCGGACACTTCTGCATACTCTTTCTGTTCCGCAGATACCATTTGCAGATAGTCTTCCATATGAAGTTGTCTGTCCTTAAATCCATCATTGGTTACATTCATTTACTCACATCTCCTAAAGTTCAGCCCTTCCCACTGCGTTTGCAACCACAATGGTACTATGACCTCTGCTGACTTCTTGCCATTCGTTGTTACTACAAGCGTCATACTCTGTTTTCACTTGCTGACAAGACCTCCCTTGGTACCACACGTTTCTTTCTCTCCATCTATCTGCCACATTTACCACAGTTAATTCCGAGTAGTTATTGGACTTCAGTTTGTAGTGCAACCTTATCCTTAACTGTAGCCTGATGTGATTTCTGTTCGTCAGACCAGAGATTTGCCATCCGACTTCCTTCAGATTCCACCTCACGATGGACACCCTTGTCATTGGCTGTATCCTTCCCACTACTAGGGCGGATTAGGGACTTTCACCCGTTAGAAACGTGCGCCGCAAGGCGCACACCCAAAAATGCCCGACTGAAAGCACAGTCGGGCATAACATGAAATATTTACATTTATATAATGATGTGTATATTCATACTGATAGCCATAATATCCCGTTGGAGGATATAGACTTTTTTTAACAAGTTATAAATTATCAAGTTTTGTCGAAAAAAAATGAACACAGCGATACCTCCTTGATACCGCCGTGTCCTCAAAAAAAAGGGTGAATTTAATACACCCTCCGCTTATCCAATTTTTCAACAGGAAAACGGCAGCTTTGATTGTCAAGTCAAAACCGCCATTTGGCTCATTACAAAAATATTGCCATAACTACAGTTTTTATATAACCGTTGATATGTATACTTGACTCCATTTAATAACTACTTATATTTTACCAAGTTTTGTTTTATCATAGGGTTACACGTTTCTTTTATGATTAAAGATGTTCCAAAATATCTAAATGTGCTTTTAAAAATATATCAAAAATAGTGTAAATCTAACTTTTCTTTATAATAAAAATGCGCCATGATAACATGACGCATTTGGGGTGGAACTTATCTATTATTTTTTTCATATCTAATAATTCGTTGAATGCTTTTTTCAGCCAAAAAATATTTCTGAGCTAGTTGCTGTACAGATATGCCATCACAATAGTCATAATATATTTTTTTATTACGGAGTGACAGTATTTCTTTTGTATCTGTACAATCTCCCCAAGATTTTTTATTCTCACTGCGTTTGGGAATATATATTACTTCTCCTTCAATGTAATCTTGAATTTGCAGTATAATGTCTTTTGGTAAAACCTCATATATTTTTGGATAGCTCATCCTGCACCTCCTAAAAAATAAATCTTAGGATTAGCAAAAGCTGTTACAAAATAGTTTCTAAATATTTAGAGTGCAATAGCTTTTGCTATGCACCCAAAAAGTACCTGCCATACTACAATGCCCTCCTTTTTGTCATTTTATATCAATTTATTTTCTTAGCGTTATCTGCCATACAGCACACCGCAAATAACTAATAAAACACCGGATACAAACAACATAGATTGCACACTAACAATGTCTGCCAATGGTCCCAGAAATAGAATAGCTATTGGCAAAGCACTTGTTGATGCTATTTGAATAATTGAAAAAACTCGCCCTAATACATCTGGCTCTGTAATTTCCTGAACATATACGGTTTGTACAGTAGTGAGTATAGGCATAAAGAATCCTGCTATTAAGATAAATACGAGATACAATGCAAAATTTGTCGCAATACTCATAAACCCAAATGCTATTCCAAATGCAATAAAAACAGCAGCAATTGCAAATACCTTATTTTTAATTTGCTTTCTTAAAGCAATAAAAACGCCTCCAATAAGAGAACCAACAGTCCAAAGAATTTCATTTGCAGTCAATCGCCATACTTCATTTCCAAATGTACGTTCAATCATTAACGGCGATAATACCATTGCCGGGGTCAGCAAAATAAGGGCAATAGCATAGAAAGCAATTAGTTTCTTTAACTCGGAATGTTCAAATACATAATCTATTCCTGCACGAATATCTGAAATCATTGAGTTTGTATTTACTGTTGAATTTTGTTTTCCAACCTTGATCATGCTCATTATGGTAATAGCAATAACTGCTGTAACAACATCGACCATGAAAGCCCAAACAAGACCGATGGAACCAAGCAAAACTCCACCAATAGCAGGAGCAAGTAATAAACAAATTGCATTTACTGTTTGATTAATACCCTGAATTTTAGTCAAATTTTCTTTTGGCACTATTTGCGGATAAATAGCATTGACTGCCGGAGATTGAATGCCTGCCCCCGTCGAACGAATTGCTAAAACAACCAACAATAGAATTTTATCTTGAAAACCTGCCCAATACGATATTGCTAAACCCAATGTTGCCAACGCTATAAAACCGTCTGCCGCCATAATCATATATTTACGATTAAACCTATCTGCTAAGGCACCTCCCCATAAGGAGATTATTATTTGGGGCAGATTGCTAAATATAGTTGCCATCATCATCCAAAAGCCTGATGATGTTTCAAGGGTTATATGCCAGATTACAGCATAGCCAACAATTGACGAACCAAAAAGAGATATATTTTGGCTTAATAAAAATAATACAGCGGAAACTTTCCAGTTTTTATTTGATTTCATATATAGTATCCTTTCTTCTTCATAAACACAAGGACAACAAAAAAGCGACACGCTAAAACGCAACTGTCGCTTATATATCTATATATAAAATAGTTGTGTCTATGTGTTTTTAATTAAATTTATTTTGTTTATCCAAGATAATAAAATAATTAATAATAATTCCTGACATAAGAACGATGCTCCTTTCATATTTCATGATCGTTGAAATTGTATCTTAATGAGCCATGTAAGTTAAGCATCATGTAAATTCGGCCTAACAAAACTCCATACAATTACGTAATATTATAATTCATTTTAACTCAGCAGTCAACATATAAAACGCAATAATTAGAGTTATTTTTATCAGCACTATGATTCTTAACTTCCAGAAATTTTTCCACTCAAATGTAAAGATTGGAGCCTACTTGTTGCAGCACTCCAATCTTCATTATTTTACGCCAGTATTCGTTTCAAAGATATCAATAAGAAATGGCAACATTGCTTCCTGTTCCCTAACATATGATTGATAGCTAAATATTGCACCTGGTGCATCCAAATCATTTGCATTGCCAACGCATACAAAACCGTTACCTTCAATCCCTATGTAAGTAGTTATATGGTGCATCTTACCGCTGTCATTTTTTTCAATTAAATTCATAAGCGTCAGACCATCACCGATATCATATAGGTCGATTCGTTTCTTTGATTCCTTTTTCATTCTGTCAGACCTTCCCCTTTCACAAATGCAAGAATCTCTTCATAGGATCTGCTGCTATTTATAACCGCATCCATTAATTCTTCCTTACGCAGTTCATTACGCATTTTTACAAGCTCTGCAAGAGCATCCTTTTCTGCTTCATATCTGGCTTTGGCCTTTTCCAATGTCTCTTTCTGCTGTTCGATTTTTGCATCAAGCTTTTCTGTAGTTACTCTGGATTTATATTTTCTTGCCACTATGATTTCCTCCCGTTAATCTTAACCTTAAGAACTTTTGGATTCAGTTCATTGCTGATTTGTTCCGCTTTTCTTTTGATATAATTCGCATCAATACCAAATGCTTTGAGTATTATTTTCTGGTTTGCTGTTACAGCATGATCCAGGCGATAAACGCCATCCGCCTGCCGTATCATCTCTATTTTCTCAAGTTCCCTGATTGCTGCAGGTACATTCATAAAGTTTGGAGAACTGAGCAGTTTTTCTTCTTCATCCTTGAGCTTTGTATACATGCGATTTCTGATAATCAGGGCAACAAATGCAATCAACATTTTCCCTTCCAGCGCATCACCGGTATACACCCTCATACTTCTGTTGCCTAAAAATGTCTTATCCGCTTTGAATAACTTTTCAGAAACATCCCTGCTCTTATACAGTTCAAGAGCCTCTTTCGCCTTCATATTTTCCGAAGTAATAATACAGAAATAACCACACATTTTCAGTTCTTCTTCAATAACAGAGCTCTTTTCTATAGCACACACAAAGCACTGGTCTTCCTGACCCTCGTGGTAGTATTCCAGGCTGAAATACTTTTCATATGATTTATCAAGTACTACAGGTTGCCCCTCCAGTTTCTTAAAATAAGCAGCGAGCTTGTCTATTTTTTGTTCCAGTTGTTCCCTTTCAGCAGCTGCCTTGCTATAGCTGTAATAAATGTGCAGATATCTGTTTCTTTCATCCGATGGAAAGACAGTTCTTTCCACAGTAGTTCCATTTACACCAAAGCGTCTTATTGTATACTGCCTGCTATCTTCAAATGTACCCTTAACTTCTTTGACAGCATCGTTAACAAGGGCTTTCATGCCTTTTATCATGATTACAAAATCATAACCACATTTATCCATATATTTGATATTTTCACGGCTGAAATAACCGCGGTCGAGAATAAATCCTGCGTTCTTATATCCGTAAGCCTTGGCTTTATCAAGCATGCACTGAAGCTGTGATACATCCACAATACTTCCGGGATAATCCTCATAGAAGAGAGGCTCTCTGTTATTACAGTCATAAGCAATGGAATAATTAAAAATTGGCAGTCCCTTATCGTCCTTAGCATGACCGTATTCAACAAGTTCAATATCTCCAGCCTGACAATTCTTATTGGTAGAATCGTAAGATATATATATCTTGTCCTTATTCTTCTTTAATGCATTCCATTCATTCTGAAATTCTACAGAATCATCAATAGAAATCTGCCCGATAAACTCAGATACCGTTGAATCACTGTATATTTTATAGCCTGGTGTAAAAAGCGGATGATTATAAGCATAATCCGGATAATACTGTCCGGCATTATTCTCTGTTGTCAGATAGTAGCTTGCCAGGTCAAGAAATAAACCTGTCCCTTTGTCATTGTTATAAATGGAGGACACGATGTTTTCCACCATGCTTTCCATCATCAGTTTTTCTATAACCATAAAGGTTCCAATTCTTAGGCAGCTGCTCCGCTCATCCCGTCCCTCATCCGCAGGAAGCTGTGCGTCAGGAAAATATTTCATAAAGTTCGGATTAGGATACATCATGGTATCATCATCTTCACACTTTTTTCCTATCGTGGTTCTCTTGGGAATGTTATATTTCTTGTCCGGCTTATATACCCTGTCATACTCATAGTTAATGTATGTTACACCCTTTATGGTACGCTCAAAAATCTTTCCTTTTTTCGCAGGAATTTTAACCAAAAAATCATAATACATAATCGTTTCTCACTCAAATATTGAGTATGTATACCTACTCAATTATTATAACAAGAAATGGGCAGGAAATCAAGAAATTTCTTGATTTCCTGCCCGTTTTGAGCATTTATTTTTCGATTGAGTGTCAACTTCTACTGGAAGTTAAGATATACATCAGACCGAAATACATAGTTTTCTAATCTCATCGAATTCGTGAGAATAAAAAATTTACATGATTCACAAAACAGTTCCGATTTTCTATCGGATTTCTCCTATTAGTGAGACAATAATTATTTTTACACAAACCAGCTTATTCGTGGTAGAATAAAACCACAGATAAGCTGGTTGTTTGTTTTGAAAGGAGAATCTTATGAAAACCAAACAACCGGAACTTAACAAAATCACTGCACTCTACGAGAGATTATCCCGTGATGATGAGCAAAGCGGTGACAGCAACAGTATCGTAAACCAGAAAAAGATGCTGGAGAGATTTGCAAACGAGCAGGGATTTACCAATCTCCATCATTATACGGATGACGGATGGTCGGGAACCAATTTTGACAGACCGGACTGGAAGCGTATGCTTGCGGATATTGAAGATGGCACTGTAGGATGCGTTATTGTAAAGGATATGAGCCGCATCGGGCGTAATTACCTTGAAGTAGGCTTTTATACGGAAGTGCTGTTTCGAAAGAAAAATGTGCGATTTATCGCTATTTCCAACAATGTGGACAGCGCCCTGAACGATGGCAGTAACGAATTTGCCCCATTCCTTAACATTATGAATGAGTGGTATGTAAGAGATACCAGCCGGAAAATCAAGTCCGTACTTCATAACAAGGGGATGGATGGAAAGCATCTGACAAGCAACGCAATCTACGGGTACAAGAAAGATCCCGATGACCCAGACCATTGGATTATTGATGAAGAGGCTGCCGCTGTGGTAAGACGTATTTATCAGCTTATCATTGAGGGAAACGGACCGATGCAGGTAGCAAGGATTCTGAAAGATGAAAAAGTCGAAAGACCTTCCTATTATCTTGCAAAGCAGGGACTTGGAACCTGTCGGGGAAGCTGTGACATGAACAGACCATACACTTGGACTGCTTCTACGATTTCAGACCTTGTAAGAAAACCTGAGTATATGGGGCATACTGTGAATTTCCGCACCAAGAAGTTATCCTATAAGGATAAGAATTCCGTGCACAACTCACCGGAGGACTGGATTATTTTTGAAAACACGCAGGAAGCAATTGTGGACGAAGAAACGTGGCTTACTGTTCAGAAAATCCGTGAAACCAAGCACCGCCCTACCAAGAAAGGTGACATCAATCCTTTAACCGGACTGATATATTGTGCTGATTGCGGTGCCAAGATGTTCAACCACCGCACCGGCGGTTATGAAAAGAAGGATAAGGATGGTAATCCAACCGGAAAGTACACCAATGCACAGGACAATTACACCTGCTCCACTTACAGTAAGGCAAAGAGCAAGTTTGAAAACAGATGCACACAACACCATGTCCGCACGGATGTTATCAGGGATTTGCTTTTGGAAGTTATTAAAGCTACCAGTACTTATGTGATAGAGCACGAATCAGAGTTTATCGAAAAGGTTCGCAGTGCAACGGAGCTTCAACAGGAAAATGAAGCAAAAGCACAGAAAAAGCGTCTTTCCAGAGAGCAGAAACGTATCAACGAACTAAATATCCTCATAAAGAAAATCTATGAGGACAATGTAAATGGGAAGCTAAGTGACAAGCGGTTTGAAATGCTTTTGGCTGACTACGAAACAGAACAAAGTGAATTGGAATTATCAGTAGATACTTTAGAAAAGGCTTTGGCTGACTATCAGGAGAATACTGATAATGTAGATAAGTTTATTGAACTGGTACACCGATACACAGATTTTACAGAACTTACTACTCCTATGATCCATGAATTTGTTGATAAAATCGTGGTACACGAAGCGGACAAATCTTCCGGTGACAGAATCCAGCAGATTGATATTTATCTCAAGTATGTAGGAAAGCTGGATGTTCCAATGCCGGAGCTTACTCCTGAACAGCTAAAAGAAGAAGACCGCAAACGCCGTAAGCGTGCATGGAATCGTACCTATATGCGCCGCAAATATGAGCGTGAAAAGGCGGAACGTGAGGCAAAAGAAAAAGGGTTATCTGAGACAGTCGGATAGACTGTCCCAGAAATAACCCTTAGACAATGAGACATGGCTGTGACGGATATCATGCACTCTGATTGGTTTTACACCGGTCAATGCTTCATATTTCTTGAGCCGTTTCTGCAGTGTTCTCGCCACAATCGGAAATAACCGCTGATTTTCCGGAAATCCATAATGCTTCTTCGCATACTCCTGCACCTCTTCTTTAAGAAAATTAGGAATATCAATAGTACGGACTGAATTTTCTGTTTTTGGAGTATCAATCACATCTCTTTTCCTGATCCGGTTATAAGTCTTATTGATATGCAAAAGATTACCACTCATATCAAAGTCTGAAAGACTCAATGCCAGAAGTTCTCCTTCCCTGATTCCTGTCCAGAACAGGATTTCAAATATCAGATAATCCTCACTCTCTGGCTCAATCCCGGCGATAAAGCTGTCATATTCTGCTTTCGTCCAAAATTCCAGCTTATTAGCATCCGATTTCCCCATCTTTTTTACTTTCTTACATGGATTTTCCTTCAGATTGTAAATTTTCTGTGCATGATTAAACAGTGCATTTAACTGATTCTGGATCATACGCTCATAAGTCTTGCTGTATCCTTTTTCCTGAATGGTATTCTGCCACTGGATAATCTCTGCCGGTGTGATCTCATTCATTTTTCTTGTCCCAAAATACGGAACAATATGCTTGTTCATCATGTGCTGCTTATTACGGATTGAATTTTCTTTCAGTTCATTCTTTTTATCTTCAAAATAAACTTGAATAAAACTGTTCATCTCCATCTTCATATCCGCTGCAGTCTTTCTTATGAATTCCTTCTCATAATTCAATGCTTCTTTCTTAGTCTTGAACCCTCTTTTCAGCTTCTGCGTTTTCTTTCCTGTCCAGTCAACATAACGGAAGCTCACATACCAGGTTCCCTGTGTTTTGTCTTTGTAAGCTGACATCGTAAATCCTCCTTCATACTGCTCTCTGAGAGCATCCATAAAATTTTGTTTCCCAGTAGGGACGTGGAATCTTTCCACGAACTGCCACATATCCTTCTTTTGCCAGTTCATCGTTGAGTTGCTTTAGAATAGAATATGCTTTACTGCGTTTCACTCCTAATTCTTCCATGACATCATCAACAGTCATCATATAATTAGTTCTCATAGCGTCCTCCTTTCCAGTCACTTTTGTGACTCTTTCGTTGTTCTCTTATAATAATTCACTTTTGTGAATTTATCAATAAACATTTGCGAATTTATTTTTTCCATTCCATACCTATCGCTTTCGTATCAACAATTTGTTAAATCTCACTCTTTTGTATCATTCACTTTTGTGCTAGAATAGAAGCACAAATATTATTAAGGAGGCAGCATTATGATTGGTAAAAAAATCCGGGCATTCCGGGAATTTAGAGGATACAGTCAGATACAATTAGCCGAGCTGTCCGGCATTAACGTAGGAACGATCAGAAAATATGAACTGGGAATTCGGAATCCAAAACCGGATCAGTTAGAAAAGATAGCAACTGCACTGGGATTAAATGTTAGTGTTTTTCTGGATTTTAATATTGAAACAGTCGGAGATGTGCTCTCCCTGCTGTTTTCTATTGATGATTCAGTGAACCTCTCACTTGCTGAGATGCCTGATCAGAAGATTTCACTGACGTTCGATAATCCTACAATGCAGGACTTTTTCAGGAAATGGTGTCAATTTAAAAATGTCTATGAAAAGGAAAAAGCTGAAATATTAGCTATTGAAGATAAAGATAAAAGACAAGAAGAACTGGATAAGCTCAACGCTACCCAGGAAGAATGGAAACTACGTGCCATGGGAACTACGATAGGTTGTCATACCATCGTTAAGAAGGGCACTGAAGGTAATGACATTAAGACGTATGATCTGACTTAATCCACAATCACATCTCTGATTTGTGGATTAATCCACTTTATCTGTTATCATATTTGCGAAAATTATATATTTTGTTATCATTCTGTTATCACAAACGGTTGTCAGGACACTCTCCCGGCAACCGTTTTTCTATGCTGTTCGTTATTATTTCCCACTCTTTTATATATTTCCAGGCAACAGAAAAACCCGTAGAACCGAAGTTCTACGGGTATCTTACGTTTGGACACAACGTTATCTTGCGATAACAAATCTATATTCAGATTGTATTACTCGATGATTGTAGCAACACGTCCTGATCCTACAGTACGTCCACCCTCGCGGACAGCGAACCAACGTCCATGTCCACGCGAACTTTTTCCGATTCCCGCCATTACTACCATCACCGCGAGAAATCCACAACGTATGTGTTTCATCACTTTCTTCCGCAAAACCTTCTACCACATCGGCTTCTGCAGGCAAAACGGCAGCTCCAGTCCGTTTGCCTCAAGAAGCTCTTTGTTGGTCAATATTTCTTTCGTATCCCCGTCGCAGACAATCCGTCCGCCGGCCATCAGAATCACGCGATTGCAGGTTTCCAGAATCATATCGAGATCATGCGATGCGATGATTTTCAGATGTTCAAAATCGTTCAGTATATGAATCAACGTTCTACGGTTTTTTGGATCGAGTGCAATCGATGGTTCATCCATCAGAATGATATCCGGTGTCATTGCGAGGATCGTGGCGATCGATGCCATCTTTTTCTCACCGCCCGACAGCTTATAAATCTGCTTGTCCCGTAAATGCCCGATATGAATCTGTTCCAGTGCATGGCTGACACGCTGTTCCACTTCTGTTTCCGGCAGTCCGTAATTGCGTGGTGCAAATGCCACGTCCTCGAATACCGTCGACATGAACAGCTGACTGTCCGAATCCTGAAAGACATATCCGATTTTCTCGCGCACTTTCGGAAGCATCTCCTTCACAACCGGCATCTCCTCCACACGAATGCTGCCCTCATAGTCCGGATTTAGCCCGACCAGCAATTTCAGCAGCGTGGATTTCCCGACACCGTTCGCTCCAATCAGCCCGATGCTGTCATTTTCGTGTGCAGTAAACGTGATGTCCTGCAGAATCGGGACTGATTTTTCGTAAGAATAATTAACATGTTCAAAATTGATGTGAATATGGCTCATTTTTGATATCTCCCGACAATTCTTTTCTCTTCCCGCGTGCAGGCAACTGCACCAGGTTGCTTTTCTACTTCTTCCGACTTGTTGCAAATAGATGTCTTCCCACGCAGTGCTTCATCCCGTTACTTTCAGTACGGCAAAAAGTACAAGCCACACACCCATATACAGCCAGTCCTTCGCTTTGCACGGCTCCTTCGCTGTATAGTAAAATTCTCCCTGATAGCCACGCAAAGTCATGCTTTCATACACCTCATTTGCGCGGTCCATGCTGCGCAGAAGCAGCTGGCCGGCCAGTGTTCCCCATACCTTGAAATGAACACCCTTCTGATTCGGCGCGCGCAGACTGTACGCCTGGGTCATACGGTTTGCCTCTTCAAGAAGCACCGTGACATAGCGGTACGTCAGCAGCACCTGTGTCACCAGAATGGCAGGGATATGAACCAGACGCAGTGCATAACAGATTTTCTCGATGGATGTTGTCGCAATCAGAAGATACGCCGCCAGTACGCTGTAAATACCTTTGATCATCAGCGTCACCATGGAAAGCATCCCTGCTGTCAGCGGAGCAGTACCAATATGCCCGATTACCTGACGGTCAAAGATCGGATTGAACAGCCCCACAAAACAGACGAGCGGCAGAACAATCCGAAGCCGCCGGATGCTGTCGCTTAACGAAATTTCGCCGACAATAAAGAGCACAATCGGATAAATTCCCATGCGCAGCAGGCCGGTCAGATCGTACTTTGGAAAGGACATCGTTACGGTCAGAAAAACAATCGTCAAAACGAGTTTAACCAGTGGATGAATTTTGTTCACCCACTGGTCTTTCGCCGCAAGCATGTCCATATGATGAATTTCATATAATGCATTGCCAAGTTTATTCATTTTTCTCCTGTTCCGTGCAGCTTATGACTTTTTCTTTTTAAAGAAGCGGAATGCATAGCATGCACCGACACAGACAATAAGAACGACTGCGGATCCCGCAATTCCGGAAAAGCTGGTTCCAAACGTGGAATCGGAATTTTTAAATCCATAGTCCGGCAGAAGTGCCGTTTTTTCCTGAATTTCTTCCGCCGCTGCATGTGCGCCGGTTCCGTCGTTTTCCAGTTCCGTCGAACCGGTCAGACGCTCCATAGACCACTCAAGTCCATCCGGATTGGAGGATGCCGCAAGAGAAACGGCTCCGCCGATCACCAGTGCTGCGATTCCTAAGATCGCAATTGTCTTCTTGAAAGAAAAGCGGCTCTTTGTTCTTTCTTCGCTGCACGAAAGCATCTCCGGGCGCGCTTCATAGACGAACAGCAGAACGGCCGCTGTAATCAGGCCTTCTACAAGCCCAATCGCGAGATGAATCGGCTGCATTGTTGCCACAAATACCGAAAACGGCAGATCCGTAATACCGGATGCAAGTGTTTCCAGCGCCACACTAAAAGCACCAAGCTGCAGCGTCACCACGCACCCAAGGATGGAAGCACCTACAATCTTTCCGCGCGACATTCCCTTTTTCATCATCGGACGCCAGAACAGGAAATAGCCGAGAAAGCACCCATAAAACGCCATATTCCAGATGTTGCACCCAAGCGCCAGAAGACCGCCGTCCGCAAACAGCAGACACTGGATCAGCAGCACACCGATCATTGTTAAAAACGCGGCATACGGTCCGAGCAACGCGGTCAGCATCATACCGCCGCAGAGATGACCACTCGAGCCTGTGCCCGGAATTGTAAAGTTAATCATCTGCGCCGCAAAGACAAACGCACCCATCACTCCCATCACTGGGATCTTTTTCGGGTCGCTCTCCAGGCGTACTTTTTTTACAGAAAAACCAGCTGCTCCGCCGGAACAGACATACATTGTTGCAGCCACTGCAGGCGCAACCAACGCATCAGCCATATGCATAATATTCTCCTCCTTTTTGTTTTCTGTTTTTTTCTTTTTTTTACTTTACTACGCTAAAATTCGTCCTGCAAGCCCCCGTAGGGGTTATTTTTTTAGATTTTTTTATGATCCTTTTTGTTCACTTTTACCGATTTTTTATGAACATTTTGTTTAAATTTAAAGGGTGACTTTTTAACATTTATATGGTATTCTATAGACAACACAGACGGATATCCCGGTGTCGGGAGTCCGTACACACACTATCTCGAGGACAGGATTCCTGTCCGATCCGCGGCCGCCTGCACGTCATCGGGTCGCCGCGGTTTTTTCTACAGAAAAAAGCCCTCCGGGCAGGATTCTTTCTTATTTTAGTGCCAAAACCGGCTCTTTAACGGGTTCTGGCTGTATTTTCGAGTATTGGTGTGAATTTCATCTTGACGAGAAGGAGACTCTCTTATGAGCACAGAGAACTTAGAACACGAAGATCAAAACAGAACAACGGAACCGATCATCGATATCCTGGGCAATGAAGCGCCCTCTGATCCAGAACAGGAAATTATTTCCCAGGGTGTCCACAACTACAGCGCCGCTGAAACGTATGTGTGTCCGACCGATCCGGCTGTTCTGCAGCAGCTCGAATGGTTCCGGGATCAGAAGCTTGCGCTGATGATGCATTTTGGATTGTACTGCCAGCCCGGCATGGTTGCCTCCTGGGCATTAAGCGACAAGGATTCAGACTGGTCCCGCCACCAGGTAAACTGGACGGACGGCGAAACCTTTAAAAAACAGTATTTCGGCCTGAATCGTTCGTTTAATCCGGTCCGCTTTCAGCCGGAGGAATGGGCGCAGATGGCAGAGGACTGCGGATTCCGTTATCTTCTTCTGACCACAAAGCATCACGACGGATTCTGCCTCTGGGACACCAAATATACAGATTATAAAACAACTGCAGAGGACTGCCCGTTCCATGAACATAAAAATGCGGATATCGTAAAATCCATGTTTGATGCATTCCGTGCAAAAGGCATCGGCATCGGTGCTTATTTTTCCAAAGCCGACTGGCACTGCCCGGACTACTGGAATGAAGATCTGAGAAAAGATGGTCTGACATCCCGCGGACCTTCCTACGATCCGAAGGAATATCCCAACGTGTGGAACCGTTTTAAAGAATATACAAAAAATCAGGTTCTGGAGCTCTGTGAGAATTACGGTAAGCTGGATATTCTCTGGTTCGACGCGGGCTGGGTCTCTGAGAGCAACGGCCAGGATATTGAGCTTGGAGAGATCGTTGAGGAAGCACGTAAGATTCAGCCGTGGATTCTCTCCGTTGACCGTACAATCGGCGGCGCTTACGAAAACTACGTGACACCGGAGCTCTGCATTCCGGAAGAACCGCTGAACGTTCCATGGGAAAGCTGCCTTACCCTCGGCGTTGACTTTACGTACGAATACGGCGATCATTATAAATCTCCGCGTGAGCTTGTCGGCATGCTTGTCAACATCGTTGCCAAAGGCGGCAACATGGCACTGAACGTCAGCCCACAGCCAGACGGCCGCATCCCGGTCGATGCCTGGGACAGCCTGAACGGTTTTGGCCAGTGGATGAAAACCTTCGGCGATGCTATCTACGGAACCCGCGTCTGCGCGCCGTACCAGAGCGGAACCCTTTCGTTCACACAGAAAGGTGATTCTGTCTATGTATTCCGGTTATATCCGACGGTACAGGAATCGGTAGAGGCAGAAATTTTCGTACCGTATACCGAGACGAAGATTTCGGAGATCTGTATGGTGGAAAACGGAGAAAAGGTTGCATTCAAAGAAGTCGAAGGCGGCCTTTGCATAACTGTCCCGGCAGGATACAGACGAGGCTCCGCACCGATTGCGCTGGTGTTTGAGATGAAGAAAGAACGGTAAATCAACAAGTGTAAAATTTTCCTTGATCCATTCAGGTCGGCTGGATTAGTCATTGATACGCCTAACGTCAAAACAGTTCAAGTGCATTTCTGCACCTGAACTGTTTTTCTGCTTTGTCAATATAATTGAAAAAACTATATTCATTTAAGAAGTTGTTTCAATCCACAGTCGGTAATTTCACAGAGTCTGACTTGTCAGCAGAATGCTGACTGTGGTTTGCCTCATGTCAGTAGGGATACCGATTTCTCTCCGCCCTCCACTGCCGTTAATTTTCTTATTTGCAATTCATCTCACCACCTATCGAGGTGGGAGAATCCTTGCCATTATTTGTTGAATCTTCCCTATATGGTAATATTCTCAGAATTTCATCTGTCTGCATGTTCTGACACCGTTGACGTAAATATCATTTGCCAGTTCTATGACTAGCCGCATATCCTGCCAGGTTTCACACTTGTTCCCCATAAAAGTAATGTTATCAAAATGGACATCATGAACACGTACTTCTTCTGTCGGTGTCTGGTACCCCCGGATCACGGAAACCGGGATATCTCCGTTCAGCACCTGGATATTATCAAAATAGATATCATTAATCTCTCCTTTGGCAAGCTGTTCCGTATATTTGCAAAGCAAAACCTTAATATCGAACAGTTTCTGTTCTGCCTGCTCTACTCTGATATTTTTATAATGTATATCATGAACATGACCGCCATCTGCCTGATGGATGGAAATCGCCGCACCACCCATGTTTCCTTCATACTGGCAGTGTATGATGTCACAGTCTTCAAATACCAGGTCGTGGATTTCGCTCCGAAGGGCATAACCAAGCTCTATGGCATTACCGGGTTCTGCATTCCAGATTACGTTATTGTGAACACGCACTTTTGTTACATCACGTACCGTTGACGGATCTTCAAACAATCTTTGGGATTTGATGCAGATACTGTCGTCTGTGGAACGGATAAAGCAATTTTTCACCTCTACATCCTGGCTGCTCGTAATATCAATACCGTCTCCCGTTACAATCCTCGACATAATGCTCATGTACGGTAGAGAAGCACAAAGCAAAACAAGGATAGCCAGCCCTGCCACTATTCCGAAGTCAGGGGAACGCAATAGAAAAATTCATAGCTGTATGCTATACTTAATTAGCATTTGAACATATCAAGCTGACACAGCAATCTCTTTACTTGCCGTTAATGCGCGTCTACCAATAGTCCGCACAAAGCAAGAGTAGCGTAAAGGTATAAAAATTTCAAACTTCTTTGTAACGAAATTCCGATTTCTCCGTCTAACCTATGAAGCTGAAGGAGGTGATGACAAGTATGGACTATGAAAAGCTCTATAAAGCCTACTATTTACAGGTATACTCGTATACTATTTCTCTTGCCAAAAATCGTGAGATAGCAGAGGAAATCACGCAGAACACATTCTATAAGGCTGTTTCTACAACATCACAATTCAAAGGTAAGTCAGATGAATTGACATGGCTCTGCTCCATAGCAAAAAACCTTTACCATGATGAAATGCGAAGCCGTCAGCGAGTAGCTGATGTGAGTGAAATCAATGACTTGCCATCAAATGAAAATGTTGAGAACTCAGTTGCAGATTCTGACATGGCGTTCCGCATACACCTCGTTCTTCACCGTTTGGAAGAACCATACAAAGAAGTCTTTCAGCTTCGCGTATTCGGGGAACTATCTTTTTCACAAATCGCTGCAATTTTTGGAAAAACAGAATCATGGGCGAGAGTTACTTATCATCGTGCAAAGCTAAAAATTCAAGAAAGGATGGATGAAAAGCATGAGTAAACAATGCGATATTGTTCGAGATATTCTTCCGCTGTATGTTGACGGTGCTTGCAGCGAAGCAAGCGCAGAGATGGTAAAAGAGCATTTGAACGCCTGTGCTGACTGTAACGCAATTTATCAGAAATTGCTTTCTCACACGAGCGAAGATGTTCTTCACGAAGAAAGCGAAAGCGTTATTATGCGCCATGAGGCAAAAGAAAAGCAGAGAGGCAGAAAAAAGATAACGATTGCTGTTCTCGTTTCCATCGCTCTTTGTATCATTGCAATTTTTACAGCTCTCTTTCTGTTACCTATAAACATTGCTTATGAGCCTGTCAAAATCGACTTCCCATTTGAGGTTGAAGATGTCGAAAACGTTGAAATGTACCACTATGACGGAGTGCCTGCATCAGCAGAAAAGAAAGTAGTTGTTGCTGAAAATGATATAAAGACCCTGTATGATAAGTTCAAGGGCTTATCCCTAAAAGACAAAACGACTGAGGAAACTGCCGGAGCAGATGTGACCAGCTTTAGATTTAACCTCTCAGATGGAACAAGCTACGATTTGATTTACGCCTGCTATGGGGTTAAAAACGGCGAATTGAAGTCAGCAGCAGGCGGTTTTAAGTATTTCACAAGTGCGGATATCGGCTCTTATTGGAACAATTTGAATACGGAACTTGAGGCAATTCCTATCAATGAGAGTGAATTGCCGTGAGCAGATAGCAAACCCAGCCGAGCCTGTCAACGGTCAAGATGAACGGCGCAAATGCGCCGCCGTTGACAGCCCCGCCCGTCTTTGCTGTTCGGTAATCAAGAGGGCGACAGCACAAGATGCTGCCGCCCTCTGCCATTATTCAGAAAGGGGGATTTTCCATGACCGAACACGAAAAGTATCAAGAACATATCCGGCATACACACGATGCCTTTTGCAAGACTGTTATTCGCCACGCTGCCATAGACGCAGCCCGGAGCATACGGAGCCGCCGCAAGCGGGAAATCTCGCTTGAATATCTGATAGAAGAAAAACACTATCCATTCAGTACCACAGATAAATACTTTGCGGAGCAATCCGGCATGACCAGCTATCCGCTTTTCGTCTGTGGTCAGATGGTGCTTTTGGAAAGTCCAGAGCTTGCCGCAGCCCTGTCCGCACTATCACAGATGGAACAGGAAATCATTTTCTTGTACTACTTCCAACGATTGACGCATAGGGAGATTGGACGGAGATATGGACGGGCTGGCAACACAACCGGGCGGCGTATTCAGATGATTTTACGGCGGCTACGGGCAGAGTTGGAGGGTTTGTCCTATGAGCCAGCTACTTCCCTATGAGACAATCGTTAAGGCAAGCGAGGGCGACCCGGAAGCTGTTGCCGCCGTCCTATCCCATTATGCGGGATATATCCGCTCTTGTGCGAAAATGGACGGACAGATTAACACGGATATGCAGGAGCATATCGTCAGGCAACTGATAGAAAGCCTGTTGAAGTTCCGCTTTGACCGCTAAACAGAAAAGTTGTATAATTAGAGCCTGACAAATTAAACTTCAATGAGGGTAGAGCAAATGGAACAGATTATCAATTATAGAGACATACCCACAGATAAAAGGATTGACATATTAAATGCTCTTGAGCGAATAGGTTTTTTTCCGGCATACGGCGGCGTGAGAACAATGCAGCAAATTATGGAAAAGTCAGTTCCAGGTTCAGGCCCACAATTCTATTTCGTTTTCCGTGAAAATGAGTTGATAGGGTACAATTTTCTCATTGGGGACACTAAGAAATATAAAGCGTTCCCATGGCTTGCTATTAGCAATATGGATGAGCAGAAGTTGACTGTTTGTGAAGAACTGATGAAAATACAAATTGCCTTTTTTGAAGAACTCGGAATGCAAAAGATAGCAGATCATTGCGTTAGGATTATGGAAGATTACAGAAAAGGAATTGGAAAGCAGAAAGAAAGCGATTGCAGATAAATTCCATTTGAAAAACGGCTGACAATTTAATACCGCCGCCCATCACAGCGGCAGATAAGCAGTAAATCTTGAAAAGGTTTACTGCTTTTTTTGCGCCCATTTTCAAAAATCTTTGGCAAACCACACCGCCGGATTGTTGTAGGGAGCAGACAGGGAAAACAAAAAAATTTCCGCTGCGTTTGCCAAAACGCCCCCTTTTCACCGTTGTAGTGGTGAACAGCGGGCAGAACACGCCGCCGCAATCGCTATATTGGTGGAGCAAGCCAGTATATCCGCAAACCAGAGCCGCCGAGGAAAGCGGTAGTTTTTTAGAGCAAGATTCTACCACGGTGCCAAAATCCGCATATCTGCGGTTTTGCCCCCTT
>OKYM01000041.1_pt1 | contig 52354 bp, 25 predicted proteins | sample 1608601 | NCBI WGS metagenome assembly OKYM01 (sample SAMN02674964, study PRJEB24791) | human gut metagenome, SKBSTL008 | isolation source: stool | host: Homo sapiens | place: USA | reverse complement strand
TGACCCTTCTGCCGCAGATCCGATGTGTACATCTCCCGACTTGTAATCTTCCGCCTTCGTGCCCGCGTTCTCATGTTCATAGACCAGCTTCATGTTCCCTTCGTATTTATCGATGGTCAGTTTATGCGGATCATTCTGCAGCAGTATGCCTTTGTCCGCGCGCAGGCTTGTTACATGGCTGTCAATAGATTCTCCCTTACCGCGATTCTTGTAGTTGAAATCTGCGCCTTTCTTGTGATAGTATCCTACTCCTACCTGCTTGTGTTCCCAGACTGCTCCATTTGCCAGCACCATAGATACTTTTCCGGGTATCTTTCCCCATTTTTGCGTATCCGGATTAATTCCCGATATATCCGTGGTTACCAGACCCTTCAAGAAGGAGTCTTTATTGTTCAGTCCCAACATGACATGACCGCCGCTTTCAGCACTGACATCCCCGGTAATCTTTACCGGACGGGTCGCAGAAGTAGCTTCTACCTTATTCTCATCATTCAGCTTTGCATTGACGAGTATCGAGCCGCCTGTATAAGCAGCCAAGGATGCGACATCTGTTCCTCTGATTGTTCCTCCTCCAATAGATACTTTTGCTCCGTGAGACTCAACAGCTCTCCACATCTTGGAGTCAATATCCACAAGTCCTTTAATGTCTACGAGCGCACTTCCATTATGTTTCTGTGCTTCAATAGCACCGAAATCTTCTCCCGTGTCTTTTACACGGATTTTTACTGCATGTGCCGGATCATCATCATTTTCTATGATTAACTTTGCATGGCCGCTTCCGCTTTTCCATCTTTCGTCACCGCGTACCCCTGCCACCAGGATTCCACGTCCGTAAAGGCTTCCCTTAGGATCGGATTCGATGTACATTCCGTTGACATTCTTGATTGTTAATGTACCGCTGTAGACGGTAATTGCATTGGGGTTTTTCTTCGGCAGGCGCTCTGTAATGGATTTCAGTTCCAGCCTGTGTCCAGTCATGTCGATATCCCCGACCACATCACCGTTCCAGTAGATATTTCCGAACTTATTATCGTTTACTGTTGTTACAGGATCATCTTCCGCATGGGTTACCAGTGACAAGTCATGATCAAATTTATAGTGGCCTTTTCCGTCATAAACTCCCGCTTTAGACCAGAAATCCCGCGCTTCTTCAGCAAAATAGTTCGCTTCCACGATTTGATGGCGTACCGGATTGACCAGTGGCGGCGGCGTGGGTTTCCCCTCTACATATCCCTGTCCGTTTTCTTTCTTGAAGAGCATGTCTTTCATTTCCAATGTCTTGGAGGATGAGGTTAATCCTTCGGCTATTGTCGCCTGTCCGCTCAGTTTTTCTTCTCCGGTCTTGTAGGCATCGTAATACAGTTTTCCTGCCAGAGCATTCAGTACTTCATATACCTGGGCTTCATCAGTCATGGTAATTCCGCTATTATCCGTGATTACGGTAATGCGTGACCCTTCTGCCGCAGATCCGATGTGTACATCTCCCGACTTGTAATCTTCCGCCCTCGTGCCCGCGTTCTCATGCTTATAGAACAGTTTCATATTTCCCTTGTAGTTCTCAATGGTTATCGGTTTCTCATTTTTCTGGTAAATGTTGCCGCCATCAGCCTCAAGGTTTTTGATTTTACTTTCTTTAATGCTGTCTGTTCGGGCTCCTTTTCCTTCATGGTACCAGGAGGCTCCGTCAGAAAGCATCATGTACGTTTGACCAGCTGTTCCGACATCTGTTCCTATCAACCCTTTTATGTAGGACCCGTCCGTATTCAGAACCAGTCCCAATCTTCCTTTCTGAGCAAGTACATTCCCTTCTATCTGTACATCATGTTTGACTGCTCCTGCCGTAAGGACATTTCTGTCCGACAGATTGCCGTTGATCTGGATTTTACCGTCATTATTTATCTTCAAACTGGACGCCTTATCCCCTTTGGCTATTATTTTCCCGCCGCCGATTGACACATCGCCCTTATTTGCCTGAATTACGCTGACATCATCATTCTCAACATCTACCAAACCTTTTATAACAAGCTTTGCACTTCCGCCATCCTTTACATTCCTGCCGTCTACAAGTATAGCTGCGTCTTTTTCCGCTGCCGTATTACGTATCTTCACAGCATGTTCCGCTTGATTATCATTAGATATAGTGAGGCTCGCTCCATTTCTGCCCTGTCCCCAGACATAAATACCGCTCTTTGCATTTTTATCGCCATGTATGTCAATATCTATACCTGCCGCGTTCTTTATTTCCAGATCACCGCCATGTGACAAAATTCCCGACGCATAATGCCTTAAATGATTTGCCTCAGAAACCAAGGTCAGCTTATGTCCGTTCATATCAATAAAGCCATCCGCTGTATAATCCGGATCTCCCCATATGATATTTGCTACATTGGCACCTTGATTTCCCCCGTATGTCAGAGTCTTGGGATTTGATAAATCAACCTTGATCGTGGTATCGGACTTCAGGACATAACGATGATCATCATCCTCACCATCTTTATACCCGTTATTCATCCAATACATATTCCCCGATCCCAGACCATCTTCAACAATCTGTTCACTTACATCCAGATTTGCCGGCGGCACGGGTTTATCTTCTACATACCCCTGTCCGTTTTCTTTTTTGAACAGCAGGTCTCTCATTTGTAATGTTTTAGATGACGCCGTCAGTCCTTCGGCTATCTCTGCCTGTCCCGCCAGCTTCTTTTCTCCGTTTTTATAAGCATCGTAATACAGTTTTCCCGCCAAAGCATTTAAAGCCTTATACACTTGGTCTTTATCTGTATCAACAATTCCTTTATTATCTGTAACTACTGTAATGCGTGATCCTTCTGCCGCGGATCCGATATGGGTGTCTCCCGCCTTGTAGTCTTCCGCCGCCATGCCTGCATTCTCGTGGGCGTAATAGATTTTTCCCGCGCCGCTGTAATTTTCAATTACAAGCTGTCCCGCATCTTTTTGATAAATTGCACCGCCTTTTGCATCACCGGCAAACCTGGTTACACGGCTGCCCTGTCCCGCATTCAGCGTGTTCCATTCACCACCTTCTGAAAGAAAAAGATTCACCTTTCCTTTTGTATCTACCTGTGTCCCGCCGACCCATTTCGATCCGGCAGTAAGACCAACATAAGCTTCCGCCCCAGCATCCATGCGGATCGTCCCCTGCAAATCCGCTTTTGATGTCCCGATCGCACTTCCGTCCTGATTCACATTGATAAATGTTCGGAATCCTTTCGCAGCACTGATAAGATACCGCTCTTTCTGATTCTCTTTGACTTTGAGTGTACCGCCGCCGATACGGAGAACATTCTTCTCCGTTTTGCCGCCCCAAAGTGATTCGTTTGTTTTAATCAGGTCAGAAAGTGACCCATTCTTTGAATCATCAATATCCGCTGAAGTAATAGAAATAGTATTATTGCTTCCAATCATATATATGCCATAAGTTTTTGACTGATCGCCCCGATTCCATTGCATAAGGCTAATTGCGCCCGGCTTGATTGTGAATCTTCCATTAATCGCTAAATCAGAACAGTCCATAGACGAAATGCCTGTCGTTTTGATAGAACCGCCGCGCAATTCTTCAATCACTACATCAGCATTGATCGTCGTCTTCACCAGGTCTTCACTTACTTTTTTATTAAATCTCTGGCTAAAATTACCCACTGCGATACCATGTGCAGCAGTATACTTGCTGCCGCTGTCTCCTGAGGGAGACCACAGCGTTTTCGCCTTGATGGTAATCGTACCGTTTTTCCCCGGATTGGTTTTATTGCTGTCAACCACGATAGTTGTCTTATTATTCGCCTTGATCCCGTATGCTGAATAATCAGCCCCCAAATCGGCAACTTTCGTCAAATCGAGCGTCAGGTCATGACCCGCCATATCAATATTAATCGTCTTAATTGAGGCCTTATCATGCGTATATCCTAAAATACCTGCTGCGACGGATTTGAATCTTTCTTTAGGCATGTTATTTTTATTAACAACCTGTGCCAGACGGTCTGCAGTAAATACTTCACTTTCACTGATCGGATTTGTAGACTGATCTGCCATCACCTGGCATGTACCCGCCAGCAGCGCAATTGTAACACCGGCAGCCAGCCGCTTCATCTGTAATTTACTTACCTTATTCCGTTTCATAATTCCTCCCGATTTTTCAAACATAAACTCTCTGCCGGATACTCGATTAGCACCCCAGCCTTGCCCGACAGCAGGCAATTCATCCTCTTCTAAAACATACCCATCCGGATCTGAACCGCTTGCCGCGGTCATGAAACCCGTGTCACATGAACCGGATTCACTCCAAAAAGTATTTCAAATTATCCATGCCCGGCACTCCCTTTCATCCACTCCATTAAACGCAACAAAAAACGAGACAATAAAAAGATGCACAGATTTCATAATTCTAAATCTGAACCGGATTTCCCATATCCGGCTTTCTTATGCATCTAGCCTTATGCCTCGCAAGTCATTAGAAAATCAGAAAACAAAGTGGCACCCTGACTTAGTTCCTCATTCTGTCATATCTCCGTGAAAGACTTACTATGACACAATTCCCCATACAGTTGCGGGCCAGTTCCGGAGTCTCACCGGATTCCCCACATGAGCTCTTCAGCTTTTGTCCTCATATAGTATTAAATTATTGGATAACCATTATTTATTAAGAAATAGCTATTTACATCTTATAATTCCAAATGATTATCTAATTTCATCGTGTCAATTATACTATATTACTTTTCACATATCAACAATAAATGATATTCCAATTGGTAATTTTAATTATTTTTTATAAATCCTTTTCAAATACAATGTTAACTTGCTCTGTTTCGCATACTTATCTAATTATCTCCCAAGTATAAAGGACTGCCGTCCTGTCCCCAGGAAAGCAGTCCTTTATTTTTTCTTTTTATTATTCAGTTCTCATGACAAAATCTTGTTTCATTCCCCTTTTGGAAGTTGACATCATGCTCAGAAGCTGAAGCGAATTCCTGCATTGATTCTCCAGTCTACCTTGTAATCTCCGCCAAAGCTCTTTGTGAAATCTGCATAAATCATGCTTCTCGGACTCAGGTAGTAGTTGCCGCCCAGTGCAATTTCTGCCCAGGTATCCTTAAGGCTGAACGAGGAACGCTTGCCTGTCTTTCCGGGTTCACTGAACAGGATGTGTCCATCTCCGTCAAATTCATGGAACAGACTTGCTTTGGCATAGAAATTGCCTTTGTCACTCTCTACTCCGGCTACTACACCCAGGCGCCCAATCAAACTGTTGACTGATGATTGATTGACACGCATGCTTTCACCACTAGGCGCCGCTGCAGCAAAGCTGTCCGATGACAAACGGCTCCATGTCAGTTCCGCCTGCGGCGTTACAAAGCCTTTTCCCATACGAATCTTTTTTCCATATTCAGCACTGATACCATATCCGTATGTATCATACTTGCCTTCTACATAATTCCTGAGCGCCGGTGCGCTGTATTTGTTGTAGGCAGTGAACTTATTGGAAAGTTTTCCTACTTTCGCAATGATATCCACATACTGTCCATCTTCCGATACTCTGGTCGCGTAGGCTGCCAATGTGTACAGTTTCGGGTCACCTTTTCCACCATATCTGTATGTTGCGCTGCCGTCATTGTATCCGAAAGCGCCGCCTACATGCCAGCCCGATGCTAAACGTTTATCCATGCCCACCTGGGCCGCCCAGTAGCTGTCCTTCATATACGCATTATGGGCGTCATAACTGATCCGGCCGCCGTAAACTCTTGCCCACAGGCCGCTTTCCGCACCGATTCTAAGGTCTCCCATGCGCTTATACATATCATTCATGTCATTCCGCCATACAAGGATAGAGGAAGTCAAAGCGCTTCTGGTACTGCTCATGATAGAGGTCTCATAATCACCGGTTTCGATTTCAGGCTTACTCGGCTTGTCAGGCTTTTCCGGATCCTTGGCAGGCATGTAATCAAGGTATCCCTGTCCATCTCCCTTAAAGCTCAATGTTTCGGTTCTCAAACCGGCGCTGCTGGAAGTCAGCCCTTCGGCAATTTGCAGTTTGCCTTTCAGATTCCGTTCTCCATTTTTGTACCCGGTATACTGCAGCTTTCCTGCCAGTGCATTCAGTGCTTCGCTGACCTTGTTTTTATCAGCTGCCTTTTTTGAATTTGTATCCAGTCCGGCATTATCAGTAATCATGTTCACTGTGGAACCGGCATCGGCTGCCGCAATGAAAGTGCCGCCGCCAAGTACCTTTGTCGGGTTTGTCTTGTCATGGGCATAAATAAGAGACATTTCCCCGCCAAAGTGTCCAATATCCGTCGTTCCGCTTACTGAATCCGTCTTGTCAAGGGTACCTTTAGTAGAGACAAGCTTACGAACCTTACTGTTACTGGTCTGCTGCCACTTGCCTCTCAGATCGACATCCGTACTGCTGTTCATGCTGGCACCTGTCCAGGTACCGTCACTTTCTACCTTAACTTTTGTCTCTCCGCTGCCGGCGCTGCTTCCTTTCCAGCTTCCGCCATTGGAAAGAGTTACATCCATCTTCCCTTCACCGGATACATCACCTTGCAAGGACGCTCCGGCCCGATCCATAACAACATCAGATGTAGATGCGGCATCCGTTTTGATTCCGCCGGAAACGGTTCCGTTTTTCAATTTAAGTTTTCCGCCGTTAAGCACGGATGCGCCATTTACAACATTCGTATTTTCTGTTTCAATCGTTCCGTTATCCGCTGTCACTGCACCGCCTACACTGCTACCGATCAGTTTTACCGTTCCGCCCGCATTGGCAGAAGCATCTCCCATTACTGCCGTTTCATCCGCTGTAATTGCTCCACCCGCTGCGGCAATGGCACCGGCCGTGCTCTTTTTCAACGCTACAGTGCCACCATTCAAAGAGGAAACCTTGCCCTTTATAACCGTCCCGTCATTAACTGACAGGTTACCGTTATCCGCCGTAGCGTTGCCGCCTACGCTGCCGCCGATCATTTCTACTATTCCGCCTGCATTGACAGAAGCATCGCCTTTCACCGCTGTTCCGTTTACAGCAATCCGTCCGCCCTCTGATGCAAGACTGTCTGCGCTGCCCTGTTTCAATTCCACGGTACCGCCGTTTTTAGCATTAACGGATTCATTTACTTTTGTATTCTCCGCTTTAACGGTACCGCCATCAGCTGATACGGTTCCGGTCACTATGCCGCCGGCTATAGATGCCGTGCCACCATGAGCCCCGATAAGATCCTTCACCGTGGCATTCCTTATCGTAGCCTGGCTGCTTCCATCTTTGGCCATTACCTGTCCTGCTACACTGCCACCAATCAGATTGATACTGCCGCCTGCCGCTGCAGTGGCATTACCTTCTGTTTCTGCACCATGGAGGGAAACTATACCATTATCGGCTTCCACATCTCCTTTCAATTTGCCATTCCGAAGGCTTACTGAAGATCCGGCACCCGCACGAACAGCTTTGCCGCCGGCTCCTGCCGTTACATTGGTTATACCTGCTGCTTCCACAATACCGCCGCCAGAAGCCACGATACCATCTCCTTCGGCAGTGATATTAGAGGTTCCGGAAAGAAGCACTTTACTTCCCGCACCGTCGGCAGCTACACCGGTCTTGCCTGTAATATTGGCACTGCCCTTAATATCGGCGGTCTTTCCTCCTTCTGCTTTGACACCGACGCCGGTATTTCCTCCATTCAGATTCAGCGTATTTTCTCCGCTGTCCACATGGATATTCTTCGCACCCGCATCGACAGCCGCACCGGAATCTCCGTTGACAGTAGCCGGATTCTTTGTGAACTTATAGGTATCCGTATCCGATTTATAAACGCCGGCTTCCTTGTATACCTGTTCAGAAGCAGTACTGCCGTCTATAGTCTTATTAATTGGATCCGTGACCTGTTCATTCGGATAAGCGGTTTCATAAAGGTACTGCCCCTGACCGTTATCTTTCTTAAAGGTAATATTTCCTGTTTTGAGAACCGCTTCAGAACTGGTCAGACCTTCTGCAATTTTTACAAAACCGGTCAGATTCTTTTCTCCGTCCGCATACGCTTTATAGAAGAGTTTATTCGCAAGAGCGTTCAGTGTCTCACTGACCAGATTCTTATCCGCAGATGCATTGGAAGATGTATTCATCCCCTTATTATCCGTGATGAGGGATATGCCGGAGCCAGATGCCGCTTTCCGTATGATGAAATCTCCGCCGATCATGGTTTTCGGCGCTGTTTCTTCGTGTGCATAATATACATCCGTGTAACCGCTATAGTTATCTACGGTGATATTTCCTGTGTCTTTCTGGAAGATCTGTCCTGCCTTATCTGCACTTACTCCGCCGGCAAGTCTTGTCAGATGGCTGCCTTCGAAGTTTTTGCCCCCCCAGGATGTTCCGGTATCTCCATACTTTTCATTCATCCATGCGGCACCGTTGGCAAGGAACAGATTGGCCTCCCCTTTGAAGGTCAACTCTCCTGCTTTCTTCCCTTCATCGGGGAATGCATTATACACAACCCCTTGGAGTGTAGAATCCGACGTGGTCAGTCCCAGATTAATCTGTGACAAAGTGCCTTTCTTATCCACTTCATTGACAGCACCGGTCGTTACCGCCAGATTTCCCTTAATATTGACTTTCTTGTCAAGGCTTCCTACGGCATTTCCGTTGCTGTCAAGCTTGACATTCATGTTGACAACACCGTCTTCTGCACGGATAGCCGCATAGGGATTTGTCGACGCCTTGTCCACTTCAATGCTGCCGCCGCCGTTGACTGTCACTTTGCTGCCGCCGGCATTGGCAAAAATACCATGGGCTTTGCCTTTCAGGTCTACATTTCCATTGACTGTGATATCAGCTCCCATAGAATTGGGCCCCATATTACTGGTGGAGTATAGTCCGGTTGCCCCATAATAACTAAAGCCGCCATTGTGTCCGTCTACATCGGCTGTCACATTTCCATTAACTGTCAATCTGCTGTTTCCCTGGATATAGGCACCCAGCGTATTAGCTGTTCCGCTTACTTTCAGATTGACATTTCCATTAATCGTCATTTCGGGCCGGATAGCTGCATTGCTGTTTGCCATATGGATGCCTTCAGCACGGGATGTGCTTGTCACTTCTACATCCAGGTTCTTCGCGGTGATCTCTGCTTTCTTCGCAGTAGACTGGTTGATTCCGTAGACTGTACCGCTGCCTTCTACCGTCTTCATTTTCAGCGTTTTTCCATCAGCCCGGATAATGACATCTTCTTCTACTTTTACTGCAGGTCCGCCTGCGGCAACAGTAATTTCAGAATCCTTTGTGAATTTATATGTACCGTCTTCTTTACGCACACCGGTATTGACATATTTCATGTCCTTCGCCTTTACGCCGGTGATAGTATCGGTAAATGCCGTTTCTGTCTGTTCTTCAGGAATATCCGAAGCCGGTGTATAGAGGTACTGCCCCTGACCATTGGATTCCTTGAACGTCACATTCTTCAAATCAAGAGAAGCTTCCGATGCGGTCAGCCCTTCCGCCAAAGCTGCCTTGGCAGAAAGTTTTCCATCCTTTGCCAAGTAATAGAGCTTTCCTGCCAGCGCATTCAAAGTTTCACTGACCAGATTCTTATCCGCCGCTTTAGTTGAAGACGTATCCAATCCGTTGCTCCCCGTCATCAATGTAATACGGGAACCGTCCGATGCCTTGGATACCTTGAAATCGCCGCCGATCATTTGTTTCGGCGTGCTATTTTCATGGTTATAGTAAATTCGGCTGAAACCGCTGTATGTGCCGACTTCCACATCTGCCTTGTCCTTCATAGCGATGAGCCCCGCATGATCTGCGTCTTTTCCGCCGGTCAGGGTTGTCAGATGAGAAATACCGTCATAAGCCCCGTACAATCCGTTTGATGGACTCGGAAGTGTCGTCTTCCCGTCATTTCCTGCCGCATAAACGGCATCGGCACGGGAAACCGCTTCATGATTCCAGGTCGCACCATTCTGGAGCCACAGGTTGATATCTCCCTGCTGTGATTTTCCGGTAGGCGTATTTTTATTCGTATTCGATACAACACCGCTCCATGTGGAATCAGACGTCGTCAGCCCCAGATTAATGGCACCGTCACGGAAATAGTATGTATTATCTCCATTTCCATCATCTTTCGATGCATAGAGATTCCCCACCAGATTCACTTTATGGTTGGAGGCTCCGGTCACTTTGACTTTGCCGCCGGCATCCGTTTCAGTCTTTACATTCACATTAACAGTACCGCCAAAAGCACCCAATGCCAGGAATCCCCGTTCTCTACTCTTCGGCGTGATAATATTGACATCGCCATTCAAGGTAAGAACATTATCCAATGAATTCTGCCCTGCGACTTTATAATAAGCATCCGTTACCGCGCCGTTCCCTTTGACAGCCATATCTACATTGCCGTTGATCGTGATGGAACTGCCGCCTTCTTTGCCAAGATAAATTCCCTCCGGCGCCCAGCGGCTTCCCATATAGGTAGGATAGCCGCCATCTTCTCCGGTACCCTTAATACCCCAGAAATCATCGGAAGACTGGTCATTTCCGGTACCGCGCATGGTGACATTGCCATTGATGGTCAGTTTGGTCTTTGCCGCTTCTGCCGCCCCCATGTGACCCATAAAAATACCGTCTACCATATACGCGCCGCCATTGACGGTCATATTCACATCGGAATTAACAGTAATATCATCTCCGTCTTCCAGATAGATTCCATAAGTTCCCATCATACCGGCTTCCGGTGTTTTCAGGTTCAACTGTTTCGCGTTAATAACCGCTTTTACATTCGGTGTCATTCCTATCGGCGCCCAATCACTGCCGCCGGTGGTAATATTGACTGTCTTTCCTGCAAAGTTATAAGCCAGATTCTTGCTGTTTCCGCCCATCTGGCTGACAGATCTGCCGAATACCTTGGAATCCTTCTTATAATCGAAAGTAATTGGGCCTTCCGCATCAATAATGTCACCGCTCGGATCTTCTTCGGGCGTATAGATGTACTCACCCTGACCGGTCCCGTTCTTGAAAGACATATTGCCTGTCTTCTTTGCCACGGCGGATGTTGTCAATCCTTCAGCAATTTCTACTTTACCCGTAAGATTGGTTTCTCCATTTTTATACGCGGTATAAAACAGTTTATTCGCCAGTGCATTAAGGGTGGCATTTACCAAATTCTTATCTTTTGCCTTGCTGGAATTTGTATCCAATCCCCTGCTGTTGGTACGCATCGTAATACCGGAACCGGCTTCCGCATTGGCAATTATCGTATCTCCGCCGGTCATTGTTGCAGGAGACGATGCCTCGTGATCATAAACAAGAATAGTGTGTCCGCTGTAATGATCAATGGTAATCGGATTGCTGTCTTTCTGGACAATTACACCTGCCTTAGCCGGCGCGGTACCGCCTGCCACTTTTGTCACGCGGCTGCCTGCAAACAAACCATACTGGTCTTTTGATGTCCGGCGGTTTTCCCACATTCCTCCGTCAGACAGATACAAATTCATAGGATGTCCGTCTTTATTATCGGCAATTCCGGTCCACCGGGATTTACTGCTGCCCAGACCCAGATCAACAGTTCCCTTTTTCCCTAAAGAAATTGTGCCCTGCACAACGACATCCTTTCCATTGGATCCTGTTTTCGCATCATTCATGCCCATGGCAAAGGTGCCTGAAGTGGCAGCCACAGCTTTATAGCTTGCCTCTTCCCCGTCATCCGGCGTAAAGATTGTGCCTCCGGCAATGGTTACCGCATTTTTTTCGCTGCCGCGCATATCCACGCCGACACCTTTTACTTTCATATCCAAGTTGCCGTTCAAAGTAAACGCCGCACCGTCTTTATCATAAATATTGATGCCTGTTGCCTGATATGTCTTTGTGCTGCCATACCCGCCCTTTTGAGCGGCAGAAACACCATAGGCATCATTTCCGCTTCCCGTGCCTTTCATAGCCAGGTTACCGTTAATGGTCAGCGCAGAACCGCCATTATATAGTTTGATTCCATCCGCAAAACCATCTCCGCCCTGTTTTGCCAAGATAGATACGTTGCCGGTAATGGCTGCTTTTCCGCCTTCATGGATATATATACCGTATACATCTCCCACAGAGGATTTGGCATTGATGGAAATATCTTTTGCCACAGCGTCAATCTTTTTCTTCGTGTACATGCCTACAGCACTGTTGCGTTCTGTCTTATTCTCCGCATTCAGTTTCAGACTCTTATCTGCCGCATGAATCGTAATATCCTTATTGATCCCCACCACGGCGGCCACAGCCTTATGGTAGCCAAGATCTTCTGTCGTGGTATCTCCGTCATCGACAGTGACCGTATTCACCGCTTTGGTAAAAGTATACACATCATCTTTCAGCACATTGGCTTTGACATACTCCTGATCTTTATCAGCTTCTCCGGTGATAGGGGTACCGAAATCAGACGTAGTCTGTCCATGAGGATCATCTTCTGCGGGGGTAAATTTATATTCACCTCTGCCCGTGACATCCTGGAAGCTCATATTTCCCGATACGATGGCAACCGATGCGGAACTTGCCGTCAGGCCTTCCGCAATTTCTACGGTACCTTTCAGATTATCTTTGATTGCCGCATTGTTATAACCGGTATAGTAAAGCTTATTCGCCAAAGCGTTCAGAGTTTCACTGACCAGATTCTTATCGGCCGCCTTGTTGGAATTGGTATTCAGACCGCCGTTCCCGGTTACCATCCTGACAACAGATCCCGGTTCCGCTTTTTTTATCAGCGTCCTGCCGCCAATCATCTCTTTTGGCTTTTCCGCTTTATGGTCATAGACAAGGATTGCATGACCGCTGTAATGATCTATATTGATGTCCCTGTCGTCGTTCTGTCTGATAATACCAGCGTGGGCCGCATCACTGCCGCCTTTGAAATAATCTATATGGCTGCCCATGTAAGAGCCCGTCACGGAAGCAGTCTTCTTATTATTCCAAACCGCATCATGGCTCAGATACAGATTGACCTCGCCGGCATCGCTGGAAAAACTCCTGTTATAATCGGTTACACCTGTCCATGAAGAATTCTTGCTTGCCAGCCCTACATTTACAACGGCCTTAGACCCTGATCTTCTTTCGGTGTAAATATTTCCCTGAAGCACAGTGTCTTCAGCCTTGGCAGCCGTTCCGTCCTCATTCATATTAATGAAAACAGTACCGTTCACGCCCTTAACAAGCTTTGAATTCCCCTGAGCATGTTCATCCATAGGCGTCAGAATCCTGCCGCTGCCAAGGCGCATAACGCCGCCTTTAGCGGTAGAATTGATGGCAGTTCCCTGAATTTTTACGTCCAGCGGCCCTTCAATAGTTAATTTGGCATTATTCCCGATATTGGCAATGGCAGTTACCGATATACCCGTTGTATCTTTGGCAGCTTTTACCGTTCTCCATTCATCGGAACCTGTACCGGCTATTTTCAGCCCGCCTTTAATGATAAGTTCCGCATTGGGTCCGCGGTTTGCCACGCCGTACGCTATTCTGCCTGAAGTAGACACCTTATCAATCACTACATCCCCGGCGACGGAAAGCTTACCGTTCTCGGAAACATAAATACCTGTAGCTTCTCTTCCATCCGTTTGATCTGCAGAAATAACCAGCGGTTTGTTTTTCTCCATATTGATGAAATTGATGCTCTTCTTGTTGCCGTCCGTCCCTTTTCCAACACGGACAGCCGCCGCCTTTGCAGATGCGGAAGAAGCCGCTTCCAGACGGAGTCCATGATTTGCCATGTCCACGGTGATTGAATCATCGCCGTTGTAAGCTGCACTGACATATCCATCTTCAGCATGGGTGTCATCAGCAGTGACCGTAGTTTCGCCTTTCAGCAGTCTGTCTTTGACAATCGGCCCATCTAAAGGTTCCGGCGGGGAGTATATGTAGGTACCCTGTCCGTTCTTATCAGCAGCCGTATCTGTCTTGAAAGTAATATCCCCACTTGCTGAAACAGAAGAGGAAGTCAATCCTTCCGCAATTTCCACAGTGCCTTTCAGTTTTGTGTCGCCTTGGGCATAAGACATATAGTAGAGCTTATTTGCTAAACTGTTCAGCGCTTTTCCCGCAGCCGTTTTATCGGCCGTATTGATTCCGCCTGCGCCTGTGCGCAGCGTGATGGAAGATCCTTCTTCCGCTGTCTTGATTCTGAAATCACCGGCGCTGTAATTCTCAGCGGCGGAACCGTCTCCGGTATGGTCATAGAAAACAAGAGTGTGTCCGCTGTAATTATCTACAGTAATGGGCTTGCTGTCTTTCTGATAAATATACCCTTTATGCACTGCGTCACTGCCGCCATGAAGCTTCATTAAATAGCTGCCGTTATAGACAGGATTCTTACCGGCAAGCGTCGTAGTAGTCACATGAGACTGCTGCTCATTCGTCCAGGTGGCCCCGTTTTGCAGATACAGATCAAAATTCCCGATATCATGCATCGTATTCCCGCCGCTGCCGTAATCATCATTGTACTGTTCATACGCCGCCACACCGGTCCAGGACGAATCCTTATCTGTCAGCGCCACATGAAGATTTCCTCTGTGCTGCCAATCTGCCAGCTGGCCTCCGCTGTATTCAATAACTTTCTTTCCATACTGCCCTGTAACATACATATCCCCGATAATATTGGTTCTTGCGCTTCCTGGCGCACCATTTTTCATGTTGATATTGACAGTTCCTTTTTCTACACGGGCCGCATAGAAATTATGGGATTTGTCCGCATCCGCTGCTGTAGAAATAGTACCGCCGCCGACAGAAATTACACTGTCCGCACCCGCAGTATGCAATGCCGATCCCTTGAAATCAGAAATATTCACCGGCCCCGTAACGGTCATGGAAGTATTATCGCCTGTCATCCGGATCCCGGATACGCCGATATACCGCCCCTGCTTCTCCGCTTTATCACCGTCCACATTTGAAATGGTAAGAGAACCGTCAATCACCGCTTCACTTCCGCTGCCCTGGAAAGCAATACCTGTGGCGGAACCGCCTTTGGTATGCACCTTGGTAATCTCCACCGGCCCCGTTATATTCAGATGGGAATTCCCTTCAAGAAAAATGCCGTTGGCAGCACGGGTGTCTGTATTGGTAGAAGTAATGCCGATTTTCTTTCCCGCATCATTTTTTACAGTGATATAATCATTATTTCCCACATAAACGGCATCGGCAATCTCATTGCCGCTTTCTGCCGCTATATTCAAATTGAATCCATTCATATCCACAATCATCGGATTATTTTTTGTTGTAGGAGTGGACTTATTGTACATGCCGCTGACCACTTTTCCCTGCTTCGCATTCGGTGAAACGCCTTTTGCATTGCGGTCAGCCGTTTCTTTTTCCGGACCGGTAATCGGCCCAACAAGTTCATCTGTCGCCGGTGTATAAAGGTACCGGCCCTGACCGTTATCTTTCTTAAAGGTAATATTTCCTGTTTTGAGAACCGCTTCAGAACTGGTCAGACCTTCTGCAATTTTTACAAAACCGGTCAGATTCTTTTCTCCGTCCGCATACGCTTTATAGAAGAGTTTATTCGCAAGAGCGTTCAGTGTCTCACTGACCAGATTCTTATCCGCAGATGCATTGGAAGATGTATTCATCCCCTTATTATCCGTGATGAGGGATATGCCGGAGCCAGATGCCGCTTTCCGTATGATGAAATCTCCGCCGATCATGGTTTTCGGCGCTGTTTCTTCGTGTGCATAATATACATCCGTGTAACCGCTATAGTTATCTACGGTGATATTTCCTGTGTCTTTCTGGAAGATCTGTCCTGCCTTATCTGCACTTACTCCGCCGGCAAGTCTTGTCAGATGGCTGCCTTCGAAGTTTTTGCCCCCCCAGGATGTTCCGGTATCTCCATACTTTTCATTCATCCATGCGGCACCGTTGGCAAGGAACAGATTGGCCTCCCCTTTGAAGGTCAACTCTCCTGCTTTCTTCCCTTCATCGGGGAATGCATTATACACAACCCCTTGGAGTGTAGAATCCGACGTGGTCAGTCCCAGATTAATCTGTGACAAAGTGCCTTTCTTATCCACTTCATTGACAGCACCGGTCGTTACCGCCAGATTTCCCTTAATATTGACTTTCTTGTCAAGGCTTCCTACGGCATTTCCGTTGCTGTCAAGCTTGACATTCATGTTGACAACACCGTCTTCTGCACGGATAGCCGCATAGGGATTTGTCGACGCCTTGTCCACTTCAATGCTGCCGCCGCCGTTGACTGTCACTTTGCTGCCGCCGGCATTGGCAAAAATACCATGGGCTTTGCCTTTCAGGTCTACATTTCCATTGACTGTGATATCAGCTCCCATAGAATTGGGCCCCATATTACTGGTGGAGTATAGTCCGGTTGCCCCATAATAACTAAAGCCGCCATTGTGTCCGTCTACATCGGCTGTCACATTTCCATTAACTGTCAATCTGCTGTTTCCCTGGATATAGGCACCCAGCGTATTAGCTGTTCCGCTTACTTTCAGATTGACATTTCCATTAATCGTCATTTCGGGCCGGATAGCTGCATTGCTGTTTGCCATATGGATGCCTTCAGCACGGGATGTGCTTGTCACTTCTACATCCAGGTTCTTCGCGGTGATCTCTGCTTTCTTCGCAGTAGACTGGTTGATTCCGTAGACTGTACCGCTGCCTTCTACCGTCTTCATTTTCAGCGTTTTTCCATCAGCCCGGATAATGACATCTTCTTCTACTTTTACTGCAGGTCCGCCTGCGGCAACAGTAATTTCAGAATCCTTTGTGAATTTATATGTACCGTCTTCTTTACGCACACCGGTATTGACATATTTCATGTCCTTCGCCTTTACGCCGGTGATAGTATCGGTAAATGCCGTTTCTGTCTGTTCTTCAGGAATATCCGAAGCCAGTGTATAGAGGTACTGCCCCTGACCATTGGATTCCTTGAACGTCACATCTTCCATACGTTTGGACAGGCTGGAAGACGTCAGTCCCTCGGCAATTTCCACTTTACCGGCAAGATTGGTTTCCCCATTTTTATACGCAGTATAAAACAGCTTATTCGCCAGAGCATTCAGCGTTGCGCTGGCCAGATTCTTATCTGCTGCTTTGGACGAATCCACATTAAGACCCTTGCTGTCGGTAATCAGAGTAATTCCCGATCCGGGCTGCGCTTTAGTCACGGTAAAAGTCCCGCCGAGGATATCCGTGGGTTTCTCATCCTTATGCCCATAGTATACGTTTGTAAATCCCTTATAATCGTCTACGCGGATATTAATGCCTTCGCTGTCTTCATCCTCTCCGGGTTTCTGGAAAATATGACCCGCCTTATCGGCGCTTTCCCCGCCGACCAGCCGTTTCAGATGACTTTCCGAAAAATCCTCTCCGAAATAAGCATCAGGCGGTTCGCCCCAGGCTTCATTCGTCCAGGAGGCACCATTCTGCAGCCACAGATTAATTTCTCCAAAAAATTTCTTGCCGCCGGCGTCATTGCCTTCATCTTTAAACGCATTATAAGCGACCCCCGTCCAGCTGGAATCAGGCGTAGCCAGCCCCAGATTGACACGGGTATAAGGCTCCGGCTCAGCCACATTGATCGCGCCGGCGGATGCGCCTACATTCCCTTTTATCGTAACTTTGGCACTCCCGGCTCTGACAGGCACTTTATTTTCATCCCGTTCCATATTCATCGTGGTAGTGGCGCACTCTGCCAGAAGCGCATAATATCCTTTGGTATTATCTTTATTGATTTCTATATTTCCGCCGCGGAAGTAAATATCCGAATGCCCGCCATTGGCAAATACACCATTGGCATTCACTTTCAGATCCACCAGTCCGTTAACGGTCAGCTTCGGTCCCAACTGAAGTTCATAATTATTTCCGGCATAGATGGCGGAACCGCCATAATAGCTGAAACCACCGTCATTTTCCACATAAACCGCCCAGGGATTCTTTTCATCATGGGTATTCATCGTCACGTTCCCATTGACGGTGACTTCCGCATTGCCGCACAGATACATGCCCAGTCCGTAATTGGCGCCATGAGCCCTGATATCCGTATCTCCATTAATCGTCAACCTGTACGGTGCATCCTTATTCGTTCCGCCCTGCCCGCCTACACTGATTCCTTCAGCGCGACTCTTTGTATTCCCTGCGTCAATAATCAACTTTTTAGCAGTAATAGTAACCCCTTTTTTAGAGTTTGCTTCCACCGCATGAACAAGGGTATGTTTGTCATTTACATGTCCATAAAACTTTAAAACATGCCCTGATGCGTCAATATTTACAGGATAATCCAAATCTCCCACTTTGACGCCTTGATTCGTTTTTATAAGAGAATCATCGGTAAATTTATAATTTTTCCCGCCATCCTTTGTTATGTGGGCCATAACATATTCAGACGCGTTATCTTCCTTTCCTGTTATGCTGCCAGTGTACTCCTCAAAATCTTCTTCGGCATATGCCGCCGGACTATACAAACCAAGACTGCCGAGTAATGACAATGTAATTGCCGCTGTCAGAAACCGTTTCCCCGATTTCCATTTCGAACATTCTTTCATAATCTGCTCCTCCATCTTTCTATTTTTCAGAAATATGAAATATATACCCCGCTTCCTTGCAGCAGGGTATTATACCGCAGCCGGAACCGTCACGATACCTGCTGTTTGCCACACTACTTCCGCACCGCCTTTCTCAGAACTCGCACCGGAAACCGGCATTCAGCTGCCACTCCCGTTTCCAGTCCCCGCCAAATCCTCTTGTCACATCTATATAAATACGGCTTACAGGTGACAGATTATACGTGCCGCCTACCGTTAATTCCCCCCAGGTATCCTTTAAATCATAGCTGGTTTCCTTAGTACCGCCGTCAGCAGCGGAATAGGACGCTTTAATTCTGCCGCCGAATTCATGGGCAATGCCCGCTCTTACATACAGATCACCGAAAGAACCGATACGTCCTGCTTCAATACCTGCCCTCGCCACATAACTGTCAAAAGACTGCCCCTTCACAGTCATCACGGCGCTTTTATTGGAAACATCGTATTCATCAGGTTCCAAATGCGCCCAGGTGAACTGGATCTGCGGCTGCCAGTAGAAATCTCCCGTTCCGAATCGCTTTCCATATCTCCCTGCCACACTGTAACCTCTGGCGGTAGATGATCCCGTAAACTGATTTCTTCCTCTGTCATACAGGGTAAACTTATTCTTTATATAACCCCCTTTGACGACCATATCCACAAAGGCGCCCCGGGTAAGATCTTTCGATCCGTAGAGCGACAGGGCATACAGTTTGCTGTCGCCTCTTCCGCCAAAATCATACTTGCCCTTTCCATCTCTGTAATCCAGAGATATACCTGCACGCCAGTTATTGGGGTAACGGCGGTCGTACCCGGCTTCGCCTGCCCAATAGTTTTCTTTTGTTCCGATACCGTTTCCGTCATATTTCCATCTGCCGCCATAAACTCTTCCCCATGCACCCTCCATGCCGCTTCGATAGCGGAGCATGTCCAAACGAAGCATCCCCTGCATGGCGTCATCTCTCCACTCTAAAGCGGAATCAGTCAGCACGCTGCGTCCACCTTTCATCAGCGCCGTCTCATTATCCCCATGGACAATCGGTGGAACCGGCGGTGTCGGTGGGTTCGGATTCGGATTTGGATTCGGATTTGGATTCGGATTCGGATTTGGATTCGGATTCGGATTCGGATTTGGATTCGGGTTCGGATTCGGTGCTGATCCTTTTTCTACATATCCTTGCCCGTGGTTGTCTTTCTTATACTTCATATCCGCTAATTTGGCAGATGCTGATGACGCGGTCAGCCCTTCCGCGATTTCTGCCTTACCCGCCAGATTACTCTCGCCGTCCACGGATCCCTCATAATATATCTTCCCCGCCACCGCGTTCAATGCTTTCCATACAGCATCATCATTATTCATATCAATACCTGCGTTATTAGTGGATACAACAATTCCCGAACCGGCAGCTGCTTTCTTTATCCGGAAATCGCCTCCTCGGTAAGATGCGGTCGTACCGCCATCTCCCTCGTGAGTATAAATAACTTTGACATGTCCGCTATAATTCGTCACGTGGATTTCCGATACTTCTTCCGGATAAATGATGCCTGCCTTATCAGAGGAACCTCCGCCCACCAACTGGTTCACATGAGATACTCCGTCATATTTCCCATAGTGGAATACGCTCGGTTGGGGCATTTTTTCTACCTGAAGCCCATTGGTCCGCGATGGAGAGCTGTGTTTCCATACGGCTCCGTTCTGCAGCCAGAGATTTACTTCTCCTGCCTGATCAGATCCGCTGTTGTCCACCACACCGATCCATTGGGAATCACTGTTTGCCAAAGCCAGATTGATACGGCCATTCTGGAAAAAGTAAGGCTGTCCGTTGTGGTCTTTATCATCCCGCATGGCAATGATATTCCCCTTGATATTCACTTTATGGGAAGCCGCGTCCGCTCCTGCCATATTCACATTAATAGTGCCACCGTAACTGGCAAGGGCATAAAAACTCTCTTTATCGCTTGTCGGCGTCACTATGGTCACATTCCCTTTATTGGCGTTAATAACAGCGATATCATAGTCATCCATGCCGGCAGACTTGTAATAAGGATCCGTCTTCATTGCGGAGCCGCGGACAGCCAAGTACACATCGCCGTTGAGATCAATGGAGCTGCCGTCCGACATATCCACATCGACCCCCGTAGGCTGCCAGCGGGCACCGGTATATTCATCCGCCCATCCCGGAACATGGCCGTCCGGCCCGTAACCGCCATGTATTTCCGCCGCATTGACTCCCCATTTCGCGTCCTGGGAAGAGGAATCCGGAGGTTCTCCAACGGCTGCCGGATCCCCTATATATACATTGCCGTTGACGGTAATGTTCGCTTTGGCCCCCGTACCGGTGCCGGCGCGCATCATATAAATACCGTCGGCAAAACAGCTGCCTCCGTAAGTCTTAATCTGCAGGTTCCCGTTTATGGTCAGCCGGCTCCCGTCAGATGCGAGAATCCCCGCCCCCTGCGAATTTCCCGCGTCACTGCTGGAAGTATCAATGGACAGCGTTCCTGTCCCGTCGCCCACGGTGACAACGGATGTCGTTTCTTTCCCCGGCGTAATGCCTTCAGCGTAATAAATGCCGTGGATACTGATTTTTGATCCGTCTTCCAAGTTATACTTATTAACACCATTTTCCACTTTATAGGCACTTCCGAAAGTTGCCTTATCTTTTTTTGCCTTGGTCGTGATACCGGAAGTATAAACCGGCGCCGCCAGCACATCCGAAACTGCTCCGGCTCCGCTGATAAGCAATGCTGCTATACCGGCTGCCAGCCACTTTTTTCTGCCATACACATATTTCATCATTATCCCGCCTTTTCTCCACTACAACGATCTATGCCTTACACTTCCATCTTCACGCCGAACAGCCATGTGCGGCCGGGCATGGAATACCATGTCCCCGGCGTATGGTCGCTCCATATGACATCTGTATGCTCCGCCCAAAGTTTATCGAAAATATTATTGATTTTCAGATAAAAATTAAAATCTTTTCTCGGTTCATAATTAAAGCTCAAATTATAAATTCCGTATTTATCGTCCGGCCACCCTTTCAAATCACCGTTTACCGGGTTCTTTCTCCGGATAAAATAGAATCCGTCCAGACCTCCGGTGAACTTCTTATTGTGATAGATCATGTCAAAAGTAAGTTTATCTTTCGGCGAATATCCGAGAGAAAAATTATCCCCGGGAACATTGGAGTACAAATGCGCCCATCCTACATTGGCGCTCCATTTACTCCCGATCTGCGAAATCAGCTGGGCATTCCATCCTCTTGAAACACCCTGATTAAAGTTTTTATATTTTTTTGATGAAGTATCATATCCGATAGATTGTTCATCTTTTGTTCTGAACCAGTTAAAGGTAAACATAGTCTTATCGCTGAATACATGGCTGTAGCCGATGGTATCCGTATATCCATAAGCCGGTCTGACCTTGGCATTTCCATACTGGGGAATATAAAGAACATCAAGCCCCGGCAGAATGTAGAAATCATTGCGTCCCGCATACACTGTATCCTTAGGCGTAATTTCATAGCTCAAACGATAGCTTTTGGATGTATGACTGGAAAAATCGGCAGTGTATTGATCTGTCTCAGGGCGGTCATGCCGCAGGCCTCCGGAAAGAGACCACCGGGGCAGGAAATTCCAATCTTCCTGTATATAAAAAGAATAATTTTCATACCAGTGGTTCGTTTTGACCGGATTCCCATTTACGTCAAATCCTGCCGCCCGAAGAACATTGTCCCTTCCCTTTGAATAATCCACACCAAAAGTCAGCCGGTTCCATTCATCATGGAAGCTCACCTGCTCGCCGATGATGTCATAAGTATAGTCGCTGCTTATCCCCCAATTGGACTGCGCATTCATGTCATAATCCTGAAAATAATTTGTCTTTACTTTATTCCGGCGGTAAGTAAACTGGTTATCCCAATGCTTCCCGATGGATATCTTATCCTGCAGAGTCAGCATATCGGACTTATAATCGCCATGATACCGGTTTGAATACACAAAATCATATCCTCTATATCTTGACTTCATTTTGTCATAACTTAAGGAAAGAGAATGTTTATCAGTAAAATCATAAGCAAATTTCACTCCGTCCGATAAGGTATGGGTGTGCCCGGGCCATAGCCTTCCGTCACCGGATTTGGTATCACCTATCAGCAGTTTGTCATAATAGGCCATGTAGGAAAACTTCCCTACTCTCCCCATAGTGGTCAGCTTATATATTTCCCGTCCGCCGGTTCCTCTGGCTATATCCACGGTCGTTTTCTTTTCCCCGGGATTCTTAGTGATGATATTGATCACACCGCCTTTGGCGCCGCTTCCATACAGCGCGCCGGCACTGCCGCGCAGCACTTCGATACGTTCGACATTGTCCATATTATTCAGCAGAGAAGAATACATATACCCTGAATTATTCGCTCCGTTGAAATCGGTTACACGTACGCCGTCCACAAGCAGTATAATATCCTTGCTTCCATTAATCCGGATCCCGCTTAAATTGGCATTCAATCCATTTCCGCCATAATTCAGATACTGTGTCCCCGGAACTGTACGCAGCGCATCTTCCACGGTATTCAGATGGAGTTTTTCAATCTGCCGGCTCGTAACTACACTGATATCGGCCCTGGCATCCACCAAATTTTCATTCATGCGATTCGCTGTGACAACAACGGGCGCCATCTCAAAAACATACTCCTCTGCCAGCGAAGGGTATGCCATGCTTCCGGTTAAAACTGCTGCAGCCGCCATTACCAATGTCTTCTTCATCCTGATTCTCCTCATAACTAAAAGAATATAAAACAGATATGCGCCGCTTCCGCGGCATTTCCCCGCACACAAAAAATTTATTTTTAATTTTTAACTTATGGTACGCTCATACCATAAATTTATAAAACGAGGCATAAGAAAGATACATAGAAGACTTCTGCCATACCAAAAATACAGCACCAGCTTCCTATGCATTAACTCATGCCTCGCAAGTTACGCCAATCTCATAGAAAGCAGGTGGCACTCTGACTCAGTTCCTCATCCTGCGGCCCCTCTGTGAAAGGCTTGCAGCCGCAAAACTCCCTCTACAGTTGCGGGACAGTTCCGGATTCTAACCGGATTCCCCACGACTGCTTTCCTTATATAATTTTGTGTGATTCCTGCATGCAGGATATAAAGGTTAAATTCTTAATGCCTAAACACGTTTGCCTTAAGAATATCCACTTTTATGATATCACTATGCCATATTTTTTACAATATACAGCTAATATTTCTATCACTTGGTGACAATACATAATTTATTTATTCCTTAATAGTAAGGATCTGTAATCAAAATCAAGTTTTGTACAACACCGCCATTGTATTTGAATGTGCTGTGTATAACAGAATATAAGATTCTCGATTTTGAAAGCCAAGTTGTATTCTTCGGTTTCAATTCCTTATTCCCGATATTATGTGTCCATCAAAAAAGAGCTGTGAGAATGAGAAATCATTCACAACTCTTTTTTAATAATTTATCTGCAAGTTTTAAAATATGACGTGTTTTAAACCGCAGTACAAAAAACGTTTTATACCGGACTGATCACGCTGCATATTTCATCTGCTTTTTATTTCCCGTCCCGCTTTTTTTATCCCACCATCTTCGCATTCTTATATTCTTCAGGAATCGCAAGTCCCAAAGTTTCTGCCGATTTCTTATTGATAATGACTTCCAGCACTTCAGGATCCTCTACGGCAGTATCCTGTGTTTTGATTTTCCCATCAAGTACATCCGCCGCCATGTGTCCTGCCTGTACACCGGACTTGTAGAAATCTACGGAGAGCGAACCTAGCGCGCCGTCTTTCGCCATGCTGTCCGCACCTACGAATACGGGAATCTTCGCGGGATCTGTCACCTTGACCAAAGTGGGAATGGAAGAAGCGATCACGTTGTCCGTAGGAACATAGATGAAATCCACCTGTCCCACCATGGATTCCGCTGCCTGCTGGATATCATTGACGGAGGAAACGGTCCGCTCCACCACAGTAAGGCCGAGGGACGCCGCATGGGCTTTCGCCTGGTTTGCCTGGATCTGGCTGTTCACTTCGCTGGAGGAATAAATCAGTCCGAGACGTTTTGCCGCAGGAAGAAACTTAAGCCCCATATCCACCTGCTTCTCCACAGGGCCGCGGTCATTGACGCCGGTTACGTTTGTTCCAGGTTTACTGTTTGATTTCACCAGCTTTGCCGTTTCAAAATCGGTAATGGCGCATCCGATGATGGGCAGGTCATGAATTTCATTGGCTACCGCCTGTGCGGCAGGCGTGGAAATCGCGCAGATGAGATCAGGACGATTGGCCTTGAAACGATCCGCGATAGTCTTTAAATTTGACTGGTCTCCCTGGGCATTCTGCTGGTCTACTGAAATTTTGTCCACTCCGTAGCCCCTTTCTTTCAAGCCGTCAAGGAATCCTTGATTGGCCGCATCAAGAGAACCATGCTGCATCACCTGCACCACAGCAATCTGTTTCTTCCCGTCAGCCATTTTCTTCTCTCCGCCACCGCTTCCTCCGCATCCATAGAGCAAAGCTGCTGCCACTGCCGCCGCCGTAAGTTTCATCCATTTTTTCATTTGAGAGCCCTCTCTTTCTACTGCACTTCTGTCCTATAAAAAATGTCCCCTGCCAATTGCAAGGGACGACGGGACTCATCGCGGTACCACCCTGTTTATCTGATGAAAAACAAAAAAGGCGGCACCCAAGGGACGGATATTCCGTGGTACCACCCTACTTCATCAGATCAACTCTCAGCCGCTTAACGTGAGCCACTCCGGCAATGCCTACTGTTATTTCAGCAAAGCAGTTCGGGAAAGAACTTCGACCTCCTGCCCGCACCGATTTTCACCATCCATCGGTTCTCTGCGCCGGGAAAGGAAATTTACTTTTTTCCGTCAGCACTTTTAAATATTGTGATTATTTTAGCGAATGAGGATTTCCTTGTCAATAGTTATGGGGAAAATATTTTAAATTTGAGCGACCCTCTTTCTTCGGCAAAAGGCAGCAGTCACAGGGCTGACAGGGCAGAAGGCGTCATTATGCATATTAGCGAAGAATCGGCTGCCGCGGTGAGGAAAACGGTAAAATGTCATCCCGAATGAATGCGAAGGATCTGCTGGCATGATGAGGAAGATGGTAAGCTGTCATCAGAGTAACAGATTCTTCACTCTGTGCCACTATCCCGTTTTCCATCTTTCTCACAAAGCATTCTTGCCTCCGCTCTGAATGACCGGGGTATGGAAGTCGTCATAATGACGGTAAATATTAAGCATCACTATGATGGAAAACGTTAAGCGTCATCCTGAGCACGAGCGAAGGATCTATTACCGTGGTGGGGAAAGCGGGAAGATGCCATCCGGGTAATAGATTCTTCACTCTGTGACACTATCCCGTTTCCCATCTTTCCCACAAAGCATTCTTGATCTCGTTCTAATGACGGTGGAGGGAAAGCGCGTCACCAACAATGGGGAACGGAAAGTGTCATAATGAGAATGCTCGCTGCCGGTACATGTTCACCGGACATTCCCAAAAGAAAAACACCGTCCCTCTAAAGACGATGTTTTCTTTCTATTCTTTATTTCAATACACCGATTTCCCTGTAGTATCTTTCAGCGCCGGGATGGAGCGGCACGCCTGCAATATCTTTCACCGCGTCTTCCGGCTTGAGGCCTTTCAGGTTCTTCTGTGCCTGCCCCAGTTCATCGATATGTTCCCAGAACGCTTTCGTCAGATTATACACCACATCTTCCGGCATATCCCCGCGGGTGAACATAACCATTTTAACCGCCGTGGTACGGACGTCCCTGTCCTGGTTCGGATAGGTCCCCGCCTTGATGGTATAACTTGCATACCAGGGATACTTCGCTTTCAGTTTTTCCACGAGCTGATCATCAATATCTACCAGGCGTGCGCCGCCGGTCAAAGCCTGGGTGACAGCGGAAGCAGGAGCGCCACTCATGATCCACGCGCCGTCAATGGATCCGTTCTGAAGCATATCGGCAGCATCGGTAAAGGTAATGTACTCCGCCTGGATATCATCAGGAAATTTCAGTCCCGCCGCGGTGAAGTGGGCATTACTTTCGTTATATACGGAAGAGCCTGCCGACGCCACGGCAAAATGCTTTCCTTTTACATCAGCCAAAGTCTGAATGCCCGACTTGGCAGTGACCACCACCTGGTTCGGATTCATGTAAAGACCGGCAATCACCTTCAAATCTTTATAAGGATGATCTTTGAAACTGTCCATCCCGTTGAAACATTGGTACACATTGCTGGAAATAGCGATGGACACCTGCGCTTCGCCGTCGGAAACCATATTCAGGTTGGCAATTCCGCCTGCGGAAGCCTGGCTCGCTGCCTGCACACCGGGAACGTTATTGTTCCACATATTGGTGATTGCCGCCCCCACCGCATACAGGGCGCCTGACGCGCCGGCCGTCGGAAAATTAATTTTCACCGTCTGCGCTGCCGGCTGTGATGACGGCGCCGATGCTTTCTTTTCTCCGCCGCAGCCTGCTATCATCCCTGCTGCGGCTAAAGCCGCCAGTGAAACTGCCGCCGCTTTTTTCAAATGCTTCATGTTCATTTTTCCATCCTCCCATGCTGCTGAAAATAAATGATTATCATAAGTATACCCCTGTGTCAGGGGAAATCAAATTTCTTTTCTCCGCTGCAGGAACTGGAATCCTATAACTGCGGCAATCCCTGCAAATCCGGCAAAGTCTGTCATCGTTCCGGGAAAAAGGAGAAGCGGCGAAGCAATGAAAAGTACAGTCCGTTCCGCCCATCCGCACTTGCATAGAATCCAGCCTTCCAATGCGCCGACGAGGGCAAACGTCCCCACCGCCGCGCTGAAAACAGCCCAAAGGGTTTCCACTGCGGCCGCCGCTGGATCGACACCGATAAGAAGAACGGGATTATCCAGAAAAAAGAAAGGAATAATAAAACCGATAAGCCCGAGACGCACCGCCATAAGTCCCGTCTTTGTCTGATCAGAACCGGCAATCCCAGATGCCACATAGGCTGACATGGCCACAGGCGGCGTGATATTGGAAAGGCAGGCATAAATCAGGCAGAACATGTGGGCGATAAGAGGCAGCACCCCCGCCTTGATAAGGACAGGAACAGCAACCGCCTGGACAATTACATACGCCGCAACGCCGGGAACGCCCATCCCCAGAATAGCGGACATGATCATGACAAGGAACCCGGCAAGGTATACATTATTATCCTGCAGAAGAGACAAAATAAGGTAGCCCATGTGGAGTCCCATGGATGTCAGTGTGACTGTACCGATAATGACGCCGATGATGACGCAGCACACCCCTACGGAAACGGCGCTCCGCGCCCCCTCAATAACAGCGGCAATAATCTTATCTCCTTTCATTCTCGTTTCTTTACGGAGCCAGCTTGCCGCCACAGTGATGAAAATGGAAATAACCGCTGCATAAAGCGGTGTGAATCCCGTAAACATCAGCCCGATAAGGCTCACCAAGGGAAGGACAAGATGTCCCTGCTTTTTTATCACCGACAATGCATCGGGAATATTTCCCCTGGCGATTCCCGAAAGTCCGAGCCGCTTCGCTTCAAAATGAACCGCCAGAAGCAGGCCGATATAGTAGAGCAGCGCCGGTGTGACAGCTGCCAGTGCCACATAGGTGTAGGACAGGTTTAAAAACTCCGCCATGACAAAACCGACCGCCCCCATAATCGGCGGCGTAAACTGTCCGCCGGTAGAGGCCACCGCTTCTACGGCGCCTGCAAATTCGCTTTTATACCCTGTCCGTTTCATAAGCGGAATCGTAATCGTTCCTGTCGTCGCCACATTGGCAATGGCAGAACCGTTAATCATCCCCATAAGGCCCGACGCGATGACCGCCACCTTCGCGGGGCCGCCGGAAGTCGTTCCTACAAGGGTCAGCGAAAAATCATTAATGAATTTGGAAAATCCCGAATATTTCAGAAACGCGCCAAAAACAACAAAAAGGAATATATAAGTCGCCGAAACGCCGATGCCCGTGCCGAGAATACCCTGCGTTCCCCAGAATTGGGTAATCAGCACGCGCTTCAAAGTGAAACCGTTATGACCGAGATAGCCGGGCAGGTACGCACCGAACCAGTTATACGCAAGAAAAATTCCCGCAAGTACCGCCAGATTTCCCGATGCACGCCGGGCCGCTTCAAAAACACAAACCACCGCGACTAAGGCAATGGCTGCCTCCATATCGGAAATACGTCCTCCCGTCCGGGCGATACGGGTATAATTCAAAATGAGATAAAGGAGACTGCCTGCGGAACAAAGAATAAACGCCACGTCCCAAAGGGGCGGAAGCTTTCTTTTCCGCTTTTCCTTTTTAAACGTCGGAAATAATAAAAATGTAAAAACAAGAAGAAAGATACAGTGGATTGCCCGCAGATTGACGGCACTGATTGCTCCGATGGTCGTGAAATACAGTTGGAATGCCGTCCACACGCACAGCAGTACGGCTACCCCCCTGCCTAACGGTCCCGTATATGTCCTCATACGGGAGTCCGCTTCCTTCTCCTCAAGTATTTTCTGCGCTTTTGCATCAAGTTCTTTTCTTGCTTCCAACGCTTCTTCCAGCTTTACGCCGGACTGATGTTCATCCATTCTGATTCCTCCTGCACTGCTATCCTTCGTATAAAATTATCCTCATTAAGGCATATTAGTCATTCCATATAAAGCAATTGAGAACTTATTGCCCTCTATTTAGAACCTATTTCTTACCTTTCTGCTGCATCCCCAATCTACAGATACCGCTTGAATCAAAAACTAGTCATTCTTCGGAGAGAACACATATATTCCATCCTTTTTACCCAATGCAGCCGCTTTTCGATCTTTTTCTGCCCATTCCTTCTTTCCCAACTTATCGTAAAAACCTGCACGCATGAGAAGTGCTGATGCAATATTGGGATTAATTTTTAAAAATTCCGTAATATCTGCCACCGCCTTTTCGTATTCCCCCATTTCCGCATACACTTCTCCCCGAGAGCGATAACTTTCTCCATAACCGGGATTCATTTCTATAGCTTTATTCAGTATGTCCAACGCCTTTTGATAATTCCCTTTCAATTTATAAACATATCCCAAGTTATTGTACACATCTGCTTTTTTATGCCCTTTTGCAATTGCCGTTTCAAACGCAGTAATCGCTTCATCATACCGTTCTGTCTGGCTGTATACAAGCCCAAGCATCATGTAATAGTATCCTTTATCCGGCTCCAATGCTATCGCTTTTCTTATATCTTCCAATGCCCCGCCAAAATCATGCAACTTCATACTCGCATCACAACGCTTCGAATAGAAATACGCATTATTCGGATAAATGGAAATCAAATGCGTTAAATCATTTCTCGCATCGGTAAATCTTCTATGCTGCATATAATACATATTTCGTAATAAATAAGGAATCCCATCTGTTTCTCCAACCACGTGTCCCTTGTTAAAAGACGTCAATGCTTTTTCATCCTCATGCAAATCCAGAAGTACTTTGCCTCTTTTCATCCAAGCAAGAAGATTAGATGAATCCGCTGCCACCGCCCTGTCAAGAAAAGGTAATGCTTTTTCCGGTGCATGGTAATGCAACCACTGCAGATCAGCAATCGATATAAGCGCTATTACATCCTTGGTGTTAATAGATAATGCCTTCTCAAAATCAACATAACTCTTATCCATCTCGCCAAGAAGCAGATACGCAAGTCCTCTTTTGCTATAGACCTTTCCCTTTTCTTCTCCTTTTAGATACTTCAACGCTTCATCAAAATCATTAAGACAAGATTCTGTCTCCCCGAGTTGCACATAAGCAACCCCTCGCCCCAATAAGATATGCCCCCTCATTTCCGGTTCAGGATTCTTTTTCAACGCTTTATTGTAATCCTGTTCTGCTGCATAAAAATCCTCTTCCAAACTATATGCGGTCGCCCTTGCATAATAAGCCAGTGCGGAATCAGGATTCAATTCTATAGCTTTAGTATAATCCTTAATTGCCTGCTTATATTTATGCTGATTTATTGCTACCAATCCCCGAAGCATATAAATTCCTTCATTCCCCGGACGCCTATACACTAATTCATCTGCCGCCCCTGTAGGAATAACATTTTTTTCTGATGCTGCCTCTGCATCTTTTCCTGCCCTATCTGAAAAATATTGTGTAAATTTTACAGGCAACTTTTCCTGTACAGAAAAAGTATCTCCCCCCGCAGGCATATCTTTACCCGCCGTCCCTATTGTTACATTTGAAAAAGCTATTCCCAACACCGCTATCAAAATCTTTTTCTTCATAAGCCACCTGCCTGACATATAACTCATAGTGCTTCCTCATTATAGCACTTCCGATAAGATATAACCGTCTTCTTCCATATATACGCATATGTTTCTATATTAAAAGATATGGAGATAAAAATGTTTTTTCATTTTGACCCTTGCAGTAAATGCTAAACTTTAATGCATTTATCTCCCCCCTATATCCATTATCAAATCATACAATGCCTTACAACCACATCTTCCACACATTTACATTTTCCATTGTAGATTAATAATTAACCATCATGTATAAGTATTTCCGATGATGTTCATTAAATCCTCACTTTTCAATGACATCCATTTTTTCATCACGACTCTATTATATTTTTTCCCACGAAAAAATCACCGCCCCTTTCGAGACGATGATTCCCTCTTTTCCTTACCTGCTTTCAAAGAATGCCTTGTACGCCAGGTACGTTTCGTAAGCGTCCGCTTTGGACAGCAGGTCGCAGGGAGCGTGCATGGACAGCATGGACGTGCCGCAGTCCACCACTTCCGCACCCCAGTTCGCCATCATGAAAGCAATTGTTCCGCCGCCGCCCTGGTCGACTTTTCCCAGCTCGCCGATTTGCCAGCATACACCGGCATCATTAAAGATTTTTCTGACCTTCTGCAAAAATTCCGCATTGGCATCATTGCTGCCTGACTTGCCGCGGGAACCGCCGTACTTGGTCAGGTTAATCCCGTATCCTAAGAAAGAAGCGTTATCTTTTTCAGAAACTTCCGGGAACATGGGATCAAGACAGGAATTCACATCGGCGGAAAGCATCTCGCTGTTTTCCATGGTTTCATAGAAATCAAGAAGGCTTCCCTGTCCCTGCAGCGCAAGGAGTTTCATCACAAATTTCACGAAATAGGAAGATTCCATTCCCGTATTTCCGTAAGATCCGATTTCTTCCTTATCCGTAAGAAGAGCGGTCTGGGTCTTCACACCGGGTTTCGCGTCCAGGATGGCTTCCAGATTCGCGAAAGAACATACGCGGTCGTCCTGTCCGTAAGAAGCAATGAGGGAACGGTCAAATCCGACGTCGCGGCTCTTTGTGGCGGGAACAAGTTCCAATTCAGCGGCGGCGAAGTCTTCCTCTTCAATTCCGTATTCCTTTTTCAAAAGCGTCATGATGGCGTCTTTCGGTGTCTGCCCTTCTTCAGAATGAGTACCCGCGACAGCCTGGAGCTGTTCTCCGGTAATCCCTTCCGCCAGAGTCTTTTTCATCTGGTCCTGTGCCATATGGATAAGCAGGTCGGATACATAGAAAACGGGATCGCTGTCTTTCAGTCCGATATTGATATCCACTTTTTTACCGTCTTTTGTGAATACCACGCCGATGAGCGCCAGCGGAATGCAGGTCCACTGGTATTTCTTAATCCCGCCGTAGTAGTGGGTACGGAAGTACACAATGCTGTCCTGTTCATGAACCGGATTGGCTTTCAGATCCAGACGGGGCGAATCAATATGGGATCCTACGATTTTGATGCCTTCATGGACGGGTTCTTTCCCAATCACCGCTAAAATAACGGATTTATCTTTCTGGTTCCAATATACCTTGTCTCCCGCTTTGAGCGACTTCATGGTATAGACAGGTTTAAATCCCTTTTCTTCCGCACGGCGGATAATTTCCGCTGCCGCCAGTCTTTCCGTGCGTGCCGTATCAAGGAACGCCTTGTATTTTTCACCGTATGCCATGGCGGCCTTGCGCTCACGGGCATTCATCCGCTGCCAAACGGATTTGCTTCTGCTGTATGTTTCTTTCATTTCTGCCTCCTAAAAGAGAATTATTTTCACATAGGTACAGTATAAAACTTTTTCTCCCTCCCCGCAAACCGCGGCCGGAAGGAAATCCCGCTTCTTCAGTCTCCGGGAAATACCCTGCGCAGGAAGTACGTCAGTCCCATAAAAACAGCCATCACTACGAAAAGCAAGGGGTATGCGATGACCAGAAGATAAACGGAAGCGTCCAAACTTGACATAGTTCCTCCTTTATGACAAAACGGGAATAAGAGCAAGCACAAGGCCGCCGGCGACGACGGAAGCGACCTGTCCCGCCACATTGACGCCCATGGCGTGCTGGATGATGAAATTGGAAGGATCTTCTTTCAAAGCCATCTTGGCAACAACGCGCCCCGACATGGGGAACGCGGAAATGCCACAGGCTCCGATCATGGGATTCAGCTTTTGTTTCAGGAAGAGATTTGCCAGCTTTGCAAAAAGCACGCCGCCCACCGTATCGAAAATAAACGCCGCCGCACCGAGGATAAGGATTTTCAGGACATCAAATGTCAGGATATTTTCCGCCGTCATTGTAGCGCCTACCGTAATACCGAGAAAGAGTGTCACCAGATTGGCGAGTTCATTCTGTGCCGTACTTGCCAGAGAATCCACAACGCCCGATACTTTCAGCATATTGCCGAACATGAGCGCGCCGATGAGCGGTACGGAAATAGGAGCCAGAATACCTGCAAAAAGCACCACCATAAAAGGGAAAAGGAAACGTGCTGTCCATGACACGGGTTTCTCTTCTTTATATGCCATGCGGATACGTCTTTCCTGCTTTGTCGTCAGCAGTCTGATAATAGGCGGCTGGATAATCGGGACAAGGGACATATAGCAGAATGCCGTCACCGTGAGGGGCGCCAGAAGTTCTGTAGCAAATTTCTGCGCCACAAAAATCGTCGTCGGACCGTCCGCCGCGCCGATGATGCCAATCGCCGCCGCTTGGTTAAAAGGAAATCCAAAAGCTGATGCCAGAAGCGCCGCTGCAAAAATACCTAAATGGGCCGCTGCCGCAAAAAGCATGACATAAGGCTGGCGGATAAGCGGCGTAAAATCACACATCGCGCCTACCGCCACAAAAATCAGGACAGGAAACAGCTCATTGGCAATTCCCGCTTCATAAAGAACCTGCAAAAAGCCCGGCTCCCCGCCTCCCACCGGGATAACGGCAAAATGCCCCGGTATATTTGCCAATATACAGCCCACTCCCATAGGAAAGAGAAGCACCGGCTCATAATCCTTTTTCACTCCGAGCCAGATCAGAATCCCGCCGATGGCGAACATAGTCCAGACAGCGGGATCCGACATCTCCATAACCCCTGCAAAAAGTTCCTTAAAAATTGTTTCCGTGCTTGTCATAAATCTCTCCCCGCAAATAAACAGCCTTACAAAAAACGGACCCGGAAAATACCAGGTCCGATACTATTTCCTGCCCCTGTGCCATACGCAGAAAACATATTTACTTAATAAAGAAAAACAAGGCTTACACATGATAGCCGAGTACCGGAAGAATCATAAAGATAAGCAGCGCCCACACAATACCCGCCCCGATGAAAATACCTGCCGTAATGGCAAAGCCCATCTTGGAACGGGGGACGCCGAGCAGGCTGAAATTTCCAAACCAGCCGCGGCGGACCATGAACCCGTTGTCACTGCGCTGTCTGAACCAGACCAGCTTTTTCTGAGGGTCGATATTGTATGCCACGAGAATGGCAATGACTGTCGCTACCAGCCAATAAATGAGGAAACGAGCGGCATTGAAGTCCTTGACGCCGGACAAATCAATCATCTGCATATTTTTACCCTGCCTTTTAAGTATAACTGCTTTACCAATTTATATATTATACCGCAAGGCACGGTTTAGTCAAAGATATTTCTTAAAATTACAAGACGCCGGACAAATAACCGTATCCCTCCTTTTCCATATCCGCTTCGGGAATGAACCGGATCGCCAAGCTGTTGATGCAGTACCGGAGGCCGCCCCTGTCCCGGGGGCCGTCATCAAACACATGCCCCAAATGGGATCCTCCCATACGGCTCCGCACTTCTGTACGCCGCATATTGTAACTCAGGTCTTCTTTATAGTTCACCACATCGGAAGAAATCGGCTTCGTGAAACTCGGCCAGCCGCAGCCCGACTCGAACTTGTCGCGTGAGGAAAAGAGCGGCTCCCCCGTCGCCACATCTACATAAATGCCGCGGTCAAATTTATCGAAATATTCATTGGAAAAAGCTCTTTCCGTCATGCCTTCCTGCGTGACAGCATATTGATCTGCCGTTAAAAGGCTGCGGAGGGTTTCCTCGTCAGGCTTCGGATACAGGGAGCCGTCAATCACGGGATCCGCCGCCCTGCTTACATCGATATGGCAGTAACCGCCGGGGTTCTTCTTTAAATAATCCTGATGGTACTCTTCCGCCGGCACAAAATGACGGAGCGGTTCCACCTCGATAGCAATTTTACCGGAAAGGGTCTTCTGCTTTTCAGCAAGTACTTCCCGGGCCACCGCCCCTTCTTCATCAGTGGTGTAATAAATACCCGTCCGATACTGGCGTCCGCGGTCATTTCCCTGACGGTTCACACTCGTAGGATCCACCACCCGAAGGTAGTAAAGCAGCAGATCCCTGTAGGAAACTTTGGAAGCATCATAAGAAATATGAACCGTTTCCGCGTGATCCGTCTGCCCTATATGTTCATAATCCGTCTTATCCGTTTTCCCGTTGGCATAACCGGAAACCACGTCCACTACGCCGTCCACACGGGAAAAATATTCCTCCAGTCCCCAGAAACAGCCTCCCGCCAGGTACATATCCCGTAAATTTTCCTTATTCACCGTTTCTACCGCCATTTCTTTCTTCATACTCTCTTCAAGGCTTACCCCCACAGGCGCTTTTCCTCCGCTGCCCGAAGATGGAGCCATTGCCATCGAATACCAGCCGAAACAGGCTGCCGCAATGATTGCAAGACTTCCTAAAATCCCTGCCGTTCTCATCATAATCCCCCTTTATGAAATCCCCTTCATCTCCATGGCAAGCGATTCTTTGCTCATATGTCCCGGACGGAGCATCTTCACATTTCCTTCCGTATCGATCAGAGCCGCTGACGGATAGAAACGTATACCGTATTTCTTCGTCACCGCGCCGCCTTCGTCAAGAAGCACGGGGAGATTATTATAGCCAAGACCTTTATACCATTTTACGAAATCCTCTTTTTTCATTTCACCGCCAAATCCGGGCGCCACAACGGAAAGAACGACAAAATCCTTATCTTCACTTCCCGCCAGCATATCCGTATCAGCCAGCGTAGCCATACATACAGAACACCAGGAAGCCCAGAACTTGATATACACCTTTTTCCCCCTGTAATCGGAAAGTCTGTGTTCCTTTCCATTTACATCGGTCAGCATGAAATCCGCATCCTTTGCATCCATAAAATTCTGTGTGCGGCCGGCTGCCTTTTCCTGCTGCATCGCCGCGGGGCGGGCCATGTCATTTGCATCCGCATTCATACCGGATCCGCATCCCGCCAGAATCCCTGCCAAAACGGCTGTTGCCGCAAACGCTCCAAACTTTTTATAAGAAATTTTCATCATGATAAACCTCCTGTTTACAAATCTGTGAAATATTTCATGAAATAACTGCTGCCAGCATATCCAGCTTGCCAAGCATAAGCAGGATCCCCATAAGAATGATCAGCACGCCGCCAATCTTCTTCAGCAGGACCATATGGCGCTTCACGTGACTGCTGTACTTCAAAAGCCAGGAAGATGCCACTGCCAGAATCAGGAAAGGGACCGCCATCCCCGCAGCGTACACCGCCATCAAAAGACCGCCATACAGAGCGCTTCCATTTTCAGAAGCCACCACCGCAAGCACCGCCCCCAGCACAGGTCCCACACAGGGCGTCCAGCCAAAACTGAAAGTCAGCCCCAGCAGAAACGCGCCGAGAATACCGCCTTGACGCTTCCCGTCCAGCTCGATCTTCTTCTGCCGCTGGAGAAAATTAATATTAATCAGCTCCATCTGATGCAGCCCGAGAAGTATGACGATACCACCCATGACATACGGCGTATAGGGATGATAAAAAATATGGCTGAAAAAACCGGTCCCAAACCCGAGACTGAAAAATACCGTCGATAGTCCCGTAATAAAGAAAACAGTTTTTACCAGCGGAGATACATATACCTTCAGTCCGAAAAAAGAAAACGACCTCGTCCCGGGATCCTCCGCCAGCTTTCCCAAGTAAACCGGCAGAAGCGGAAATACACAGGGCGAAAAGAAGGACAGCACACCGGCCAGAAAAACAGCACCTGCAAATAAATTATTGATTCCTTCCTGCATAAAGCACATCCTTTCATTAATAGATAAAAATAAATATGAGAATCTATATCATATTCACTTTTATCTATATGATATTTTATCTTTCTTCAAATTGCAATATTTTATCTATACGCCTTCATGACACTTATATGATATTTTTATATGAATAAAAATCGATTTAATAATCAAAAACGGAATCCCCGGCAAAATATCGGTTAATCACCGCCCGCCTTGAATATCGTTCCCGACGGGTATACCGCTTAGTGTCATCAGGGCTATGCAGAGGACAGTATCTGTATTTATGCCCCTTTCCTTGCCTGTCATCCTTGCAAAATCAAAGCAGGAATAACTGTTCCGTATAGGCAGTCGATTTATCGAATTCAGATAGTCAATCGCTATTAGCAGCTATCAGCTAGAAGCTAAGAGCGGCAGCGAAGTATCTGTTACCGTGGTGAGGAAAACGGTAAGAAGATAAAAGCTACCAGCTGTGAGCTGTCAGCTGCAAGCTAACTATTCTTTTACGATTTAAATCATTACGACAAGCGAGTATCCTCAATCGCACTGCGTGCGCCAGCAGCTCCTTTTGACGGCCGGCTCCATGATCCTTGTATAAGACACGTTAAGGCTTCATAATGAGAAAAACGTTAATCGTCATCCTGAACGAACGTGAAGGATCTATTGCCGTGATGAGGAACAGTGCTGCCGCAAATGTATTCATAAAATCATTCCAGCACAAAAAAATCCCCTGAAGTTTCCTTCGGGAGATTTCATCATCTGTCAATATTTGTCGCCGTATAGTTCCTTATTCCGCTCAATAATGGACATGATGCGGCTCGCCGTCTCTTCAATGGCTTTATTTGATACATCAAGAACGGTGCAGTGAAGCTGATGCATGACTTCTTTGGCATAAGCCAGCTCATCTTCAATGCGCTCGATATCAGTGTAATTCGCCGTTCCTGAAAATCCGAGCGCTTTCATTCGTTCTCTTCTGATTCCGTTCAGTTTGTAAGGGTCAATAATGAGGCCGATCAGACGATAGGGAGGCACCTGGAATATTTCTTCCGGTATCTGCACTTCCGGCACAAGGGGCAGGTTCGCCACCTTGTACTTTTTGTGTGCCATATACATGGACAGCGGTGTCTTTGATGTGCGGGACACACCGATGAGAACCATGTCCGCTTTCGCGAAGCCCGCCGGATTTTTTCCGTCATCATAGCGGACAGCAAATTCGATGGCTTCCACTTTCTTAAAATATTCTTCATCAAGACGGTGGATGATTCCCGGTTTCATGCGGGGCTGCACCCCTGCCACATCAGTCACCATATTCATCATGGGGCCTAAGATATCCACATAACGGACATTTTTTTCATGGGCTATCCGTTCAAAGTCGGCACGGAGTTCAGGACTGACCAGTGTGTGACAGACCACAGCCCCCGCCTGTGCCGCTTCATCAATAATTTTTTCTATCTGATCCGTATGACGGATAAAGGGCACACGATGGATCTCAATATCCGTGTCGTACTGGCCGATGGTCGCCTTAGCCACACTTTCCGCCGTTTCTCCAAGAGAATCGGAAACGACATAAACCTGCGGTTGTTTTGCCATTTATTATTTTCTGCCGCCTTTCCCCAGTTCCAAAAAGAGACGGGTGATATTCGTTTTCGATACACGCCCGATAAGAACAAATTTCCTGTCATTTCCCACATTTTTAAAAGTCCCTACAGGAAGACAATCGACTTCATAATCCATCATCTTCTGTGCGATGGATACAAGATCTTCTTTCGGTTCGGCATAAATCATTTTCGAACGGGATGTCATTACCATGGAAATCGGCACCTTTGCCAAATCATCACGGCCCATGGCCGCCTTCAAAAGATCTTTCCTGGAAACAACGCCCTGTATGTCATCTTTCTTTCCCACGAAGAGCGTACCGATATCTTCGGTAAACAGAAGAACCGCCGCGTCATAGGCATTGGATTCCGCTCCGACAAGTATCGGGCGGGACATACAGTCTTCCGCCGTGCAGGAACGGATTTCAGCAGCCGCGGGATCTTCTCCGCCCCCAAGGTAATAGTAGCCGAGACGACGGCGGGCAGCGATTACCTCTCCTGAAAGAAGAACCGCCAGATCTCCACGCAGCGCGCTCCTCGTCACATGGAGACGCTGTGCAATCATTTCCCCTGTGATAGGACCGTTTTCCCGAACGATCCTCGTGATTTCCTGTTGTCGGCCGGTAAGCTGCATAATTTCCCTTCTCTCCTTCTTCCGCAAAGCGGAACTGTGGCGGAGGACATTTCAACTTTCCCATGTCCTCTGCCATTATTTCAAAATCAAAGTTCGTAATCTTCCTGATCCACGACACCTCTGCCCGTCGCCGCATCCAGCATCAGACGCTGTTCTATGCGGGCTACATTCAGCCGGGTACTCTTCACCATATCCGGGTTGACGGATACATAGTCAATGCCGCTCTTTACGAGGAATTCCGTAAAATCTGGATATACGGACGGCGCCTGTCCGCAGATGGATACGGTCTTGCCGTCTCTGTGCGCCACTTTAATCAGGTGGCGGATAGCCCTCTTGATGGCCAGATTGCGTTCATCGAAGAGAGAAGCCACGGTATCATTATTTCTGTCGCACCCCAGAATAAGCATAGTTAAATCATTGGAGCCGATGGAATAGCCGTCAACAAATTTATTGAAACGGTCTGCCAGGAGAATATTGGCCGGAATTTCCGCCATAAGGAGAAGTTTGAAGTCCGGCCCGCGTTCCAATCCTTCTTCTCTCATAATGGCCGTTACTTTTTCTGCTTCATCAACGGTGCGGCAGAACGGAATCATGCAGTTCAGATTTTTCAGGCCGTATTCTTCGCGGACTTTTCTGACCGCTTTCAGTTCAAGGCGAAATGCATCGGTATATTTCGGATCATAGTAACGGGAAGCGCCTCTCCAGCCAAGAAGGTCGGCCGGTTCTTCCGGTTCGTACTTATCGCCGCCCTTGAGATTCCTGTATTCGCCGGATTTGAAATCGGAGAAACGGAGAACAACGGGACGTGGAGCAAGGGCGCGGCATACTTTGCTGATGCCTTCCGCAAGCATATCTACCACTTTTTCCGGCCGGCCTGTTTCGATCAGGTACAGCGGATGTTCATGAATAAAGGTGGTCCAGATAAATTCTTCCCGCATGAGTCCGATACCGTCACAAGGAAGCGACGCATATTTATCAGCCAGATCGGGATCGCCAAGGTTCATAAGAACGCGGGTGCCTGTAGGCGGGAAATATTCGGCAGCTACTGCCGCTGTACCTGCGGCCTGGGCAGCGGGCGTTCCTTTCTTCACAAGATCGGCAACAATGCCGTCATAAATAATGCCGTTGCGTGCATCAATGGTAATATCCTGTCCTGTTTTCAGCACGCCTGTCGCTTCCACACTGCGGCTCTTGGTCCCGACAACACAGGGAATTCCCAATTCGCGGGATACGATGGAAGCGTGGCAGGTCATACCGCCGGCATCAGTCACGATAGCGACTGCCTTCTTCATAGCGGGTACCCAGTCGGGAGACGTCATGGTGGTGACAAGAACTTCGCCTTCTTTAAAGGTATCAATGTCTTTCGGATCGGTGATGACATGGCATTTGCCTGCCGCCATGCCCGGGGATGCGGGAAGTCCTTTTACAAGTACGTTGTGATCAGTTGTCATGACTGTTTCTTCCTCCGATTTCTTTTCTTTATTTTTCTTGGACCAGACTGTTTCAGGGCGTGCCTGGAGAATCCAAAGGCGGTCTTTATGGTCGACAGCCCATTCCATATCCATATAGCAGCCGTAATGTTTTTCAATACGTTTCGCGTAATCGGCCAGCTGGGCAATCTGTTCATCGCTTATAACCTGCGCTTTGGCACGTTCCGGTTCCACTTTTCTTTCTTCCACATCGCCGCCTTCTTTGCGGATCAGTTCGATGGATTTTTCATTGATGCGGCGGGAAGTAATGGTAAGAGAATCTTTATCCACGACAAAATTATCGGGTGTTACGGTACCCTGCACGATGTATTCGCCAAGCCCCCAGGAACCTTCGATCATGATGCTGTCATCAGCGCCGGTCGCCAGGTTGACGGTGAACATGACACCTGCCGCTTTCGCGTCGGCCATCATCTGGACGGCGGCGGAAAGCGCTACATTTTCATGGTCAAAGTTTTTCTTCGCACGGTAATAAACGGCACGGTCGGTGAAAGTGGACGCATAGCATTCCTTTACTTTCCGGATAACCATATCCCGCCCGGTGACGTTCAGGTATGTATCCTGCTGCCCGGCAAAAGAAGCATCCGGCAAATCTTCCGCGGTAGCAGAGGAGCGGACGGCGACGAAAGGATTCTTTTCGCCCACCTTTTCGGCAAGTTCTTCATAAGCCTTTCCAATCTGTTCGGCAAGGTCTTCCGGCATAGTGGCAGAGCAGATGCTTTCACGGATTTTTGTACAGACTTCATGGAGCTCTACGGAATCTTCCACATCCTGCAGTTCCTGAAGCATCTTATGAATTTTCTTATTCTGTCCCGTCTTTTCCATGAAATAGCGGTATGCGCTGGCTGTTGTCGCATATCCGTACGGAACAGGCACATCCACGGAAGAAGTCAGTTCCCCCAGAGAAGAGGATTTCCCTCCTACCAGTCCCACGTCCGCGCGGCGCAGCTCATCAAACCACAGTACATAAGCATTTTCTCTTGCGTTCATCATGACCCTCCTTAGTCAATGAATGATATGTAAAAACGTATACTATATTCTTTACATCAAAAATTATAGTATACCACTAATATAAAAAAGTCAAATAGAAAAGGTTTGCAGAACCATCTTATTTACGGAATGGACATACACATAAAATTCCCGTTTTATTCATTTATCTTAGTTCGGACAACTCCATGCAAAAGAAAAGCAATAAGTGTATATTAAATATTTCATTAAGGCCGTCTTTTACAACAGAAAAAACGCTTCCCCGAAGAAAAGCGCTTTCTACTCTATTATATTATTCTATTTATTTACATACCGAAAATGAAATACCGTGTCTCAAGGTAACACCCTGCCACAAAAAGAGACAGAAGCATCAGAGGAAAGCACCATTTCATAAAAGCGGTAAAGCTGATATTGAACCCTTCTTTTGCCGCGATAGCCACCATGATCACATTCGGTGAAGCGCCAATCATAGTGCCGTTGCCGCCGAAGCACGCGCCGGTCGCAAGCGCCCACCACATATAATCGGCATGGGGCAGATTCATGAGAGACTGCATATCCTGAATCAGGGGAATCATCGTCGCCGTGAAAGGAATATTGTCAACGAAAGCGGAAGCTACACCGGAAAGAAGCAAAATGAGGAAGGTAATCAGGTGGCTGTCGCCGTCCACCATTTCAATCCCCTTTTCCGCAATTGCCGTAATGACGCCGGCATTTTCCATGCCCCCCACCAGGATGAAGAGGCCCATGAAGAACATGAGTGTGTCCAGATCCACCTCTTTAAGAGCATCCTCCGGACTGATGCCGCAGAAGAGCAGTGCCGCCATACCGCCCGTCATGGCGACCGTTGCCGATTCCAGACCGAAATGGGAATGGACAACGAAGCCGAGGACCGTAAGTGCGAGAACCATAAGCGACCGGCTGAAAATAGATTTGTCTTCCACGCCGGACATAATATCAATTTTTTCCAACTCTTTCGCACTCATGCGGACACCGGAAAAATCATTCTTGAAAATGAGAAGGACCGCAATCAGGATGACAATGACCGTAATGACAACGACCGGAGCCAGATTTATAAGGAAGTCATTGAAATCCAGGTGCGTCGCGGAACCGATCATGACGTTTGGCGGATTCCCGATCATAAGTGCCGTACCGCCTATGTTGCACATCAATATTTCAGAAATCAGAATAGGCACGGGAGACATACGGAGCATGCGGCACAGGGAAATCGTCATGGGCGCGATCAGGAGCGCTGCCGTGACAGAATCAATGAGTGCCGCCCCCACCGCCGTGACGATAGAAAGCAAAATCAGCAGCTCCCGCGGAGATCCCTTTGATTTCTTCAGCGCCCACAGCGCAAGCACTTGGAAAAAGCCGGACTGCTTCACAACAGAAATCAAAATCATCATCCCCGTCAAAAGTCCCAGTGTATTGAAATCGATAAATTCTGTAATCGCCTGCTCCTGCGTAACGAGACCCAAGTAAATCATAGCGCCGCCGCCGGCAAGAGCACAAATCGTACGATGTATTTTCTCTGACATAATGCCCGCATAAGTCATGAGAAAAATAAAAATCGCCAAATAAAACTGTACTGAACTGCTCATTCTTCCAATCTCCTTTCATCCCCCCGGCGAGTGTCTGTCCGCATCCGGGATGAATCGAATTTTATTTTATCACAACCATCAGAAAAAACAATGATTTTCTTTATATGTATTCATCTCATAATCAATAGAAATTAATCTAACTTCCCTTCATCATAGAAAGATGCGGTAACCATTAATATGTAAAAATTCTCGCATAAATTTAAACCATGAAATCTGCAGTTCACAGACAGATACACATACAAAAATGCATGCCTACGGTACTGCACCGTTTAAAAATACCAATAAAAAAACGCGGCTGTCCGCGCAATATATTGGCAGGGGTAGGTGGAGTCGAACCACCGATAACGGAGTCAAAGTCCGTTGCCTTACCGCTTGGCTATACCCCCATTATAGAAAATGAATCCTATCCTGCAAACCGTATGAATTTGTGTAAAAAAATGGGGCGAGTGGTGGGGGTCGAACCCACGCATAACGGAGCCACAATCCGCCGTGTTAACCACTTCACCACACCCGCCGCATCTTGTCATACAGCACCTGCTGTATAACGGAATGTATTATACCATGCTTGCCCACAGGCGTCAATATTGCAATCCTTCAGGGAAAGGACCTTTGAATGCGGTAACTCCCTTCCTATTTTATTCTTCTACATAATGATACTAAAGAAATAAGCGACTTGATGATCCTCCACCAATGCGGGCGGAGGTTCAAGCCGCTCATTTCTTTATTAAAAGTATAAGAGATAATGACAAAAAGTCAAATCCGCACGCAACTGAGCGCTTTTTTAGTTGTGATTCCCTACTATCTCTCGCTAAGGTATAATTGTATATGACTGCGCTTCTTCTCTATATTCGTTGTAATTCCCTACTATCTCTCGCTAAGGTATAATGCAGAAATTGACCGTGCTATCGAATCAGCGTTGTAATTCCCTACTATCTCTCGCTAAGGTATAATACGTCAATAATCGTTCCGTTTATGATAATTGTTGTAATTCCCTACTATCTCTCGCTAAGGTATAATACCTGAAATGAACTATGTCCGAGTCTATACGTTGTAATTCCCTACTATCTCTCGCTAAGGTATAATTAAGTTGGCAGTTACATCGCTGTCCGCAATCGTTGTAATTCCCTACTATCTCTCGCTAAGGTATAATAACATCGGATGTGTTCCGGTTGTGCAGTGGGTTGTAATTCCCTACTATCTCTCGCTAAGGTATAATTAAAAAAAGGAGAAAAAGCTATGAAAAGAAGTTGTAATTCCCTACTATCTCTCGCTAAGGTATAATGCGCTTCCGGAAATCATCATAGAACGTATGGTTGTAATTCCCTACTATCTCTCGCTAAGGTATAATCCGATCACAAGGCGGATCAGATACGCTGTGGTTGTAATTCCCTACTATCTCTCGCTAAGGTATAATAATTAGACAATGGCAATTAATACACTTGAAGTTGTAATTCCCTACTATCTCTCGCTAAGGTATAATTTGACGCGGATGCATCGGAAAGTACCCCGCGTTGTAATTCCCTACTATCTCTCGCTAAGGTATAATATGCCATGCTATCATCCGATTAAGGCTTGGGTTGTAATTCCCTACTATCTCTCGCTAAGGTATAATAATTGTAAAAAAGATTTTGGGAGGGGTGCTGTTGTAATTCCCTACTATCTCTCGCTAAGGTATAATGCAAAGATACTGCTATCTAAGCAGGCAGATGTTGTAATTCCCTACTATCTCTCGCTAAGGTATAATTCGTCAAGTGACTTGGATTGCCTGAAACTAGTTGTAATTCCCTACTATCTCTCGCTAAGGTATAATACCTGCTAAAAAAGATGAGGTACTCACTCAGTATCCCGTCTTTTTAGTATGAAAATTTTAAAAAAATAAGTAAATTCTCCTCTTTATTTTTCATTTTTTTAGAAGACAAGCAGTTTACTTTCTTTTTGAGGCTCATCCAAATCAGGAATCTTTTCTCCGCAAAGAATTTCCATGGCTTCAAACTGCCTTTCCGTCACGAGGAGTGTCCGCACAGAGCCTTCCTCGGGAAGTTCCCGCAAAAGACGGCCGCGGTGCTTCGTTGCCGCTTCCTGCCCATTGCAAAGGCGCACATAGATAGAGAACTGCATCATATAGTAGCCGTCATGAAGGAGAAAATGACGGAACTGATTTGCCGCCCTCCGCTCTCCTGCTGTCCCTGTAGGCAAGTCAAACATTACGATGAGACGCATATACTTACTCATAGGCATGGGCCTGTAAAGGCATTAACTCTGGAAAGAGCAAGACTGCCGAAGCATCTTCAAAGCACCGTGATAAACTTTGCACCTCCCGCTCAATAGCATGGTTCACGCTGTGGACTTCTTTTCCTGAACGAATATTGCAGTTTAAAAGTTGGACAAGTCCCCGACGCATTTCTTTTGTAAGATATTCTTCCTCACTTTCCACAAAACGGAAAGCATATAAATCGACAAGGGGACGGAACGGCTCGAGGAGATCATCGGCCAAATTAAAAGCATTCAATTCACTGTGGTGGAAAAGGCCAAGGCTTGGTTCAAAGCCGTAAATCGCCAGATACCGGGCGATGGCGCTTCGAAGAATCATATACCCATAGTTCAGGATATCATTCACCAAGTACGGTGTACGGCGGGTAAAGTCTTCCCCAAAAAGCATAGGAAAGTAAGCGGCTGCTGCCATGCTTTCCACATTCGTCGTATCACCGGACTTTACTTTATCTACCAATTTATCCACGATATTTTCTTTGCCGCAAAATTCCAGACAGCGCCCCTGGTTCCGTATTTTTTCCTGCACCACTTGCCGCCAGAGCTGCTTCAGGTGCGGCTTCTTTTGAGAAATTTGACGGCGGATCGTTTTCAGCCGCCGTGAATTGGCGCCATAAGGAAGAAGGACGGATTCTGGCATATGCTTTCCATTACAGAGAATAACCACCGTCCCTCGCGAAGAAAGCTGCTCCAGGCAGTACGTGGTAATGATGATTTCCCGATTGTCCAGAACTACCGTAGCAATGTCTTCTGCCGGCAGTTCATGAAATACATCTTTTTCGATACAAAGACGATTATTCTTTTGAAATACTTTAGCACCGCTTTCCACCATGATATGTTGGTACATAACTGCCTCCTCTACCGAAAGGTCTGCCGTTTTTCCTTACTTGCAAAAGAAATATTTCCAAGTACATCGATACAGCACTTTTTGATTTCCCTTAAACTTTGTATGCCGACCCCTCTGGCCTTATATGTCTCATCATGATTGACTCCGCTGATGCTCCCTGTTGCAATATCTGCGCCCTTATAATACATCAAAAACCGGCTCGCCTTTTTCTCAGGATCTAAAGTACTTCCTTTTAACGCTGCCTTAAAGGGAATTTCTTTCCCTGCATCTACAAAAATTAAATCATTGGGATACAGAGAAAAAATAAAATCCTCCTCTTTCATGATCTTCCATGCCTCATAGGGCTTATGAGCAAGCACAGCTCTATTGGGCAATTCTTCTTTCACTGTATCCGCCACGTAGACAGGAATAAAATAGTACTTCTTCTTTCCCTTTTCTTCTGCCCGGAACACATCAATCCGCACCATATTTCCATTAGAAGCCAGGCCTTTTCCACCATTGACAGGTATCAGCATGGTGGATTTTTCCATAATTTTCACTTTATTCACAATCGGACCGGGCGTCCCGTCGGCCTTTGGTTTATGGAATGGTTCTTTAAATGCCTCTTTCGCCTTCCCACCATATCTTTGCAATTGTTTTTTCAGCGCTTCATAAAGGAGCCGATCACTTTCTTTATTGTAGTATCCTTTTATTTCCTCTTTATCTTCCGTCAGTTTCAAATCAATCAGCGCCGTTTTCGAAATGGTATATCCTTCTTCTTTCAATCTTCCGCTCCGAATGGTTTCCTTATGTGCCGGGCCATGTATTTTCCGATTGGGCATGTGGGACACAAAAGGTTCTTCCATTTCTGTTATATCAGCAGTTTCCGGGATATCCAGCGGTCTTACTCTGACTTTTTGTTCCAGTTCATAGCGGAAATTCAGCCATGGTTCAGGGAATACGTCTTTTGTGTTTTTATTTTTCTTTTGAAGGACTTCTCCTGTTTCCATATCCACTTCATAATCCCACAGCTCCCTGCTCTTGCTGTACCGTGACACCTTATTTACAATACCTTGCGTAGCGCAGGCGATGATCACCGCATCTACGGCATGGTGGAGATCACCGTTTTCCCTGATTTTATTGATTCCTAAACGCTTTCGGAAATAAGCAGTCACCGCGCCATTCACAGGGATAATCCGTCTTTTTCTTTCGGTATATCCCTTAGCCAGTACCAAATGGTGCCGAAGATAATTGTACAGGTACTTACTGATATACTGCGTATCTTGTAGATTTCTCCGTTTCCATTCGTTTTCTGTTGTTGCTGTATAGTCAGTGCGAAGCAGGTTTTCTCTCTTACGGCTGTTCCGAATGGTGCTCTTCACCCAATGGATAAACCGATTCTTCCGTTCCGGGGCATCTGCCAGATATTCCATGGGTATGCGGTTTCTCTTTTCCCGGTTTTCTTTTGTAAGGACAAGGACTTTATTATTGTAAGAATCATCAAAAGAACGGCTATAGGGAATGATATGATCCACTTCCGCATAAGATGGATCTTTCAAGAGCTTCTCCATATCGAAATGTTTCTGGGAATATGCGCATTCTCCATTCTGCTCTTCGCAAAGCTTAAATTTCACGATATCCATACCCTTGGGACGAAGTACACCAAATTCGCTTATCAAACGTTGTCTGATCTTTTCATTTTTTGCCTGATTTTCCTGCATTCCTTTTTCCATTTTCTTACGATCCCGGAAACTTCTTGCCAGTTCGCGGGCCAGTTCGATATGGACTTCCACCGGATTTCCATACCGGAGGATAATGGCATTGATGACTTTCAGCGTTTGGCTGATGGATCGTTTCACCACAGGATTAGGTATATCATCGATATTTTCCAGAGAACTCTTGCTGAAATCATAACCTGCCAGTTCGCAGGCTCTGGAATAAACTTCTCCTTTTTCAAGAAAAGGGAGAAGTTTGTAGCAGGCTTTGAGGGAGAGATGTCCGAATTTACTGAAGCCGGAAAGTCTTTCCAGAAGTGCTTCTCCATCCGCTTTTCCGATTCCCCCTTCTTCTAAATATTTCTCGATCGTTTCCTCATTTTTATATACAGAGAAAGCCGTTGCGATGGTATCCAACTGTTCATGGCTCAATTTAAGGATACGGTTTTTTTCAACTTTATCCAACGCTTTGCGGATACTATGGTAGTCTTTTACCCAACTGAAAGACCTTTTCTCCGCTTCTGACACAGGCTCCTCCAGATTTTCCGCTTTCCCCTTTTTCAAATCATACCGAAGTCCTACAAAACGGTCTTCCGGATCGAGAGACAAGACTTTGCGCAAACTGCCATAAGTCAGTTTTTCTTTTTTCCATGCTAAATCAGCGATACGCCGTCTTTCTTCCTCTGTAAGAAAACGCTCGCTTCCTCGTCTGTTTACCTTCAGATGGTTAATTTTCTGCCACAGGTTGAACGCCATGAAAGCATAACTTGCTTTCGGCGCTCTTTTTTCCTTTTTCCCTTCAAGGGTACAAGAGCCAATCATTTTTTCGATTTGATTGCCGGCATAAGGGCTGTTCTCGCCCGGACCCTCGTCAAACTTGCGCTGGGCTGCAAAAAGAATTACATATTCTTCTTCTAATTTTTCATCAGCAAATTTTTGTCCCAGATTCCGCTGGATTTCAAAAAGTGTATGTATCTCTTCCATGAGCATAGCGCGGCTTACTGTGAAATTATAGGCACCGTCCCTGTTCCTTTTCCGCTTCCTGAATTTTTCATTATCACAAAGCATTTCACCGACGGTGCGGTAATTTTTCAAAATCTCCGCATTGGCGGCAATGGCTTTCAACATTTCCCCTTCATCTGCATCGCCGCTTGCTTTTTTACGATTCGATTTAAAGCCGCGATGCTTGGCAAAGAATATGAGAAGTCGTGCCCATTCTTCAGCCGTCACTTTTTCCGTGAGCGCTCTTTTTCTCAGTTCATAAATATCTATCGCCGAAGGCACATCATAGAGATGGTCTACTTTTTCTGCCGGCAAAATATTATGTTTTTTAAGATAACTCCGCACTCTCTGCAGACGGAAACGACGGCGGCGGATAACACGGCGAATTCCCCTGCTCATTCTCCGTGGCGCTGCCAGTGACGCACCTGTCTTCGGTACCTCTGCCTTGTCAAAAATACGAGCTCCCAAGCCTTCTATACGTATCGGATTATCTTCCTCGTTCAGTTCCAATACAGCCCACCCTACCGAGGCGATCCCCACATCCAATCCCAATACGTAATTCATGGCTTCTCTCCTTTGTACAAAATATTTACTGAAAATATCTATATATCTACGGTTAAAAAGTCATATAAAAAGATAACGGCACCCGTGGGTGCCGTTAGAGCTTTACGGTACCAACACTCCTGTTGGACCTTATTGTAATAACCTACTATCTCTCGCTAAGATATAATTATTACATTTTTAGTATATGGTAGGGGCGGTGCTTTGTCAATTATTTTTTCACAAACCCATATTCTCTTTAAATCCTTTTATAATATTTCTTTCTACTTCCCTATCCATGCTATATAATAAAAGCGTATAAAGCATATAGGAGGTCCTATGTCTCTTAAATTTCATGAAATGACGATTGATGCTTACCTATCCGCTCTCGGTTCTACGGCTCCCGCTCCCGGCGGCGGTGCTGCTGCGGGACTCATCGGAGCGCAGGCCTGTGCCTTGGGAGAAATGGTTTCCCGCCTTTCTTCTTCCGGAAAGAATACTGATGATTTCCGTGAAAAAGCGGAGCAGTATGCCGCCATTTTCGAATCGGCCCGTTCTATTTTCCTGGATTTGATGGATGAAGATGCAAAAAACTTCCGTGAATTGATGGCGCTTCTCCAATCACCAAGGGATCCTGCCGATACGAAGAAGAAAGAAAAACTGGAAGCAGCTTTTAAAAAATCGGCAGAAGCACCTTACCGGATGGCAGACACTATGAGCGAACTGCTCCCCGCATTTACCCAGCTTCTGCTTCACTGCAATAAGAATGTCATCACCGACGCGGTTATCGCCGCAGAAGAAGCCGTTTCCTGCATCCGTGCGGCCAGATTGAATGTGGAAATCAATGCGAAGTACGTAAAAGATGAATTTTACGCCCGGGAGATGAAGGATTCTTACCTCACCTGGGAAAACGCCATTTCCGCTATCGACGCGGTACTCACTTACCAGGTTAAACTTTAATTTTCAGGCTGCAGCATCTTCGCGGCTTATTTCTATCGGAAAGATTATGGACTCTCAATCGAAAAAGGCGGAAATGGAAGAATCCCGCCTGCAGTTTAACAAACAGCTTTTCAAAACATATCTCGCTCTTGATCACTGGCACCGGTTCCGTCTCCGCCTTTTTCTGGAGGGAATCCTCGTCGGAATCGCCGGCGGTCTTTTGATTGCCCTTTTCCGTTTTCTCCTGGGACTGGCTGATACTTATCGCCGCCGTCTGTTTCAGGAAATCATTATCCCGTCTTTCGGGATTTCCGATTTCCTCCCCCTCCTTTGGTGGCTGGCGGCGCTTTTCTTCATCGGCGGCGCACTTTACGGCATGTGCCGATACGCCCCCATGGCCTCCGGGTCGGGGATTCCGCAGGTGAAGGGTGTCATTCTCGGTTTCTTCAAAATGAAATGGTTCCGCATTCTCTGGATAAAAATCACCGCAGGTGCTTTAGGCATCGGCGCGGGCTTATCTCTGGGCCGTGAAGGGCCGTCTATTCAAATCGGCGCCGTTGCCGCCCAGGGCTTGAGCCGCCTCATGGGACGGACACGCATGGAGGAACGGTACCTCATCACCAGCGGCGCCAGCGCGGGTCTTGCGGCAGCGTTTAACGCTCCCCTGGCGGGAACGATGTTCGCGTTGGAGGAGCTCCACCGCAATTTTTCGGGCGCTGTCCTTCTCCCTACAATGGCTTCCGCTATTTCCGCCACCATTGTGTCCCAGTTCTTTTTCGGATCGGCGACAAGTTTTTCCTTTCCTCTCCTTGTCCATCTGCCATCGGAATACTTGTGGTGTGTGGCGCTTATCGCCGTTTCCTGTGGATTCGCAGGTATCGTTTTCAATTACGGTCTGCTCCATATGGACGCTTTTTACGGTCTTCCCATCTTCAGAAGCCAATATATGAAAATCATGTTTGCCCTCTTTTCAGCGACGATTCTTGCTTTCACACTGCCCGATGTCTTGGGCGGAGGAAATTTCCTGGTCGATTCGCTGGCAAAAGCACGGTACAGCTTCGGATTCCTTGCGGCGCTTCTTCTGGCAAAGTTTCTTTTCACCCTCATCAGTTACGGCTGCGGCGTTCCCGGCGGTTTTTTCCTGCCTCTTCTCGTCATCGGCGCCCTCATCGGCTCCCTGGAGGGGGAACTCCTCATCTCTGCAGGCATTTTATCCGCCCTCTACCTGCCAAACATTATTATCATTGCCATGGTTGCTTTCTTTGCCGCCAGTATCCGCGCTCCTATTACGGGGACGCTCCTTATTCTGGAAATGACAGGTGACTTCCATCACCTCACGGCGCTTGCCCTCGCTTCCGCCGTAGCTTATGTCACAGCGGAACTTCTGAAAGGTCAGCCGATTTATGATTCTCTCTTGAAAAAATCCCTGTCCAATGGTTCTACGCCCGTTTCCGACGAAGAAAGAAATATTCTGGAAGTTCCCGTGGGCAGCGGTTCCATCCTCGAAAACCGGACAGTGGAGGAAATCCCCCGTCTGTCTCACACGGTACTCGTCAATATCAAAAGGCAGGGGGCAGATATGATTCCCGACCCTGATACAAAACTTCTCTCCGGTGATTTCCTTTACTTCCTTACAGAAAGCAGGCATACGGAAGAAATCCACCACCTCTGCGAGGCACAGATTCCAAAAGACCATATCCGGTAAATCATAACCACCCGTAAAACGGGTGGTTTGCTCTGACCCTATAAGGGTCTTCCT
>OKYM01000029.1_pt1 | contig 62005 bp, 54 predicted proteins | sample 1608601 | NCBI WGS metagenome assembly OKYM01 (sample SAMN02674964, study PRJEB24791) | human gut metagenome, SKBSTL008 | isolation source: stool | host: Homo sapiens | place: USA | reverse complement strand
AATGCATTTGCTTTGTTGGACAAAAAAATCACTCTCCTTTTTATAAATAGTGGCTCGGACTCCTCTATTATATAAACCGGATTGTGATTTTTTTATTGGTATAACCTTTTATTTTCCACCTGCATAGCGGGTGGTTTTCTGTGCCAGGCATGAGCATGGCACAGTCTAAAGACACTAAAAAAATACCGCTGTTAAGCGGTACTTCTCAGTTATATATTCTCATGAAATTTATGTGGATTTTTGGCTTTTTAATTTTATATGTTTAATCTCCTTATCACATCCCCTATTATAAATTTCAGAACTTTTATTTAGATTATAAATAAGCCTTTTTAATCGAAAATAAAGTCATTAATATGCAGAAATATTTATTTACTTATTGTGGTGTTTTGCTTGATAAACTTATACGGAACTTTAGAAATTCATGATGTTGACTTTTTCTTTGCGCTAATATATAATATTTACGACAATAAGTCGATTATAAATAAGGAGGACCTATATGCCTACTAAAAATCAAGTCCCAATAAAATCAGTTCGGGAAAAAAGCGCTCTGTACCCAGCAGTTACAATTTCGACTTGTCTGGATTTTATCAGACTGATAGATTCTTTCGGCGGCAAAAGTGTAGCCTACGCTAGTATCGCAAACGGAATGGGGCTTACAAGCATCACAACAAAATCATTTTTAACCCGAATTAGTGCCGCAAAGCAATATGGCTTCATTACGACAAGCAAAAATACAGTTCAGCTTACAGATACAGCAAGACATTTTCTCTATCCTTCTACAGGAGAAAATGAACGGCAAAAGCTACTAGTTGATTCATTCAGCAAGCCACCGCTTTATGGAAAATTACTGGAGCGCTTTAAAGACAAAGCACTTCCAAAAAAAGAACAACTTTCTAACATCCTACTTAATGAATATCACATCATAAAACAAGTAAAAGATAATGCGGCTACCTGTTTTATTGACAGCGCATCTTATGTTGGAATATTACAAAATGGTGTTTTATGTTTAGATACACAGGATAATCCTAAACAACCGATTGAAACCAATGACCAAGAAAATTCCTCCCCCGAAGCAACTCTTCCTATCTCTCAAAATAGTTCAATAAACATTAATAAACATGAAACTGGCTATAATTTCGAAATTCCAACATTGGGAAAAGCTTCTGCCCGCTTCTACATTCCAGATGGAGTAACAGAAAAAGATTTAGATTATATAAAATTATATATTGAAAAGATGCTACCTGTCTTTTTAGAAAATTTAAAAACTCAGGTAAAACAAGAATAGCCAGCACACGCTTCCGTGGCTGGACCTCTTGTCAATCAACAAACCTGTGTCGACTGTATTATAATATGACATATTTAATATAACATATTTGTTTGATTCGAACAATTGGGATACACTTCTATTTAGAAGGGAGGGATTCCATGGAAGAATACATAATAATATATTCCCCTTTTATAACAGTAAAGGGAAAACGCATTTTTGCAAGCAGTTACGGTCTTAAGGCATTTCGCTTACGTATACCTAAAAGCCGTTACGTAAAAAGATAAAAAAACGGTTTCAGGTGTCGACACTGAGACCGTTTTTGCATGCAATACAATCCCTCTTTGTTGATCAGGATTATATTATACTATATTACATTTACAGCACACCTGCTGTATCTGTGGTTCGTATGTACTTCGCTGGAATGGGGTAATCCAAGCGATAAATAATGGACATGGGCTGGGAACCTTCATAATTTACGAAATGAGCAGTTCCTAAAAAAGTGTACGGCATTGATTTTCCATAAGCATCTTTTTTACTTTTTCTTACAAAGAGGAACACAATATTTCCTTTCTCATTTTGCTGTATATACCTTTGCCCTGTTTTAGAGTGGTCAGAAGTTGTACTTTGAGACTGCCAGTGGAAAAGCGTTTTGCTGATAGAATAATCTTCGTACAAGGTAGTGTCAGAAAATTCTTTTTCTGATTTATTCAGCGTCACCAGGAACACGTCAGTGTCTGCTGTGATGGAATCGGTATTCGTCATATTCAGAAATTTCACGCCTTCACGAATACTGTTTGGCTTTTTAAATCCTAAAGCTGCAAAAATTTGGTCTCTTGTGTAGTTTGCATAGACGTCCAAGGGACAAATATAAGGAACTTTTACTTTTTTCGGTACAATTTCCACGCTCTCCCTCTGCATGATAAGGAGACTTATTATCTCTTCTTTTATATATGCCACTTTGGATAATCGATGTACAGCGTCCAAGGGAGAGACCATTCCTGCGTCATCATAGTCTTTTCCCCATATCGTCCACTGCCACATACGAAGGTATTTCTTTTGCAAGGCTGTTAAGCATCTTTCTTCCTGATCATCGTTAAAGAGTGACAGCAAGAAGAAAATCCAGTCCGTTGAATCTATGGAAAGCATTCTTGGAACAGCTTTTTGAAGAAGTATTTCTTCTTCTGTTGTTTCAAAGTTTGGAATAATACCGGCGTCAGCACAAAGACGAGCATAGGTTCGTTTATCATTGTAAAAAACATGGGGCTCTACTTTTGATGCCTCAAAAAATTCTGCTGCTGTCGGCACTTTTCCTAAAGTGTCTCTCAGCTCAAGGACAAGTTCTTTATAGAAATCATAACGGCTAAGTTGTTTCCTTATATTATCAAGAATCCGTTCCTGCGCAACTTTTTCAAGCTGAATGGCACAACCTTTCGGCACATGAGGGAATCCACCTTCAATTTCTTTTTTGATGGAAACATCTTTCTTCCCAAGGAGTGCCGTAAAACGACCTGCAAAATTATATTTCTTATTTGCCTGAGCCACAAAATCCAAAACAGTGAGACAATCTTTCCCCCTATCTAATCGAAGTCCGCGCCCCAATTGCTGGATAAAGACGGTCATGCTGTTCGTCGGACGAAGGAAAAGCACGGTATTCACCGCAGGAATATCTACGCCTTCATTAAATATATCTACCGTAAAGATAAATTTGATGTCCCCCGCTTCCAATTTTTGTTTGGCACCGTCACGATCTTCTTTTTTTGAGTTTGCGTCAAGTGCTATCGACGGCGAATCATGTTTGTTCATATAGTCTGCCATAAAAGCGGCATGTTTTTGCGAAACGCAGAACCCAATGCCCTTTACATCACGCAGATCGGCGCTATACCGCTCTACGGCGCTCATAATGGCATACGCTCTTTTGTCTGCCCCATAAGAAGAAATCGTGTACAGATCAGTAAGCTCTTTTACATCGTAATCGCCAGAAGTCCATTTTACATTTTCCAAGTTGGTGGTATCCTGTACACCAAAATAATGGAAAGGACAGAGCAATCTCCGCTCAATAGCATCAGACAGTCGAATTTCCGCTGCCATACGATTATCAAAGTAGGTTAAAATGGACTTTCCATCCATTCGTTCAGGTGTTGCTGTCAGTCCTAACAGAATTTTGGGTTTAAAGTGAGACAGCAATTTTTGGTAAGAGTCCGCAGCAGCATGATGAAATTCATCGACAATAATCATGTCATAGTAGTCTGCGTCCATACGTTCCCAAAGTTTTTGACTGTTAAAGGTCTGTACAGAAATGAAAAGATGTTCTGCCGAGGCCGCTCTATTTCCACCCACTGCCAGTTCACCAAAGTCTGCATTTTTCAAAACTTGTCTGAAACATGCCTGGCTCTGTTTTAATATTTCTTCCCGATGTGCAACAAATAATAATCTTGTGGTCTGTGGCAATCTGCTTCCCATGAAATTTCTGTAGTCAAAAGCAGAAATTGCTGTTTTTCCTGTGCCTGTCGCAGCGACCACTAAATTTTTCCAATGATTCTTCTGTTTTCGTTCCGCTTCCAAAGCATCTAAGATAGCTTGCTGGTACGGATAGGGCTTGATGTCAAATTGATAGGCGACTTGATTTTTTCCACTCCCCTCCCGTCCTCGCTCATGATCAATGGCTTTGATGAGCTCGTCTTTTTGTTCCACATGAAACACCTGAAATTCATCGGAGTTCCAGTACGTTTCAAAAGTAGCCGTCATTTTTTCCATAATAGACGGCATATCCTGCTCCGTGATTTTCATATTCCATTCCAGGCCCTCCGCAATGGCAGCGTGAGACAAATTGGATGAGCCTATATAAGCTGTAGAAAACTGGCTATCCCGATTGAAAATATAAGATTTTGCATGAAGACGTGTTTCTTTTACGTTGTAAGAAATATGAATTTCCGTATTCGGCAATTTCGCAAGTTCCACCACCGCTTTCGGGTCGGTAGCACCCATGTAAGTTGTTGTAATAACTCTTAAATATCCGCCTTTATTCGTAAAGTCTCGCAAGTATGGCAAAAGAAGCGCCAAGCCCGAAAAACGAATAAAGGAAACGAGAAAATCAATTCTGTCCGCAGACATGATTTCTTTACGCAATTCAGAAACCATGGACGTATCGTTATGGCTGTTAGTAAAAAGGAAACTTTTCGTCAGCGATGTATCAGGATATTCCCATTTCCTTGGACTGGTTTTATTGGCTACATGTTCAAGAGACTTTAAAAGAAACTGATTTTTCACCACGCTGTGACCGTGACCTAAATCAGGCAAACGTTCCACAAGCATTTCTACCAGCTGATTCGTTAATTCTATTTCATCAGAAAGTACGGCTTCTGTATTTCTGTCTGCAATGTCTTTCAAGCAAAGACGAATAAGCTTTTCAAGGTATGACGATAAATATCCTGTCGCTTCATAAGCGTCTGTGTCATCTCGTTCTGCCCAAACTTTTTTTGCTTCTATTGCTTCCATCAGTCGGTCGGCAAATTCTTTCGACATGACTTTTTCATAAATGCCATCTTTCAGATGTTCGATGTGTTCTGCCATTTCAATCTCCTCATCATGAAATCGTGTATGCCTTATTATACCAGGTTAATTGCTTAGAATTTCAGAAAGCACAAAAAAAAGCAGCCATGGTACATTCGCATAGCTGCCTTTATGCTGAAAAGAATTCCGTTGCGTACATATTTCCTATAGCAAAACTGTTTCCCTTTGTATGGGAAAACGACTTCGTACTTACACTGACACGTCGCGCCGGCCTGTCACTTTATAGAAAAGGAGCAGCGACAGGATGGATGTCACCATGAGAATGGTGGCATACGCGGAAGCGTTCCCGTAGTTGCCGCGGATGACTTCCGTGTAGATGGATACAGTGAGTGTCTGCGTGCTGTTCGTGTACAGGATGATGGATGAGGACAGCTCGCTGATGATGGTGACCCAGCTCATAATGGCGCCGGAAAGAACGCCGGGCATCATCATGGGAACCGTGATTTTACGGAATGTCGTCATGTCGGAGGCGCCTAGGGAAATAGCCGCTTCTTCGATGCTGGGACTGATATTTCCCAAAATGGCGGTGGAGGAACGGACGGTATAGGGCATTCTCCGCACCGCGAAGGAAATAATCATGATGAGTGCCGTTCCGGTAAGGATAATCGGCGATTTATTGAAAGCAAAGACGAAAGCGATACCGAGGACGGAGCCGGGAATGATGAAGGGGAACATCGTAATGACGTCAAGAATGCTGTTCAGTGTATTTCTTTTCCGCACGGAAAGGTAGGCGATGAGAACGCCTAAGACGAGGACGGCAGCAATAGCGCAAAGCCCCAGGAAGTAGGTATGCCAGATGACGTCATTGTCCTTGGCAAAGAGTGTCGCGTCATAACTCTGAAGCGCGAAGCCGCCGGTAAATACCTGTCCTCCGTTTGTGGCAAGGAAAGAGGTGTACACGACGACGAACTGGGGAAGGATTGCCAATCCCACGGTCATGTAGACGGCCAGATGGGCAAGGATATTCCGCAGACCGCTGAGTGATTCTGCCGCCATGGGTTTCAGGGCGGTCATGGCGTAGGTATTTCTTCCCGCGAGAAAACGCTGGACGAAGAACATGACGATGGTGAGCCCGATCACGATGCAGCAGATGGCTGCCGCGAAGCCGTCATCCCCCGATACTTCTCCCATGAACTGGTTGTAAATAAGGACGGGGAGTGTCTTGTACCCCTCGCCGATGAGCATGGGGGTACCGAAGTCGGCAAAGACACGCATGAAAACGAGCATGGAGCTGGCAAGGAGTGTGGGCATGACAAGGGGCACGATGATTTTCCAAATGCGCACCATGCGGCTGCACCCCAGGCTTTCCGCCGCTTCATTCAAAGAGTTGTCCAGATTTTTCAGCGCTCCTGATACGTAAATGTAAACGAGGGGGAACGACTGGAGCGTAAAGACGAGGACAATGCCGGCAAAGCCGTACACACCGCCATAATGGAGTCCGAAGGTGTCGTTCAGGAACTGGGTGATGACGCCCTGCCGCCCGAGCATCTGTATCCATGCGTATGCCCCGATAAAAGGCGGCGACAGGTAGGAGATAACAATGAGAATATTCAGGAAACTGCTTCCTTTTATTTTCACGCTCCTCATGAGGTATGCCAGGGGGAGCCCAAGAGCCGCCGATAAGATCGTGGAAACGACAGTCACTTTCAGCGAGTTTACCATCGTTCCCCAATAGAATTTCTTGGCAAAGAAATGAGCGAAATTCTGAAGTGTGAGCGCCCCTGTATCCCCATGAATGACACTCCTGTACAGAATGAGGAATATGGGATACATGATGAAAAGGGCGAAAGCCGCAAGAATGACGACACTGAAAAGGTTCCAGACGGTCAGATTCTTTTTCATAGTCCTTCCTCTCTGATCAATGTTTCTTCCGTTGCCCGGCGGAAGACATTGATCCGCCCGGCTTTAACGGTGAGCGTGACGGCGCTGCCGTCAGGAAGAATATCGTGGCCTTCCTGGGTCTGGAGAATCTCCAATTCCTGCCCGCTGCCGGTGGTGATGAAGTAATGGGTGGTGAGTCCGAGAAAGACGGAAGAACGGATCACGCCGCGGATCCCTTCTTTCGTACCGGGCTCCATATCAAATTCTTCCGGACGAACGGAAACGATGACGTCTTCTCCGTCCTCCACGCCACGTGATAAGTTATCCATGTCTACAAGCCAATCTTCATTTTCTTTAAAGGAAATGCTTGTCTTATCTCCTTTTTTCACGATATGCCCGTCCAGCAGGTTGGAGAGCCCGATGAAAGTCGAAACGAAAACATTCTTCGGCCTTTTATAAATATCCGCCGGTCTGCCGATCTGGCAGATGACCCCGCCATTCATGACGGCGATACGGTCGGACACTGCCAGTGCTTCTTCCTGGTCGTGGGTGACATACACCGTGGTTATATCCACCTGGCGCTGGATCTGCTTGATGGCGTTCCTCATTTCGATACGGAGTTTCGCGTCCAGGTTGGACAGCGGTTCATCCATCAGAAGTACCTGCGGCCGGATGACGATCGCCCGCGCAAGGGCGACACGCTGCTGCTGCCCGCCGGAAAGCGCTGTGGGCATACGGTCTTTCAGGTGGTCGATCTTCACGATCTTCAGGATTTTATCCACCCGTTCTTCGATTTCCTTTTCAGGCACTTTCCGCATCCGCAGACCGAAAGCCACATTGTCTTTCACCGACATATGGGGGAAAATGGCGTAATTCTGGAAAACCATGCCCATATTTCTTTTATCCGTCGCCACATCGTTGATGACATTCCCGTCGACGGAAATCGTACCGCCCTCGATGGAATTGAATCCGATAATCATGCGGAGCAGTGTCGTTTTACCGCAGCCCGACGGCCCTAAAAGGGTGAAAAATTCGCCCGGCATAATATCCACGGACAGGCCGTTCACCACCACCGTATCCCCGTACTTCTTCACCACTTTGTCTATATTGATAGAAACACTCATAATAACCTCATAACCTCGCGCTTCAAGCGTCATCTATAAAAAAGGACGTCAGGCGAAATGCCCGACGCCCTCTGATGACCTGATTACTTATTACTGCCTGGAATTTTCCAGATGTTTATTCCATTCCGCCACGACTTCTTTCTTATGGGCAGCTACCCAGCCTTCGTCATAATTCTTGAACAAAGCGATTGTGTCCTGGGGTGTCATGTAGTCAGCAAGCTTCACACCCTTGCGGAGCGGACGGACGGTGAGCGTCTTTCCTGCCGCTTCCTGGATCTTCTGGGAAAGCATGAAATCAACAAATTTCTTCGCATTTTCCATATGTTTCGCACCTTTGATGATCTGTACGGATTCGCCCGGGAAAATCGCTCCCTCTTTCGGGAATACGACTTCTACGTCAGCGCCGTTCTTCACATAGGTAGCAGCCGGATCTTCCCAGGTAAGCCCCACGGTATATTCGCCGTCGGCAGCGCCTTTATGGACAGCACCGGAACTGTTCAGAAATTTCCCGTCTACATTCTTAATGAAGTTATCCACATACGCCCAGGCTTCAGGGGACATGGGATCTCCATCCTTGCCCTTGGCGTAAAGCATCGCCATGAGCACCTGGAACGCGGAGCTGGAGTTGGCAGGGTCGCCGCAGGCAATCTTGCCCTTCAGCACCGGATTGAGAAGATCGTCAAACCCGGCAATCTTCATATCGCCTGCCAGTTTCTTATTAACGATGAAAACGGTGGGATCGGCAAACGCGGGAGAGAAATATCCTGTCTTATTTTTAGCAGCATCAATCATATTCGCATCTTCCGGAGATACATATTTCTCAAAAAGTTCTTTCTGGGAATCCAGCATCGTCTGGTCAGCCGCCCAGAGAATATCGCCCTGGGGATTGTCCTTTTCAGACGCCACACGCTTTACGAGGGGTCCTGTCCCCGCCACAATAACATTAACCTTGATCCCCGTTTCTTTTTCAAAAGCGGGAATGACAAGATTGTTTAAGTTTTCGCTGCGCGCCGTGTAAACGGTGAGCACCTTTTCCTCTGCGGGAGCGGCCTTGGCGGTATCCTTTTTATCTCCGCCGCAGCCGGAAAATACGGAACAGAGCACAGCAGCACATGCCACCGCCAAAGCTGCTTTCTTCAATCTTTTCATGACAATCCTCCTTGCCTTTCATCGTAAGTAAACTTCCTATTTAAATAATACCATGTATATTGTACCATTATTCATTCCTGTGTCTACACCTTATAAGCACAATGTATAGCTTGCCTTAAACTGTATAGGAAATACTCATAGAGTGACCGACAGGCATAACGATGTGTGCGGAAACGGGTACGCAGAAAGCAGGAGAAACCGTCCGCCGATGTCGCATTTCCCATGTAAAAACGCCTCCCCGGTGAAGGAAGCGTTTTTGTCTATATGGCGCGGGTCTTTCCCAAATGTTTTAAATCTGTCCGATACTCTTAAGGATCACCTGGGCAATAATGGCGGAACCTATGTAGGTGCCGATGAAGACGACTACACTCACCAGAACGATGCGCCAGCTGCTCTTGGCGAAGACATCCAGGTCTTTGCAGATCGCAATGCCCGCATAAGCCAGGATCGGAGTGCAGAGCTGGAGGAACCCTACATTCTTAACGGACGCATTGATAAAATCGGAGCCGGGGAAGCCCGGATAGGTCAGGATACATCCGAGAGTGACCACATAGGCTACGCCGGGGATCTTTCCCGGAAGGACGCGGCCCATCCACATGCCGATGAAAGCGATGGCAATGAGGATACCCATGCCGGGAATCGCCTGCATAAGATCATTCTTGGTGCCTACGGTATTTGCCACAAGGGACATCACGCCTGTAATAATAAGAACTTGAAATATTTCTGCCAGTTTCATTTTGCCCCCTCCTCTTCTTTCACTTCTGCCACATCGCACTCTTCCCTCTTCGGCGGAGCTTTGCCGTACTTAATCCGGTAGCAGACTTTATAGAGCCATTCTGACATGGGGAGGGCGAGCCAGATGCTCATATAAATACCGTCCAGTCCCGAAAGCATATTACTTGCCGCGCCGAAAGCCGCCAGCTGGTCGGCCATCTGTGGATACATGGCGGAAAGAGAACCTACCGCAGCCGTCATCATGCTTGCCGACCCTACTCCTGCTGCCATGGCGAGCGCCAGAGGATGGAAAGGCAGGTAAGAAGCTGCCACACTGGCCATAAGGCCAAAGAAAATGGTACCGATGACAGTCCCGCAGATGTAGACGCCCATGACGCCCCGTCCTTCCGCTGCATCAAGACCGTATCTTTCGCCGATGAGAGCGACATTCGGTTCACGGGCCACAGAATGCGCCGCACCGATGGCTTCCCGCTTAAGACCGATCAGGACGGCCAACGGGATACCGATAAGGACAGTTCCCAGATTACCGAACTCCTGCAGAATCAAGGCGGGAGACGCGGCAAGGATTTTCGGCAGTGTCGGTCCGACAAGCGTGCCGTAGCGCGCCATGAGAAGCACAAGAGTGACGCCCAAAAGTCCGCTGGCAGCATGAATTTCCTTTTCTCCTGAAATCTTCGTGAACTTTGGCGCCGTCAAAACCCCCATAATCAGAGCGTACATCATGGGCAGAAGCACGATTTTCCCTATTCCTACGTTGATGACGATATTTCCGATCAGTTCGGCGATGACGATAATCACCAGAACGATCAGGTGCAGCTTAATGCTTTTCATAGCAGTCCCCTTTCCTTTTCTTACATACTCTTCTTAATTAACTCTGGAAATAGCTTTCCAGTTTCGCCAGGTACTCTTCCTTGGTAAGAATGGGTTTTTCTTTTTCCAATATTTCTTTTGCCATTGCCGCTTCGTCATAGAGCAGATCAATGATATTCATGGCAAAAACCTTTCCCGGAAGGATAGCCGCCGCATCGAAATCGGTGACGCAAAAATCCTTTGTATGAAGTCCGCCGTCCACGCCGCCGATAAACGGGTGGATACTCGGCATGAGATGAGAAATATCACCCATGTCAGTAGATGCCGTAAAATGTCCCGCATCTTCAATTTTCGTTTCCGGAAAGTATTCTTTGATATTTTCCACAAACAGGTCATTCAATCGGGGACTGCATGCCAGGGGAAACATCCCGGGCAGCGTTTCAATAACGGCCTTTGCTCCGACAGCCGCGCCGCCCGCTTTGAGCGCCTCGTCAACACGACGGTGCTGGCAGTCGATGGCTTCCATGGTTTTCGCGCGGACGTAGAGTTCCATGCGCACATCAGAGGGGACATTATTAACTAGGTCACCCCCCTTGGTAATGATGGGATGGACACGGACCATATCATCTTCTTTGAACGTTTCACGAAGGGCATTGATCCCCATAATCCCCAAACATGCCGCATTCAGCGCATTGATGCCTTCATGAGGGGCATTGGCCGCATGAGCGGTCTTTCCTATATACTGCACTGTTTTCCCTACAAAGCCGTTGCTTGATTTCCCGATGTACACTGCTTTTTCAGGAGCGTTTCCCTGAGAATGCATCATCATCGCCATGTCGATATCGTCAAAATGTCCTTCATAGACAAGTTCGCTCTTGCCGCCGAGAAAATGGATCTTCCCTTCTTTCACCAGACGCTTGCGGTAATCAATCTCCACATATTCTTCCGCCGGTACGGCAAAAAACACGGCGCTCCCCGCCAGATCCTTCATCACGTCCGACTTGACGATCCCCGTACATGCCGCCAGCATGGACGCCATCTGGAGGAAATGTCCGCATGTATGGGCCGCTCCCGTGAGAGGATCTGCTTTGGGACTGTCCGGCGTTCCCACCGCGTCCAGTTCCGCAAGAACGGCTACGGCAGGGCCTTTCTTCCCGCCATCGACGCAAGTCTTCACACCGGTGAGAGCAAGTCCCGTCTGCGGCGTAAGCCCTAATTCTTTCATATAACTTTCCACTTTTGCCGCCGTTTTCGTTTCTTTGTATCCCAGTTCAGGTTCGCTTTCAATCCGAAGAACGGTTTCATGAATCTTTTCCGTCGCTTCATCAATCGCCTGACAGACGACCTTCTTCATTTCATCTTTTGTCATAAACCAGCCTCCCCTTTTATAATTTAAACTCATTTTAGCATACGCAAATCAGCTGTTACAACAGGAAATATATACTTCCATTACTATGGCAAAATAAAAGCGCCGATTGCCGGTCAGCGCCTGTATTTCATTCGGCAGCTCCTGCCGCTGCTTTTTCCTCTTCCCCTTTGGGAAATACAAGATTCAGAAGAACCGCCACGATGAAAACCACCGCTACACAGTTCTCTGCGAATACGCTCCGCAGCAGTTCGGGAAATATGCGGAAAATCTGCGGTGTCTGCGTGAATCCCAATCCGATGGAAAGAGACAGGGCGGCAATACTCATATTTCTCTGTGAATATCCGCAGCGGCTGATCATCTGCACACCGGACACCACGATGGAACCGAACATCATAAGCGTACAGCCGCCGAGGACGGCTTCAGGCAGTGACGCCAAAATGACCCCCAGCGCGGGAACAAGTCCTGCCAGAACCATGATGACGGCGCCGCTGGCGATGGCTTTCCTGTTTACCACATGCGTCATGGCGATAAGCCCCACATTCTGGCTGAAAGATGTAATCGGCAAACACCCGAAGAGAGAAGACGCGGCAGAAACAAACCCGTCCACGGCAATGGAGCCGGATATTTCCCTGTCCTCCGCTTCCCGGTTGAACCCCATGGCGGCAAGCGCCGAGGTGTCGCCCAGGGTTTCTGTGGCGGACACCAGGAAAATAAGGAACACAGAAAAGATGGCGTCATAATGAAATTCCGGAGAATAAGGCATGAAAACCGGCAGAGACATAAGGGATACTTCCGTCAAGCGGCCCAAATCAACCATACCGTAGAAGTATGCCGTAACGTACCCCACAAAAAGCCCAAAAAGAACAGATAACTGCTTATAGAAAGATTTCGCACGGATATTAAAAATAAGGCAGGAAACCAAAGTAATCGTACCGACAATGAGGAACCGGACATCGCCGAATTCAGGATGGCCGAAACCGCCGCCAAAAGAATTCGCCCCGATGGGAAGCAGGGAAAACCCGATGGCCGTCACGACAGTCGCCGAAACGATGGGCGGCACAAGTTTCCGCCACCATGCCGCGCCGAGACCGAGGATTCCCTCCAGAACACCGCCTATAAGGACAGCACCGAGAATAGCGCCGTAGCCGTATTTCAATCCGATCACACAAAAAACAGAAACAAAGGTAAAGCTGATCCCCATGATGACGGGAAGTCCGCTGCCCAGACGGAAGACGGGATACATCTGGAGCAGGGAGCCGATGCCTGCAATGATCATGGCTGCCTGGACAACAGCACCCGCTTCTGAGGCAGGCATCTTCACCACGCCCGTTACGATAAGGATCGGCGCGATATTTGCCACAAACATGGCAAGAACGTGCTGGAGACCGAAAGGCACTGCTTTGCGGACAGATATTTTCCCATCCGCTTCATAAATCGGATCTGTATCCATTCCGGCCTCCTCAGCGGAACGTAATGACGCCTGTTTCGGCATCCATTTTTTCAATAACTGCCAGAGAGCGGACATCATATCCCGCTTCACGAAGCGCGTCACCGCCGCCCTGGAAACCTTTTTCGATGCAGATACCGATGCCTCCCACGATACCACCCGCCTGTTTTACCAGATCAAGAAGCCCGCTCACGGCACAGCCGTTGGCAAGAAAATCGTCCATGATGAGGATATGTTCGCCGGGTTTCAGATATTTCTTTGATACCACCACATGGTTTTTCCGATTATGGGTATATGACATAACCTCCGTAGCAAACATTTCCTTATCCATATTGCTTCCTGCAGATTTCTTCGCAAAAACTACAGGCACCCCGAAATATACCGCCGTGAGGCAGGCAATGCCGATCCCCGACGCTTCGATCGTCAGAATCTTGTCCACTTTCCGATCCCCGAAAAGCTTTTTAAATTCCTTCCCCAGTTCACTGATAAAAGGCACATCGATTTGATGATTCAGAAAACTGTCCACCTTGAGCACATTCCCCGGACGGATCACTCCGTCGCTCAAAATTTTCTCCTGCAGTAAATTCAGCTCTGCCACCCTGATACCCCCTCCAAAGACAATACACACCCTATAATTTATTCATTATAACATAGCTTGTAGCTGACAGCTCACAGCTTTTATCTTCTTACCGCTTTCCTCACCACGGTAACAGATTCTTCGCTATCGCTCAGAATGACGCCTTACCATGGGTGCTACTTTATCAGCAGGCCTGAAAGTGGTTAGAATCCCAGCTGTGCCGTCTGTTTAACGTTATTCTGAACGGAGGTAAGAATGCCTTGTGAAAAAGACGGGAAATGGGATGGTGAGGCTGAGTGAAGAATCTATTACACTGATGACGCCTTACCGTCTTATACAAGGATCATGGAGTCGGCCGTCAGAAGGAGCTGTGGCGCACGTAGTGCGATTGAGGATACTCGCTTGTCGTAATGATTTAAATCGTAAAAGAATAGTCAGCTTGCAGCTGACCGCTCACAGCTGATAACTTTTATCTTCTTACCGCTTTCCTCACCACGGTAATAGATCCTTCACATTCGCTTCGGATGACGCTTAACGCTCTCCTCATTATGACGCCTTACCATGGGTGCTATACTTTATCGGCAGGCCTGAAAGTGGTTAGAATCCCGGCTGTGCCGTCTGTTTAACGTCATTCTGAACGGAGGTAAGAATACCATATGAAAAAGCAGAGAAACGGGATGGTGACACAGAGTGAAGAATCTGCCACTCTGGATGACATCTTACCGGCTTTCCTCACCACGACAGCAGATCCTTTGCATTCGCTTAGGATAACGCCTTAACGTCTTATACAAGGATCATGGAGCCGGCCGTCAGAAGGAGCTGCTGGCGCACGTAGTGCGATTGAGGATACTCACTTGTCGTAATGATTTAAATCGTAAAAGAATATTTAGCTTGTAGCTGACAGCTCACAGCTCATAGCTTTTATCTTCTTACCGGCTTCCTCACCACAGCAGCAGATCCTTTACACAATTCTGGCGGACACCCTGCCATGAGTTTCACTTTTACCGGAAAACGAAAAAGGAGCAGGCACCATCAGCAGTGCCTGCTCCTTTTTTACTAAAAGTTGCTTATTTCTTGGCAGCGAGAGCTGCTACCTGGGCCTTCAATTCATCCAGCTCCGATCTCATCTCTTTATTTTCTGCCTGCATCTTGTCATTTTTCTCTTTCAAGTCCTTAATCTGGTTCGCCATTTCCACTTTGGAGTAACGGGTATAAACGTCGCCGCGTCCCAGCTTCACAGAAATTCCTGCATTAATCATATTCCTGTCATCTCCCATGGTCCAGCCGAGACTCATCATCGTTCTTTCGTTCGGCCGATAGAAGAGGCCTACCGCCGCAGCGCTGGCATTACGATAATTGCCGAAGCCTGCCGCAATGTCCCACTTGTCATGGGGGTCGAAGTCCAGCGGATGGAGGGCCGCCAGTGCTGCCGCCCCCGCACCTACTTTGTTAATCCGGGTGCCCAGTTCTCCTACCTTTTTACCCATGTTGTATATGTTCTGCGTATTATTCTGCACATCATTCTTTACGACCTGGAGCTGGCTTCCATTGACAGCATCAGTGGAAGTGGCGCTTATTTCACCGGCCGCCACATGGGTAATTTTTTTGCTGCCTGCGTCAATGCCGCCTTTGGTCACAGACGGGCCGCCCTGGATGGCCAGTCCTTTGTTGTCCATCTTCGTATCACCGGTCTTGATGCTGCCGTCGCTGCCGAGATCAATATTTTTTGCCAGTTTCAGATTCAGTTTGCCATTTTCGGAAACGACACCGATATTATTGGCTGCTGCCACTTCTGTCGCGCCGCCGGTAATCTGCAGTGTTTCGCCTGAATTTTTAGTAATGGCGCTGCCAGTGTCTCCCGAAAAGGTCAGGCTGCCGGTTCCGCCGCCCCCTACGAGACCGCTCACATCGACTTCATAGTTCTTGGACGGATCATTCTGTGTAAATTTGATTTTCTTCGTGGCTGCATCGTAGGTACCGCCCGTCGTATAGGTATCCTTGGCGGAGACTTTGTATGTATTTGTCGTGGAATCATGAGTAACGGTCACATTATCACCGGCCGTCACATTAGTCTTAGCTGCTGCCGCCGCAGCCTCCACTTTCTTCAGCTGTGCCACATTGACGGCATCGGTATCTGCCGCGCCGGCCGCTACACCGGTGATCTGGCGGGTGATACCTTTGGACGCATCACCTACGGAAACAGCGCCTACAGTCGATTTCCAGGCAGCTGACGTATCCGTAGAAGCCGCTTTAGTGGAGGGGTCATATCCGCTCACACCCGCTGCCGTATCCACCACACTCCACGAGCCGAGGGCCACGCCGCCGGCGACTTTGGCATGAGAATCATAACCAAAAGCCATAGCAGTTTCTTTCTCCGCTTTACTATTTTTGCCCATGGCAATGGCCCAGTCCGCGGTCGCGGAAGCATTTGTACCTACAGCTACCGCTTCTTCGCCCTTGACTGTCAAATAATTCCCCAGGGCAAGACCTCTCTGTCCGCCGCCGCTATTCGAGCCGATGACTTTATTCCCATGACCGAAAGAGACCCCCAGATTTTCCGCTTCGGAACTGGTTCCTACCACGACACTACCGCCGTTTGCCGTATTTGTCACACCGACAACCACATTCTGGTCGCTGCCGCTGGAATTCTTGGTGTAAATCCATTTTGTCGGATCGCTCGGATCTTTTTCTGCCGTATAGCCGACCAGGTTCCCCACACCGATGACCGTATTCTGTTCCCCGAAGACTTTTGTCAGCTTATGGTCATAATTGTTATAATCCGTGCCGAATACGGCATTATGGGCGCCTTCCACTTCCAGATTCTGGCCGGCGACGATACTGTTGTTTCTTCCATTTTTCACTCCGGTCAGTTTGTTATTATTGCCAAGAACGGTGCTGTTCACCCCTTTCGAAGAAGAGGAAATACCGAGCACGATGCTGTCTTCCGCCTCGGCGCCGTCATTATCATAGTTGCTGCCGGCTCCCGTTTTTGTAGACTTGGCGCTGTAATAATGCACTTTCGCCGCACCGACAGCTGCCTGTACCTTTTTCAGCTGTGCCACATTGACGGCATCGGTATCCTGCGTGCCGGCTGCCACGTTTGTAATCTGGCGGGTGACTGCCGCACTGGTCGGAGTTGCCGCTTTACCGACAGAAACAGCAGCGGCTGTCGCTTTCCACGTGCCTGTCGTATCATTGGAATGATCACCGGCAGCCGGGTCATAACCTGCGACGCCCTTGTCGACGGAGGCAATCGAATCCGCGCCGATCGCTACGCCGCCGTCTTTTTCCACATCCGTATTGTAGCCGAGCATCACCGCATTGCTTATATTCGCCGTATGCGATTTAATCGGTACATTTTCCGTCACCTTATATTTCTTTTCAAGAATAACATTGCCCGAAGCATCTTTCATCGTATACGTTTTCGTTACAGTCTTCTTTTCCGTAGCCATGGATCCAAGGATTACATTGTTTTTACCGCCGTCCATATGGTGGTAATCCCCAATCACTACATTGGCCGTACTGCCGGACATATTATTCCCGGTCCCCATCATAGACATACGTTCCACATTCCTGCCTGTATTTCCATATCCGTTGATCGTATTATTGATGCTGGGTGTATTTGCTGTACCTGTAAGGATATTTCCGGAGCCGATGATCTGGGAATGGACGGCATAATCTGAGGTATTTCCATTCCCCATGGTGACCACGGAACCGCCGCCGGTCGACATGGCCAGTCCCATCGCTTTCCTGAGCTCATCATGGCCCAGCGGTCCTTCTCCCATAGCATACTTCTGTCCTCCTCCAAGTATGGCATCGCTCCAATGCTCATTCATACTGTTTCCATCTTCATCGGTCGGTGCCGTCCCGAAAGAATGTGTAACGCTATTGCCCGCGCCGAAAACGAGAGCCCCATTGGCGCCTTCTGTTTTATTCAGGGTACCGACGACGGTGTTTGCCATCCCATCATTCTGGTCCGCCTTATTTGACGCTACGGTATTAAGACCGCCATAGACAGAAGCCAGATAACCGTCATAGCCGGAGCCTGCCTCCACAATGGATTTGATCCCTGTCACGGTCTCCTGCCAGCCATAAGCTTTTGCCCCATGGCCAAGAGCCACATTCATTCCGCCGCCGTCTCTGGTCCCGCTCTGGGCATGATACCCGACAACGACACTGGCATGTTTCTGCCCGATATCGGAATCGGCCTTTTCTTCCGGTGTCATGGAACCGATAACGACGGATTCTTTAATCGCTGATAACTTCTGGTTATCCCCGATCACGATACCCGAGCTAGGATTGACCGCTTTGTTATTATTCCCGATAACGGTCAGGCTCTCATACCCTTTCATGTAGGTATCGTTGCCGGAAATATCATTCCCCTTGCCGATGACAAGGTCGGACACATTCTTCGTCCTTTCTTCCTGGTGTCCGGAAACTGTACCGGCATTTCTATTGGTAATCTTATTGCTGTCCCCGATGACGGTCTGACTCTTGCTGTTTTCAACGGTATTCTGAGAGCCGCTGATTGTAACATTCATTCCTTGTGAAACGGTATTTCCGTCGCCGGTAACAAAGACATGGCTTCCCCATTTGCCGATGTACTTGCCCAGAGGCTTGCCATCCGCCATCGCCTGCGCCAATTCCTGCTGCTCCGAAACGGAGAGTTGTCCGAACTGATAAGAATCGGACACATGGTTAAACGCGCCGGTCACGAAAGCGCCATTGGACTCCTGTATCGTATTGTTGCTTCCGAGTATACCGTCATTAGAGCCGGCATGGTCTTTCGTGCCGCCTTTATCAATATTTTCCGTACCGATAATAATGCTGCTGTTCCCTTTGGAAGCCCCCCGTTTTGATGCATCAGGAATCAGGCCGGATGATTCGCCGATAACGATACTTCCGGAACCGTTGGACTGGGCATTAAAACCCATGGCAACCGCACTATTTGCCGTCGCCTCTGCATTTGCTCCAATCGCAATGGCTCCGGTCTCTTTTGCCCCATCGTTGTTATAATTGACTGATGATGCATTTCCGCCTTTCACGGATACGAAATGAATGCTGCCCGTACCTCCGGCAATAGCTTTCAGCTGCGCCACATTGACTGCATCGGTGTCATTCGTGCCGGCTGCCACACCGGTAATCTGCCTTGTAGCAGTACTGCCATTACCAACAGATACCGCTGCATGCGTCGCTTTCCATGCGGCCGATGTATTTGTAGAAGCTAATTTGGTAGACGGATCATATCCCGCAATATCCTTGTCAACAGAGGCAACGGAATCCGCCCCGAGCGCTACGCCGCCGTCTTTTTCCGCATTGGCTTCCGAACCGAGTATGACCGCCTTGCTGGCAGTTGTAGTAATACCGCCGGCAGAAGAACCCATCACAATCGTATCTTTTGCATTGGAAATCGTGCGGTTCGTACCGATGACAGTTACACCGCTTACATTGATACCTGTATTTTTATAACCGTTCAGTAAATTGTAAGCAGCCTTTTCCGCTGCGGTTCCTGTCAGGGTATTTCCCACCCCGACCAGCTGGGAGCGGTATGCATAGTCCGCTTTATTTCCGCCGCCGACAGCAAGGACAGCGCCGCCGGAATCATTTCTCCGTATATCCTCCCTGAGTTTTTCTGCCAATTCCTTGGGACTGTTGAGCCCCAAAAACGACATGGGATTTGCTATATTGTCCACTGAATTGGTCACTTCATTGCCCGCGCCGAAAACCAAGGTACCGTTTGCGTTATGGGTCCGATTGGCAGTCCCTACGACCGCATTGGCGATTCCTGATATATTGCTGCCCGCCGTTTTTGATTCAATGCTGTTAAAGGATCCGTTGATGACCGCGCCGAAATTCTGGGCGGCAGATCCCTGGTTCGTATCTCCGTCATACGCATTCGTCATGATGGAGTAGGCGCCGGTCGTCGTCGCAAACGCACCGGCAGAATAACTGTTCAGCCCGACGGTGGTCGCGCCTACTAAAACGGACAGTTTGCGCTTTTCTTTATCCGTATTGGAATTTACTGTGGTATCTCCCAAGGCGCCAACATACTTATGGTCGCCGATCATTATGCCGCTGCGGGTATAAGTATTCTGCCCAATGGCAATCCCTGCCGGCAGTAAATGGTCTGTACGAGAAGGATCCGTCGACGTCATTCCGAAACGGAATATTTTGTCCTGCGTTCCCCACATGTTTTCTACAAAAGCATTCTTGCCGATGGCAATACTGCCTTCCTGCATAACATAATCATCAATCTGGGCGTGATCGCCTATCGCAATGGCACCGTTTTTCGTACTGTTATTTCTTAAATCAATATCATTCCCGATTTTAATATTCTGATTCCCCGGTTCTACAAACGTATTGACCCCGTCAAGCGCCGCAGATACAGGGCTTACAGAAATCCCTGTCAATAAAAAAGCCGCCAAAACTGCTGCCAGCGTGTTTTTAGAGACTCTCACCCTCCCGCTTTTTCTCGCTGTGCCCGCAATTTCTGAAACGACGACATAACTGTTCTTTACTCGACTCCAAATGACTTTGTAGATGTGATTCATGTTTTCCTCCCATAAAAAACAATATAATTTAGAAACGCAATAAAAAGAAGCACCATCCCCATGCTGCCGATACTGCTTTTACATCACCTCTCCCCATAACACTTCATTTGCCTGAAAAGCCGGGTACAGAATCCGTAAACAGGAAAATTCCTGCCGGTTTCTCCCGCTCTTCTTTCAATACTTATTTTATTAAACAACCTCTGTTTTCATTATAACAAAAGATTTATCTTATTTCTATATAATATGTACTGTTTTACGAATACCTCTATTCACACCGCTTTCTCCTCTACGGCCTCTGCCTCCCGCTGTCATTCAGCACTTTTAGCTGACAGCTCACAGCTAACGGTTAACAGCTGACAGCTGACCGCTCACAGCTGATAGCTTTTATCGTCTTACCGTTTTCCCCACCACGGTAATAGATCCTTTACATCCGTTCAGGATGACGTCTTTCGTTCTCCATCATTATGACGCTTCCCGTTCCCCATTACTAGTGACGTCCTTTCCTCCAATCGTCATTCTGAACGGAGGCAAGCATGCCGTATGAGAAAAACAGGAAACGGGATAGTGACACGGAGCGAAGAATCTATTATGCTGATGACGCCTTACCGCTTTTTCTCACCACGGTAATAGATCCTTCACATCCGTTCAGGATGACGTTTAACGTTTCCCTCACTACAACAGCAAATCCTTTGCTGTTGTTTCGTATGACACCTAATGGAAATCATATGCTTCGGCTTTTAACTCACAGCTAACAAGCTTATAGCTAACAGCTCACAGCTAACAGCTTTTATCTTCTTACCATACGTACCAATTTCAGCAGTGGAAACCGGCTTGCTGCATAGTTCTTCTTCCGGTTTGACTCCTCTTCTTTTTGTGGTACAATGGGGGTGGAAGCAGAGTACTGTTTCCACCATCGTGTCGGGGATTTTCTCCTGTGTGCCTTTCAATAGATATTTTTTAATATACTGTAAACCCACTGTTCTGATTTAATGAAAGTCTGATGAATCGGTAACGGTATACAGGACCCCCTCCATCCCCGGCAGATTCATACGGATCTCCTCGATCCGAAAAAATCCCGCTCCCCCATATGGCGGGATTTTTTCATTGCGGTTTTCTCTGTGATAAAATAAGAAAAGATGAATTACCCAAGATATTTTACCTGTCATTTTATGATTAAGGAGTTTTCATGCGTATCGTAATTTTAGGCGCGGGGCATCTGGGCTATACGATTGCCGAGCTTCTCTCCAATGAGCAGCATGATGTGGTTGTCGCCGATTCTGATGAAGAAAAGTTATCCAAAGTCCGCGACTCGCTGGATGTACTCACGATCACCGCCAACGGGACAAGTCCGGATTTCACACGGGATCCCGATATACGGGATGCATCTGTTTTCGTGGCGGTGACCGAAATGGATGAGGTGAATATTCTTGCTTCCATGCTGGCGAAGAAAAACGGAATCCCCCACACGATTGCCCGCATCCGCGACCCGAAATTCCTTCAGGAATCCACCGAATATCTCCAGGAAAATTTTGACATTGACCTGGTTCTGAGTCCTGAGCTGGTCACGGCAAAAGAAATACGGCGCATCCTCATGACGCCCGCCGCCCTTAACGTGGGAGATTTCGCCAATGGCCGCGTCCGTTTGTATGAGACACGGATACAGCGCCAATCTCCTTATATCCATATACCGTTCAAAGATTTGGAACTGCCTGATGAAATCCTTGCCGCCATGATTTTCCGTGATCATCAGATGATTATCCCCCACGGCAATGACTGCCTGCTCCCTTACGACAACGCTTACTTCATCGGCGCGCCGGAAAATATAGAAAAATTCAGCCGGGGTATGGCGGAAAGCAGTACCAGGCATATCAAAAAGGCCATCATCATCGGCGCGGGACGGACAGGAACGGCGCTTGCCCCCATGCTGGAAGCCGACGGTATATCCGTAAAAGTCATTGATCTCGATCCGGAGCAGTGCCGGCATATTTCTTCCAAATTAAAAAAGTCCATCGTCCTTTGCGGCGACGGGGCGGATATAGATCTTCTCATGCAGGAAGGCGTTTCTGAAGCGGATGTGGTGATCTGCACGACGAAAGATGAACGGCTGAATCTCCTTGTCGCCCTCCTTGCCAGGCACCTGGGCGCGAAAAAGACAATCGTCCGCGTCGTCCGCGGGGAATACGCGGATCTCATGACACAGGTAGGCGTGGATATCGCCTTGTCGGTCCGGCTTCTGGCGGCAGGCGAGGTTTTGAGTTATGTGCGGAGTCGCAGTGTCGTCTCCGTCTCTCTTCTTGAATCGGCGCAGGTGGAAGCGGTGGAAGTTATTCTGGAAAGCGGCGCTCCTGCCGAAGGCATTCCTCTCATGAAAGCGGGGCTGCCGGCGGAATGTCTTGTAGGCGCTTATGTCCGGAACGAAACGACACATATCCCTGACGGCCGCTCTGTCCTTGCCGCAGGAGACCGGGTCATCATCCTGATCCGTACCCCCTGCTCGGCAAAAGTCCTTCCTTATTTTAAAGGCAGGAAACCGTTATGAATACTACCGTCGTTTCAGCACTCATCGCCAAACTGACTGCGGGATGCGGTCTCGTCCTCCTGCTTCCCCTGTTGACCGCCCTGTTCGGGGAAGAACCGGTTCTTCCTTTTATTTACTCCATGGCGCTTTGTTTTTTACTGTCCGCATTCCTGCGGTATAAGGGCAAGAAAAAAGTCATCAATCTGAATCCCCGCGACGGCCTTGCGGTGACCGCGCTGTCATGGATATGTATTTCCATTCTTTACCTTTTCCCTTATTTCCTGTCCGGTCTCCTTTCTCCGCTGGACGCTCTGGTAGAAAGCATTTCAGGCCTGACAGGCACCGGCGCCACCGTTTTTTCCGATTTAACCGTTCTGCCGAAAAGCATTCTTTTCTTCCGCTCCCTGACCCACTGGCTCGGCGGCCTGGGAATCATCGTCATCTTTGTGGCTCTCTTCCCGCAGGCCGGAAAAGGAAGCGCCCGCATGATTGATGCGGAAAGCACGGGGCCTTATTCCTCCCGTGCCGTTCCCCGGATCAAAGAAATGGCGAAAGCTCTTTTTGCAGTGTACCTGCTTTTTACTGTTTCTGCCGCATTGATTTACACACTCCTCGGCATGAACTTTTTCGACGCGGTAAATCACGCCTTTTCCACCATCGCCACCGGAGGTTTCTCCACAAAGAATGAAAGCATCGCTTTTTATGGCAGTACGCCTCTGAAACTGTCCGTCATATTTTTTATGGTTATTTCCAGCGCCAATTTCGGCATCTATGTGGCTGCATGGAAACGGGGCATCCGTGTTCTTTGGGAAAATACGGAATTTAAAGTCTATCTTTCCATCGTAGCCGCCGCCACTATCCTTATCTCTTTAAATTTAATGCTGGAAAGCGGACTGTACGCCCCTTCCGCACTGCTGGAAGCGCTTTTTACCTCGGCGTCTCTTTCGTCCACCACGGGATTTATTTCTTACGACTTTGAAACATGGCCCCATTTTTCCCAGGTCATATTGCTCATACTCATGTTCATCGGCGGCTGCGGCGGATCGACTTCGGGCGGCCTGAAAGTAACGCGCATCATATTGCTTTTCAAATCCATGACCGCCGTTCTCCGCCAGAAACTCCACCCCCGGGCCGTCATACAGACCCGTGCAGGAGGAGAAAACTTCTCCGAATCCATGCTCCTCGAGGTTTTCTGCTTCTTCTTCATCTATACGATGTCCATTTTTTTATGGACCGCCCTTATCGCCGCAAGCGGTGCGGATATTCCTTCTGCCCTGGGCCTTTCCATTGCCACCATGAGCAACTCGGGGCCGGCACTGGGACAATTCGGCGCCACCTGCAACTGGTCGGCCATGCCTGCCATGACAAAAATGGTCGTCGCCCTGTCCATGCTTATGGGCCGGCTTGAATCTTTTACGCTTCTCATCCTTTTCCTCCCCTCTTTCTGGAGAAAAAACGGATGGTAAAACAAAACGGATATTTCTCAAGACCAAAGTCTGTCAGGAAATATCCGTTTTCTCATGCAAGGAAAACGTCCCGGGGGTTATGGGGATCCGGGACGACTTCCTTGTATATTTTTTTTGCAAATGTCGGGGAACATTTGCTGAAAAGAGGTGCAGAAGCAACATGACTAACAGTCACCTCTGCTGTACATAGTATACCATATATTTCAATCCGATGCAAGGATGATCCTGCCAAAAGCGCAAAGAGGAAATTCCCTTCCCGCTTTGTATTTTACTCCCCCGTTTCCTTATCCCGCCAAAGAGCCGCGTTCTCTTTCCATCAGGATTTTCCTTATCCGTTCCAGCCGGCTGGGAATGTCGGGATGGTCGTCAAAAAGACGGGAAAACCAGTCCCGCCTGCCGCTGTGGAAAATATGTTCCAGGTGGACCAGTCCGACGGCAAGTTCCATCCCCAGTCCGAGACCGCAGGCATATTCGTCGGCGGCATATTCATTTCTCCTGCTGCCGAACTGTGTGAAAAACCAAAGAGGAATCTGCAGAAATATTTTCAGGAAATAATATTGTATGAGGATAAAAAAATTGACAATGCCTATAAAAATCCCCAAGACCGGAATCCAGCGTAAAAATGCCAGGAGCAGTGTCACCACACTGTACACATAGACAATGATACCGCTGAACCATTCCATGCCATAGCGCAGAAGACCGAAGCGGCTGTGCCCGTTCTGCAGATGTCCCACCTCATGGGCAAGGATCCCTTTTACCTCTTCTTCGGAAAATTCGTTCAACAGACGTTCCGTGACGGTGATATGGTTTCCGCCGATTGCCCAGGCATTGTAATCATCTGCTTTCGCCGTATAAAGACGGAAATCGGATAATTCCAGTCTGCCCCGACGGCAGATATCGCGCATCAGACGTTCCAAATACATTTTCGTTTCTCCCGCAGCCTTCCGCCCGCCGTTTTCACGGACAAAGAAATACTGCATGACGCCTGTTCCCGATAAAACGGCAGGCACAAGAACACAGGCCAGAGAAAGCTGCAGGATGCGCTCCGTCAGAAGTTCATAATTTCCTGCCAGCTCTTCATGGAAAAAAGGTACGGTAAATAAAAAATAGAGCGCCCAAAAAGAAGCGCTCACGATCCAGTTGATTATAAAAGTAAAAATAAGCAGAAGAAGATTCATGTTTTTCTCCATCATCCAATAAACGGATTAATTTTCCCCATTATAACACAGGAATGAAACGCGGTTTCTGCAACAAACGGACGGCAAAGCAAAGGCGGTCCATGGAAACTGTTCCCTGCGATTCGATTTTCTTCTTCATGGATAAAAAAGTTACCCCGCCGGCCGGTGAGGTAACTTTTCATGAATAACAAATTTATTTCTTTTCAGGCATTGTCAGAACTTTCCGCCTCCTCCGCCGTTGCCTCCGTTTCCGCCGCCCATAGAGCCGCCTGCTCCGACGACACCGTCATCTTTCTTTTCAGGAAGGGGCGTGACGATACGGTTGGTATAGAGGTAGTAGTCATTCTCACCGGTCACGGCGAAACTGTCTTTGTCAAGATAGTGGGAAGCGTTCACACCGGGCTCCACATTGCTCATCGTTCCTATCAGGTAGTTCCTTACGCCGAAGGCGCCGAGCAGGGAAAGGACAGCGGCAATCCCCAGTCCGAGAAAACTGAATTGATCGTCAGGATCATACGCTTTCCCTTCTTTCTCATAGTAGGAAATAAGGAAGTCCGCCTTCTCCGCATAAGCTTTGAACGCTTCCCCGTAATTTCCTGCGGAAAGCTTGCTTACAAAGGCGTCTTTCATAAGTTTGATGCCTATATCATTGGTAATCATCGCCTTCATTTTGGGATCGGTGGCAATGTACCAGTCGCGTTCCTGCATATCAAGAACGAGAACCATATTTCCTTTTTCCCCGCCTTTGATCACAGTGCCGAGAAGTTTATCGGCATAATCGCCGATTTTCATTCCCTCCACGGAGGGCTGGGTGACAACAGCGATACGGACATTATGTTTCTTTTCTACCGCTTCCAATGCGTTCTTTACTTCCGCGGCCGCCTCACCTTTCACGATATCCGCCCCGTCATGGAATGACGGCATCTCCGCCGCGTCAGACATCACGGGCAGAAAGAGGACGGCAAGGAGCATCGCTAAGATCTGAAATATTTTTTTCATAGTCCCGCCTCCTTATAAAGAACCGAACATCATTTTAATGAGGAAGTAAAGGATGGGAACGAAGACGACAAATGCCGCCGCCGTGTACATGGATGCTTTATTTTTATCCACCGGCAGGCTTCCCACGAACTTGCCGCTCTGGGCGTTCATAATGAAAGTGTACGGCGTGCCGTTATAAGTGGTGGAAAGAATCCATACCGGCGCAAGGGCATAGGAAACGGTGTTTTCATCTTTGGACACGAACCCGTCTTCCCGATTACAGCTTGTATAACCGGTGACGGTACCGTCCATCTGCGCAAGCGCGGTATTTGTTACCAGCTCATCGGCGCGGGGCGCCATTTCTTCCGCCGGCACATCATACTTATCGGCCAAGTACCCTGCCAGGTATGCCGTGGTAAAAGGAACCATGGTGGAATAATCGAAAGGTCCGATACTTTCCATCCATGTATCGTCCATTTTCTTACTGCCGTCCATAGGTACCCGGTTAAATTTCATTTCTCCCTCACGGTCGCACCGGTAAACCCTTTCTTCCGTGATCTGATTCTTTCCGACAACGAAAGTATTTACATTTTTCGCTTTGTAGCTGGCGGTAGCGGTGACTTTGGAGTCAAAGAGCCAGAAAGGAACATACATGCCCTGAATCGCATCCACCCGGTTCTGGCTGACGAAATTGGACGGCAGGAGTAATTTCCCCTTGTAGAAATTTTTAAAGGCTTCCTGGGCATCCTTTTTCGTCTTCTGGAACGGAATCACATAGTCAGGACGCAGAGCGCCGTCATAACGCTGGGCAATCATCGTCGGGTTTCCGCAGTAGCAGCATTCCGTGGCAATCGTATTTTCATCGCAGACGATTTCCGCTCCGCAGGAAGAACAGGTAAAGGCGCGGAGAATCTTCGCCTCGTCTTCGCTCCATTCCTTTCCCGCACCGTCAGTATCCCACTTTTTCTGCCGCGCTTCTTCCGCTTTTGCCGCGTTTTCTTCCTTCGCCGCGTAGAACGCTTCCAGATCAGCGATGGACAGTTCCGTGCCGCAGTATTCGCAGGTCACATGATCCGCGCCGGGAGCATATGCAAGAGGAGCGCTGCAATTGGGGCATTTAAAGCTTACTGAAGTATCAGCCATAAGTACCTCCTTTTCCATAATCGCCGCCTTTTCCATAAAGGAAACAAAACGGCAGTGTGAAATAGGAACAGGGCAGCAGTAAATCTATGCCCGCCGCCCTTTTTTCAACTGTTCCATTACGGACGGGGATGTCCGCAGTTGGCACAGAACTTGCCTTTATTCTGCGTACCGCATTCACTGCAGGTCCATTCAGCCGCAGGAGCGGGAGCGGGTTTTCCGCAGTTGGCACAGAATTTGCCCGTATTCTTTGTACCGCATTCCGCGCAGGTCCATTCAGCCGCAGGAGCGGGAGCGGGTTTTCCGCAGTTGGCGCAAAACTTGCCTGTATTTCCTCCTGTACCGCACTCCGCACATTTCCAGCCCGCCGGCTGGGGAACAGGAGCAGGTGCCGGCGCGGGTGCCTGCTGGGGCATCTGCTGTTGCTGCTGGCCTGCCATACCGTACAGGTTGGACGCGTTCATACCGCCTGCCGCGCCTGCCATATTCATACCCATAAATCCAAATGCTGCACCCATGCCGCCTTCATTGCCCGCCGCCGTACGCATAGCGTCAGACTGTGCGTCTACGAGAACGCCCGCCCCCATAGCGGGATTTGACATGGCCATGCCCATCTGGATCTTCTGGATCTTCGCTTCATCTTCCTCATTGGCCTTGACACTGTTCACACCGAAAGAAACGATAGCAAGGCCGCGGAGCTCCGTCCATTTCTTGGAAAGCACTTCATTCAGGGCCTCGGCAATTTCAAACGTGTGTCCCGCCAGATCGGTGTAGTCGATGCGCTGGGCAGAAATCTTGGCAAATGCCGGCTGGAGAGCCGTAAGCAGTTCTGATTTCAGCTGGCCGTCAATCTGGGAACGCTCATAACTGTCCGACGCGTTGCCTGCCACATTGGTGTAAAAGAGGATCGGATCTACGATTTTGTAACTGTATTCACCAAAACAGCGGATACGGACGGACAATTTCAGCCCGGTATCCGCATCAACCACCTTGAACGGAATCTCGCTGGGCGTACCGTACTTGTTCCCCACGATTTCCTTTGTGTTGAAGAAATAAACGCGCTGGTCTTTCCCTGTATCGCCGCCAAAGGTAAAACGTCTTCCCATCTGTTTGAATACGGCGATGACGCTTTCCTTATTCAGACCGCCCGTGAAGAGCGACGGTTCCGATGACTGATCGTAGGTATACTCTCCCGGTTCGGCGCAGAGATCGACAACCTTGCCCTGTTCCACAATCATCATGCACTGCCCGTTGTTGACGGCAATGACGGATCCGTTGGAAATAATGTTGTCTTCTCCGCCTGTGTTCGAGCTGCGGCCGCCGGTCCGTTTCTGTCCTTTCATCATGAGGACATCAGGCGGCATGCTGTCACAATAGAAGAATTCCTTCCACTGATCGGCCAGTACGCCTCCGACCGCGCCCATTCCTGCTTTAATAAGACCCATACACTCTCCTCCTTCTTCATAAATAATTAATTATATATACATCTGTTTATATTTTATCATGTAAGCACCTTATTTATCCACAGATTCCCTGCACTGCAGATATAGAAAAAATCTTACTCATCATTATTGCATGACAAATACACATAAGATTCCCTTCCGGCACCTCTTTTGAAATGCGGGCACCATAAAAAGACGGCATCTCTGCCGCCTCATGTCCTTTTACTTTTTAAATCCCGCCTTCAGTTACGCACGGAATAAAAAACGCATCGTATACGCTCCGCCTTTCCTGTCTTTCTTTAAATCATCCGTTCTTTAAATTCCTTATCCATGCCCCGCGCCTTGCATTCTTTGCAAAAACCGTAAATTTCCACACGATGCTCCACCACTTCAAATCCGTTTTCTTTCGCCAGACGGTCTTTATACTCCGGTTCCAGACGAACCTCGACAGGGAAAATCTTATTGCACGACAGGCACACCGCGTGGTGCACATGGTCGCCCTGCGTATACTCATACCTCGTCAACCCGTCAGCAAGCATCGTCGAACGGAGAAGCAGTCCCTTTTTGGCCAGCGCTTCACAATTACGGTACACCGTAGAAAGACTGAGCTTAGTATCTCTCTTCCGCACCGCTTCATATACATCCCCCGCGGTCATCGGCAGGCTCTTCTGGAGCACCTTCAAGATCATGACACGCGCTTTCGTACGTTTTAAATGCTTCTTTTGAAGTATTTCCTCAAAACTGTCCATTCGTCTGCTCCCCTTGAAACCGCTCTTTGCCCTCACGGCAAATTACATAGTATACGTTGTAATTTCAATTAGATTATATCATATCGGAAAATATATGGAAATCATTTTTCAATCCGTGCGTCCTGCCGGCATTTCAAAATAAATACGATTCATCCGCTCCTGCATTTATAATAAGAAATTAATTTTATTCTTATTCTATACCATCAAAAATATATTTTCCACAATTCCTTTTGGTGTCATTAAAGAGAAAATAGTGATATAATGTGTTCACATTTAAACAGGGAGAACTCCCTTATTCCATGGGCACATCCCAAAGGAGATCATCGTGGGCGCCAATATCCGTAAGCATTGGAACGATCCTGTCTGCATACAGCGCGTTCTCTTCATACTTGTCATCACCCTCATCGGCACTTTCATCTATGCCGCCGGACTGAATATATTCCTTGTTCCCCATCACTTTCTCGCAGGCGGCATCACAGGCATCGCCATGATTCTCTACTACCTCATGGACATTCCCATCGGCCTGTCCAATCTGGTACTGAATATACCTGTACTCATTCTGTCCCTGAAATTCATGGGAAAATTTTATACGGTCATCACCATTTTAAGCACAGTGAGTCTGTCGCTCTTCATCGACCTTACCGCTTTCATGGCGGACTGGTGTGTCATCAGCAATCCTCTTGTCGCTGCCATATCGGGGGGCGTTGTCCTCGGCGCCGCCCTGGGACTTCTCTACCGCTACAATTCAAACAGCGGAGGCCTCGACGTCATTGGCGCGGTTATTAAAAAATTTTACAATCTGGAAATCGGCTACGTCGTCTTCGGCCTGAACTTCATCATCATCATGTCCAGCGCGTGGATCTTTACACTGGAGCCTGCCATCTGCACCCTCATCGCCATGTACATCAATGCCACCGTTTCCAGCCGTATCGTCATCGGTTTCGCCCAAAGGAAAGCGGCTTTCATCGTTTCCGACAAACCGCTTGAAGTGGCGGACACCATTCTGAGAAATATTCATCACGGCGCCACCCTTCTCTACGGACAGGGCGGGTTCAGCGGAAAAGACAAGAAAATCGTCTTCGCTATCGTGGATCTGACGCAAGTCACCAAACTGCGCCATTTCATCGAGGACATAGACCCCCACGCCTTCCTTTTCATTATGAACACCACCGACGTCATCGGCCGCGGCTTCACCAGCCCCCTCACGCCGAAACTCCCCGGCACCACCAGGTACACCTTCGGTGCTGACGGAAAAATGACTCCCACCCGCTCATGGAGCTGGGAAATGGAACAGGAATCCCATAAGTAAAAGAAAAAGCCGCCGGCCATACTTTCCCAAGCATGCCAAGCGGCTTTTCAGCTGCCTACTTTCCTTCCATCTTCCCTATATTCTCTTTCATCTGCGCTGCGGAATCCATCAGCTTCTTCGCTCTTTCCATCATCTGATCCAGACGGTCCGATCCCTTTTCTCCGGCACGCATCCCCTCCCCGAAATAACTGCCGTCAAAACGACCGCCGCGGATATCCACGTAATAATCACCAATCACTCCGCTCTGCGAAACGGTAAACTCCGCGTCCAGAGGAATCTGCGCATCTTTCTTTATACGCATTTCAAGAATCCCTTCATTTCCTTCCGTGGAAATTTTGGACACTTCCCCCACACGGACACCGGCATAACGCACTTCATTTCCTTTTTTGATCCCCTGTACACTGGAAAAGGATGCTGTCATGCGGAAATAATTCCCGTCAAACCAATCTTTCGGACGGACAAAAAGAAACACCGCCATGGCGGCAACCAAAACAATGAACGCCATCATGCCGGTTTTTACTTCTTTTGTCATAACCCGCCTCCTTCCTGACTTCTTTTTCACCTTCCGGCTTCCTCACTACGCCAGCAGATCCTTCACATTCGCTTCGGATGATAATTAACATTCCCCTCATCATGACGCCTTGCCGTCCGCCATCATTCAGCACTTTTAGTTGACAGCTGACAGCTCACAGCTGATAGCTTTTATCTTCTTACCGGCTCTCCTCATCACGACAGCCTATCCTTCACATTTGCTTCGGATGACGATTAACGTTTCCCTCATTATGACTCCTTGCCGTCTGCCGTCATTCAGAACGGAGGTAATAATGCTTTGTGGGAAACTTGGTAAACGAGACAGTGACACGGAGTGAAGAATCTATGACTCGGATGACACCTTACCGTTCTCGATCATTCAGCACTTTTAGCTGCCGGCTAACAGCTTTGACCCCAAACAGCCGATTTCTGTCACTCCATATACTTTCTCCCTTCCCGGTATGCGTTTCCCACCGCGTCACCGAGAGCAATATACTTCCCGCCGGCCGGATCAAAGGTAATCGCCTGTAATTTCTTCACGTTAATCTTTCCATCGGTCAGAATGTCCTCATCGGCCAGGATATTCACGATATCTCCGACGAAATGATAATCCTCGCCCACTTTCGTCACCTTGGACACTTTACACTCCAAGGTCAAAGGAAATTCCAAAAGTACCGGCGCGTCCACAAACTCGCTCTTCACCGCATGAAGTCCGGCGCGCGCCACCTTATCGGGTACACGATTTCCCGACACAATCCCCAGATAATCCGCTTCCGCCATCGTGGAAACGGTCGCCATGCTTACGGTAAAGGCTTTCTTTTCCAATAGATTCGCCACGGTCTTATGGGTATGGTCCAGCATAAATCCCACCCGGTTCGTATCATAAATCCCGCCCCACGCCGCCACCATCCCGTCCGCCGTTCCGTCCGCGCCATAGGAAGCAATCACAAGTACCGGCTGCGGATATAGCCATGTATTCGGTTTAAAATTCTTTTTCATGATGCTTCTCCTTGTCTACAATCATAATTCACTCAAATACTTATTCACTTCTTCAATATCCACACTTATATTACTAATATCCCCAATTGGCTCTTTAGATTGCTGTAATTTTTCATAAATTAACAGGAATGCGACTATAGATTCCTTTATTTTTTGATTTAAGTTCTTAAACTCAGCTGTCATTAAAAACGATTTTACTTTTTCAGTACATTCTTCCAAATCAAAATCTTCCTGTGCAGATTTTTCAAGTCTATATATTTTGTCGTTCATATTTCCATTAACAGTAGAAACCTGTACAAAAATATTTAATCTTGATATGAGTCCCAATTGATCCTTATAACCTTTAATAAATGATTGATAGCTTTCGGATTCCATCTGCTTCCAGAAATACAATAAAAGAGCAGACTTTTCTTCATTGAGGATACTGTCATCTTTTGCAGCGGCCTTGACTCTATGCAAGAATTTATTTGCTAATTTATCAAAATCGATTTTATTAACAACTGATTTAAGTATTTTTAGTGTTTGACTCCCATATATCCAGTCATAACCAGCACTTGCACTAATCAACACCTGAGATAAAATAGAAAGACTTATCTCTTTATCGCTAAAAATATTATCAAGTGCTTCGGAATCCCATTGTTGCGTCTTTTTATCTTCGATCCCCTGCCCTAAAAGATGTCTAATGAAAAAATCTCTTAAAGTACTGTTACTGACTGAAAATATGCCATATTGCTCTTGTTCCTCTAACTTAATTCCTGACAAAGCTTCTAAAAAAATTTTAACTTTAGCCTTATTAAACCTATCTCCACTCTGCTTTAACCACTCTTTATTTCTAAAGATATCATTTACCCGCTTAAATACATATCTCAATTGATCATTATCATTCCAAAACTCCAACTGGGTTAAAATCTCCGTCTTGTCTTCTAAGTTCAAAAAATTAATCACTTCATTAATCGGGACTTCACTCTTTTTAATAGATAATGCAAAGTATTTATCAAATCCTTCTTCTGAACCGATTTTATCGCTATTTGATTCCCCAGCACCACTTGTCATTACATCATGCATTTCAATACATTCATAAAATCTGGGAAACATATTGCATATCAAATTAATTATAGTGTCTTTCTTTTTTGGATTCGCTTTACTAAATAATTGACTTGCAAATTCTTTTATCAATTTTGTGTCAGTACCCATTAACCCATGATTATCTTTCCCCAGCATATAAAATTTATGATTTTTTAAATTTTCAAAAATATTAGCTTCATATAACTCAATTACCGTAATTGCCAGCAAGTCACCTACATCACATTCTTCTCCGCATAATAAATACTTCATAGAAAAAGCATTGCAGATCCTATTACAATCACGAATATTTTTAATATATTCCCTGATACAAGGATATATCCACTGAAAATGTTCCTGATCTAATCGATAGGATTCTCTGCCATTTACAATACTATTTAATCGCTGCAAGAAATATTCTTCCAATAAATTCCCTTCCGGTACAGGTACATCATATGTGACTTGAATAACCTTTTGCAGATACTCTTCCCCTTTGCCCTGTTGAACACGGTTTAGCGCATTAATAACAACCTCTTTATCATAAGCCAGAACATAAATAACCTTTGGAAAATCCGCGACATTTTTAATTAACTGAAATAGAATTCCTACCTCATCATAGGAAAGGCGATCTATATCATCAACAAACAAAACCAACCATTTCCCAGACTTTTTCTTAATCAGGCTATCAAAAATACTTTTCTTTTGTTCCGATAAAGTTTTTTCTGAGATATAGGAATCTATTAATTTGCCTGGACTAAATGTGATTCCCGTAACCGGAATACCAATAGAAAAAGAACGCGCCATGTTAATTAAAAATGATTTTCCATATTTCTTCATATCTTCTTTGCCAAATACATCATTTTCCGAAGATGCACTGATAATCGTTTTAAAAAACTCTGTCACAAGGCTCGTCTGATCTGTCGCCAGCCATGAATTAAAAGTTCGCAGTATGACTTGGTTGCCCAGTTTTGCTTTCATCAAATTAAGAAGAGATGTTTTTCCACTTCCCCATTCTCCCTCCAATCCAATAACAAGCCCATCTGTATTCTTTTCTTTATTTGTGTAATTAATAATCGCTGCTGTCAGGCACTCAGCAAATTTTTCACGGTCAAGAATATCATCCTCTTTCTTCGTAATCGGTAAATCTTTTTCCAGCTGATATGTCATGGCTGTCCCTCCATATGTTGAATTATAGCTTCTTTCCTGTCCCTCAGATGCTTCTCTTCCAGCACCTCATAGGCTGCCGTTTTGTCTATAATTTGGTGCATGAGCGTGTCCATTTCACTTCCTTTTGTGTAATCTGCCGGCACATAGTAGCGGATGCGTTCGTCCCGGATCATCCGGCGCACCGTATCTTTGCTGGCCGTATTTTCCAAATCGTAAACACCGACGGAATGGCCGCCCAGTGAATTGACAAGGCGCATACAGGGAATATCTGTGGCACTGTCGCCGATGTATACGATATTTCTGAACGGGACGCGCAGCTCGCCTTCCGCGAAGTGGTCATTCACCGCATTGTCATTGATATCCAGGATTCCTTTCTCTATGCGGAAAAGGAACTGCGTCTTATTCGTGTAATTGATCACCTGCGCCGGCCAGCAGGGTTCTCCATGCTCATTGTAATAAAAGGAACTGGCATAAATATGGGTGAAATCTTTCGTGATCGCCGTTCCCTCTATGATCTCCCGCAGCCCGGAGGAAATGATGTAATGCTCCACAAGGATGCCCCGCCTTTCCCCGTAGGCATTGATCCGACGGAACCATCCTCTGATACCGTCATACAGCCTGACCTTGCCGCCGTACTGTTTCAGCCTTTCCTTGTTCAGTATTTCCTTCCCTCTGGCGCTTTGAAGCATCTTATACATGTACGCCAGGTTCTGATCCATGCAGTGGTCTTCCGCCAGCCGGTTCGATTCCTCCCAAAAGCTGTCCACGTCATAATCTACGGCACGGATATATCCGTCCTGCATATTTTCAGGGGAAAGCGTTCGGTCGAAATCATAGCAGACCGCCAGCACAGGCCTGCCTTCTATTTCCCTGCGCGCTGTTTTCACAATATACACTTCCTTTCTGTCCGTATCTTTTAAAATCATTATACTGCAATACAAAAAAGAGAGCCCTTTAAAACAAGACTCTCTCACTTTTCATATAAATATTTTACCCGCCGGTTAATAAACGAATTGAGTCCATGCCCCTGCGCCGCCAGACGCTTCATTTCCTCCACATTCTCCCGTCCGGCACTTTCGTAAGAATAGCGATACACACTCTCCGTATCTGCAAATTCCACCTCGATACAGGTATCGCCAATCTTATATCCTGCTATACCGGAATTTCCATTTACATTTTGATAGGTTTCCATCTATTCCCTCCATAACAAAATACAATAAATCATGCATGACCCAGTATTTGTAAATAATCCCTTAAATAATATAATGAACTTTGTTCTGTATTAACGTATTCGTTCTGAATAGTTCCTTGGAAGAAATTCTTTTTCATATAGCAGTGGAAACGATATTTTCGTCACATCCTCCTTCTCAACAGCTGACAAATCTTATTTTTCTCTTCTCTATTCATACTCGTAAAATATATAACTCCGCTGTACAGTATAGTATAACTAATCATTTTAATCACGAAAACCGTGTTACTGCCGCTCATCGTCATTATATTTATAAAATATCCAATGATACAGCAAAACATGATCCTAAATGAAATTTTTATGATCTGCTTCCAAAATTCTTTAATTTGTAAACCGGTAATGGAAGAATAGTACCAGTTCATAATCAGCCCATTTCCGATAAACATAGAAAATCCGGTTGCAAAGGCACAACCTATACCGCCATATTTCATTCCCAAAGGTATCGCAAGAATCAGATTTAATATGCCAATGCCAAAATAAACCTTAGCACGAAAATCATAATGGTTCTGTGCCTGCAAAATAGAAAGTCCTATATTCTGAATCAGGTCAATCGTGAACGGAATAATAATAAGCAGTGTAATCCAATATGCATCTTCAAACCCGTCTCCTGCCCAGATTTGAATAAATTGTTTCCCGAAAATGATAAAACCGGTAGCTACCAGCCCCAACAAAAAATATTGCCAGCGTCCAATTTGTATAAATAACCCTGACAGCTTCTGTACCGGTTCCTTTCGAGCAACCATTTCTGTAATATGCGGAAGGTATACACCGGAAATCGCATTCGACAATGCCATATAATTCATATAAATGAGCGATGAAATGGAATAAACAGCTACCGCAAATGTACCGCTGACAATCCCCAATATAACCTGATTAGTTTTAAAAAACACCTGATCAATTAATGAAATGGCAAACACACTCAACGCAAGCTTTTTAAACTCATGAATCAATTTACTGTCCCAATAATGAAACCGAATACGAATACCCAGTTTTTCAAAACAGTAATATCCCCGCACAAAAATCAGTGCTATATTCATTAGTGTCTGAACCATTGCTACAGAAAACGCACTTGGATACTGCCGTAATACCAATATAACCAAAAGCGGCTGTAATACTAATTCAACTGTTTCCGCGCCCTTTAAAAACAAAAATTTTTCATGGGCATTAATTACCGCACGGAAAACCATAGTAGAAAGTGTAAGGGCAATATTAAAAAGAAGTAAAAGAAACAGACTCTCCGCCTCTCCCACTTCCTTTGCCGTCATACTTCCTGCAAATATCTGATTCAGGAAAAAATAACAAACACTCCCGATACATAAAACAAATACAGCAATAAAGCCATATCCCCGAAGAGAAATAGCCAGGATATTTTCCATACCGGCAATATCATTTAACGCCTTATACTTTGCATAAAATCTTACAACTGCTGCTGTCAGGCCAAAATCCATAATGCTGAAATAAGCAATAAAGGAACCTATCAGCTGATATAGGCCATACCCGCTGCTTCCGATATAGAAAAGCAATAAAGGTACATAAAGAAACCCTACCAGTGCATGTAAAAAAATATTTACATAGCTGATAGCAATACCGATTTTCCGCTCATTCATTTTCTACTCTTGCGGGCCAATATATTGCATATCCCACGCCTAATAACACCCAATAACAATATGTAATATTAATATTATCCCCAATACCGGCAGCCATTGTTCCTAAAAAGGAAAATAAAAGAAACATTGCCTGCTCTTTGATTTTTATGTCGCTTGTCTTTCTTATCTCTTTTAAAATCAGGAAAATTAAATACCCTGCAGGAAATAAATAGATGAGTAATCCTACCATCCCTGTTTCCGCAAATTTTGAAGTATACTCTCCCAATACCGGTATCCCGGCCCTCATCACGCCCCTTTCCTTTTGTGCTTGTATCCAGCGTTTCATTTCATCACTTTTATTATCCATCGCAACAAGCTTCTCTCCCACATAAGCATCTCTAAGTCCTGTCCCGACCCCCAATAACGGATGTTCCAATCCCACCTGTAAATCAGCCTCCATAACCGAATAACGCGAACGATTACTGCGATTGTCTTTACCTTTAATAGATTTTAAATTATCACTAATATATATCTCAGCTCCTTTATCCACAGTAGCTTCTGCAACAGATTCTGTTTTCAATGCCATGATATTTATGATAAACAAATTGGCAAAAACAAATGCGATTAACGAGCAAGCTATTATTATAATAAACTTTTTCAAAAACGCTTTATTCCTAAAATAAACCAGCGCTAAAAACAATAGGCACACTTCTCCACCAAACAAAGCAACAGCCGTTCTTGCCTTCGTCAGAAAAAGGCAAAAAGTAAATGCGATAAGAGTCCCTCCCCAAAAAAATTTCCATAAACTCATTTGCGTTTCTATTAACTTGTACCAAAGAAGCGGCATCGCAAATGCTGCATAAATCCCGAAATAGGAAGGCTCTGCAAATACAGAACGTAATTGCCCTTCCCATAGCAGAGGCGGCCACCATGTTCCATCATTTTCTATGGAATGAATGCATGGGTTAACGGTCCTCAATATATCCCCTGCAACGCTGACATGTCCTAAATAAAATAACTCTATCACCGAATATAATAAGATAATGCATACCGCACAAAGAGTTCCCTGTAACAAAATGGAAAAGACTTTTTTACTATCTCTTTGATATAAATAGAAAATCACAGTAGCGGATATAAATGTGTAAAAGACACCAAGAAACAGTACTTTTATTGGTTTAATCAGCATATATATTTTTAACAAAACTGTTTTATCCACAAAGATTCCATTATTTGCCAACAGGAAATCAGCCTGAGATAACCACTTAGATTGAGAAATCGAGCTATTAAGAATTAAATCACAATAAGGATAATCAATAAGTCCCCACGCCAAAGATACCACCAAAAAGCCGACATAAACTACTATATACTGATAAAAAATCTTACAGTCATTATAAAAATCTTCAAAATTTTTCTTTCTCCAAAGCAAATATATTATATATATACTACCGATAAATAAAGGATAGAACACCAATTTATCCCCTATCGTTCCTCCTAAAGCATCATTACGTATAACGGTAGGAACTTTATTGAAAATAAGTCCTATCACAATAAAATACAATAAAAAATCACGAGTTTTCTCACTCATTTATCGCCCTCTCTATTCCTATTTACTACGGTACAACCGCATACTACTTATAAAATGGCATACTACAAACAATAATTTACTTCTAAGCAGAATATATAAAACTTTTCCCTTTAAATTTAAATGAATTGCATTTTTAATGCTATGTCCGGCATTCCATGGAAATTTTGTTATTAATGAATAAAATTCATTGGAGGCTTCTTTCTTACTTTTCCCATAAGAATCGGAAAAATAATAATGATACAACACATCTTTTAACATGTGTAAGGTCTCACTCATGTAACTCTGTTCCGTTTTATCGTCCCTAACATACTTCCACATAGCAGACAGACGCTCTTCATGCTTTTTTATAAAATCATTCCGAAATCTGTGTAAAGTTGAATTTTTCCGCTGAATATAATAGTACCATAATTTTTTAACAATACCCGCTCGAATTGGATTTGACAGAAGGCGCAGATTCCATTCTTCATCTTCACCAAAAGCCAACTTTTCATCAAATAAATTCTGTTCAGCAAGGCTTTTTTTTACCACTCTGGCAATAGGTCCACGACTGACATATCTCTTTCCACATTTAAAACGATCCCGGCTTACATTAAACATATGGCAATATAACTCATTCTGTCCTTTTCTATCCAAAAAATCAACTGAAACCGGCAGGCACCTGTCCTGCTTTCTTATACAAAGTTCCCCTTCATTCATACACTGGGTCATCCCATAAAGAATATCCAAATCATATTTCTGCAGTACCTGATACGCATCCATAAGCATACAGGGACAAACGATATCATCACCATCTGCAAATGCAATATAATTCCCTGTGGCACATTTTATTCCCAGATTTCTTGCTTTTGAAACACCATTATTTGCAGTATGTATTACCCTGTAACGCGTGAAAAACTTCTTAGACAGGTAATCAATATTTTTGGCACATGTTTCATTACTCCCGTCATCAACAACAATAACTTCAAAATCCTTGTATTGTTGTTGAGATATACTTGCAAAACAATCCGTCATTTCTTTTTCTTTATTATTATAAATGGGAATAATGATGGAAAAAAAAGACATATTTATATATCTCCGCAATAACTATCTAATACTGTTACATCCACATTGGATAAAAATTGATCAATTACCTTGCACTCTGCCAAAACATCATCTTCAGTCATCAGAAATCCATTCCTACCATCCCTGATATTATAAAGGAATTCCACAATTTCATATCGAAGGCCTTCACCATCAAACTTATAAAAATATTTCCTATTTTTATTGATATCTTCATACCTGACTTCAAAAAACTCCGTTTTCCACCATGGTGCCGGCACATAAATATACCCTTTTGTCCCGGAAATAACCAAATCCCCCTCCGCTTTGGAATGAATTGACACTACGGCACCTGCCATTGCATCCTCATATATGAAATTTAATTTTGTAATCATATCTATATGATTTTCTTTTTGTGTCACAAAACTTACACGTTTATAATTTGTTCCAAGCAGCTTAAAAACAGCAAGCAGGGGATAAGCTGCTAAAGACTCCACGCTTCCCCCTGCAATTCTGATTTGGTTATTCAGTCCTTCCCCAAGTATCTGTGTAAAATTGGCTTCTACATTAACAATCTTTCCAATCTGTCCGCTGCGTGCAAGTGAAACCATTTTCCCAAATGCGGGACAATAAGCGGTTTTAAGGCCTTCCATCAGTATTACATGTTGTTTTTGTGCTAATTCCATCAGTTTTTTCGCTTTCCGATAATCACTGCAGAAAGGAAATTCTGTCAACACATGTTTTCCTGCTTTGACGGCCTTTTCCATGTACAGCAGCCGTTCATGCAGCGGGGCATTGATATATACCGCATCTGCACAAGAAAGGAGAGCCTCATACGTCTCATATCGTTCTAAATCTTTATATTTTATCGATTTATACTCACTGTATTCCTCCTCATCAGCAGCATATACACCTGCAACCTCAACACCGCTGACAAACTTCAATTCATCCAAAAATCTATCTAAGATAGACTCATTGCCAACTATTCCCAAACGCAGATTATTGATATTTCTTATTTGTGTACTGGAAATCCCCTTTGTACGTTCCAAATAAACCACATGGCAGTATTCATTCAAATAATCAAAATAGCCCTTCCAGTCAGATCCTACGGTAAAAATATCCACTCCGTATTTTTTGATATCATCAATCTTTTGTCCAAAATATTCTTCTACGATAATTTCATCCGCAAACCCTGTAGATTTCACATTCTCAATACGTTTCATCAAAGAATCACGTACGTTAAACTTACCCCTGGACTTATCGAAATAATCAGAGGTCACTCCTACGATAAGATAATCCCCCAGCTCTTTAGCTCTTTTCAGAAGATTATAATGTCCCTGATGAAACAGATCATATGTACCATAAGTTATAACTTTTTTCATAGTATCTCCGTATTGACAAATTAAAAGTATAAATTTTGCAGATATTTATTTATCAATATCAAAAAACGCGTCAAGGAAAATTCGCATTGCTTTCATTGAGCCAACAGATACCCTTATATAATCCTTTAAAAATTCATTGTTATATGCATGTACCAGTACATTTTTCTTCCTTGCAAGTTCCTTTGCGACTGAAACTGCATCATGCTTTGGCTTTACAAAAATAAAATTCCCCCTGCAATCACGACACTCATATCCATGATTTCGTAATTCTGCAAGAACATATTTCTTTCCTTTTTTTTCTATTTCTATCAAATTCCTAATGATATCAGGATGTTCCAGAAGCTTCTCCCCGAAAAGCAATGCCACCGCATTTACATCAAAAGTTAATTTGGCATTTCTTACATAATTAATAATTTCAGGTGTACTAATAATAACGCCTAAACGACACGCTGCAATAGAAAATAATTTAGAAAAAGTACGTAAAATAATGACATTGTCATTCCGCTTCACATAATTTAAAAATGTCTTGTCATAAAAATAATGATACGCTTCATCAATAATAACTACCGCCCCCACAGATTTCGCCTTTGCGATTACCTTTTGCAACTCTTTTTCTGTATATACATTACCAATAGGATTATTTGGATTTAACAAAACAACAATTCTTGTTTCTTCATTCACTGCCGCAAGAACATTTTCTATTTTGATTGTAAAGTCCTTTTCATAAGCTACAGGAACATGTTTATACCCTAAAATAGAACAATTTACCCAGTACATTTCAAAAGAAGGTGATACTGTAACTACGGATTTCCCTCTTTCACCAAAAGTTTCTAAGAGATACCGGATTGCCATGTCTGACCCATTGGTTGCTGTCACATTTTCAAAACTCATATCGATAAATTCAGCATATTTCTTTAAAAATCTATCGGGCTCAGGATATACGGACAAAAACTCCGGTGTAATATTCTTCAATACGGAATCAACAAACTCCTTTGGTAACCCTTCAGGGTTTTCGTTCATATCATATCTATAGTATTCATATCGCCCCTGCTTGGGAAATACACGTATTGTATTTTTAACATTTGGATTTATATTTAACATTGAACCCCCTTCTCTTTATTAATAATTATGCACATGTGATTAATTTATGCTTATTTCCAAAATCCTAAAAAACTATGATGCGAAACCTGTCTCCGTATTGGTGGTGGCGTCATATAGTCTCCATATGTTTTAGTTAAATACTCATCATACCCGGAGGGTCCCCAAAACTCACTATCTTCAAATTTAAATTTCCTTCTATTTTTAAAAGCAAGAAATTCTGCCTTTTCAAAACTCCAATTCCACACAAAAACCGTTAAGCCAACTTCTTTTGTACTCCCAAATTCATATTTAGAAGAATTTCTATTAATTAATTTTATTACATATTGTGTATTTACACATGAAAACAATACTATCGCAATATATTTTAATATTGTTCTCATGCTATTCTTGATGGATATATAATTTTCCTTTGAATCTGAGAAATGTTTACTAGGGAAAAAGCAAAATGCTGAAGCATTCATGATTATTCCTAAGAGCTTCTGCTTTAGCATAAATCCTTTTTCAATGAATTCATTTTCTGGAACACCATCAATAGGAAACACATCAATAAAAACATGACACTCACGATATTTTCTTTTTAAGGTTTCTTCGAACAAGATAGTTCGATTATCCTCTACTCTAGCAAAACTCATATGCCAATTAGCACTATTTTCTATACTTCTTACTTTATAATTACTTGCGCTTTGATTATATGTATTAATAAATTTATTATAATCTTTTCGCGGCATTGCTATATCCACATCATCATCCCAAGGAATAAAACCTTGATGCCTTACCGCACCTAATAATGTTCCTCCGCAAAGATAGTAGCAAATATTATTATTATTACAAAACTTATCTACATCTTTAAGTATATTTAGCTCAATAATTTTTATTTCATCATTTAAGATTTTTTTCATATTACTTCCCTAAGAACTTCCTTTTCAAAAAATTACTTCCTTTTTCTATCCAATTGATATTCTCAAGAAAAATTACATTTAGTTCATGTTTTCTTATATCCTGCTTTTCCAGCCATACATTAAATAAACGTTCCGCAAGAAACCCGAACACTCTTTTTTCATATACGCTGCGTCCGGTCAGATCGATTCGCTTTTCCAGCTCGGAAAGAATCGCAAAAAGCCAGGCGCAATAAGTATCAAAAAGATTTTTCTTCATAACGAACATATTCAGTATATGAAGTTTCTTCCGGTTCATGACTTTGGAAAATGCTTCCGCGTACGGGGGATACATTTCTTTTACCACCCGCTCCGCCTCATCCAGATCCGACTTGCAGTGGGCATGCTCGTACTGGCTGCGTACAGTTTCTATATAATAATTTCTCTTTTTCGGCAGCAGCACATCATATGTCTGAAGCAAGTTTTCATAGTCTTCCCTATATAATATGGCTTCTTTTTTCTTGTCTATATTTCTTGTATGAATACTCTTGCCAAAGTATCTTCTGTAATGGCAGAGACCGATATATTCACAGTCCAGATTTTTCCATGCCCAGTAAAGTCCTGTCAGTTCGCAGTAACTCGGATTCTTAGAGGAAATATTCTCTCCTGTATTATCCGGAAGATATCCCAGAGATTCTTTCCCTTCCGCCCCCACATGAAGCGGTACATATACATCGTCATCGGGCATCCAGTATTTTTTATGGGTTGCTACCAGTATCTTGATATCCACTTTATATTTCCTTCTTTGCCATGGTAAGCGCACTCTCAATAACAGCATCCATGTCGTAATACTTGTATTCCCCTAAACGTCCGCCAAAAATGACCTTGCTCTCTTCGTCCGCCAGCGCCTTATATTTTTTGTACAGTTCCCCGTTTTTCTCATCATTCACCGGATAGTAAGGTTCATCTCCCGCTTTCCATTCCGAACTGTACTCACGGCTGATGACTGTTTTCGGCAAGTCCTGTCCCTTGGCATCTTTCCCGAACTCAAACCACTTGTGCTCTATGATCCTTGTCCACGGTGTTTCCCGGTCTGTATAATTCACTGCGGCATTCCCCTGAAAGTTCGGTATATCCAGCACTTCCGTTTCAAACCGGACGCTCCTGTATTCCAATGTTCCCAATTTATAACGGAAATAAGCGTCAATCGGCCCGGTATAAATTACCTTCTCCGCCAGCACATCCAATTCCGCTTTATTTTTCAGATAATCCGTCTGCAAACAGACTTCAATGCCATCCAGCATATTTGCGACCATTTTCGTGTAACCGCCGACAGGAATCCCCTGATAAAGCGCATTGAAATAATTATTGTCAAAGGTCAGGCGTACAGGAAGTCTTTTGATGATGAAAGCCGGCAATTCCGTGCAGGACCGTCCCCACTGCTTTTCCGTGTACCCTTTGATCAGCTTTTCATAAATATCCGTTCCCACCAAAGAAATGGCCTGCTCCTCCAGACTTTTCGGTTCCGTAATACCGGCTGCCTTCCGCTGTCCCTCAATTTTTTCTGCCGCTTCTTCCGGTGTCACTACACCCCACATTTTATTAAAGGTATACATATTAAACGGCAGGGAATATAATTCTCCGTGATAATTCGCCACGGGAGAATTGGTAAAACGGTTGAAAACAGTAAATTGGTTCACATAGTCCCAGACCATTTTATTATTTGTATGGAAGATATGGGCGCCATATACATGGACATGGATGCCCTCTACTTTTTCCGTATATATATTTCCTCCGATGTGGCAGCGCTTATCCACCACAAGAACTTTCTTCCCCGCCTTCACTGCTTCACGGGCAAATACTGCGCCGAATAAACCGGCACCGACAATTAAATAATCATACTTTACCATACTTCACACCTTTGCTATCCATCTTTATCATTAATCCCATATGCTTTAGTACGCTCCCTTACCTTTTAAAACCACACTGACTGTCCGCCAGAGCATGACGATATCCAGCCATATGCTCCAGTTATGGACATACCAGCTGTCCATGCGGACACGCTCCGGATAGTCTATATCACTTCGTCCGCTTACCTGCCACATACCGGTAATGCCTGGAAGGACGCTGTAGTACTCTTTGATAAATTTTTCATAGCGGGGCACTTCTTTTCGGACGATCGGCCTCGGTCCTACAAGGCTCATTTCCCCTTTTAATACATTGATCAGCTGCGGAAGTTCATCAAGGCTTGTTTTCCTGAGGAAGGCTCCGCTTCTGGTAATGCGGGGATCATTTTTCAGTTTGAAATCTCTGTCCCACTCTTCTTTTGCCGCAGGATCCGATGCCAGAATTTCTTCAAGCACTTCCTGAGAATTCACACACATGCTGCGGAATTTATAGCAGTCAAATTCTTTCCCATTTTTCCCAATCCGCTGATGCTTATAAATGACCGGTCCCGGCGAATCATGGTATATCCAGGCCGCCACTATGAAAAGGACAGGCAGAATACATATGCCGCCGATTATGGTTGCTGCGACATCAAAAAGCCTCTTGACTATCTGGTTTGATTTCCTTGCCAGATTATTTTTGATATGGAGCACCATGATTTTGGCATCGAAAAAAGACTCCGCTTCTATGTTGGACATCGGCACCCCCACCAGGTTCGGGATGACACCCACGTCTTTCACTAAAAACTGGGCCCGGTAAATGAGATCCGATAGGGCGGACTGGGACAATCCGGGCGCGGCAATCAAGACGGATTCCACACTTGTTTCCCGCACTACTTTTTCTAAATCACCGAATCCGCCAAGGATAGGGTAACGGCTGACATACTGTGTTTTCGGTTTATTATCTTCCAGAAATCCGATGATTTTGTACCCCATGCCGGAATCCTTCCGTATTTCCTTTGTAATGGCCTCTCCGGAAAGTCCGGCACCGAGAATAAGAATAGGAATCTGAAGAAGGCGGAGTTTACGAAGGATCTTATTTGTCAGAAAACGAACGAAACAGAGAAGTATAAAATTAAATAATACAAAAAAAATCACGAAGAGCCGCGATACTTCTCCCGCCACCTGGGCGATGAACATAAGGATAATGGAAAACACCGTTCCATACAAAGAGGCATAGAACAGTTTCTCTGTCATTTTATAAGTAAGCATCCGCTTGGTATACAGCCCGCTGTACAGGATAAAGGGCATAAAAACCAAAGGAACCCAGAAAAATATATAAGATAAGTTGATATGATATACGTTATAAGTCATCACGATGTTTCTGAGATGCAGTGCCAAACACGCTGAAAGGGTCAATGCTATATAGTCTCCCACAGCAAAGACAAGGCCTGCCAGAAGTTTCCTGTCCGCAAATCCGTTCATTTTTTTATGCTGCTTTACAGGCTGACTGTTTTCTTGTTTCATCCTCTACCTCAAAGAATAATCTTGTATCACTATAAATTTTACATTTTTTACAGTATAACGTATCTGCTTCACACACGCTACTAATGTACCGCTAAAGCTGTCTCTTATAAAATCGGATTCCGCGAATGGATTGCCGCTTCCTTGTATCTGCTCCGGCGTTCACCGAAAGATACCAACGCCGCGAAGATGCTGCAGAAGAAGTATCTATTGAACAGCAGCCTTAATCAAAAGGCTTTTGCTCTCTTCTCTCTTCTTGTGCATTATACCGGCTTGTTTAATAATAAGAAATCCGTTTCAAAATATTCATAATAAGCATAAACCGCAAGATTCCTTTTATTTGATTTTTCTTGTATGCAGCAAAAACGCATGATACTATTCTTTAACTTGAACGTGTAATAACCCCTATCCCACCTATTGCTGTCAAACAGTTTTTCACAGCCTGCTTAAGAGATGAAATAAAAGCCACAAATGATATCGAGTGTATTCATAGTACAAGGAAAGAGATTGACCACGCTTTAGATCAACAATTTAATCCGGAAGCTAAGAGATGGTATAACTAGCTACTAGCTACTAGCTACTAGCGGCTAGAAGCTAGCAGCTAAAAGATAGAGGCTAAAAGCCGCTTTATCAAAGGAAAATAACATGAAATAAATTTTAAATACTCATGAATAAAAAAAGATGGTATATCATACATAAAAAGTACACTATCCTTTCCGCTGAATCAGCATTTTACAAAACAGGACATGTGTACTTTTTATAATTTCCCGGAAAGCGGTAAAACCCTTATCAATCACCGTTTACTCTCCGCTATGTTTTACAGTCCGCTTTCCGCTATATCTCCATCTTCCTGCGCGGCGCCCAGTATACCGGCCAGGGTATAGAATCCTTTTTTGAATATCTTTTTTTCTTTGGCCGCTTCGCTGTACGGCAGAATACGAATTTCCCCCTTATTCATCCCGATAAGAGAAGTGATTTGTCCGTCTAAGAGGGCTTTCACGGCTGCCGCACCGAGGAGGGAGCCGAGGATGCTGTCTCTGGCGCTGGGACGTCCGCCTCTTTGGATAAATCCCAGAATGGTAGTGCAGATATCTATATTCGTCCGTTCTTTCAGCCAGTCTCCCAAAGCTCTGCCATCATCGGCGCCTTCCGCGCAGATAATGATGCTGTTTGTCCTGCCTTCTTTCATCTGCCCGATCAGGCTCCTTGCCAGCTTTTCACGGCTGAAGGGAACTTCGGGAACAAGGATGTATTCGGCACCGCAGGCAATTCCCGCATCAAGGGCTATATTTCCGGCAAACCGTCCCATCACCTCGATAATGGCTGCCCTGTCGTGGGCAGATGCGGTATCACGGATACGGCTGACCGCGCCCACCACGGCATTGACCGCCGTATCATGGCCAATGGTTTCATCCGTGCCGTGCATATCATTGTCTATGGTGCCGGGTATGGTTACAGTGGGTATGCCAAGGCTGGACAAGGCCGCCGCCCCCTGGACAGAACCATCGCCGCCGATGACGATAAGTCCTTCTATCCCGTGATTTTTTAAGATCTGCGCGCCTTTTTTCTGATTGTCTTCATCAAAAAAGGCGGGACAACGGGCGGTTCTCAGCATCGTACCGCCGTGGAGGACGATCCCGCCGGCATCACGATTCGTGAGCAGCCGGAAATCTTCTTCCAAAAGTCCCGAGTACCCCCGATGGATACCCACGATTTCACAATGCAGAAAACCCGCCATCCGTATCACGCTTCGAATGGCCGCGTTCATGCCCGGCGCGTCCCCGCCGGAGGTAAGCACAGCTATTTTTTCCATAGTTTCTCCTTTGATAAAGCAGCTTTTAGCCTCTAGCTTTTAGCTGCTGGCTGCCTGGATGCTGGCTTCTAGCCGCTAGTAGCTAGTTATACCATCTCTTAGCTTCCTGTTCACGATTTTATTTATCACAGTAAAATATCACGAAAGCGTTTTTATTAAACCTGTTATCATTTTACCTATCTCATTACACTGTTCCATAACCGGTTGTGTTTCCTTTTCTGAAAGGTATTTTAGATCTATTGCTATATACAATTGTGTTTCCACTTCATACAGTGATCCTTTCGAAATAGACAGAAAACGGATCATTTCTTTATCGGAATTCCTTCCATACCCTTCTGCAATATTAGATGGTACTGATACTGCTGCCCGTTGGATTTGATTAGCAAGTCCAAATTTCTCTTCTAAAGGAAATTTCCCTGTAAGATCATAAATTTGCTTCACCAGCTTGCGGGAGTTTTGCCAAACCATTAAATTCCGATAATTTGCCACGATAAATGTTCCTCCATCGTTTGCATCTTTATTATGAATTTTTATATTTCGCAGCGAATAGCTGAAAGCTCACAGCTAATTTAATTTCTTTCTACAAATTCCACATGATGGCGGTCAATGTACCTGGCCACGAGGAGTGCGGTCTGCTCGGGATGGGTATTTGTCGTGTTGATGACGAGATCGACGCGGTCTTTCCATTTTGTCCATTTGCGGAGCATCTGCCGGACGTAACCATCGACGTCGGAATAGTCCATAGTCGGCCGTTTCCCGACACGGCGGCGTACCCGCTCTGCCAGACGGTAAGGTTTGGCAAAAAGCAAAATCACAAGGCCATGCTCGGACAGCAGCCTGAATTTCTTTTCCGTCATGGGATAATTCCCGCCCATGGCGATGACAGCCTCATGGTAGTACCGGACGCGGTTAATCAGCGCCATTTCCTTTTCTTCAAAGGCTTCGGCGCCTGCTGCGCGGTAATAGTCGGCAATCCGCATTCCTGTTTCCCGTTCCATCATGCGGTCGGTATCGGCAAGCTGCCAGTCAAAACCGTCGGCGAGTATTTTGGCCGCCCGGCTCTTTCCCGTCCCCATAGGCCCGATCAGGACTATATTTCTCTTTTTCATACGTACCTCGGTTTCGGACGGCGCGGACTTCCACTTCATAGGCAAGAAGGTTTCCTTCCCGTTTCAGGACGCAAAGCTCCGCCGCCGACCATCTCTCTTTGCTTTTTATTATACCAAAGGCCGCGGTGATTTGTGAAAAAGAACCTTCCCCTTTTACATGAAATATATGGAACTTTTCATTTTCTTCTTCCCTTATTTCTTCCACAGCGCAGCCGCTTTCCACAAAGGCGGAGAGAACCGTGTCTGCCGTAGTATCTTCGAGAAGAGTTTCCAGAAAGGGCATCCGGCTGCTTCTTTTCGGAAGTTTGGCCCGGTTTTCCAGAAGAGCGGTTTCTGTCTCCAGCCGGCGGATGTGTTCTTCCTTTTCCCCCACGGCAGCAAAAAGATACCAGTCGAGGAGAAAGAAACACAGCGCCAGCAGAAAGAAGGCGGCAGTGTATTTTTTATCATTCAGAAATTCATTGAGGCTCATGGCTGACCGCCTTTCCACAAAAGAGTGAACACCGCCATTTTTAAGTTTGGTTCCCGTTTTTGCTTTTCGATATATGTTTTACCGCCCCAGGCCTTTTCCAGTTCCTTTTGAAACCGCATGGCCGTCACCGGGGAATCCGCCGTCCCTGTGATATGGACCGTTCCTTCGCCGGCATTTATTTCGGACAGGACGATCCCCTGCGGCGTGCACTCCGACAGTGCTACCAATTTTTGTTCCCACCGGAGATCATTTTCTTCCAGGGATTTCAATTCTGACAGGAGCTGATTTTCTTTTTCCTGTTCTTTCCGTTCCGCATCCATTTCGATGCGTACGGCGGACAGTCCCGCCAGTTTCGCTTCCGCCTCCCTTTCTTCAAGAAAAGTATATCCGAGAAGAATAAAACAGAGAATTCCCGCAGCGGCAAAGAGTGCCGACACCCCCTGGCCTGCGCGGAGCCAATTCACTTCACCGGCCGGAAGTACTTTCCTCTTTTTCCCGGCAAGAAAATCCATCTCTGCTCCGTCCGCTGCTTCCATGACAGGAAGAAGGATCGTCCACAATTCCTCTTCCATTTCTTCTCCACAGGCAAAAGTTTTTACAAGATGATCCTCTTCTCCGCTTTCCTCGGAAAAAACTTCCCCTTCATCGACAGGCATTTCGCATTCACAGGAAAGCATCCCATCTGCTTTTTCATCAGCCGGGGCGGGAAAATCATCGGGCTCCGGTTCTATTTCATCCGACAGGGATAAAGTTTTGATTTTCTCCCGCCATCTTTCCGCCAAATCTTTCCAGAAAGGAATTTCTTTCACTCCGCCGCTCATGGGGATGAAAACGATATCCCGACCTTCCATATCATAGGATTTTAAGAGATGACGGATAAATACTTGTAATTTTTTATCAGCGTCGGCTGTATTCAGTATCCGTGATTCCTGTACATGCTCTTCACGGAAGAGGAAGCGTGCGGACTTTCCTTTCCCATACAAATACAGCGGCCGCCGCTCCTGCGGAAGTTCCACCGCCGTCACGGGTATGCACCGGGTTATTTTTCTCCCCGCTTTTTCCGCTGCTGACTGCCAGCATGCCACCGAGTCTTCCCGCACTCCTGCCAGAGATACTGTCCAGCCGGTAACATCTTCCGAAAGCGCTTTCCATGAAAGCCGTAAATCCTCGCGGACGCCAAAAATCCTGTCCTGCTCCCAGTACATGGTTTCCGCCAGTTCCTCTTCTGTCATAGCGGGGAATGTTCTGCACGCCGTGTGAAGATCGGAAGAATTATAAATCAAGATTATCTCACGTTCCCCTATGCCGCTGAAGGAGGAAAACGCTTCCGCAAGGGATTCTTCCGTTATCTTCGGAAGCGCTGCGCTTTTCTTTACAAGGTACTTTCCTTTTTCCATTTCCGCCAGCCATAACCGCCCTGCCGCCGCCATGACCACGGTTTTCCGTCCTCCTGCAGGCAGGAAAGCCTTCACCCGTGATACTATGCCTTCTGTCCACAACTTCATCGGTCACTCGCCACGCTTTCCACCATAATTTTCCGTTCTCCACCGTCTTCTACAGTAAAAGTAATTTTCACGAAGCGCATCGCCTTCGTCTGTAAATCCACGCCGTCGGAAGAAATCTTTCCTTTCCATGTATTTCCTTCTTTTGTCACGGAAGAAATACGGACACGCGCTTCTCTGCCATCCAAGGGGATGGTTCTTTCTTTATTTTCTACAGGTCCCTGTTTTAAAGAGGCGAGCGCCCAGTTTGCTCCGCTCTCCGCCGCGTATATGGCAGACAGTCCGTTTCTATATGCCAGGCTCCCGCCGCGCCCCCGCGAAAGGGAGAAGAGAAGCCCTCCCAGCACCGCCGTGAGCGCCGACAGAAGAAGCAGAAGCGATACCGCCATAAATCCTTTCCGCCTGCTCATTACTGCACCCCGTAAAAGTCACGATAAGGAAGGATCGCCGTTTTCACAGCATACGTTTCTTTCGGATTCCGGCTTTCCATCCGGAAAGATACGTTCACCAGCCCTTTCGGCTGCACTTGAAATACGGATCCTTCTTCCGGCGGGAGGAACGCCGTCATTTCCGTGCCCCCCGTATTCTCTCCTGTCACGGGCTCACTCATGCCGTTATGAAGACGGACCTTGAGTTTTTCTCCCTCTACGAAAAAGCTGTAAGGAGCCCGTACTTTTTTCTTTTTATCCTTGCCATCCTTCACCCATATATACGCTTCGTACCTGTACACGTTCCCGCTCATCTGCGCCGCGCTTGCCCTGAGATTATTCCGTATCTTCTCTATCATGAAATCGGCAGCAAAAACGGCTTCGTTCACTGCCCGCCCCCGCCGGTCCATAAATGCCATGGCTCCCGCCGTCTGCCCGAGAATCGGAAAAACAGCCGCCGCCAGCGCTGACAGGAGCAGAAGTGCCAGCAGGACTTCCATAAAAATGAACCCTTTCCGCTTCATGGCGCCTCCAAAAGCATGACAGCAGAAAAGGACGTGTCTGTCTTATCGGTGACAGTGCAGGAGACCTCCCGCATTTCCACGCCCTCTATCATTCGATGATTTTCTTCTATTGAAATATGGTACTGCCGTCCGTTCCGCGCCACGTTTCCGGAAGGAACAGGGAGCGCGCCCTGCAGGCGGCTGTTATACTTGATCGTTTCCATGACTTCCTGTACCAGAAAAGCTTCATCCGCCTCAATCTCCATGGCCTGTTCAGAGCGCAGCGCTGCCCGGAGCATAAAAAAAGCGGTCCCTCCGAGAAGAAATACGATGCTTACCGCCGATACCGCCCAAAGCAAGGCGAACCCCTGACGTTTCCGCATACATCCTCCCCGTCTGCAAACCGCAACCACTCTTGATCAAATTTATATCTTTCCACTGCCGCAGCGCTTATCCCCTCACTCTTTCATAAGTGACAAAGCGATGGACCGGATCGCCCTTCCCCATGACAGATTCCGTCTCTTTCCATTCTTCTTTGCAAAAAGAAGGAAATACCGCGTCGCCGTCATACTCTTTTTCTATTTCCGTGATATACATTTTATCCGCATAGGGAAACATGGCTTCGTACATCTTTTCCCCGCCGATGATAAAGTTCTCCCCTTCAGGAAGAGCAGAGAGCAATTCTTTTACAGTGTGGAACACATAAACCCCTTCCGGCACGCTGTATGCCCCGTTTCCTGTCAGCACATAATGGACGCGGCCGGGAAGCACTTTCGGCAGACTCTCAAAGGTCTTTCTTCCCATGATGATGGGGCGTCCCATCGTGCGGGATTTAAACATTTTCAAATCGTCCGGCAAATGCCAGATGAGTTTATTATCATTACCGATGACACCGTTCGCCGCGCGGGCAACGATGATGGACAGGCTCATACGGAAACCTCCATGGCAATCTTTTCATGGTGCTTATAATTTTCCAGCACGATATCCTCCGGCTTGAAGTCGTAGAAATTATGAACATCGGGATTCAGTTTCAGGACAGGCGCGTCGTAAGCCTTCGGCAGACGGGCCAGCTGTATCTTCATAGCGTCCACGTGGTTTTTATACACATGGGCATTATTGATAACATGCGTAAAAAGTCCGACGCGGAGTCCGCTCACCTGGGCAATCATGTGGACAAGAGCCGCGTACTGCGCCATATTAAAAGGAACGCCAAGCCCCATATCCCCCGAGCGCTGGACGAGCATACAATTTAAGCGGCCGTCGCCGGAAACATCCCACATCGTAAGAAACGCACAGGGATACAGCGCCATATCGGGCAGATCCTTCACATTCCACAGATCTACCACCATACGGCGGCTTTGAGGATCTTTTTTCAACGTTTCCAAAAGCGTATCCACCTGATGATACTTGCCGAGCTGGTAGCCGTAAGCCTTTCCGATGGTGCCGTCTTCCCGCATCCATTCATCCCACACATGGCAGTTCCACTGCTGGAGAAGACGCACATCATTGGACTGTTTCTGCCATATCCAAAGGATTTCTTTCACCGATGTCTTGAATGCCACAAACTTGGTGGTCAGGATCGGAAACTCCTTTTCCAAATCAAACTGCATGATCTGGTGCGGCAGTTTATATGCCGGCATCCCCGTGCGGTTATCGCCTAAGCTCCCTGCGTCCAGTATATTCTTTATAATTCCAAGGTATTGTATATCTGCCCGGCTCATGCGCCCTCCCTGATTTTTCCATCGCAAATTTATTTTTATTATACCATGTCATTTACGGACAGCGTGAAGAATATTCCAAGACTTCCAAATGGCGGAGGTAATCTTACCGGCTTCCTCACCACGGTAATAGATCCTTCACGTTCGTTCAGGATGACGTTTAACGTTTTCCTCATTATGACGCCTTACCGTCTGCTGTCACTCAGAACGGGGGGTAGAAAAAGAATCTTCATTCTATTCTTTTGCGTTGTTCCCCCAAGCAGTATCCTCCGTCCGGCTTCGCCGGCCACCTCCTTATAAACAAGGAGGCTTATCCAATCCCTATTCTTCCCGTCAGAATCCCTTTCCTCAACACTGTAGCAAATCTTTTGTTGGCGCTTTGAATGACGCCTTACCGTATCCCGTCATTCAGAGCGGAAGTAAGAATGCTGTATGAGAAAACAGGGAGACGGCTATGTGATACGGAGCGAAGAATCTATTACCCTGAATAGCATCTTACCGTCTTCCCTCGTCACGGTAACAGATCCTTCACATTCGTTCAGGATGACGCCTTAACGTTCCCCATTACTAGTGACGCCCTTTCCTCCAATCGTCATTCTGAATGGACGCAAGAATACCGTATGAGAAAACAGGGAGACGGCTATGTGATACGGAGCGAAGAATCTATGACTCTGATGACACCTTACCGTTTCCCTCACTATGACGCCTTGCCGTCCGCTGTCATTCTGACAAACATTCTTTATATAAAGTTATTTTTCTATAATATATCGAGATCCTGATAAACAGGCTGTACAAGCCATTTCCCGGAAGCGTCCATAATTCCCCACTTTCCCTTGGCTTTCACTGCGCTGTATCCGTGGCTGAACGAGCGTGCCTCTTCAATAAGGCCTTCTTTATCGGCAAACAGGATTTGTCCCTGATCATTGATGACCTCGTAATTGCTGCTTCCCTGGTGCACCCATGTCAGCCGGTCATGAAGGAAAGGATCGATCGTCATGTCGGTAGATACGGAAAATACAGAATACCCTGTTCTCATATTGTATAAGCTGCGGACCCCATTTTTCTCCACGACCAGACGGTCGGAACCGGCAAAGGTGATACCGTCATACCGGAAAGGAATCACCTGCTGTCCCGTTTCCACACTGAAAATCCCGCTTTTCCCGGTCTTTCCGTCTTTCAATACCAAAAGACCGTTAATCTCGTCCAGATCACCTACATCATAATCTCCCGGCTGGATAACGTATTCTCCTTTCCGATTTACAAAGCCGGTTTTCCCGTCATTTTTAATGACTGTACCATACCAGGTCATGGGCCATACTTTATCATTCCTGCTGTCAATGACGATATTTCCGTCACGGTCTATGTAACCGCGCTTGGCTCCGTCATAGGTAAAACCGCCAAGACCGATGCCGTTATAGCCGAATCCTCCGTATATCAGGCCGCCGGTCACAAAGCCCAGCAGACTGCCCACATTGAAGCCTCCTACTTTACGGCGGTACTCGGCCAAACCGCCTTCATACGCATACATTTGATTGGACGGCGCCTGGAACAGTTCCCTGCCGCTGCCGTCAACAGCAACGATTTTCCCTTTCCCATTCTTCACGAAAGCACGGTCTTCACTGAACTCGGCAAGCACATCCTTATACCGCGGCGAGATGACCACCTTCCCCATGCCGTCTTTGAAACCGTATTTCCCTTTTTCTTTAAAGGACGTATAGCCGTCGCTGTCATAATACTCCCGGCTGTCTACCTGCCCGGCAGCATCCGTCCTGCTCCGGCGGTCCGATTCATCGGCGGCCTCCGGTGTCAGCTGTTCGCCTGTTTTGGAAATGAACCGGGTGGTTTTCTTATCCACCATGACATGAATCACACCGGTGCGGTCATTCACATCCAAGATTTCCTTATAAGCAGGAGCAATCAGCTCTTTCCCGTCTGCGCCAAGAATACCCCACTTGCCGCCGGATTTGCATTTTGCCAGGATCCCCTGCTCTATAATCCTATCATTTTGAAAAGTCATTCCTGCCCATGTCCCAATCGACTTGGGCACATTTCGATTAGGTACCACAAGCGGCGCCAGGAGCTCATTCAGCACCACGCCGGACTCATACTGATATTCCACCTTCTCATTAAACTCCCGGTTTCCCGTATGAGGCAATCCCATACGTTCCATTTGCCGGCGCTGTTCTGCGGCCATATTCCGAATCGCATCACTGTCCTTTGTTTCGCTGGAAACCGTTGTGCGCGATTCTGTCCGCCGGACACGCTCGGCAATCGTTCCATTCCTGTCCACTGTCGTCCGCGTCTCACTGCGGCTTTCCGCCGTTGTGCTTTCCGCCTGTGCAAAACCCCCGCCGGACATGACAGCGCCGAAACACACCAATGCCGTCAAAATGTATCTTTTCTTCAATCCGCCACACATACGATAAGTCCTCCTTCAACACATCTGTTTCTCAATAAACATATTATACAAAAACTCCTCTTTTCCCGCATCACAAATGATTTAAATCGTAAAAGAATAGTTAGCTTGCAGCTGACAGCTCACCGCTAACGGCTTACAGCTAACAGCTAATAGCCTACAGCTGATAGCTTTTATCTTCTTACCGTCTTCCCTCACCACGGCAGCAGTCCTTCACGTTCGCTTAGGATGATGTTTAATATTCTCTGTCATTATGATGCCTCACCGTATCCCGTCATTCAGAGCGGAAGTAAGAATGCTGTATGAGAAAACAGGGAGACGGCTATATGATACGGAGCGAAGAATCTATGACTCTGATGACGCCTTACCGTCTCCCCGCATCACGGTAACAGATTCTTTGCTATCGTTCTGGGCAATGTCTTTCGGTCTTCGTCATCATGCCGTTTTCTGTTCCCCATTGATAATGACGCGCTTTCCCAAAATCGTCATTCTGAACGGAGGCAAGAATACTGTGGTAGAAAGACAGAAAACGGGATGGTGACACGGAGTGAAGAATCTATTATGCTGATGATGCCTTACCGATTTTCCTCATTACGGTAATAGATCCTTCGCTGCAGCTCAGGATGACGCCTTAATGTCTTATACAAGGATCATATCGTAAAAGAATAGTTAGCTTGCAGCTGACAGCTCACAGCTAACGGCTTACAGCTTACAGCTGATAGCTTTTATCTTCATCATCGGCCTTCCTCAGAACGCCTTCTTTCATAATGTAGTGGGAATCGGCATAGGGCAGCATATCCATCTCGTGGGTGACGACAAAAACCGTTTTCCCACTGTCTGCCGCCCGGCGGAGGAGCTTTGCGACGATATCCGTATTCTCTTCATCAAGGTCAGAGGTCGGCTCGTCGGCAAGAAGGATCCCTGTGCCCTGGAAGAGCGCTCTCGCGATGGCCACGCGGCGTAGCTCGCCGCCGGAAAGTTCAGAGGGATACGCGTCTTTCAGCTGTTCGATCCCCAGTTCTTTCATAAGGGGCAGGATGTCTTTTTCTTCTTTCTTTCCATAGATATTCCGGGCCAGACGGATATTTTCTTCCGCCGTCAGGCTGTAAATCGCTCCCCCTCCCTGGGGAATGACGGCGATATTTTCATTTCTGAACTTTGACAGTTCGCCGTCCGCCATACGGTACAAATCTTTTCCCCCCGCCAGCACGCAGCCCGATGTCGGCTGAAGCAGCCCTGCAAGGATATGGAGGAGCGTGGATTTTCCGCTTCCCGATTTTCCTGTAATGACGGCAAATTCTCCGCTCTCCACCACCAGATCGGTTCCGGAAAGGGCATAAGTGAACCGTGCTTTTTTCGGATCCGTTTGGTATTGTTTCGTTACCTGTTCCGCTTCCAGACGCATTTATTCACCCTCCCTTAAAATCGTCGCGGGATCGACACGAGACAGGCGCAGCACAGCATATGCCGATGCCGCGGGGCCCGCCAGGCAGATGACCACCATCGCGGCAAACGCCAGCCATCCCGTTTCCCTGATCCCGGGAAGAAGGAAAGGCAGTTTCAGTCCCGTTTCAATAAGTCCGCTGAAAGGAATCACCACAAGGAGTCCCATGAGCACGCCTGCCGCGCCGCCGGAGACGCTCAGGATAAGAGTTTCTTTCAATAAAATCCCTGCCAGTTTTCTTCGTGACGTTCCCATCACGCGGAGCAGGGCAAATTCTTTTTTCCTTTCTCCCACAAGGACGGAGAAAGAAACGACCAGAACGATGAACACCATCACCCAGACCGCCGCGAAAAGAAGGGTGATCGTTTTTGAAATCCCTGAAAGGCTGCCCGCTATTTCGGAAAGCATGTCTTTCATCTGGATTGCCTTCACACGGCGTACACGGAGATTGATATTTTCCGTCACTTTTTTAATGTCATAACCGTCTTTTACTTTGATGTAAACGGAAGAAATAACGTTTTCCACATCGCCTTCAAAGAGCGGATTCAGCCCCATCTTCGACGATGCCTCGATGAGCGTCCGTATGGTCTCCGCTTTCGTATAGACCGCAGTATCAAGCCCCGTACCGGTCGCCGCCAGTTTCGCTACAATGCGGCAGTCTTTGTTGTAAAAACGGATCGTATCGCCTACGTCCGCATTGACCGCCGAGCCTACCACCACATCGCCATGGGCAAGTTCTCTGCCGTAGCTTTCGCGGATCCACGGCTGGATAATAAAATCTGTTTCCGGCTCAAACCCGATAATCTGCACCGGAACAGAGCAGCACGAAGCGGAAAGGGACGCGAGAAATATCTGGGGCGACACCTTTTCCACGCCTTCGATATGGGAAATCAGCACCATCTTTTCCCGTTCCATGTAAAAATAGCCCGGTGTCCCGTCCAGTATCATCGTTTTAGGATCTACTTTCCGTTTTGCCGTATTCGGTACGACGATAATATCCGCGCCAAGACGATTCTCCAATGTTTCCAGACCGTTCTGAAGGCTCACGACTGTCATGGATCCGGCAAAAATGACAAAGGAAAGGAAAAAGGTAAGCACGAGGAGAGCCGCCGTCCGCAGCGGCCTGTGGGACAGATTCCTCCAAGGCAGCCGATTAAGATCCATGGGCGGCCTCTTTCTTCACGATGCGGCGCCGGCAAAAGAAATCACCCAGCGCCGCCGCGATCATCAATACTCCCATGACCAGTACGAAAGGCTCCATAACCGTATGGCAGCGCATATGGTTTTTTATACAAAGCGGAATAAGGCGGTTGGGAATCATCAGTAAAAGGACGGCATTGGCAATGACTGCCAGATCTAAGCCCAATTTCATACCGTCATTTTTAAAGGCCAGATGAAGCAGCGAAAGAACCACAAGCACGATCCCCACGCCGAGAACCGCCTGCCCCGCCCAATGGCACACCATAAATCTGCCGTCCGGCATAACAGGGCACGGTCCCGCCACCGTCTGCTCCCCGATGACAAAAAGAAGGCTCAAGACAAACAGAATGAACCCTCCCGCATATTTTCTCATTTATATACACCCCGTTTCAGGTAAAATATGATAATGATAGATATTTTCATTATTACCACAAGGAAAAATAAAAGTCAATGCAAAAGCGGGAAGCCCGCCGGAAAACGTCCGGCAGCTCCGCCGCCTTATCCAAACATATCCGATTGATTCTCTGCCCCATGATTTATGGAAGAACTTTATTTCCCCACGCAGAAGCGGCTGAAAATGGAATGGATCAGTTCATCATCCATGGTATCGCCCGTGATTTCCCCCATCGTTTTCCATGCTTCCGTGAGATCGATGACGATGAAGTCCGCCTGAAGGCCCTCACGGACGGACGCTCTCGCGCGGAGAACATTGTCCAGCGCTTTCCGTACCAATTCCACATGGCGAAGGTTGGTCAGGAAGAGGACACGACCCGCGTCGGCATCCTGCTTTTCGGTGATCTTCCGCAGTTCGTCCCGCAGTTCGTCCATCCCGCTCCCGTAACGGGCGGAAAGAGAAACTACAGGGACATGTCCCGCGATTTCCCATATATCTTCCGCCTTGACTTCCGGCGTGAGATCATATTTATTTAAAATGACAATCGCCTTTTTTCCGCCGAGGCTGTGGAGAATGGTTTTATCTTCCTCATCCAGAGGCGACGAACCGTCAATGACCGCAAGAATGAGATCTGCTTTTTCCATGGATGCCCGCGCCCGTTCGATCCCGATCTGCTCTACCTTATTGTCTGTTTCCCGCAGACCGGCGGTATCCATAAGAAGGAGGGAAACTCCCGATATGCGAACCGCCTCTTCAATGGTGTCCCGCGTTGTGCCCGGCACATCGGTGACAATCGCCCGTTCTTCCTGCAGGAGGGCATTCAGCAGGGATGATTTTCCCGCGTTCGGTCTCCCGATAATCGCGGTGCGGAGTCCTTCCCTGATAACCCGTCCCTCTTCGGACCGCTTCAGAAGCGCCGACAGGGATTTGTCAATTTTCTCCAAAGCGTCCCCTGTTTCTTCCATGGTAAGGTCTTCCAAATCTTCTTCAGGATAATCGATGGTCACTTCCAATTTCGTAATGAGGTCTTTGAGTTCTTCCATGACCTCATGGACAAAACCGGAAAGCGCGCCGGACAGATGGCTTTCCGCCTGGGTAAGCGCCGCTTCCCCTTTCGCGCTGACAATATCCATGACAGCTTCCGCCTGCGCCAGATCAAGACGGCCGTTCAAAAAAGCCCGTTTGGTAAATTCTCCGCGCATGGCAGGAACTGCGCCGCTGCGCAAAGCAAGAGACAGTGTTTCCCGGAGAGCCTCCGCTGAGCCGTGGATCTGGATTTCCACCACGTTTTCTCCCGTGTAGGAATGAGGGGCTTTCATGTACACCGCAAGACCTTCGTCAATCCTCTTTTCACCGTCCGTCACATGGCCGAAATACATCATGCGAGGCACAGCTTCTTTAAACGTTTTAATCTTTCCCGTATGAAATATTTTGTCCGCGATCTCCAATGCGGAAACGCCGCTCAAACGGATGATGCCGATTCCCCCTTCGCCGGGCGCGGTAGCGATGGCGGCAATCGTCGTCTCTTCGTACATACCCTGCTCCTTCATGAAATAAAAGGTATTTTTTCCATTGTACCATACATCCTCCTCCGTATCGAAAACGATAGACACAGAATAGTGCGGTGAAACAGAAAAGCATTTTCTACCGCTGCTACGGATGCTCTTTTTTATCGGCTGATAAAAATGTTACTAACGGTAAAACGTCATCCTGAACGAATGTGAAGGATCTGTTACCGTGATGAGGGAAGACAGTAAGGCGTCATCCAGGGTAATAGATTCTTCGCTCCGTATCACATAGCCGTCTCCCTGTTTTCTCATA